>JACLAD010016695.1_pt1 | contig 26578 bp, 38 predicted proteins | sample 8027901 | NCBI WGS metagenome assembly JACLAD01 (sample SAMN15725071, study PRJNA655200) | protist metagenome | isolation source: fluorescence activated cell sorting (FACS) single amplified genomes of... | place: Spain: Blaines Bay Microbial Observatory, Mediterranean Sea | collected 2016-07-05 | reverse complement strand
AGGTTCTTGGCAGAGCTTTCACCAAGCACCCAACGTACCGCGTCTATAACATTGGACTTACCGCAGCCGTTGGGACCTACAATCGCCGTCATTTCACCTGGAAACGGTATCGTGGTTGGCTCTACGAAGGACTTAAACCCAGCTAGCTTTATCTTTTTAAGCCGCACGCATCAACCCTCTGAGAGACAGAGCTGGCAGGCGATATCGCACAAAAACCGGCCGAAAAAGCTGATGGGTTAGAAATGATACAATCACACGGAAGATTCTTTTGTTATTATTCATCGACTCTACCAAATCTAACAGCTTGTAACAATTGCCATTTCGGCAAGTTAGGCATACGCAACCCAGTAAGCGTATGATAGAGCATGTAAATACTTAAAACGCAAAAGGAGTCCTAATGAGTTCAGGTGGTGTACATTATTTCTTTGAAGGCTTTTCGCTTATCAAAACGAAAGGGCTAAAGCGTTTCGTATTTGTGCCCCTTACTATAAATCTAGTGCTATTTTCAGTGGCCTTTTATTTTCTGTTTGGTCAAATTGAAATGGGCATTGCCTATGTCATCGACCTTGTCCCAGAGTGGCTCGGTTGGATTAAAACAGCCATTAGCTTCTTTTTGTGGCCTTTGGCGGTTATAAGTGTTTTGTTAATATTCGCGCTTATTTTCGGCACACTCGCGAACTGGATTGCCGCGCCGTTTAACGGCGTACTCTCTGAAAAAGTTGAGCGCCATCTTACCGGTCAAGATTTAGGTGATGAAGGTGTCATGTCGCTTATAAAGGACATCCCCCGTACCGTAGGCAGAGAACTCACTAAGCTTATTTGGTACATCCCCCGGGCAATCGGTTTCCTTCTGCTTTTCATCTTTTTACCCATCATTGGGCAAGTGCTGTGGTTTTTGTTCAATGCGTGGATGATGGCTATACAGTATTGCGACTACCCTTACGACAATCATAAGGTCGACTTCACTCGCATGCGATTGCACCTAGGCGAACACAAAGGTAAGGCACTGACTTTTGGTATGATGGTGAATGTCTTTTCGCTTATTCCTGTCGTCAACTTTATTATCATGCCGGTTGCGATTTGCGGTGCTACGTCTATGTGGGTTCGAGAACTTAAACACACGCTCAATAAGTAGACTACGTTGTATCTGAAACGCTCTGCACTCACCTGTATTAGGTAAGTGCAGAGTAATTTTGAGCTTTGTTAGGTACAAATTTACGGCTACTGCCCGTTAAAGGTTTCATATTCCGCCAACCAATGCGCCGCTTCTTTCTGATTGCCATTGCGATGAAATGCTTGGAAGAAATTCATGGAAATTGGTCGCTGTGCGTTTTCTTTTTCTAACTGCTGCTGCCACAACACTAGATAGAGAGGCGGTATGACACCGCTATCGTGATGCTCCATAAACGTTATTCTGCGACTGGGTTTATAGCTGTTTTTCCCCAGTACCGAGCAGGTTTTGGCCCGCGCAATGATCGTATTAGGGTCTATTGCTAACCAACCCTCTACCGTTTTATGAGGTGCGTACCAATACTCAGAGTCTACGATCAGGTTCGGTGGCATAAAATCGCTAATGCCATCCTCGTCACAAAGCTTATTCGCCATGCTGCGCCCAATAGGATATTCATCAGCAAAACCGGCAAAGTGTGCCAACTCATGGACAAACACAGAATATGCATCGCTAATATCTAAATACATTACACCATTTTGAACGTTGGCTTTCCCCTGCTCTGAAACCACAACAGCGTGACTAAATTTATGCTTTTTAGCAATGTTCGATAAAGGAGTAATATTGCATCCTAAAACCCCCGTATTTTGGTAATTCGGGTGACAGTTAAGGGCATCGGCTTGAAGCCAGATAGGCTTAGCTAAACATATTGAAAGCGCTTGAAGCCGTGTATCCGCTTTGAACGAGCTATAAAGGCTGTGAGCACGCATAATGGTAGCTAAGCTAGTGGCAAATGGCTGTATACGCTGGAGACAGTCAGGGTTATCTAACCACGTCGGCGGGGCGGGCTGACTTGCCAACTGACCTAAAGTGTACGGCGTGTAAAGTTGCACAGCTTCTAACGCCTTTTCAGCCTGCGCATGCCCTTGTTTAGCAGCAAACGTAAAATGTTCTTTCGCTTGTTGATGTTCACCTTCATCCCACAACAATCGCGCATATTTAAACGCGCTTTGCATATCTAATGTCGCTGTGGCCGCTAGAAGTGGCTTGGCCAAATGTTGTTGGCCGTGTAGCAAGTACCAGTCTGCCAATGCAGCTTGCGCAGGTAAGTATTGCTGCGACGCCGCTCGAACCAGCCACTTCTCGCGCTTTTCTGGCGACTCAGTAGACATTGCAAAAGCAAGCTGGGCTTCGGCCACATCACCTAGCGCCGCCAAACGCATAAAGCGCTGCGATGCTCCCTCTTCGCCAAGTATTTGGTAAAGCAGCCAGGCAGCATCTGCATTTTCAAGATTTACCAACTTTTCTAAGTAATACGTAGCGGTAGCTTGCTCGATGCCGCGAGTTGAGGAAAATTTGGCATTATATGCTGCTTCAAACTCCTGGAGTAATGTAGCCTGAGCGTCTTTGCTGCCTTGTTTGGCCGCAAGCCAAAGTAGCGCTAGCGCTTCATCAGTTTGAGTGGCTAAAGGGGTTGATACACTTGGGGCTTCGTTATTGGATGAGCTGGCAGGTGTTAGCCCTTCGCTATCGTTTATCGGCTGGATCACGCTCAGGGCGTTTGCTATTAACTGAGGAATGTAACGTCCACTGTCGCCCGCAACAATAAGCAGTGCGAACACTGCTAAAAATAAGCCTCGCATAACCTTGGTCGATTACTCTTCGCTTACCGGCGCGCTCGATGCTCTATCGCGCAAGCGGTTTAGCTCCATTCGAGCGTATCGGTGTTCAACGTAATCAAACACGTTGGTGCTTAGCGCTAGTTTAAAGTAGTTAGATGCCACGCCACTGTTGCCTTGTTGCATATGAAACTTACCCAGATAAAAATACGCTTCGCAAAGCCTATCTGTGAGTGCCTTTTGGCTTTTCACGCCTTCTAACAGAGAGTTCAGTACGTCATTTTCGGTAACAGTACCTAGAAACAAGTCGACTAATGTCGTGGCCCAATGCTCGTTATCTAACGTTGGTCGAATTGAAGCTAGGTAAGTCTGCCCTTCTAACGCAGACACATCGTGGTGAGCGAAATAGGCCCACAATGCACGAAACGGGTCACTATCATCTTTTTCAAAAAAAAGGTTTAAGTCGTTAGTTGCAAGCTCAGCACGGCCCCCGTAGTACAACGCAATCCCGCGATTTAAGAACGCAAAATCATATTCTGGGTTAATTTCAAGGGTTGAGTCGAACGCGTCGTACGCTTGAATAAAGTCACTTTGTTGAATGTAGTGTATACCCATAGAATTATAGGCTTCGGCCAAGTCTGGCTTAAAGTTGATGGCCTGGGTGTAATCGAACTGAGCGAGACCCGGTAGGCCAACGCTGTCGTAAAGCATGCCACGCTGGAAGTGCAATTCTGCTTTATCTTCGTCGGAAAGCGCAGGGCTGGTAAGCACTTGGTTGTAGCGAACAATGGCCATTTCAGAACGTGGATTAACGGGTGCAGGCTCTGCTAAAAGTAGATTTCCCATTTGAGGTCTTTCAGAAACAGGAGGTGTTTGCGCGCAACCGGTTAAAATAGCAGCGAATAAAGAAAAAAAGATGAGACTAACGTTTCTGCACATGGTAAAAAAGCATTCTATAAAAAAAGAAAAAACCGCCTGAGTATAAAGTATACGCTTGCCGCGGCGCTAATGCCGCCAACCTTCTCGCATTTGATGATAAAAGTAAAGCGTATTGGGTGGTTAACACAGGTAGCTATGAAGAAAAATAATATAGAAAAACTATCACAACTTGCTTTTGACGCACAGAAAAACTCTCACTCTCCTTATTCCAATTTTAAAGTTGGTGCCGCAGTGCTTACCCCGAGTGGAGAAACCTTTGCTGGGTGTAACGTAGAAAGCGCGGCCTTCCCTTTAGGGCAATGTGCAGAAGCCACTGCTATTGGCAATATGGTTGCGCAAGGCCAGAAGCGCATTTCACACATCGTTATTGCCAGCCCAAACGAAGAATTTTGTTTTCCATGCGGCGGTTGCAGACAAAAAATTGCAGAGTTCGCGCCAGATGAAACCCCGGTAACCATGGTTAGTCAAAGCGGAGAGAAGTTTGAAACCACCATCGGCGAATTGCTTCCCAATGCCTTTAGGGCGCACGATTTAGACAAGTAATTTTAAATAATCATATTCTGCATTTAACGAGGCTCAGGCCGCTTCCAAACCAGCCAGCCTCGTTTTTGCGTTTCTATACATCTGTACGACGCACTTATATATCAGCACATTAACGGCTTAGTAGACTGTTTAATAGACAATATTCTTCCCTGACCATCGAATCCTAGCGCAACTTGAGTCCCTACGTTGATATCCCCCTCTATACGACCATTGATATTCAACGATGTAATAAGACTCTCAGAAACGATAACTTGCTGATTTTTACAATTCACCAATAGCCAATAACCATCTTGCGATTGCAATGTAGCTGGCTGCTGAGAAACAGCTCTAGCAACCAAACTACTCTCTACATATTGGCGAGTATAGGCATTAAAGCGGGCTTGATAGTCGTCATTGAGATTATTAGCCAACAATTCATCTTCACCTTCAAAACCGTGATAATGAACAATATCTACACTATGTGCAGCAGTTTGCATACCTTGCGAGTGACGGCTTTGAAATGTTCCGATGTTGTACACACCGAGCATGGCAACAATAGCGAAAGCCACAGCGGTAAATCGAAGAGTTGATGACGCGAAATAGGCGCGGAGATACGAAAACGCCGCAGCGAACATACGTTCTGTGTCACTTCCGTTTGCTCTAGCTTTGTTATGTCCGAGCACATTGGTACGTACCCGCGCGTTTGCCTTTTGAGTTGTTAAATCATTTTGCTTTTGTACCAGCTGGCTGCGTCTGAACGCTTCTTGTAGTTCTTTATCTGAGATAGACATAATTACAATTTCTCCAGCATATTTTTAAGACTTTCTTTGGCATATCGAATTCGTGTTTTAACCGTTTCTTTCTCAGCGCCGCACATATCAGCTATTTGCGATAAACTAAAACCTTCAAACTGCAGTGAGAGCGCCTCTTTCTGTTTGTAAGGCAATTGCGCTAAACATGCTTTAAATACGTCTTTTTCTAACCCTTTAGCCACGTCATCTTCTACCGAAGACTGCGCGTGCTTTACCAACTCAGAAACGGTAAATGCTTCTACAGCTTCGTTACTATATTCAAGCTTGGCGTTTTTACGGAATTCATCAATAAGGGCTCGCCTTCCAATGGTAAACAACCAAGCTTGAAAATTATCGCCGCTTTTAAATAAATGGCGGTGCTCAATAACTTTTATCCATGTACGCTGACATATATCTTCAGCTATGGAGCTGTCGCTTAATACCTTAAGAAAATAAAATAGCTTGGTACTGTGTAAATCAAAAAGTGCGGCTAACGATGCTTCATCACCTTTTGCGCTATATTGCAGCATTAGCCTTTCACTCACTCCCAGCGCTCTTTCGCGCTTACCTTGAAACAGGCTTTGCAAGCTTGCGCCTATACTCATAGGCTATCCTTATTGTTCTAGTTTAAAATCTAATACTACAACCATACCCGGTTGACTAACAGGTTTACCGCCGTCCAGCTTAGGCTTGTACTTCCATTTTTTTAGCGCGCGGCGTGCTGCTCTGTCAAACACACGCTTGGGCTCAGAATCTAATACCTTTATATCCGATACAGCGCCGCTAGCACTTACCGTAAACCCAAGCTTTACCCAACCTTCAACACCATCTCGACTCGCCTCTGGCGGATACGTAGGATCAACCCTGAACTGAGGCGTAGCCTGCATATCACTTTGAGCACTATTGAGATTTATTGATAAATCTAACGCCGTATTAGGAACCTGTGTGTTTATTTCGAAATTACCTGGGCCGTCATTTGGCTCAGGGTCGATCTCGACCTTTTTTTGCGGCGGCGTTTTGATGACTTGCTCAATAGGCGCAATGGGCTTTTTAGTAATAGTTCGTTCATCTTCAGGCTGATAGATGATGGGTTCAAAAAACACAGGCGGCGCTTCGCTTATATTCACCTTATCTTGCCTTATCAGCTCTGCCATTAAAACGAATAAACCAGCAGTAACCACTCCCCCTGCAAGAGCAATAGTGGTTGCGTTGATAGCCCGCTTCTGGAAAGGCGCTTTTGCGAAAGGTAGTAGGCTAGGTTGTACCAGACCTTGTGAGTTAGCGCGTGGTAGGATTGTTGTTTGCATATTGTTCCCCCCTTTTTTCACTAAACGGAGGAACTAAAGAAAAGGGGTGAAAATATTTATTACTTTCCTGCAATTGGCCTTACAGCTTTTAAAGCAAGCTTAGCATGCCTTTAATCATTATTTTCATCTTGGCGCTTATTCAGCTTCGCTGCTGCCATAAAACCAATAATAAAAATGGCGAAGATAACCACGCCTACCCAAATCAATACGTTAAAAAGAAAGTCCATGTTATTCCCTAATCACAGTTTTGTGATTCAACTTTATCATTTATTTGATTGAGTAGGAGAATTAGATCACCCAGCCTTTTTATTACATAAACAATGTTATCAAGATTTTACTACACCAATCGCCATTACAGACTGACCATCTTTAATGGCTGGCATTTGATTAACCATCATAATTTTAGCGAGAAAATGCTGTTGAATTTCACTTTGCTGGTTCTAGGTTTGATACTTCGTCAATTTCTGACTGTTCATTACTTCGCTCCTGCATTGCTAACTGAGCATTAGAAACTTTTTTAATCATTAACCAGGTTACTAATGCTAAAGGAATTGAAATAACTTCTGAGGCCTGTGACACCAAGTTCACATTCATAATTTCAGAGATTTCTTCCGCTCTTCTAGACATTCTAAATGCCGCCTGCCCCACCATGCTATTCGCAATCCAGAAAAACCACCAGATTCCCAAGATAGAGCTTACTTTTTCTACTGGCCAATTAGTTGGGTTTTGACTTGCCTGCCAGATTTCTTTCATCGCTTGATAGGGCTTCCACAGCGAAACAATGGGAATGAAATAAAAACCTATCGACCAGCCTGGCGAAAACACCATATCTATCGCACCAAATTGACGTGCATTTTGATTTGCTTGATAAATCCATCTTAAAATTAAAACGCCAGAAACGATAAACACGCCAAGGTAAGAAAAAGCAATAACGGCTTGCCTCATGTCATTAGCTTCCGCATCGGCCACCGCCATTTCTTGGCTAAAATAAACGCCGTTTTGGAAGTCTGTTAAAAGCTGGTACTCCATTAAATTTGAGCCGATAGCCACAAAAGCCAGAACAACTTGAAAGCATAGAAAGTATTTAATCCACGCTATAAGGTTTGTAGGGTCTTTGAATTCTTCTTTTTTATCTGACATTTATATTTGCTACCTTTCGTATTTGCCACTTTTCTAAGATAATTTATCTGCTTTCGCCGATGCTATTGTTTATTTTTATTATTCAATACCTACTGCTATCACGATTAAAGAGCGTTTATTTACTCCCTGGCGTTTAATTAAGTTTTTTATTTTAGTCTGTTCTCTAAAAGTTCCTGAACCGGCTTTGGCAACGCATTACGGGCCTTACGAGTGATCCTAACTTCATTTTTTTGCCATAATATTCCCGCATATACCACGCCTAAACCAATAGCCGTTAAGGCAACAGGAAAAAGCCAACTGTCTCTAAACACATTCGAGGCCAAGTGCCCTAAATAGAAACAGCAGCCTAACGCGCCAAATATCACAAATACTTTTCGAACCAATAATGCGCCTAGCCCTACTAGGACTAGGTTTATACAGAAATAGAAAAACTTTGAAACTTCGCTGTCTGAGTTTTGGCTAGTAAGCCCGCCCCAAAACGCAATAACGCCGAATAAATATAACCAAAATGCGTAGTCGGCAGTGTGCCTTGACCGCAAGTCAACCCAAAAAGCCAGTAAGGTCATAAACATGCCGAAGTACATGGATACTTTTGCGCGAAATTCCCATGTATAGGAATTCCAGATATCGTCTTGGTCGATGAGAAGCATGACAGCATCCATACTGATGTACCACAGTGTTACTGCTATAGGCATTATCAAAAACGGATACTTGTAGCGCCAAGCTACTATCATGCCGGTCACCAATGTGCCTAGCTCCATGTACAACCACAGCCATTTAACGCGTGTATGAAACTGACGATAGACTGTATCGTCCTCGGGCCAAAGGCCAAGCCATTGCTGAAAACCATAAATAGCAATCGGCGTTAGACATACGACAAATGTTGCGCAAATACCTGCAGGAATAATTAGGTTTTTATTTGCTAAAGAGTTAGTAAGTTTTAACCCTACGCCAGCGTAGAGCAATGATATGAAGATGATCCCCAGCCCCCCAAACTCTTCCCACCCTAAATTCATGAACAAAGTCATGGCGCCAATAGCGATAAAACCGCCCAGATAATAAAGAATGTGAGTAAAGGTGAAAGCGGGAGCATGCTGGCTTTCTGCCTGAAAGAAGCTGTAGAGGTCAATGCCCTGCTGTTCAGAGATGATATTCTTCGCGACTGCTTTTTGAATACTTGTTTTCGATACTTCCATGTACTTCTCTGAATTAGCTTGTAGAAATTAGAACTTTTACTTTACTGGGTTATAAGTAAATAGCCAGCCTAGAGAAGTTACAGAGTATTACTCGTTGCTTTTGCGTAAGCCTTCTCAGATTTGTTCCACATTAAGTGGCCAAAAGCGATGCCTGCAATGGGAAAGATGATCAAAGCAATGATTGGGCGTGCCCAAATATTTTCTGATGGCTCAATAAACTCCATTAACACGGCCCAAAAGATTGCCGTAGCGACGCCCCACCCTAAAACACCGTTAACTAAAACAAAACGCTGTTCGCCCTTCTCTCGTATTTGGGCCCACTTTTCCATGTTCATATAGATATCCTTTTTTAATATTAAGCAATCAGTGCAAGGCAAACAAAAACAATGATTAAGCTAACAAAACCAACAGCTATGGTCCTCCCTTCATCTCTTCCCGTTCGCGGATAATTGCCAAAGGTTAAAAGCTTAAGTACCACGTGACCTGTACCTTTTAAAACAAATTCAATGATAGCCTCTACGACTATCCACTTGAGTATTCGAAGTATAAACCGGCCCAGAGGTTCTAAAACGTCTTCCATAACCTTAATGCCCTTTACCCTTATATATGCTTGATTACAAGCAAAGCCCACATAGCCAACACTGCAATAAAATTGATGGTAAACACCATACCACGCAACCTGATGTTATCTGTAAATATTTGAACAATACTGTGCAGCACTCTGCCAATCACAAACACCCAAGCCAAGTAGATTTGCATACCATCTATTGCTTCATCCGTTGCGATAAGCAACACGCAGGCAATGTGAAAAAATATCGGCCATTCAAATTGGTTGCTTAGGTTTGCGCTGATTTTAAGCTGAATAGTGTGAAAAGGATTTGAGCCGTTTTTGCTTTGCCCTACTCCCCACACAGCCGGTGCGCGAGCTACGGTTAATAACGCATAAAGCAGGGCACACCAAACAATGTGAAAGAACACGGGAGTGAGAAGTGTGGTCATAACTGCTGCATAGTACCGGTATGTTCTATAATTCTATAAAGAAACTGCTTTAACACGCCGTTCACTGTCTATGTAGTAAAGTGAGTATCCCTTAGCTTTTAATTGTTCTCGCAACCCTAAAAGCTCCTTGATATCTCTTTCAATCACTATTAGTTTTTTAAAACCTGTTGCATCTAAAGCAGAAAGGAAAGCTTCACCATTGGTTTTATCAATCTGCTTACCGTCAACAATATAGCTAGTATCTGTAGACATTAACAACATGCCTTTGCCGGCTGACTTCGGTGGCTTATTAGTAGAGGTGCAGCCAATCACAAGAAAACAGATGGCAAAGATAAAAATCCAGTTTTTCATAAATACTAATCTACGCTGAAAATCTCGTTGAAACAAAAAAGTAACATTAAGCTTAACGTCTTACTACTACTCCTCATGCTTTCTTATCACTGCCACTTTACCACCTTCAATTTTTAACACGTCTAATGTTTGATACTGCAGTTCAATTAGCTCTTTAGTTTGCGGGTGCATGCCCGTACTCGTTGTAGTATATGAAATAGCTATCGCATTGTGTGCGGTTATAACGTGGTTTATGCTTTTAAGTCTGAGGTATTACGCATAACCATTCTCTTGCTGCCGCTATAGTTTTCATAAAACTGCTTGTGTGCAGTATAAGAGAACGTATCGTCTCTTTTTGTATATTGGGCAATCCAGTCTATCAGCATGGGTAAATTATCATCTTGAGCTTGTTTGGTATCGTATTTATGGGGCTCCCAAGGTCTTGCTTTCGCGTTAGCAATACACAACTCAATGGGTAGATTCATAAATATAATTTCTGAAGACTGCCCCTCTACAAGCTTAAGCAGGTCTGTGTAACACCCTTCAATTACCCAAGTCTCATTAGAAGCGGTAAAAGCCTGTATTTCGTGGTCCGACTCTTTAATCGGTTTTCTTTCTGGCGGGCTAGTGGGTTTCCATGCGAGGGTATCGAGATCTAAATGAGCTAAACCTTGAGTTTCACACAAACGGCGCGCTAGCGTAGATTTGCCAGAACCAGAATTTCCGAATATTAAAATTTTAGCCAAATCTCGGTCCCATCTTAAAGCCATTAGGTACTTGCGAGAAGAACGCTTTTAAGCGTTTATTTTCCATACCTTTCTTTAATTAACACATCAAAGTACTGGGTATCGTTTACGCATTCGTCGCTGTTTTTGGCGAAATCGCTACTGCACCCAGGGTTACAAAAGCCAACGGTATAGCCCCTGTATTCTGTAAGCGAGTCAGGCTTTACTGGTTTGCCAGATCTAGGGCAGAACTTGTTGATGGGTTCCATTGATTTTTCTCTGTCGCTAGTTAAGAGATACAACTTATATTGTAATTGCCGTAAAAGCTAAAAATATGCACGTCTCTCACGAATAGAATACGACATATCGCACTTTTCACAAGCAATGTTCCAACTACCGAGCCGCTGAGTAATGTTTAACTCACCAGCACATATTGGACAAACTTCATCAAGAAAGGTACTCGGAACGCTACGCCTTAAGCGCTTTGAAAAAAACGTAATGATAGGCCAGAGGTTATCATCGATAGTAATCGTTAAGTCGTCTCTTAATTCTTCACAAAACGAAGTAAAAATAAGCTCGTCATGCTCGGCCTTATTAGTTGGGTCTTCGACGCGTGAAGCTAAGACATCCAGTATTTCTTGATAGCGTTCAGGCCAGCGCTCTTTGTCAATATTTTGCTTACAGTCTAATAATTCTTCAATGGTATAACTTGAAAAATTGGGTCTGCTCATGATTTCACCCTTGTTGTTTGTTCTATAGTTTATAAGCCAATTGCGAACAGCCGAGAGCTCTAGCGGATCCACGCTAATTTCAAATGGAAGAATTACATTTGAAATTAGCTACGGCCGACGATTAATTCCCTGCTTTACCCGCTTCAAGTATTGGAAGGCCAGCTTCGGTTGGAATATAGATGCGTTCACCCTTTCCATCTTGAAGCCCTTTAATCCATACGTAACGAAGGTATTCTTCATTTCCCTTGAGAGATTCACCGATGATTCTATTAGCCTCAGCAGCAGCTTTTGCACGCTCGATATCCGCTTGTCCCTCAGCTTTAGCTTGTACAATTTTCGCTTCACCCTCTGCTTGAGCCAATGTTACTCTCGCTTTCGCCTGCATCAGGGCCGCTTGTTCTCTGGCTTTGGCTTCTTCAATCAGTATTTGTTTGCTCCACTCTGCTTCTTTTAGTGCGGCAATACCGTCCATCTCTTTTTTATATACTTTGTATTTTGGCCAACCCCAAAATAATGCTGCAATAATCAATACAACTGATACCACCAAAAATACTAGACTTCCGAAAGCTATAGCATTTCTATTTGGGTGCATGTTCTCTCCTGCTTTTTATTGTTATTAAACTTTTTAACATTAGGGGGCATGATTGCTGACTCTATAAAAATGTAACCCTAATTGCCTATTTAATGTTGAACATTGTGTTAGCAACGCATTGAGAGCTTAAAAGTTAAGTTCTCTTTAACAGCTAGCCACTCTGTATTAATAATTGAGAATACAACGGTGTCTCTATAACCACCATTTGGCAATCTTTGATGATTTCTAAGTACACCGTCTTGTTTTGCCCCTAAACGAGCGATAGCGGCACGTGAAGCTTGATTATGCCAGCTTGTCCTAAACTCTACCGCGATAGCATTGAGAGTTTCAAATGCATGAGTAAGCAGAAGTAGCTTACATTCGGTGTTGCATGAGGTTTTTTGGTATGCCTTCCTGTACCAAGTATAGCCAATTTCCACCCTCTGATTTACATGGTCAGCATTACAAAAGCGCGTTGAGCCAATAACCTCCCCACTTGCTTTTTGTATCACGACAAAGGGTAACGATAGCCCTTTGCTTTTCTGCTCTAGTGCTGTCGCAATATATTCACTAATAGTTTCAGCGTTTGGTACTGATGTGAACCATAGCTTCCACAATTCACCGTCCGTCGCTGCATTCACTAAGGCGTCAGCATGTGCCATTGTTAAGGGAGTAAGCGTTATATTTTCAGATTCTAACTCTACATCGTTAAACCACATTTTACTTTCCATGTATATTTGAATGTATGTTGCTAAGCATACAATGACTCCAAGAAGTACGTTACACCTAACGAGACAAATACTAGCGATGCATTAATTATTGAACGAGCAATCCAACTAAACTGACCGTACGATATCCCGACCGCTTTTGAAACTATAACTACCAAGCCCATAAGTCCAAACCACGGCGTGAAAAATAAAACGATTTTCCACTTTATAATTGATACTGCGATATCGTGAAGAGCACCGCTGACAAGGAATGTAACAAGGATAGCTAAAGAAACAGGCAGAAAACTCGCAAGTGGACGCATAATATTGCGCGATAAATAGTAACCCCAAATCGGGTTCCAATACTGCCAAAACACCCAAAAAGACGACGCCCCGAAAGCGCGGGAAAGCATGTTTGTCATGGAGCTACTTGCCCCTAACGGAACTCCATTTCGTTTTTTAACATATTGCGCAAGAGACAGTGTGCTTTTCATGGTAAGTCAGCCCCGAAATGAGTACCCGTTTACGAACGAGTATATATCTATAAGTAGTTGAACCTACCAACTGTTAGAGATGTATGATGCTAAATCAAAAAAAGCATCGACCTTATCTCCGCGTTTGTTCCAGTTATCATGAGTATGAGGCATGCCCTTTACCTCAATCCTTTCATGTTTTTTCATTAGCTCTATTCTTAACAGTGCACGTTCTTTTTCATTTAGCATTAATGACTGTATTTTTTCTAGTTCGCCAGTGTCTAACCAAATTGCACCACAGCTTGGGCACTCATCTATCTCTACCGCATGGAGCGGGCTATAAAACCTGCGCAACATCACGGTATCAGGGCATTTAGGACAGGAAATCCGTTTATTTAGAGAATCGAGCTCGTAATGAAACTGGCTAAGGTGCTTTGCTAACACATTCCCTCTTTTTTCTTGCGGGTTTTCAAAGTCACTTAACGTTTGATTTTCGAGTAAGACACCGCCACATGCTTTGCTGTAATACACCGGAACTTTACCAACTGTGACTCTTTTTAGCGGTGTTTGCGTTCTTGGGCACTTCATTTTTAGAGACTACCTTTATTCTTTGCGTATTGTGAGTTGGTAAATTTAGTTAATAAAATACTGTTATCAGTTGTCTTTGAGGTAATTATCCAACCTCTGTAGATTGTATTTTATTACCATCCTGTCGATGTAAGACAGACTACCTCCTTTCAGATGATTACTCTTTATTACTAAAGTATCGTCAGCAACTTCTATATAACGGGATAAGTCTAAAGCCTTGAACTCATCATAGACACTGACTAGTTCTTTATTGTTAACATCGATTTTATTAATCGTCCACGATAGTCCGTCTCGTTCAACAACGAATATGATGTTACTGAGAGTATTTTCGCTAAGGTTTTCAAAAGTAACGTGAACAGAAACATAGTTATTTAACCTAAAGGGAGTCCAGTATTCGCTCAGGTCAGTGGTGTAACTAACACTACCAAAGTCCTTTAATTCGAGCGTTTTCATTAGAGAAAGTAAAAATAAAAAGCTTTGGTCTTCACAGGATAGGTTTTTGCCGACTGTGCTTGAACGCTTGAGGTTTAGAGTGATGCAATTTTCAGCTCCAGAGCCCACCTTTACAGTTTCTAGATAATTTTCTACAAGCTCTTTAGCTCTGTGATTTTCACCTAAGATACTTACAACAATAAGCAGCAAAACGATGGGGAGAAGCCCAAGATACTTCAATAAAACTCTGCTTCTAAATTTCATAAATTCCTTTTAGCGCTCTGACTGTTCAAGAACAATCCTATATATGTAACGCACTACGCAAACATGCCTGGCCGTTTTATGTGTGGTGTGTGTGGAGTTACTATGCTTCCAAGGCTTTTTGCCAAAAAACGGCACTGCCAGCTTCTGGGTCTAATTCGTAACTACTAAATCCAAATTTTTTATACGCCGCTTTAGCAACATCATTATTGCTCAGTACCTCAAGGGTAATTTTACAGCAACCACGTTCGATAGCTATCGACTCCACTTTTTCCAATAGTTTTTGACTAAGGCCTAGCCCTCTATAGTTTTTATGAACGCAAATATCATGAATGTTGATAAGAGGTTTGCAAGCAAAAGTTGAAAACCCTTCAAAGCAATTAGCTAACGCTGCCGGGCTGTCGTCAACGTATACTAAAACACTAAAAGCGTGCGGAATATTAGAAAGCTTAGCAGAAAGGTTTTTCATGGTTGATCCTGCTAGCGGTTCCCCTCCCCCCATAGGATCACAAGCGTATTCGTTTAGAAGAAACGGGATATCTCGAGCGTGTTGTTTATTTTTATAATCAGCTTTTACTATCTCAACATTCATAATGAAACATTTTTCCTAAGGAGTAATTTTAAATATCGTAAGTAGTTATATAAGGCACAATTGCGAAGCTGGTCTGCTTGTAAATGTTCTAGCGAACGAAGCGATTTTATTTTAGCGAAACATGCCTGTCTTGTTTAGCCATTTTGCTAACACATTCCCTCTTTTTTCTTGCGGATTTTCAAAGTCACTTAATGTTTGATTTTCGAGTAAGACACCGCCACATGCTTTGCTGTAATATACCGGAACTTTACCAACTGTGACTCTTTTTAGCGGTGTCTGCGTTCTTGGACACTTCATTTTAAAAATTTTGTCTAAGTGTTCTGATGTCATTTCAAGTCCGTTTAATTTAAATTTTACTTGTAAGGTTCAGATCTAAGATTAATCAGGTAACTGAGAGGCAATAACAACGCTTACAAAATATATCTCCAAAAACAGATATAGTACTAAAGAAAACCTTCGTTTCTTAAAGGCTTTTAACGTAAATACAGTCACAAGCAGGAGTAATAATAAGGGAATAAACAATTTAATATAAGAACACCTCTATTTAAATTTATATTAGTGAAACATGCTTGTCTTTTTTAGCCATCATTGAGTGCTAACAGATGTTTGTTAGGGCTACATTCACTCGGGAATATAAAGTGCCTGTCCTATTTAGTTTAGTTAGTTTTGCGGGATATTAATCTCTGCGGTCATGTAGTCCACGTTGTTTCCTGATAGGAATACTCTATTATCTTTGACTTCACATTCCACGCTGCCCGACCGCTTAGACAGCTGTCGAGCTCTAAGCTTGTTGCGACCGAGGCGGCTAGCCCAGTATGGCGCAAGTTCACAATGGGCAGACCCTGTAACTGGATCTTCGTTCACTCTAAGCTTAGGAAAGAAACAGCGGCTGACAAAATCGACTTCTTGTCCCGGGGCAGTTACGAATAAGCGAGACAGGCATAACTAGAAAAATCCCAAACTGTCCCCTCGTACACTTTCCTTAACCTAAATCCTTATTCAAACTAGCAAACGAGTTAATCAGAGTCGGTCAGCTACTATGCCTAAAGCCCGAAAGTCACAAATTAGTTTATCGGATACGCCCTATTATCACTGTATTTCCCGCTGTGTTCGTCGTGCTTTCTTGTGTGGCGAGCAAAACGGTAGAAGCTTTGAACATCGTCGCCAATGGGTAGAAGACCGTATTCATGTTTTAAGTGAGGTGTTCGCCATTGATGTATGTGCTTATGCGGTAATGAGTAATCATACGCACCTGGTATTACACGTAAACAAAGAGAAAGCAGACGGACATAAACATACATGTCTTGTTTAAAGGCCTTTGAACCTTTTTAGTACTTTTTTACTGGGTATTCGGCATTGTTGTGTACCACCAAAAAGCTTGATGCGATTGAGTACAAAAAGTGCCTGTCTTGTTGAGCCTGTAACAGATTCTGTGTAACTGCCATTAGTTAATATGCTTTTCGAGACGTTCCTCGAACTCGATAATAAATCGACTCATCGCCTGACGCCAGTTTTGAATCGGCATCGACCATTTTTTACTGGCGTCTTTTATTGCTAGATACACCATTTTTCTTGCTGAATCATCGCTGGGGAAGATTTTCCGCTTTTTAATAGCTTTGCGGATAACGCTGTTCAACGACTCAATGGCGTTGGTGGTGTAAATTGCCCTGCGGATGTCCTCTGGGTAATTAAATAAGGTGTTGAGATTATGCCAGTGCGTCCGCCATGATTTAGCAATTTGAGGGTACTGGCCGTCCCATGTTTCAGCAAACCGTTCTAGTTCAAGCAGAGCTTCATCTTCTGTTGCTGAGCGGTATACGCCCTTTAAATCCGCTGTGACAGCTTTATAGTCCTTCCATGACACGTATTTCAGTGAGTTACGCACCATGTGAACGATACAGAGTTGAATATGTGTTTGTGGGAACACAGCATTAATCGCATCAGGGAAGCCTTTCAGACCATCTACACAAGCAATAAGGATGTCTTCTACGCCGCGCTGCTGAAGTTCGGTTAGCACGTTTAGCCAGAACTTAGCGCCTTCATTCTCGGCTATCCACATGCCCATCAACTCTTTGTGGCCTTCGGTATTGATGCCCAAGGCCAGGAAGATAGATTTGTTGATGATGCGTTTATCTTGGCGTACTTTCACCACGATACAGTCGAGGTAAACGATGGGGTAAATAGCATCTAACGGGCGTGACTGCCACTCGACCACTTGCTCGATAACCGCATTAGTGACGCGAGAAACCAGAGTCGGCGATATCTCAGCACCGTACCATTCATCAAACGCATTGACGATTTCACGAGTACTCATGCCCTGTGCATAAAGCCAGAGGATTTTATCGTCCATTGACGTAAAGCGAGACTGATGTTTTTTAACGAGTTTAGGTTCAAAGGAGCCTTCACGGTCACGAGGTGTATCGAGTTCAAACTCACCATCTTCGGTTTTAACTCGCTTACTGCTCTTACCGTTGCGACTGTTTGATGGCACAAAGATGCCTGTCTCGTTTAATCTAGTTTAATCTAGTTTAATCAACTTCTAAGCTTTGCGCTTTAACCAATTTGTAACATGGTGTCTCTAACGAATGGAGAATAAACAACAGAATAAACAAGACAGGCATAACTAAAAAATCCCAAACTGTCCCCTCGTACACTTTCCTCAACCTAAATCCTTATTCAAACTAGTAAACGATTTAACCAGAGCCAGACAGACACTATGCCCAAAGCCCGAAAGTCCCAAATTAGTTTATCGGATACGCCCTATTATCACTGTATTTCGCGCTGTGTTCGTCGTGCTTTCTTGTGTGGCGAGGAAAACGGTAAAAGCTTTGAACATCGTCGCCAATGGGTAGAAGACCGTATTCATGTTTTAAGTGAGGTGTTCGCCATTGATGTATGTGCTTATGCGGTAATGAGTAATCATACGCATCTGGTATTACACGTAGACAAAGAGAAAGCAGACGCTCTGAGTACTGAAAATGTGATTCAACGTTGGCATAAACTATACAAAGGCACATTACTCTCGCAGCGCTACATGTCACCAGATTCACGTAAAGATTTACATGAAATTCAAATTAAAGCGGTGGAGTTAACGGCTGAAGTATGGCGTAAAAGGCTATTTGATATCAGCTGGTTTATGCGTGCACTGAATGAATATATTGCTAGGGCAGCTAATAAAGAAGACGACTGCACGGGCCATTTTTGGGAAGGACGGTTTAAATCTCAAGCGCTATTGGATGAGTCAGCCCTTGCCGCTTGTATGGCATATGTTGATTTAAACCCAGTACGAGCAAAGATGGCCAAAACACCTGAAACATCAGACCATACCAGTATTAAATACCGAATTAACGCAGCTAAGGTAGGCAAAACACCTAAACGACTTATGCCTTTTGCAGGCAACCCAAGACTAGAGATGCCACACGGTTTACCTTTTACTCTTCCAGACTACTTACAGCTTGTAGATATAACCAGCCGATATATTCACCCAAACAAGCGTGGCAAGGTTGAGCATAACCTACCCTCTATTTTAGAGCGCCTCAATATTGAACAAGAACATTGGATAACATTAACCACGCAGTTTGAAACCTGCTTTAAGCACGCCGCCGGCAAAGTGATTCACCTAGAGCAATACGCGCAGAATCAACATCAGCAACGGGTTCAAGGACGACACAGTGCGATGCGATTACTCGGTTAACTTTGCAGTTTAATATAGAGCGAAAGGGACCCAATATATACATCTATACCCAATGAAGTCTGCCTTATTAAGGACTTGATTTTTTACAATGCGCATCCCTATGCGTATGCTTAATATGTAGAACAATTTGGAGTGATAGCATGCAAGATTTATATGACATCCATGCCCCAAAAAAAGCGACTAATTTAAGCTTAAACAGCGATTTATTACTAAAAGCTAGAGACTTAAAAGTTAACCTGTCTGCAACCTTGGAACAGGCACTTAAAGACAAGTTGAAAAGTGTTGAAGAAGAAAGGTGGAAAAAAGAAAACAAAGCTGCCATAGCTGCGTACAACGAGTTTGTTGCTGAGAACGGCTGTATAGGTGATGAGTACAGGAACTTCTAATGGCACAGCTTGATGTTTACAGAAACCCAAGCTCAAAAACATATAGAGCTTACCCTTTTCTTGTAGATGTTCAGAACTCTGTAATTGACCAATTAGCAACAAGGCTAGTTGTACCGCTGACAAAGAATAAGACTAAAAATAGTCTTTATATATAAAACCTTACGCCGGAGATAGAATTTGAAGGCGAGACATACTTATTCCTGACTCAACAACTGAGTTCCATACCCGACGATGTGCTCAAGGACTGCATCGGTTCTTTAGAGCAATCCCGCGAATTGTAAATAGACGCAATGGACTTTACTATTACTGGAATATAGCCTTTCTATAAGAGGCTCTGACAGGTGGGCATGACGACGCAATGTGCCTAGAGAAGTGAACAAATGAGCCTGTCTTGTTTAGTCCCAGCCAGTGCTGCGCTCAGGGCATAAAAGCCCGCCAGCGAGATGTGGCATCAAGTTCGCGTAAATATCATAGAGCCGGGATAGCTTCCCATTATGAGCTCGTACATAAGCACGCATTACATCTTGAACGGTAAAAATAGTTGTTGACTATGGGGAGTCCACATAAGCGCAGCGAGTGTTAATGCGCTTGTTATATTTCGTTACTGCTTACAAGGTGCTCTGTTCTCTTTCTATAACTTTCTTCAAAAGCGACGATTGCTGCCATAACACCAGAAAAAAACAATACGGATACTGCCATTGGGATGAAAGCAAGCATTGGCATTACACTAGCGAGACTCAGTGTGATGAAACCTATAGCGGAAGCCATAATAGCGACGATAGTGAAAAGAAAACCAACATAGGCTGTAGCCCTTGCTAGTAATAATAATAGACCCAAATGATGAGTAGTAATGTTTTTATAAGGTTTCATTTCAACATCCTTTTCTAGACTTTTATCCTTGGAATATAACTTTAAGCTAAGCGGCGCAGTTGCGTGGGGCATAATGGCGAAGCCGCCCCGCGTAAATGCGTCCGAACGACCGAAGGGAGTGACTTAAGCGCCTTGTTAGAAGCAGAGCCTGTTCCTTTGGCCTAATTAAAAACTAATGAACCCAGCATACGATTGATTAATAACACAAACAAGTAAAATGACAGCGCGGTGATGGTATTGATTTGGCAGAAGCTAGCCGCCATTTTAACTATCAAGTGTAATGGCGCTTGCTGGCTGAAAATAAGAACTAGAAGGTAAAGCGCCTATTACACCACCTTTGAATTGAAAGCGGCGGATATAAACTTACCACAAGCCAGAGCGATGCTAATGAAAACAGGTGAGGGTAGTTTTACTGGAATTGTTATATAGCCAAACGAAGCTTAGGCTGATGCCTTATAACGGCCCGCATAACGGGCAATAACACGTATGCTAAAATTGGAGCGAAGCGACTGAGCCTACGTGTTATTGTCCCAGCGAGCCCGCGAGCGAGTTTATGCGATTGTTATGTGCCCTGCCCACAAAACTACTTATAAGCCTTTGCCAGGATTTTTGAATTCCCTGATCTGTATATGATTACCTTCTCTGTCTGCGATGTTAGACACTTTGAATATTGGGTTTGCCCATTCGCCATCGAATGCCTCGCCACCTAAGGTGACTGCTTTTTCTCTTGTTGCTTCCATATTTTGAACTGACAAGAATAGTTTAATTGGGCTGAAAGAACCTTTGGGTATATCGAACGGTGGGACATGGATGATGAGATTAAAGCCGTCTTTATCTAAGCTGATAAAATCTTTGGTTTCCCTTGTAATACGCATACCAAATAGTTGTTCATAAAACGCTGCAAGGTGTGGCAAGTTGATTGAGTAGATGAGCACACCATTCTGAGCAGGACCTGACATTTTTAATTCCTTACTTTGAGCTGCATTAGAAAAGAGTGCCGCAAAAAAAACAGTTGTAAACACCAATCCTTTAAAACCTTTATACATAGAGTTTCCTTGGCACATAACAGTTTACTCGTCCCCAAACCGTCATGCTAATCCACACCATTTTGGGCACTTCTCCTTTTTTCTTCTTACAACTCTAAACCATAACCAACAGAGAAATAAAGAAAAAACCGTAATGTTGTTTTTCGCTCATTTATTAAAAACACCAAATCGACATTCAGATGATTTCGGTGTATTTAACGCTACACAAAGTTGCCTGTCTTGTTTAGCGCAATGTGTTAGCGTCCCAGCGAGATAATTGGACTCCCCAACCCAAGACACAAACATGCCTGTCTTGTTTATTGCAAATTATAGACACCTTATTAAGCTCACCATCTACTCATTATCTGCTTTTCGCAGTATTTTGAAAATTCGGTTTATGTTGATTTCAGACAAGTTCCATTCATAACCGTTAAAGTCAGTAGTATTGATAAATTGAACGACTACGGTATCGAGATCTTTGTCATATTCTGCAAGGCTCTGATAACCAATAACTAATCCTCCATGCTCGAAAACATAAGGGTAAAGTTCCGCTTCGCCTGCATTGAAAATAGAGCCGTTGTTTAGCGCTCGTAAGAACTTTCCTACATCCTCTGCCGTTGCTAGCATACCGTAGTCTCGCGCCTTAACATCTTCCTCGTACCCAACGTAGTAGCCGCTCATCACGTCGTCCATATTGACCTCGCTCAATGAAAAATAGGTATTATTCAATTGAAGCGGGAGCAAAATTTTTTGCTTAATGTACTCATGGTGACTGTACCCCAAAACCTTATCCATGATAGTGCGAAGTAACAGATAGTTGGTATTGGAATACTCATAGCCCTCACCCGGCTCAAAACTGGCGGGAAGGTCTAGCGCAAAGTCGAGTGCTCGCTTGCCGTTTTCCGGTTCGTTTTCCCAGTAGGCAGCATTATCAGTAAAGTTAGGAATTCCTGACTTATGTTGAACCATCATTTTTAACGTTATGTTTTCTAAGTTCTCAATTCTGCCGTAGAGCTCGGGTAAATAGTGTAGGAGCGAATCGTCTAGAGATAGCAGTTGTTCTATCGCCATTTTGGTGATAGCCACAGCAGTATACAACTTACTTATACTGGCAATTTTAAATAAAGAGTCGGGTTCAGCTGGTATTTTGCTATCTCTGTTTTTCCAGCCTGCTGTGTAAAAAGCTGGAGGTTTTCCCGCCTGGTCCACGTAAACAATCATGCCGTCAAAGCCATGGCTAATAGCTTCATCAACTTGTTCTTGCACCGTTTGAGGTAAAGGTAAAATCCAAGCTTTAACCAATATCCAAGGAACGAAAAACAGAGAAATAATAGTACTGACTAGCAGAAAAAGCCTGATAATTGTTGTTCTTCGGTTATTCGTCATTTAACCCAGGCCATAAAGCGCATCTTTTTTAAATATCAATAAAAGTAGAAACTAAGACAAACAAAAAAACACATACCCTCATTTGCAAACGTAATAATGACTGTCTTGTTTAGTACGTCCACTTCCAGATGCTCAAGGAGTTTACTAATTACACTTTCTTGGTTTTCTAGGGGCACATGCCAAATACTATCCCACGCCGATATGAACGCAAATTTGTTACTTGGAACCCAGTTGCAAATATCTGCATGATGGAATATGACTTTAGGATGCCTTATTTTAGCAAGCCTTAGCATCTCGGCTGAAAGGTCCAGCCCCTCAACATCATATCCATACTTTAATAATAAATCGATTATACGTCCGCTGCTACCGCAACCTACATCAATAGCTTTTCCCGTCTTCGGGGCAAAGTTAAGCGCTCTCTTATGCTGAGAAATACCATTTTCTCTATTGAAGCGATCGCTATTCCAATGCTCTGCAATCTTATCGTAATTGGATGCTTGCTGTATGGGATTCATATTTAGTGCCTAACGCCCGCATAACGGGCAAAAAGACGTAGGCTACAATCCCAAGCGAAGCGCAGGGAGCCTACGTGTTTTTGTCCCTAGCGAGATAATTGGACTCCCCAACCTAATAGGTTGGTCTAACATTTACGTTGTCACACACAAAGGTTAGATAGGAGTCCATCTATGTATAATATGCTCACTGGTGTAGATTTAGCAAAAAAAGAGATCCAGGTTTGTGTCGCCAAATCGAATAAGATAGTTCGTAATATGCCGATGACGCCCACTGCTTTTTCTAATTGGCTAGCCACTCAAAAACCAATGACAGTTGTTTTTGAAGCGTGTGCGACGTCAAATTATTGGTATCAATGTGCGCGTGAATACGGGCATGATGCCCGTTTAATATCAGCTAAGCTTGTATCGAATATTCGTCAAAACCAAAAGACTGATAAGAACGATGCTGAAGCGGTTTTACAGGCATCACAACTTAGTAACGTGAATTTTATTAGCGGGAAGTCTAAGGAGCAGCAGGAGCTTCAATCACTTGTCCGTATGCATCAACTATCAGTAAAGCATAAAGTTGCTTACGGGAATCAACTCTGTTCGTTACTTTTAGAGTTCAACATTAAGTTGTCACCAACAGATGCGGGTTTGAACAGTGCAATACAGTCGATATTGGAAGATGCAGAAAATGGATTTAGCGCGATATTCAGAGAGGCATTACACACGGCATGGCATCAATATCTCAAGAGTATAGAGCTCGTAAAACACTACGAAAAGAGTGTAGCTAGAGCCAGCAGAGCATCAGAAGCTTGCAAAAATCTCATGAAGATAGAAGGTGTTGGCCCGACAAATGCGGTTAACCTGTACATAGCGCTAGGTTGTTGTGAGTTAGGCGTTTTCAAAAAAGCCCGAGACGCTGCTGCGTGTATCGGTTTAACGCCAATACAACATTCTTCAGGTGGTAAAGTGCGTTTGGGGTCTATAGGTAAAAATATACGGAACTCGTCATTGCGCGCTAACTTGGTCGCAGGTGCGATGTCAGCAATAAACCAGGCGGTTAAACGTGATTCGCGAACGAAGAAAGATGAATGGATTAAAGGGCTAGTAGAGCGGAGAGGTAAACGTTGTGCAGCTGTAGCGCTGGCCAACAAAACAGTTAGAACAGCATTTTCGTTGCTACGCAACGGAACTGATTACAAAGCAGAGCTATTATCTGCTTAGTTTAGTTTTAAGTTAACAACTAAATGCGCCATACAAGATAAAAATCAGCTTGGTAAGCCAGTGCTGCGCTCAGGGCATAAAAGCCCGCCAGCGAGATGTGGCATCAAGTTCGCGTAAATATCATAGAGCCGGGATAGCTTCCCATTATGAGCTCGTACATAAGCACGCATTACATCTTGAACGGTAAAAATAGTTGTTGACTATGGGGAGTCCACATAAGCGCAGCGAGTGCCTTTAGTGGCTTGTTAGCTGCCGAACTACTCTAAGTCTTCATCGTAAATACGAGTAAAGTTTTCAAACTCTGTACCTACAAGGTCTTTTTCAATGATGCGCCTAGCAACCTCAAAATCGACAACGTAATTACATACTTCCATAGTATCACTGCCAATACTTCCGCCATCACAGTGCCCTAAGCCAGTCCATCCAAGTGTTTCATTTAGACGATCTTGAAGCCTTGCTCTTTTTTCTAGATCTTGTGGTGTCCCAAATCCGTCTACAGAATACTCAACCATAAGGGTAAATTCTTGTTCGACTTGATTGAATCCATTAGCGACTAAATCATCAATTTCCTTTTGAATAGCTTTCTGTGGATTTTTAAACAGGCCATTTTTTAGAACTTTACTCTCGCCAGTCGTACCGAGTTCTCCCCAGTGAACCGTATGAGATCCATCATCATTTGGCCAAGTTTCCCAGTATTCCTTTTTCTCTTCAGAGAATCGATATAGTTTTAGCACAAAATATCCTATAGGCAGCTAACTTTTCAATAACGGGCGCAGGCACGTAGGGCATAATGGCGAAGCCGCCCTGCGTGTATGCGTCCCAGCGAACGAAGTGAGCGAGTTTATTGAGTTGTTATATGCGTGCCTATTACAACACATGGACGTCGTTGATAGTCGCTGCATAAAATCCATTACCTTGCGGGATAAACTCAAACTTCACTGTTAAATCCGTAATCTCACTATTAGACGGAAGATAGAAACCAAAAATTAGGTTTCCAGATTCGGTTTCCAAATATTCATGAAAACATTTGGAAAGGTCTTCATTTTGGAATGTTACTGGCGATGTATTGTTGTAATATTCCTGAACAGCAAACTTTAATTTGGCTTCTGTCCAAGTTTCTCCGTAGCTGTTTGGACAATCCAATAGTTTCTGGGCTTCGTTGAACTTTTGTAGAGAGAGCAGCCTTAACCAACTCTGACAGTAAGACTTCACATGCACTTCTTTGTTTTGTTCAGCGATAGATAGCATGAATTCCTCAAAAGCATATAACGCCCCAGTAAGCGGCGCACAAATAGTAGGCTAAAATTAGCGAAGAATGAGCGCAAGCCTACTGTTTTGCGTCCGCCCTTAACTGGCTTGTTATATGCCGCCGATTAACTTAATTAATATACTGATTACTACGGTTCCCAAAAACCAAACTAACATACGAATAAAGCAGCGCCCGTAAATTCGCCCACCTTCTTCAGTTATAGGGCCTTTATAGAACACATTACTGATATGCACACCACGCCTATATTCTCTTACGATTTCTTTGCCTATAACTAGAAAATACATAGTTGCGAAGAAGATCAAAGCATTTACCACAAAAGGTAATGATAGTTTTTGAACTACTAGCAGTATTCCAGCAGCCATAGTTGCAGTTTTCTTCGAAGCTTCCATAGGCATATAACTTTTAAATAAGGGGCGCAGGCATGTGGGGCATAATGGCGAAGCCGCCCCGCATGTATGTGTCCCAGCCCGCGTAGCGGGCGAACTTAATTTTTTTGTTAGGTGCGTTAGCCGCTACATGGCACAAGGTAGTTGGCCATTTATCCATGGTTGTACGAATGTTGTATATAAACTCGTAAGATAAGAGCGCCACTTTTGTCTATCGTGTGCGTGATCACCTATCACTGTTAAAAGAAGACAGTTATTACTGAAATCATCGTGTGCATAAATCAACCAATAATCTTCTTCAGGTTTGGTTTTGTCATGAGTCCGATAATATACTTGTTTGATATTAGACCAGCGCGCTGAAACATGCTGGTCTTTGTCTTGAGCTAGGTGAATATGATGGACGTGAGGATAGCTTAGTTCAGCGTCCCTACCATAGAAATCTGGTTGGATATTATGTAGCTTGTAGTCTTCGAATGTGGTTTTATGCGCTTCCCACTCGGGTAGTTGACGAAACAAGCTACAAGTTTGAATAATCACTTACTGAAGAAATTCCTTCAGTTCTTGATTAGTTTTAGGAAACTTGCCATATTTTTGAAAAAATTCGAATTGGGCATTCCCAACCGCAGCTGCCGACTTAACGTCTTTCGCTGTAGCTCGCTTCCGAACATCAGGTTTGAGCTGAGGCATAATAAATCCTTAAAAGGTTACGTAACTTACATAATAAGTATACTTGTTATCGCATATTC
>JACLAD010000017.1_pt1 | contig 26597 bp, 31 predicted proteins | sample 8027901 | NCBI WGS metagenome assembly JACLAD01 (sample SAMN15725071, study PRJNA655200) | protist metagenome | isolation source: fluorescence activated cell sorting (FACS) single amplified genomes of... | place: Spain: Blaines Bay Microbial Observatory, Mediterranean Sea | collected 2016-07-05 | reverse complement strand
GACGTCTTCGATAGCTTAGAGCAAAAGATTGAACACACCAAAAAAGACATCAATCATGCTTTACGCAATGCCGAGCAGTACTTGTTTTATCACGAAAAACAACCATTTTTAATATATTTCGTTATTGCCAAAAGTTAAAATTTTGTGTTTGATAATTTTTTGTTAATTATCAGTACAATCGACGATTTAAAATTTGAGCAGGAGTATGCGACCCTGGAAGATTTGAAGTACGGGGATCAAGTGGATCATTTACTACTTGAGGTAAATAACTCAAGTTTTTCTCGTAAAAAACGTTTAAAACATATTGTTTGTTTCGTTTCGATTGCTTATTTTGTTTTGCGTTTTTGTAAATTTTGAAAAAAGGATCGCGACTCGTCCCATTGGGAAATGATGCAGCGCACGTGCCCCCGTCTTTATTGCCATTCTAGGTAACTTCTTTTGTAATTTGTTTTGATACAAATGAAATGTACGCAAGTTATTACAAAAAAGTACGTTTTTTATATTTTTTTGTGGATCATGTTTAGTTTGGATTATTCAGATCAACTCGAGGTGAAAGTAAAGTTGAATTTGGATTCCGTCCGCACAAATCTCAAGAAGTTGAAATCTCACGTTGAGGTACGTCTTTTTGATACAGTAAAAAAAATCAGTACCTGCAACGTTTTTCTTTCTTGATTTTGTTTCATGAAAAGATGATTGTTTTGTTGTATCAAAAAACATGTAGGCAAGAAAGGCCGGGGCCAACCCGATGGCCATCAAGTTCCGACGGAAGCAAGAACGCCGTCACGCCTTTTTACCTGCTCTAACGTATGTTTTTTTTGTTTTCAGTACGCAAACATTTTTTCAAGTTACATGAGTTTTTGATTTGTTGTTGTAGAAGGCAGAGTGTGAAAGTGCAGCCTTTCAAGGGGGCAGACTGGGCCAAGCCAGTTGAAAAGTTGGATTACGCTACTGACTTCATCAACATGGATTATACCCCCATGCAACGTTAAGTACATGTAAAACCATGTATTTTTGCAACCATTACAAGTAGAATTGCTTTCAAAAAATAAATCCGAAAGCTGAAACATTTTTTGTGGCACCGGCTAGCTAGCGGGATGGACCAAAATGTAGTTTTGTTGTTTGAATGAAAACACAATTGTTTAAGCCCTTCGCCAACATGTTCAAGCATTCGTTTGGTATCGTACATAAGATTTGTAGCCATCATAGTATACGAAATGTCAAATTGTGTCAAGTAAAATTTTGTCTGTCGGCGATCTACATTATCAACACGTGGCATCCCACATTTCCGTACACATTCACATCGATTTCAAAATGTACTAGATTAATAGTCGATTTACATTTTCTGTCACTACTCAAAAAATTAAAAAGTGTAACGTCAAAAAACAAAAACATGATGCGGTCGGGGCTGCTAGTGGTGTTGGCAAAATGTTGTGCCGCGGCGATTCATACGATAGAAAAGGTGGCGTACAATAAGGATGACATACAAATACAAATTCATGAAGTGTTTACGGAATGGCTGGCTTTAAAAGACGAAGTCGACAAAAAGTTCCACCCTTGGCCTTCGTACATTTTTCTCATCAAGTTCCAGAAAAAATAAAATAAAATTGTTTTTGTCGATTTTAGAAATTGTTTGTTGCTGTTGATTTTTTTTATAGGACGCGGTGCGTGCCAGCACGGTTAACGGTATGGCTGCTGGCCAATCAGAACAAATCTTCTCACCTCGGTATCATCTTTAAAATGTTTGTAAAATACTAAAATTCAAAAACATTATGTAGTGTTTGTAAAAACAAAATGTTTGTTTTGTCTTAGAACGTGCGCCTTTTTATGTCGAGCATCTGTATCAAGAATTTATCAAGATATCACCTGCGCATCCGGACACCCGCCGCGACATCGCCACCTTGAAGCGTTATATAAAATGGTTTGTTGATATTACCAAAAGTAAGCATTGGCCTACAAAAAACAAAGAAGCTGTTAGTATACGTCAGTACCAAAAAAATAATGATAGGAGATTGTTCAACAAAAAGTTAGCTCAGGCCACCTACGCCAATTACATGACGGCTTTGTGCAACAACGCCCACCGAATCTATCCCAATACTGTACATTCTACACCTCGTATGCCTAGACATGAAGTTGCAGCTAGACAATCGAGTACAGCTGTGAATTCGCCAAGGGAGTGTCTACTCAACGTCATTACGGTGACCTCCCCAGGGTCCTACACTACTACGCACATGCCTCAGCCTCCTGCGCCTTATCGTAAGCTACCGAATGCTGAAGGGTACGCCAGGGCCAAGCGCAATTTTGAATCGCTTGATTTATTCTGACAAGTTTGAAATTCTTATCTTACCATTTGATGTTGTTCATCAGTTGTTAAGTGTCAAGGTGTTTTCCGAACAGTGTTTGTTTTGCGTTCAGTGAGCAACAGTTTTGATGAAGCCATGCAAAAAAGTTGTCTTTATACGAAAATATTTTTCAAGTGTAGTAGCAAAACGAATCTAGTGTAGTTTCATCGTCATTTTTAAATCACAAAAATCGTTTCCGGATGATTTGACAATTTACAATTCGTGATTGCAAAAGCGTTTCAAATCTAACATTTTTGGCGTCCATGTGCAGGACGCGATTTATGTTGGTGTCGTGTCGCGTTTTTTAGTGTTCGTGCGATTTTAAGTCTCGAAACAATTCTAATACAAATATAAGCATTTTGCGTTGCTAACATTTTTCATTTGCATCAAAACAATACCACTTCGTTTCACTAAAAATGTTATCTCCACATCATTCCATCTAATGCAAATTTCTAAATTAACAAACACGCCTACCAAAACCATTACATTTTTTTCTCTTTTTCGCTTAATCTACAATTTTTGCAAATCATACAAAAACATATTTCAAGATGAAACAAAATCTAACAAACAGAAATTGAAAAGCAGCGTATTTGTGTTCGAAACGTGCATGTAGCTGTAGAAAAGTGGTAAAACAAATCGTACGTAGAAAATTAGAAATACTATCCACGAAATTTTTGTAACGTCGTTTTGTGTGCACCTAAACAATTCTTTGGTCGTAACTTAACATCAACATTCAAAAAACGTTGTATATAATTATTACATCTCTGGGCTAATACCCGTGAACCAATTTGCTACAAAACAAATTTTTACTACACATTTTCTAAATTTCAAAACAATTTAAATGATTCCGATCGCTACAACTAATTGATCTTCTACAAAAAACGCATTTTTGACAAAAAACAACAACTCAATTTTCAAAACAAAAAACTTGTCACAATATTCCGCAACGATTCGTTTTGCTAAACACAACAACAATAACAGTACATTACCACTGTGCACATTTTTTCAAGCACAAGACAATACTATTCACAAACCCATTTTAATTTTTTTACATTGTACATAAACCAAAACCAAAAAATATTTTGCTACTAAAAATCAAAACACAAAAACTAAAAAGTTAAACCATCTCTACTTCAATTACATTTTTTAAAACATGTAAATCAATCACTACACTAATCGATTTTTCAAAAAATTTCGAAGCTTAAACAAGAACGTAAAAGCACTTATCACATACAGAACAATCTTAAACGTTAGTAGTGATACACAAATTAAACAATGCAAGCTGCAAACATGGGATCAATATCACCGAAGCGGAAAATTGACTGGATCCAGCAACAGGAATCCAACTATGATCCAAGCTTCATCAGCGGGCGGGCCTTTGCGGATTTCAAAAACAAAATGGAACCCGAACGCAATAGCATTGTATCAGGTACATGTTTCACTGATATTTTACTGCAAAACAAGACATGTTTTACATATTTAGAATGATGATGTTGAAATAATTTTTGGTTTTGGTTTTTAGTTGGGTCAACAATGGTTGGACCAGATACAAATTCCGACGAATCGCCGGCCAGCGAGGTTTTATCGAAAGAATCTATAGCCTCGTATTTTTTCATACATTTTATTGTTCAACACACAAAATCAAAATTCAAAGTACTAACGTTTTTAAATAATTGTTTTGTTGAAACTTGACCAAACATTTTTTTCAAATTTTAGAAGTGGTGCGCCAGCTAGAAGGAGAATGATGACGAGCCCTAAACCAAAACCACCCCTCCGACCAAAACCTGTTTCCAAGTCAAAACTAAATATACAATCCTCCGAGGTTATAGAAAAAATGCAGGAAAACGCGTCAGCTAACATGATGGTATCCCTAAAAATGGAAGTGCCCATACAACAACTGTTAGGGTGGGTCTTTGGTACGAATCAACAAAATTTTCTAGAGGATCAGGTTATCACAGCTATACAGAACGTAAATATGGAAGATGATATCAACCCAGCTAGCTCATCAAGCCGATCTCTAGACATCCCCGCTGGTACTTTAACATTTTTCAAACTCATATTTTCGAAAACGATTTTGTTATTTTGTAACGTAAAACAAATTTTGATGTGGTATATTTGTTGAAACTCTAAGGTGCGCCAGCCAGAAGAAGACTGAAGAAAAATTCAGCGGCCTCAGAATGTGCAAGTAGTATCTGCTCCGAAGAGTCAGACCTGAAGTTAGAAATTCCTACAGGCGCTCCTGCGAGACGGCGTTGCAAACCAAACTCAAAAACAGAAAGTTTTGATGATGACGATAACGATACGGCGGTCAGTTTTTCAACTGCGAATTTAGAAATCCCTTCTGGAGCACCTGCAAGACGTCGCCCACGAAAGAATCTATCTGACGATCGTAGTGACATTAGTTCTATACCCGGTAGTGACTTTGGTTCTTGCGTCGAAGAACCTTTAGAAATTCCTACAGGTGCGCCGGCAAGACGAAGATGTAAAAAGAAACAAAGCTCCGGCGATAGTGACTTTTGCTCTGCCGTTGGATCTGCTGAAGGAAGCTTATTATCTGCTGAAAATTCTTTTTACTCCCTGCCAGAAACAGAGAGGGCATCTAGAGAAAGTATTGGGAGCGAAAAATCTAAAGCGTCAGGTTTGTTTGGCATGCCGACTGTAACAAGTCCAGCTTCTTCTAGTAATAAACCGATGGTGGTCGTACCTCCGGTCACATCGCCTATGCGTAAAGAAGTAGTAGATATGAAACCGAGCCAGGAACATGATGACCCTGTGCAAGTTCAACTTGCCGTAGATACAAAATCTGGTACGTTTTGCTATCCGAGGGTTGCTTCAGAACCGCAAAGCGACGTCGTTGCCAACGAGTCCCTGGACACTGATTGTTGGGTCATAGGAAAACACGTCAGGGTATCTGCTACAATCACGGCGTTTTTTCGTATGATCTTCCTGTCGGGTATTGCGTTGACACTAACTATGGCTTTCATGGGGGTACTTGAAGGAGAAGAGACATTATCACCGGGGGAAGAACCATCTATTCTCCTCGAAGATCCTTGGTATTTTGCCTTCGCCCGCCTCGACGTAATCTGCCAAGTATGTATAGCAGTCTACTTCCTAAGCGCCGTACTACATTTATTCATACCTATTGCTCTTTTTAAGGCCGTACCGAAATGGATCCAACCTGCCATATTTTCTATATCAATTACGTACGCGGGTTTGTATTGGTCTGTGATGTGGAGCGGGAGCGAGGACGGATTTACGGTCATCAACATTGGCAGTTCTATTGTTGTCCCATTTGTAGTAATTGTTGAGGTGATGCTATCCCGTATGCCGTTTAGCAAAATATATCTAGCAGTCACTATGATAATAGCAGGCGGGTATCTTGTTGGATACATTTTAGCATCGTCTCAAACTGTACAGCTCATTCACAACAACATTGATCCCAAAGACGACACTATCTATATTTACGGCGGTGCATACCTAGGTTCAGTCCTCGTTTCCGGATTGTTATTATGGCTAATAAAGTCAAAACAACATCTAGCATCTGACATTAATGTTACATGTACTGGAAAGGTACTTGTACTTGAGGGTGCAGATTCTGATACAAGTTCAATTTGCAGTGAGGAATCTGTTGGTAGCCAAAAATCCAATTCTAATAAATTTGTTGAAGAGGAAGTTGAAAAGTCAGGAAATTTAGAAACGACCCAACAAGAATCAAAAGAAGGCGACAAGAATCAAGAATCAGAAAACGTAAATGAAGATGGTGTGGTTGATTTGGAAGCGGGCCGTTGTGAGATTAAACAAACCGCCGTAATAACAACCGGTTCTTCTAGGGACAACCTCACTTGCGAACAAGAAGAACAAGAGATTGAGCAAAAGCCAGGATTCTTTGCAAGGCTGTTTGGGTTCGGCAAGAAAAAATCTGAACCTCCTTCTAAAAATGATTCTGACACTACTAACGACGAGGAAAAAGTTGAGGACAATACCGACACTAATGAAGAAGGCATTGAAATCCAAGATCTAGAAGTTGGCAGCTCAACAAGCAATGGTGTAACAAGAGATTCGGACGTCCAATCTCAATTTTCGGCAGCAACCGGCTCTGACTACAGCAACCCTTACCGGTAAGATTTTTTCACTTACAAAATGTTTTTAAGACATACGTATTTCAATACCTTGAATTTTGAAAATTCATTTTTTGTTTTTTTGTCTATATTTTTAGGTATCATTACAGCGAGTTGGACCCGGACGAATTTGGGTATGCAAATGCTGACATCAGCGTTCTTGAAGCTTTCGAAGCAGAATCCTAACGCTTACTAACTTTTTTTGTGGCATATTTACAACGATCATTTTTTTATTTTTAGAAGTAACTAAAATATTTTTTGACAAAAACATTATCTTTCCTGTAAAATATCCTTTGGACAACATGTACTATACAATTATTATTTTTGACGACTATTTCATCTAGGAGATGACGAAAAAATATGCAGACATTACATGCATACATATCAAAAACAGTGCAATATTAAAATTATGCAAGCCTTGGTAATTACTTGAAAAACCATTGATTTATGTAAAGTGAAAATGTAATTGAAATAATAAAAAACGAAAACATCCCTGTAGAGATAAAAAAATTCAAATAAATTTAGATTTTGTAAAAATAAATTTCGGCAATAAAAAAAGTAATAATTCATGGCTCATGCCAGGTGAGATATACCATGTTTAAAATTGATACCTTAGAAGCACAAACGTGTGAATTTATAACTCAACAATTTCATATCAGACTGTAACAAAACAATCGCAAAGTCCTTTAAAAACAGTGCACAAGAAGGGTTCTTGTGCCTTATCGATTTTCCTCTTGAACTTTTTGAATTTATAAATCTGTTGTGGAGAGACAGATTTGATTTAGCGCGCTGACTACACAAACACATGTACATAAACAATAGACCATTCGCCGCTGAATACATCATAAAAAAGATTAGTTTGAAAACATACCAAACATACAACAGTTTACAAAAAAGTGAAGGGATGCTTCTGTTTCCGAACAACAAAAGCATTGCGAAAATTAGTATTTTAGTTTTTAAGGACGATTTGTTATGCACAGCCACATTTTTGTTTTTCTATGATAACGACTATTTCCTTCATTACGTTTGGCTATGTGGAGTTGTGCGCCAGTTTTGTAGTACTTGTTTTGTGTCAAAATTTGAAAAATCAAAATTACAAAAAGTAAAAAGCGTCAAGTGTTTTGTCTATCGGTCTTTGTCAATCGTCGTGTTTAATATCTACCACCTGTATTTTCTACCTACCGACAACAAAATTTACCCAATCAACAAAAATAAACATTCTTAAACAGCTACTTACAAAAATCAAATTTTCGAAACTAACTGAAAATCGGCAGAAACCATGAAAATTGTAACAAGCATAATGGCACTAACAGGTGTCTATGCCCTGTCGTCACAAAACCCGAACCAAAACGTAATAGACCTAACAGAAGATAAAAATGACGAAGAAGGCAGTGACAAGAACAAGAAGAAACGAAAGCGCAAGAGGGATAAGTGTATTGATCTTACGAAGAAGCCCAAAGTTTTCGCGGACGTCAAGTGTGGTTGGAGCAAAATTTGATAGAATGAACAAAATTACTGCACGTAGATGATGTTTGGGACTATCATAAATCGCATGCTTGCAAAGATCGCAATTTGATTGTCACTTTACAGGATTGTGTAATACCGTTTTGAAGAAAGGTAGGACGAATGGCCTGGAATGGTACTGTAATATGTGCCTGGATATGCACCATTATGAAGAACATAGTGCAGATGAAAAACATTACCTCGGTACTGTTTCAAATTTATTTTCCTACAACACAAACGTTCAAAATACTGTATCAATTTAAATTGTGAAGCAAACATTTTTTTACCAACATTTTTTCGAAATGTATTAGGTGAGGCTGGTGGGTGCCTATGTGACTACGACGTGTGCAAGCATTGTTCCGATTCTGTACTGTTCACCAGAATATTTCCAATCACTTTTTGTAACGATCAAAATGTTGGATCAAACATTTTTTTTGTTGTAAGATACGGTTTTCAGATCCCAAGAAGGTGAAAGCGTGCAAGGAGTATTTTTTCAACAATGAAAGGACGTATAATGACGCGTTCTTGCTACCTACTGGTATATCAGGGATTTGTGAAGGAACACCGCAAGTATTTGTACAGGAAAAGATTTTTGAAATTCTTAGTAAAGATCACAAGGCGATGAGAAAGTGTATTGAACATTGCAAAGTACTACAGTTGGCGACTACTAACCGAGTGTGGGGGATTGAGGATTTGCACCGATGTACGCTGCTCAATAATACAACATGAATCAAAATGTTGAAGTGAACTGATTGCATGATCATGATCACCGAATTGTATTTTAAATAATTTTTCGATGTTGTCTAATGTAAACTAGGTAGGCATGAAAAGCATCTGTTTTATGCGGTGTTTGGCTGCCCCTGCAGCTGCACAGTAGAAAATCTACGTCAACGCGCCTGCTTGCGAAAACATTACCCTGGGGCTTGGAAAAAAGACGGCACATGGGAGACACGCGTCAATGCTCAGCAAAAAATGCTTGAAGATTTTTTAACAACTCGAGCTTCCAAGATGACGTACAAGAAGTTGGCTTATGGTTTCATGGCTTTTCTTGCGGGTTGGCGTCACATGCCATCCTACGGCATCACAAGCCACGAAAAAACACAAGACATAAAACTACTTCAACAACGCATGTTAGGAATCTTTGCTAGCCATTTAAAGGACGTACGTAAAGACATGATAAAAAAGACATGGGCAAATAGGTTATTTCAAAAGCCGTTAACATTCGGCGGCAATAGAAGTCATAAACGTATTCTACCAAGTAGGCATATTGCACATCGTATTGCAGAGTTGCTTCATGATGACACCTTGCACCATTACATACTGAACTTTCGAAAGTTGATAGCGTTGTATCCGAAATTGGAGGCGTTCAATGAGGTACATACCATGGGTGGACTAATTCAGGATAGCAAGGACATGGCGACGTTTCTTTCAGGTTTAGAACAGATTTAACCAACATCAAATCTGTTAGATATAGATAGCAAACATTTTTTAGTACGATTGAATAGCAAACATTTTTTTAGTATCACCCATGTAAAAATAGTACGTGGTTTTGTTGTTCTGCTCATGTGTTATGAAACATTTACGTTTTGCTATTGTGTTGATGTGTTCGTCATGGTTTTTAAAGATCGCATGCCAGCGCGGTAACGAAGAGGTGGTCAAGATGTTGATTACTTACAAGGCTGATCTTAACAAGCAAAGCAATGGTATGACGCCGCTGGAGTGTGCTCGCGAGGCTGGCCAGGCATCCATTGTTCAGATATTGCTTGATGCTGGTGCCGACCCCTCTGGATCTCGGCGAACTTTTTCAAACTGGATGTCTGCGTTTACATCCATGTGGACTGCTGATCGGTAGACAGTCTGACAAGTTTTACTACACAATATTGCAAAAATCTTAGTTTTTTTTTTTGAAAGAATGTTTTTTAATTTTTTTGAGTTCGTAATGCATTCCACGCTACATTGTTCTTTGCGTGTAGACCTTGAGTTGATTTTTTTTGTTTGATTTTGAGAAAATGTTTTAATTTTTTTGTGAAAGGTGTAGAAAAAAAAGACATTTAGTGTAGTTTGACTAGTTTTTTGTAAATTAAAAAAATATGTCTAGTGTTGTCCAGAAAAATGTTGGTATATTTTTTCTGCTCGATGTTTGTTGAAAATTTGTTTTTTTGATTTTTTTTCTGAACGGTGTTGAAAAACATGTTCGCTCTCGAGTTTCTAAGTAAATGTTTGATTCTAATTTTTCAAATTTGAAAATGTTTTAAACGAAATGTTGAACTATTTTTCACCATGCACAAGTGGTAAAATGAAGGTTCTAACATTTTTTAAAAAACATTTTTTTTTGCGTAATCAGAGTTTTGAAATGCAAACATGGTCTAACATCGTCAATCCGAAATTACAACTACATGCATTTTGACCATCTTTTTTTTTGAATTTCAATTTTTTCTCTAACAAATGAATGACATTCTTTGGAGTTTGATAGCAAACTAATTGTTAATCGATTTTTTTCTGCTTCCGTCTACACACCAATTTTCCGCTGAATCGTTTTTGAAATTCCAAAACCAAAAATGATAAAGTACCTTTTACGCAAACATTTTGCTCATTAACCGCAATTTAGTTTTACCCCTGTAACCCCTTTTGACACACAAACACATATACAAAAAAATAATATTTTAAATGTACAACAACATGAAAACAATGACGGGCGTGTCCAAAATGATGGTAACGGCTGTGACTACCACCATGGTAACTGCTCTACGTTCTGACCAATCCTCTTCAGAAGACAGTACTTCTTCTGGTCCAAGCCCCTTCACTGATTTGTTTCCACTGGCCAACTTCAGCGCTCGCAAAATGGACATCATCGCCATGGTACAAATTTTAAGACATTCACAAAGCATTCGTTTTTGCAACGCTTTCTGAATCAAAAAATCCAAAATGTACATATGTTATTATTTTTTTAGGCTGGGCCTGACGCTCTTGGAGAGTTGTTGCAAGATGAAACATTTACTACATGGTCGAAACTTGACAAGGACGACAAGATTTTTTATTTTCTAATGGAAAAAGAGAAGCCAGAGGCCGAACGTACCGGTCATCGCGTTCAAGAACTTATTGAAAAGAATGGTTTTATTGAGGTGTTTGTCATGGCCGCCAATTCTGCGTCGGCAGAATTCTTCCGATTTGTTGAAATACATAAGCTTTTCGATCTTGAACATCAGCGTAAAAGGCAGCAGGCCAACAGTGATCCTTTAACAACGAAGGCCCGCCCTCTTGCAAACTTGACAGACGACGTTTTGAAAATTCAAATTCAAGGCGAATTTGTGTCTGACAAGAAGTTGGACAATGGTCACCAGGAAAAGTTTCGAGTGACACGCCACGAGAATGGTAACATGTTTGTGCAGTGCTCCGACAACCCTGAATCATATATGTTTGATATCATTCATGCCACGCCCTCCCAAATCAAATTCAGCCAAACTGACGGCTTGCCGGTCCACTATGTCAGTAACGGCATTTGGAGAGTATTGGATTTGGAACAAAGCACAACGCACCGCCTTGTCTGGAAGGTATTCAAAGATTTCAGAAAAAAAGAGGAATTCGAATCTTGGACGAAGCCGTCTAAAGACTATCTGCCTTCGACAAAATACGATATGCAATTCAAGGCGGCACGGTGGTATGTTCTTCTGAGCAAGGAGGTTGACGCTGATGACGCGGAAAAAGGCTTGTTGAAACTTTTCGCAGACAATGAAAATCGTTGGCGGCAGAGTGGATCTGCTCGCTGCAGGAGGAACGTTTTCCAAGCTTGCATTCAGTGGGGTATGCCGCGCCTACTCAAGTACCTTTTAGGCATTGAGGATCTCTGGATCTTCCGAGGGAAGAATGGCTACATTGAAGCCGAATACGAAAACGGCCAACGTGTGAACCCGCCCGGCCGCAAGGACTTCGTGACCTTGTCCCGCTACCCCGACAACAGGTCCCCACTTCATCATGCAGTTGCATACGAACACCCCGAAATCATTGAAATCCTCCTGCAAAGTGGAGCTGACCCTAACGAACTTGATGAACATCAAGTACGTCCTGGAGGTGCCCCACTCACGACCCCTTTCCACCTTGCATGCAGAATGGGTAACCTCGAGGTCATCGAGCTCATGCTAAAGTACAAAGCCGATCCTTATAACGAAAAGCAGAGCCACGGGGAAAGTTTTCCGTTGTTGGAAGCGGTGGAAGGAAAGCACAGTGCCGTGGTTGACTACCTCATCATGAAACTGGACGTTGACCCAAAACAGCAAGATTCTAAGGCCCTGCACCGTGCGATCGCTCTCAAGGATAAAGAATCAGCGGAGCTTATTCGTGAGGAGATTGAGCAGATGAATGATTCCTCGTCTGATTGTTAATCTGGATACAGTATTGAAACAAGAAACATTTTTTCTAAGGACCGTATTTTTTTTTGTTTTTGAAATGGAAAATTTTAAAAATGTTGATAATCTTTTTGTTCGTTAAATTTCCGGATTTTCATTGTTGTTTGTCGGCGGTTCTTGCGTTGTTGACTAAGTTTTGTTCTGGTGTTTTCAGGGATTTGTTTTAGCAATATATTGAAACATTAGTGTTCAAAAATTTAGTTCGTTCAGCAAGTTTTCTTTTGTAGTGATTTTGCCCTACGTGCTGGCTCCAAGTTTTGCCTTTTTGTTTTACTCGAGTTTACTGTTTTTCTTTTTTCTTTTGAATGTTCATTTTACCAAACACAATTGGTGAAGTGCGCGATCAAATTTTTCCTTTTTTAAAATCTTTTCTTGAGTTCATGCAACAAGAATTTGTTAGTCTCTGGCCAACGTTGTGCTAAACCAAATGATTTACCGTTACATGATTTTTTCAAAATATGCATTTTCTTTCTTTCTTGTACAATTTTCTACTACCAAACTACAGACGAAAAAACAAGATTCACAAAAAATTTTAAGGTTAATTGTTTTTAAGACACCATCACGAATTCCAACAATAAGTCTAAATGACCGCGATGACGAAAGGGATTGTTGCTTTTGCGATCGCGTCCTTTGTGTCCGCGTTAAGTTCCGACGTCAATGATTTTTTTCTGCGGAACAATTTGAAACAAGAAAAACAAAACATCATGGAACTGGTATGGTTTTTTATTTCTCAAGCTCAAACATCAAATTCTTAATTTTGAGAATACTACTGTTTACATAATTTGTCACTATGTTTTCGACTGTTAATTTGATTGGCTGGTCACATGTTTTGTTTTGGTTGGTTTTCAGGTGGGCCGAGATGGGATCGAAGCATTCACTGCAGACGAACTCTTTGCAGCAATGTCACATGCAAATAAAAATGAACAGTTCTATTATTTTCTCCTGGAGAAAGATATCGATGAGAAAGATCGTAAAGGCAAGTGGTTACAAAAATTGATCGAAACCATTGGTTTTATGAATGTTTATGCAATCGCCGCAAACGCCCCAACCAAAGAGTTGTTTGATTTTGCACACAAGCATAAACTTTTCGATCTTAAAGCTCAGCGTGTGAACCAGAGAGAAAAGTACAAGAAGGAACAAAAGGTCAAAGTCAACACGCTGGCAGAAGGGAAAACGCTGGAGAATGTACCTTCTGAAATGTTGGCTTTGCTACTCCAAGGTGATTTTTACGAAAACGAACTATTGAAACTGGAAGGCACCGACTTCTGGGATATTCAACCGGATGTGTATTATCGCAAGCAGAGCCGTATCTCACGCCATGAGGATGGCCAATTGATCGTACAATCCTTCGAGCCCGTGCATTCTGAAAATCTCGAAATCGACATATTCGATGACGTGCACGCATATCCCTGTGTAGTCAACATCACAGAAAACGAGTCTGGAGTGATCGTCGAATATCTCAGCGGACTTCCAAACGTAGAATGGTGGCGGTTGGATTTACAAGAAAGTACCAAGGATCATTTAGTTTGGGATGTCACAAAACCAAACGACGTCGAAAACGAACGTGTCATCTGGACTAGGTACCGAAAGGATTACCTACCAAGAGAACCAGTTGACGAGCAGACCGCCAACATGCTTTGGAATCGTCCAAAACAAAATCTCAAATGGACCAACTGGTACTTATTTTTCATGAGCAGTGTCAAGCCATCAGAAGCGCTTTATGAAATCCAAGTCTTTTGTGAAAGCCATAAGGAGGAGTTAGGCAAAAAACTGGCTTACAACAAAGTGACAGGCGAATATGCCCAGGGGGTCGTTTTAAAAACCGCCATTGAGTACAATATACCACGTCTTCTGAAATACCTTCTGGAGGTGTACAAGAACCATTTTCGTTTACCACATCGTCTTCCCTTTGCGACTGCAACGGATTACGTGCAAAATATGGCCTTCCAAAAAATGAGTATCTTGCATTATGCTGTTGCGTATAATCACCCAGAAATCGTTGAAATATTGTTACAATATGGAGCTGACCCTAACAAATTTGAGACTCCAACACAGCGTTTTCCTGGAGTCACAAGGAGACAACCACCAAGCCGAACTCCATTTCACACGGCATGTAGGATTGGTAACATGAAAATCATTCGTTCATTACTTGACCATGGTGCAAATGTCAAAAGTGTTGACATTGATGGCAAGCAGCAACGCCAGCCTTTGAAAGACGCTATTGAAGGACGACACAGTGAGGTCGTAAAGCTGCTCATCGATAAAGGATTGGACAAAGCCAGTGTGCTCGATTTGCAACGCGCTAAGAAGCTTAACGTATTGTCATCCAAATCAACATCACAAGCACACAAACCTGCATAATTTTATACGTAATTTTCCATCATTTTTTTCATTTGGTTTTATCAGGATGAGGCAACTGTTTTGGCGCTGAAGCAGATCATTTCTCCAGAGGACATGCGGTATTACCACAAGGCATGGAACATCGGATCATCGAATGAGTCAACTGATATCGCGGACAACCAAAACACCGAAGACGCGTCGAAATCATCTTCTTCCTCAAGTTCGCTACCAACTCCAAGTTTTTGAAACACCACACATTTTGCAAACAGCCATTCAACAAGACTATTACACTAACTGCAATACCATGCAAGAAGTTAGTACATTTTTTTAATTTTTGATATCAGATATTACTGTTTTTTGTGCGTAAAAAGCAACAACGTTGAGTCATTCCCATATGCGATTTGGTTGTGTTGTTGATACAGTAGTTATAAATATGCAAAAATTGTCGTTGTTGTACTTTCAGTTTTTGTAGCATTAAAGATGATACAGTTAGTTAATATTGTTGATGCTAGATAGCTGTAGATGTAGGGTTGTTAGTGGTTTTTGTTTGCTCAAGGTTTTGCTCCTAGGTTGATGTGATTCTGCTTCTTTCAACACCTATTCTGGTCTTTGTAATTCTTGTTTCAACGAAAACATTCAAAACAAATTAAGTCTCTCAACATAACTTTTTTACCTCCTCTGACCAAATAACGCACAAACCATCGCCAAAAACGAATAGGTTTTCAATTTTTAAATTGACCATGAAAAGTATTTCGAATCTTGTCTGTTGGTCGGTAATGCGCCAGGCCGCCGGTTCTTTGCTACACCTGGTTGGGTTAGGAAACAACCCCGATCAAAGTGATAACGCCAATTCACTCAACAGAAATTTACAACCGATGACGATCGAGCACCAGTTGGAAGCATTGGCAATGGTATCAGTTAATAATTACAATCAATTTGTTTTCACTTTTCGTACTAGTTTGATTTTGATATTTTGCGTTCAAAAATGTTGTTTGTTTTGCTTAGACTGGACCAGACAGTTTCGAACCGCTATTGCAATTTCCGCATTTCGTCGATTTTTTGATGGAAAAAGATGTAGAATATCGTAAACGTGATGGGTCGCGCCTGCAAACATTTATTGAAAAATGCGGCTTGGCTAAAGTGATGTTTTCCTTCGCAAGATTGGAAAATCAAGCATTGTTCCATTTCGCATACTACAACAATTTTTTTAACATCGATGCCCAACTTCAAATCGAAGACGGTATTCTTCAAAAAGAAGAAGAAGCTCAAGTTTCAGGAAAAGTACAGAAGTTGGATAATTTTACAGAAGACGTCTTGAAAATCCAACTCCAAGGTCATTTTCTTATGCAGTACATCGATGATGAGAGTGGACGGCAGCGGTCAAGACTCCAACGTTCTGATGATTTCGATCCTTTTGAAAACAGTGGCTATCCGAAGCTGGTATTCGTTATCTAAAATTCTCAAAACACGATATCGACTAAAATATTTCCGCAATACATTATTCATGATCGATTTTGTAACTTTTTTTGACATGCCGACATTCAAATGCAACGCGTCCGAAGTGCGATTGGGATGGGTTCACTATCACGTATGCGAAGGAGGGACAAGATTTTGCAGGACGTTTCGTCGTGCAGTACAACGGTACCGTTGGTCATCAATACACCAAACAGGATTGCGGGTGGAGTTGCCGTAGAAGCCACAAATTATTCACAGCAGATGATGTAGTCAATGATGATGGAGAGCTGGTGACGTCGCCCGAATTCCGACATTATACCGGCGACTGGCAGTTGCTAAAATCTCAAAGCACAAGAGATGTTCTACGTTGGCAGCGTAAGAGGACAGATCCAAGTGAGCCGGATCGGTTTATGCAGTGGCGCAGGCACCGCGTTTCCTGCATCCCTTGCGGCACTAAGCACGTTATCAGTTTTTCATCAGGGCCAGCAGATGACTATCCATTTTCCGGTCAGGCCGAAGTTCGTTACGTCACCGAGTATGTGAATATGATGAACCAAGGACCCGCAGACCGATTCTTTTCTGCACTGAGCTTTCAGGAATTGTTTTTGGAGCAAACAGATGCCGAAAGTAAAATGCTCCCAGCGGTTCGATTTTTTAGAACACCAAGGGGTCAAAAGTGGATGTTGGAGAAAAGAAACGTAAGAAAATTACCGCACGTAGATGATGTTTGGGACTATTTTTTATTGATTTGTTTTGCATAATCATTATGTTTCCGGATGTTTTTTCCAGATCAAGGGATTTTACTTTTTACATGTTGATTTGTTTCTCTTCCGATATCTTGAATTTCACACTATAGGTTGGAAACCGCGGTTGTCGCAAATTTGCCACGTGTTATGGAATATTTGTTTGAAGCTATTCATCACATTGACCCAGATCCCAACAACGAGTTACGTGGTTTCTCTTTTGGCCAGTTGATAGCTTCTAATGACATACTACATTGGCGTAACCCACTCATCCATCACGCCATCGAACGGGATTTCGTGGAAATCGTCGCTATGCTGCTTCAAAAAGGCGCTACATTGACGGTCCGTTGCGAATATCAGAATCTCTATCCGCTGCATGCCGCTTGTAAGCAAGGTAACGTCCAAGTTGTGCAGTTGCTGTTTGCGTTTGCGGATGCGCAAGCTGTTGTCACTGTGGAATCAAATGAAGAACACAAAACGCCATTATGGTATGCGGTTCAAGGAGGCCACGCCGAGGTCGTAAGGTTGCTATTACAGAATGGCGCGGATCCTTTACTCTACAGACGTGACAGAGAGTTCGTTCGTCGCTTTGTGGCACTCGATCCGCAGTACCGAACTTTTTTCAGAGGTTTCTTTTGCCGTTTGGTTCACAGCCTCTTTAACTAGATTGAATTTTTTGATTTCAAAATAATTAGATAAAATCATACTAGCGCTAATTTTTTTAATTTCCAAATTTCAAGATATTTTCGTTGATTTTTATTTTTTTAGTTTCCGAAAACGTTTTCAAAAGTATCAAAAAGTAACATGGCATTTTTTGAAAACAATTTTTTAAACGTCATTTTTTAAACCATTGCAAGTGCAGCAGATGTCGAGCAGGAACAGTGAAAACGTCAGCTAGTCTCCTGAGTTTTTTAGTTAGTTGTTTCTCGTGTTTGCTTACGGTTTAGCTCACAGTTTTGCTTACGGTTTTGCTTTCTTGTTGATGTCAACATAGTGAATTCTTTTAACAAATTGAAATCCTGTAAAAATTGAATTTCGTTTTTTTATATACAAACCAAATTTAAACCAAGATCAACCACCCCGACCCCCTACATTCCTACCCATAACAAATTACTTTTACGCAAGTGACTAACACGGTAAAGATAAGTTTTCTCGAAAGATGAGTAACGGTAAGCGTTTTACGACGTTAATGAGTATTGCTCACGCAGCCAAGGCATCGTCAGTCGTGATTAACACAAAACCAAATGGTGGTACAGACACGCACAACGGCAATGCAAAAGATTTTGCGCTGCCCGATGTACTTCTTCAGCGTGCAAAGGAGTTACAGATGGCTGTTTGGCTCACAGTACGATCAAACAAACAACATTCAAGCCGTAAATAATTTGATTTTTTGAATTATTACAGGCTCTGAGAGTCGAGGTACGCCGAGATATAATATCATTTGTTTTGTATTGTATTGTTTTGTAGGCGGGCACGGATGGCCTCAAATCGCTGGCAGAAATTTTCCGAGCACCCAGCGATGTGAGACATGTTTTACCAGATAATGCCGAAACATTTTTCAAAACATGTCCAAATGTTGAGCATTTGCTTTTGGAAGAAGATAAGCCTGGAGCTCAGCGACGTGGTGACCGCTTACAAACCATGATCGAAACCTACGGCATTACTGATGTTGTCGCTGCAACAGCCCATACGCCTGTGTTCTCATTTGCTTACCAAAGAAATCTCTTTGATATGAAACATCAAGTTGATCGTGAACAATACAAAATCGAAAGAGAAGGTAACGCAGAATTGTCTCCGTACGCACTTGAAAGTCAAATTCAAGGAAATTATTTCTTGAAACATAAAGACCCCTCTCCTACAAGTAAGATGTCCGCTCACCAGTCCAATTGCAAAGACGAGACGGCCTACACGATCCATTACAACGATGACGGCAAGCTTGTTGTAACTCTCAATGGTTTTTTTCAAAATCGTTATATGGTGAATTGGAATGGAAACGAGTATACTACAGAGTTGACGAGGTCCCGCGAGATTTTAGTAGTGAGGGAAGGTTCGCTCATGCAAGTGAGCGAATTTGAGTACAAGACTCCTGAGGGCATCTGGCAATTGGATGAGACGAAAAGTACAAAGAACCATCTTCACTGGAAATTCAACAACACCAATGCCCAACAAAAAGAACGCACCATGGTATGGGAAAGACATCATAAGTCGTGTCTGCCAAGTGACCAGAAGTACAGGATCGATAACCACAGGAACATCAAAAACTATCCTGAATCCGATCGCGATGCTTTTTTCTACCTGACCGAGTATCTGAACATCATGACAATTGAGAAAGCAGAAAAATTCTACTTTCATGTCCACAGAGCTCTCACAACGAAGTCTTTGTATGATAACCCCAAAAACAAAAAAAAGCTTGCAGCGTATGCATTTTTCATATCTGCCGATGGGCAAAAGTTTCTTTTCAAAAGGGCTGTGAAACACAATATGCCGCATCTTCTGAAGTATTTGTTCAAAGCGTTCGATTCTTTTCCTGAGCCCATAGCTGAGGCAGCATTTAAGGATAGAAGAACTGGAAAGATGAATATCATACCCTTCAGATTTGAAAACTGCGTTGATGCAAAGGACGATTTTATAATGATCGATTCCTTGTTGCCCTTGCATTACGCCGTTCGTAACCAACAAGTCGAAATCGTTCGTTTGTTGATCGAAAAAGGGGCTTCGACTACCGAACCTAACAACGACAAGATGAGCCCGCTTCATGTCGCATGTGAGATCGGAAACACAACTATCGTTGAGCTTTTACTCAAACATGGCGACGCCAGAGCTGTTAACCAGACAGCAGGATACGGTGCGCGCAATACGCCTTTATGGTTTGCTATCAATGGCAAGCACAGTGGCGTTGTGGAGCTACTTTTGGAGCACAAGGCAAGCCCTGGACTTTTGGATCAGTACAAACATCTCTTGAATCGCGCCGCAGAACTCAAAGATAACGCAACGTTGGACCTTTTGACCGTTTGGAAACGAAAAAGCAAGAAAAGCAAGAGCCGCAAGTGAGAGCCGCACATATGGGAGCAAATTCATGATTTTTTGAAGTACGTTGAGTACGTTTATTTTCAAGTACGTTTGAGACATTTTCATTACCCGGTACGTTGAACATTTTTTTTACGTTGATACCAATTTGCCAACATTTTGTTAAGGTATATGTGAGATGAACAGGGAAACGTAGAGTACAGTATTCTGGTCTGTCTAGTTGTTGTTGTATGTAATTTGTTAGCAGTAGCCCTCGCGTTTGTTTGAAGTTGTTAGAATCTAAAGTTTTCTGATGTTTTTTCTGTGTTGACGTAGTAAATTTGGTTTGTTTTCTCGAGTTGTCAAGTCAAGTAATTTTGTTTTTTTTGAATATCAAATTTCTACCTTAAACACAACAGCCACCCACTACAAAACGAACATCAAGTATCAACTAGTAAAGTACAGACTAAAAAGTAAACACAGTAAAGAAAGTATTTAATCTGTTAAACGAAAGTAAAGAACGTTTTAAGAAAATGAGGTATAAAGGTTATAACATTTTTGTGATTGGTTTTTGCTTGAACAATGCACCAGTCGAAAAAGTAACAAACACTATGAAAACACAGGAAAGCAGTTACGATGACATTGCGGCCTATACCCACCTCTTGAAGGACATAAATGGCGCGGTACTTTTTAAAATTCATATGATAGTTAAATCATTTTTATCATTTTACAAACGCAAACATAAAAAGAAACAATCAATATCGTGTTGATGTTTGTTTTGTTTAGGCGGACGTATTGAGGAAGATTGAATTTCGTGAATGGCTATCATCAGAAAACATTCGCAAGGACCTCGACAAGTATCCATCGTTCCTTCATCTAGCCATTGAAACAAATAATTTTGATATTGCAAAACTACTGATTGAAGTTGGACACGCCGATGTTAATTATTTTCCGCATAAACAAGTCGTTCACCCGGACAATTTTCAAGAAATGCCTCTTCTCCACACAGCAATAGCAAAAAGGAATTGTGCAATGGTAGCGTTGTTGCTGGACAATGGAGCTCATTTGTATCAAACGATCTTGTCGGATGCAGGTCGCGGCCAAGGAATTAGGGAAATGACTGCTTTACAGTTTGCATTACGATTCCGAGACAATGATAAGATAGCAGAAATACTCCGCGAACGGGAACATCTGATGGTCATGAGCAACGTCAAATTTCAATTTTGAATTTTTGGAGAACCATAAAATGTTTTGTTGTGTCATTGTTGTCAGATATTGGTTTAGTTTTGTCTCGTTAGTATAGGAGTTTGTGTAGTACTGGTGTTTTGCTCTTGGTTGATATTTTTGTTTTTTAGATGAAACTGAACATCTGGAGACTCCAACAGAACATTGTTGTTTGATATCCAAATGTTTTTAGTGTTTGATTTTTTTTCTCTTGTGTTGAAAATGTTTTTTGAAATAAATAAGTATTGCATGTTTTTTCTTTAAAACAACACATTTTTTGACCACAAGAACGCACACGCCAACCAATTTTCACCCTACAAACAAATACATTTTGAACGTACCAACAAGTAGAAAAACCGAACAACAAACAAGATGTTTAGTCAACGGAATGCCGTAAATATGATACTAATGGCTTGCAGTAATGTTCGCGCGGCATCTGTTGTTGTCAACGATGGTTTTTTGAAAATTGAAGATGACCATTTGCGATGGAACATTTTCACCGATTCTGTTCGACAAAAGGAATTAGATTTACAAAATTTCCGCAACTGCTGGATTGTATTAAATTGTACGTATTGTTGGTGATTTGTATTATCAGGTGGACTTCTCAGGAATCAAGAACCTCATGGCAACTGATAAATCGTTTCGTAAGCTCCTTTTCGAATGGGGCCTTCCCAACCAAACGGGCTCACGATTGCAGCAGTTGATTGAACAACATGGCTTTTACGAAATGCTAGCTCTCGCGGGGGAACAATCAGTTGCCGATTCACCGAATCTATTATATTTCGGTGTTGTCCACGATAAGTTTGACATCGGGAAACAGATCGAAAACGGCGAGAAAAAAATTGCGGAGAGAAAAACATTCAACAGCAACGGTCAGCCTGGTGTTCAGCGTCTTGATCGAGTGTCGCCTGAGCGTGTAAAGTCTTACTTAGAAGGTCATTTTGTCGAAGAAACGGATACCGAAAACATTCATGAAAAGTATTTCGTCTCTGAAAAGATTTATTTCGGTTTTGGAGGTCGTCAAGAAGAACGTAAACACAATTTTGTCCACCATCACTACATCAGGAGTGACAATGGTAATCTTTTTTCACGTACTGAGCCAATGAATCCTACCACTGGCCAGACTGCAAGCAATTCATATGACACAATATTGGCTGGTTTCGAGCGCAGAATTGTCCAACACGATGACGGTAGATTCACGCTAAGTCCATCTGACCGTTTTGAGTCGCCTCTCAGGGAAGACATAAGCAAGGAGTTTGTGTTGGACCTCGCGTCAAGTACTAAAGATCGTTTGATTTGGAAAGCCGCCGGTGAAGAAGATTTGGTTTGGAACCGCCACGACAAGTACCTATCCCAAATGCAGGACCTTATTGATGCCAGGAACAATAAAGGTCCGTTGCAGAAGTACGGACGCGACCATAATAAAGAGACATTAAGCAAGGAGTGGGCTACCGAAGGCATGATTGAGTTTGAGCACAGAAAATTATAATTTATTAAGTTTTTACGAAATTACTCGCGTAGGTAAATATAACAATTTTTAGGCGTTCTTGTTCAACCGAATTAAGCTTTCAAAATCGGGATTTTGAGTTTTCATGGGATTTGGAAACCCTTGGCCGTGTTCAGAATATTGAAAAGGCTGCTCGTTAAACTCAGTCGAAATACATCGTTTTTGAGGTTTTCTGCTGGAACTCGTTTTCAGATTTTTTTAGGAGGAGGTCTCTCTTTTTAGATATTTCAAATCCCATCTAAAATTTTGACTTTGAAATGTTTTTTTTTTCTTTTCTCTTATGAAATTTCGAATTATTTTCGCACTAATTACAGGTTTTTGCAAATCCTTGCAAAAACGAAACCAAAAGAATTTTGTTTCTGGCGCCCGACATATGCTGGTCAACTGAAATTTCGTTTTGAGAACGAGACTATTCAAGGGGTACTTGTGAAATTCGCCATCGAGCATCACATGAACAATGTTTTCCGACGGATTCTTGTTGAGTCACAATATTGGGCTGAACCACATCCTGATCGTCCTGGCTGTTTGAAAAAGCTTCATGACTATGGTCGACGTCGTGTTTTCACACAACAGAGTTTGGATGGAGCCTTCCACAAGAATGCTGTGTTCCTTGCCGTTGCCGCTGAAAACGTTGGTACACACTTTTTACCCTGATGTTTGTTCTTCCAAAAATCAAATGATCATCGCCAGAGAATCTTACTTTTGGATTGCATTTTCAACGTTTTATATGTTTGTTTCTCTCTGAAAACAATGAGATGCCCTCAACATCATTTTCAAAGACCAGTATCGGGGGATGTTTTTTCTTTGGTTGGCCTGGTATTGTCTTCATACAACGATTTAAAGAAAATTATGTTGTAAAAATGTCTTTCAAGTTGTCTGATATCGTTTTGATTTTTGTGATACATGTAGCCAACTAAATAACGAAGATATCGTACGTTTGCTGCTTGAGAATGGTGCAGAAGTTTCCAGTAATACCCCTACGTATCATTCTGGGCAACGTTTGCCTTCTCGAATTGATCAGGCCATGCGTCCTTTAAATGGGCAACGATCAAATCCGAATATTGTCGCCATGCTTGAACAACGCAAACAAGAGGAGGAGATTGATTCATCGTCGGATGACCAATAAGCCCAACCGATTTTCAATTTTTTTTGCTAAATAATCAATACATCTGTTATTTTTTTTGAACCTTAGTTTAGTATCTACGTAAATTGTTTGTCTCATTTTTTTCATTTTGGTGTCTTTTCGTAACTACAGTAATCGTCATTTGGTTTTGTTGATTTTGAATAAATGACACGTAGAATAGAACAACATGATGTACCTACCTCTTTGATATTTCGCTCAAGGTTTTCTTCGTTTGCCCCTGTTGATGTGCCAGCTCCTGTGTTTTCTTTTAACCCGCATAATTTTTATCCTTTTTGCTACCAAAATTCCACGACAAATACAAAATAGTTTTACAAATTTGAACACATATTTTTTCTAGACAAGTAAACAACGTTTTTGCCTCAGCAAGCATGAGTAGTAACAGACATGTAGTGATATTCCTGCTGATGGCAGTGGCAACAACCAACGCGGCGTCGACAACCAACGCGACATGGGGTGACACTCCTGCTGATGGCAGTGGCAATAACCAACTGGCAGTGGTACCGGTCCGGAAGGATTTTATACCTGCTGAACATGGCAGGAAGATGGCCAACCACAACGTACTCAAAATGGACATTCTGAACATGGCAGGTAACGGTCATGCCATCCGCGATCCTAGTTTCTTTCGTTTTTATATGGAAGAGGTACCGGGAAATCGTATGGGCGAACGCCTACAGCAACTCATCGAAACCATTGGTTTTGTGGAAGTTTTGAAAATCGCCGCCAACGCCCCAACGGCCCAGATGTTCAATTTTGGTTGGAGACATGAATTATTTCACATCAAGAATCAAATTCGCGACTATGCAAGTTCCAAAAAACCTAAGGCTACAGAAGAACCGTACCAAACGTTGGAAAATCTGACTCTTGACGTTTTGAAGATCCAGCTAATGGGTGTGTTTGAGTCAAATTGTGACGTGAGGCAGAGTAGCGAAACCGGTAAGTTCAGTTCGCGCGGTGACTTGCTAAGTATGGACGCTTGCAGTCGTTTCATTGTGTCATCTTCCTCCACAGGGGTATTGACTGCCCGGCAAGATATCTACGACCGTGGCTCATCATGGGGTGAGTATGATTATGAAGTCAACAAGCGTTATCAAGTCAGCATTGGTCCTCAGCCAATTGTTTTTGAAAACCAGGTAAAGAATTTGACATCAATTTCCAACACAAAATAAATGCACAATGCGGTATATCTGTACGTATGTCTAGACTGTAAAGTTTTCATTTTTATAAAATATCAGGACGCGACCTACCCCAGTGTTGGAAATTTTTTGAAACCTCTAGTTACCGATCCACCAAAACGTCGTTTGGCTGTTACCGTCAAGAGGGGCATGTACATTTTGAATCTTGCAAAAAGTAGTAAAAACAACTTGGTTTGGGAAGAAATCGATGATAAGAAGAAGATTGTGGATACGCAAGTGTGGCATCGACATAGTAACTACCTGCCAGAAACGAAACAAGAAATCGAGGCCGTGCGATTGTCAGTTTTGTATTTAAGATTGATGTCCGATTACGATGAGGAGGATTTCGTTTGGTATGAAAATCAGGTTCCTCGTTATCAAGGCCGTTCCGTCACAGGTCGTGAGAACACGAGGCTAAGAATAAATTTGTTAAAGTCTGGGCCGAAAGCTAATGTCTTGAGATTTGCGGTAAAGTATAGTATCCCACGCCTTGTGAAATTCTCATTGAATTTCCTCACGAAGCCTTCCGAAGAAAACATGATCAACCAACGTTTCGATGAAGACCACGCAACGTTATTGTGTTATGCGGCCGCTCAGGGCGATGAACGTGTAGTGCGCGTATTGTTGCATCAAGGTGCCGACGTAAACAAAGGTAACCCCAGCCAGCTCGCTTTTGAAAACTTGCATCTGAACATTTTTGACACTCTCACGGTTGGATGGGGGGCTGAACTCTCATCTTCTTGTGTGGCAGAATCGACAACTCAACAAGATGACCACGAAGTTGGTTCAACATGGAGTTTAGAAAATTTTCAACTGCGTATGTAATCATGCCGTTCGAAATCATTACTCGTTGAAAAATATATGGCTACCCAATTTTTTAGAGTTCGTGTTACGTCGCTACGTCAAAAAGATTTTAGATTACACACGCCATACGATGTTGACAGTACTACGTGGTTGTTCTGGTGGATTTAATGTTTTTAGTAAAAATGTTTCAATGTAGTTTCTGTGTTTTGCTTCGGTTTTCTAGTTTCGTTTTCTGCGTTTGCTCCACTGTTTTACAAAACAAATGTATCAGCTTGTTTTGTTTGAATTTTTTTGAATTTGATTTTTGTTAATTCAATCACATGATCTAAATATATGCAACAAATCGAAATCAACAGCTCTCACCAGAAACCATCTGACCGTAAACAAATAGAAACAAGAAATGTTCTACAAACACGTACTACTCAGTAAATACAAGATGAAACGTAATCTCAAATTGATTTTTCTTACCGCCGGCAGCGTGCATGGATCGGTCAAGACAAATACCATTAACGATGTTGTGCCTGAAAAATTACGTGGTTTTAGGGACGGAACCCGTTACACCTGCCCGGCTCTCAAGCGCTCAATCTTTCAAATGGTACTCACAAAAGTTTAGACAATAATGAACATTTTCTTTCTTTACTACAGCGTCATCATTTACAAACCTTGCATCAAACATACGATATCAATTTGAATTTCTTGTCTTTTTATGAGGCCGGGCCGCAAGATCTGGAAAATCTGTTGAACATGGATAAAGCCTTTAATCATTGTATTTTTGAAAAAGATAAGCAAACTCCTACCGGCCACCGCCTACAAGAGTTGGTTGAAATGTTTGGGTTCAT
>JACLAD010010852.1_pt1 | contig 26603 bp, 23 predicted proteins | sample 8027901 | NCBI WGS metagenome assembly JACLAD01 (sample SAMN15725071, study PRJNA655200) | protist metagenome | isolation source: fluorescence activated cell sorting (FACS) single amplified genomes of... | place: Spain: Blaines Bay Microbial Observatory, Mediterranean Sea | collected 2016-07-05 | reverse complement strand
CAATCGTCATTGAGTATCAAGATGGCGATGGTGGCCGATTGATTTTCTCTAATTATATTTCATTTATCTCCCCGGATTTACAAGTCTTACAAAAACATGGAAGAAAACGAATCTTTCGAACCTTTGATAGGTGACGATATATCGCCATCGCACAAGACGGCTGATTGGTTAAAACAGCACAATGGACCGCACCACCGTATCCACACCACTGGGGGAGCGTCGGCACCGTGTCTGAAAGAGATAATTACGCAGTGCAAACCTGCACCAATACCGGATGGGGTCCAGCCGCCCTATTGCGAGTGTGGTGTGCATTGCCAGTTGGTCCATGATCACGCGGATTTGCCAGACGGCACGGTTATCCCAGTGCGGGTGTGGGTCTGTTCGATTTACAAATGTTTCTTTTTTGATAATCTCGATTCCTATAATCAGCCGTCTCATGTAGCTAATATCTATAGTAAACAGTTTTTGGATTTGGACGAGCGATTGGGAACCAAGTATTTTGACGGTATTTATGCTACCGATCGGTACATTACATTGTGGGATATCATGGGCTCTTGGGGCACGTCTTTTGCGGACAGCTTTTTCAAGAAGCTTGATAACTTGCGTGAAAGAGCAATGGCGGTGACTGGAGATCGAGAGGTCGTGGTGTATCCGGAGGGTTCGAAAGCGATGCCTGCTGGGAATGAATATGACGCCTTTTGTAGTTATCGGTGGCAGACCGGTCGCACTTCTCTGCATTTGACGTTTTGCAGCGTTTTCACGATGCCAATTGTACTGTTTGTAATGGCCGTTGTTTATCCGATTTTATCGGTAATCTTTTATTTCGCCGTAACACGGAATATTCCCTATGGCAAGGAGATATGGGACGGGGATCCGAAGACTTTTGATGAAAGTTCGCACATGATGGCGCTTGGATGGTGCATTAAATATATGTGTTCCTGGTACTGGTTCGAAATCCTTGGATCTATATTTATAATTTTGATCCTGATGTTCGGTGCTCAAATTGTGTCTGACCAGAGGGACATTTTATGATAATTAATCATTACGCACGTTTTTAATTCTATTACTAAATATCTATGTTTGTTTGTCTGAAGGTTTTTTCGGCAGAAATGGTTCCTTGATCGATTTTCTATCAATCAAACGTGCCCTGATTTCACATTTGTGGGCATCGCGCGGTTGCCTTTGTATTTGAAGAACAGCAAGAAATTGTATTGTTTTTTCGACGAAAAATATCTGACGCGAACATGGTGCATGGTTTGTCTCAATGGATTTGATGGTGTCCGTGTGTAATCATTTGATTTTGATGCTAATTTTGTATATTGTGATATTTCAGGTTGAGCTCGCATTCTTTTCTGCGCTACGTGAAAACCCTCGGATCGAATTTGTGTCAGTGCCCCAGCATCAGGCTGCCACGATTTTTGTGGCCATGTTCATGGTATTTGAAGCTGTAACCGCCACCGCTTCATACATTACATCGATAACGACTGTAGATTTGAATTACCAAAGTCTGCAGGTGAATATCTTTTCTTTTATTTTCTCAATGGTTTCAAATGCTTTGTTGGTATATTTTGGCAGAATCTATTTTCGGTCGTTGGACAAACTAGCGGAGGCCCAGGTAAATTTTGATGTGCGAAATAGTGCTTGCGGCATGGCACAAGATCATCCGCTCTTATTGACCACAATCGATCACTACTTGGGGTCGGAAGAAGTTCCTGGAAGCGGCATCCAAATTTTTAATGAGTTGGTGAAAAAGAATTTGCGCATGCACGCACCGTTCTCAGGCCCCCGATCAGTTCTAGTCGTGTCTTACATTCCAGCAGTGATCATTGGCGCGACGCTGCTGGGTAACCAGGACCCAACCTTTGCTTGGATGCGCGGTCGTATCCATTCGCAACAACATAATCATAACCCTATTCAGAGCCCAGCCCTTTCATGGATGACGTACCTCGACATATGGGCCACCGGGCAAATGGGATTTACATATGACACGTGGAATGCTCCCTGGATCGTGTGGCAAGTTTATGTCTACGCTGTGGCCAACCCGATGAGAATATACAGCTTTCTAGCATTTTTGAAAGTCATGTGGTGGTTTGAGAAATGGTGCTCTGTGAAGAATGTTTTTCTGGTCATTGGATTATATGCATTTTTTCTGCTGTTTGATACGTTCGTGCCGATTCGACTGTGGTTATGGGCCATTGCTGTATTCTGGTCTTCGGGATCGATTGCTGATAGCTGGAGATACTTTTGGTATCCTTTTCCATTTACGCAGTGGCCTAGTCTTCTAACCGCTTCACAGCCTTTTGGAATGGGTTTGTATTCCCATGGAGATTGGCCAAAATTGTTTTCAGTACCAGTATGGAGTCGGGTGCTGATTGTCATCTGGATGGTCTTAAGTTCTCTTGGAATCTATTGGCTTTTTGAAAGCGCGTATCTGCAACGTCTGCGTTTGAAAGCATGGGGTTGGGTTCAGGACAAAATACCTCTTTTCAGGAAGGACGATCGTTACATTGATTGAATCGATTTCGAATTTGATCTTTGCCCAGACAGTACAAAGGTGGATGGTCATTTTGGTGATTTATCAAGCGAACAGCAGTCAGCCGCTCGCTCAACCTATTTAATGTTGGTAACACACCCGCATCACTTTCATATATCACAGTATCCCGAATTAGATATCATCGCTCACCCAAAAAGGTTTTTCAGTTTAGTTCATCAAGGATTATCGAAGCAACATCGATTCAAAACGATTTACATTTTTATATGTCTATGCGTTTGTGTTGCAAAACCCGATAAGAAAAACGAGAAATCCACGTTAATTCCAAATTCATATTTGGATCAGCACTTGAATTTTTTCTTGTACGTAATATACAATACAAACGTTTTCGTTTTGGTATAATTATATGAAATTATCGCGTCATACAAAAAATTGTTGTATTTGTCGTAGGGTTTGTTGATCCAATTGAATAAAATTTCACTCTTTTGATGGAATATTTTGTTGAATATGTTTTTCCCATGATTAAGGGTATTTTGTTCTGTGTGCGTCGGTTTGTGATTGTTGCAAGCTGCATTTACGAAATGCATTTTTTCATTTGTCCGTTCGAAGTGAATCAAAAGAGAAAACAAAAATTGTGTTTTGCCGCATGCATTTGTGCATGTCATAATTCGCCAATCCAAGTGACATTTTGCTACACCGTGATAAGAACAACCAAAAAATGATTTTTTGACATGTTTTTATTTCTTTCTAGAAGTATTTTGAGCGAATTTTTGTGTTGGACACGAATTTGCTATCCGTTTTTGTTTTGCATCAAGTTTGCATGTTGAAAAGTCAATTTTTTACGACAAGAGTGTTTTTAGTTTTTAGATTTTACGCATGCTTTCCTAAACAAATATCCGATGGTGTTGTGGATCATTTTTGGCATTTACAAAATGCAGTTTTTTATTTTACTTTGTGATGTGAATATTTTTCAAAAAGAAAGACAAAAATTTACACGTATTACAGAGCGACAATCCAAGTGATATTTTTTTCACATTCCCAGAACATTCCAAAAAACATCGTGTCTTGACAAATCAAATTGCAATTTCCAGACCTGCTTTTATTTTTCCAAAACGTTTTCTTGTCCAAAATTTTGTGCTGGACATAAATTTGGTATCCATTTTGGTTTTGCTTCAAGTTTGCATGTTGAAAAAGTAAAAAAATGTTGGCAATAGTAATTTAGTTTTTAGAGATCGCACATATTTTCTAAAACAATTTAATCCGATTGTGATGTGACAATTCCTTTTTGGCATTTACGAAATGCATTTTTTTCATTTTTCGGTGTGACGTGAATATTTTTCAAAAATGGAAAACCAAAATTGTGGTTAATCGCATATATTTTACATATCCGTCAAGAATTTGACCGTCGCCAATCCAAATACAATCGCTGAATTTATATGGGATTTTTATTGTCTCAAAACGACACTGTGCCATCAACATACATTAATTTTTCTTATATTGAAGCATGGATTTTCAATCCTTTTTTATCCATCATTTTTTTGTCGCCCTTCACGACAATCGCCCCTTTTTGCAAGAATTGTCAATTTGAAAACCTTTTGTGTGTATATGTGCATTTTTTACATCTTGTGACACGCCCTTCAACAATTCTTCTCTAGTGGAGCGGAGAAAGATTTATTCAAATGTGGAAACCATACACATCCCTTTTACGATTCCGGATTCCGAAATTATTGTTGGAAATCATTTCTGTGCATGCATTCCACGTTCCGTTTTGAATTTGTTGTTTTGTTGCAGTAGTGCTAGACGTCTTGATGTTGTAATAGTATAGAAATAAATCTACACACCAAGTGATTTTGCATCCTAGAACATTGAAAACCAATGTCCCTATCCATATGTGTATTATTTTTTCGTGCATTAATATATTTCCTAAAAGTAAAACAATTTACCACTACTATTATCAATCAAAAATATCAGCAGAGATTTACTATCCATCAACACTTGAAAGAATCGAATAATCAGTTCATCATTAAGATATGAGAACTATTTCCCGAGTTATCTATTTGCTACCATCGTGTGAGGCAATTGTGGCGCCGCCGCCATGTGACAAACCTAAGCCTGGGGAACAAAAGGGCGACATTATGGAATCTGAATATAAATCAGTACCGTTGCCGAAACCAAGCACCATGAAGCCGCATATTGCAAGTTTATTTGCAGAATCAATCATGCTCAACGACGATTGGTGTAACGATGAATGCGAATTCATGAATGCGTATTGTCGTCTTCAGCGTGAGCGGAAACCAGCCGCCGAAGCAGCAGCATCGAAACGCGAATGCGCAAAGAACAGCCCCCCGTCTGGTCAGCAAAGAGGGGATCCGAAGGTTGCACTGTTCGCAAAACAGATGGAAAAAGTCCTGGGAAAGCTAGACGATCACAATGTACTTGATGCGGTTTTGCGTGAGGTCGGGCCAATCGAGCAACTGGTTTATGCTGATGAGATCCTGCGCTTGCAGGATGCTATTGACCGTCGCGACGTCGCAGCCGTAGAAAGTGTGCTCAAGGCCTATCCATTTCTTGCATGTATGAAGTATCCCTCCCCGGTTGCAGTGATGGAAAAATTCTCCTCTGCTTCGTCACCTCTGGAGCACGTTTTAAAGGGCCAATCCGACTTAGGAATCTGGGATCCCAGTGGACGGTGGGGGCACACGACATATTGTCTCAATGGCTGTCGATTATCTTCAGATGAACTCAACGCGATACATCAAGCCAATTCAGAAATATTTCAAAAGCTTATTGAATACGGTGCGAATGCGGATATCAAATTCATGCCGGGGCACGATCGACACAGAGAAAACCATACGCCAGTTGTAGACACCGCCGTTGAATTCGTTGCAAAACTGGGTGCAGAAGCAAGTTGTGGAATCGAAAGTTATGGCAGTTGTGAAGGCGGCAAACAAATGGTTAATCGCTTATTGCTGGCTGGTGCTAGAGTTCCATATTCTCATCCAGTCACCGATCACTATAGGGTTGATTCCATTCTAGATCATCTTCATCGTGCTTTCACCGCTACCAGGAACCACAATGTGATTGCCTTTGGCAATGCATTGATTGGTCTTAGATGTTGGATCGAACCGAAGATTATCACCGATTTGAAATCAACTGTGCCAGCCGTTGCCTCCACTTTGGCAATTCTTCCTCAAACAGAATTCTCCCCGTTACATTTTTACCGCGATACTGACGGGAAGACGATGTTTGATATTGCGGAAAATCTTGGCAATGGTTATGTGACTAATTTGTTGAACCAGTTTAAGTGTGATGTTGATGATGCGTTCCCATTCGATATTGAGGACGACTGGCAACAGCTAAAAGCCGCGATCCTGCGAGAGGATTATCCTAACGTCGCAAAGTATGCTGAGCTTGTCTTCGGTGTTCCGCGTTGTGAATTTGATGCGGAAGAATTCGTACGTTTTGCAGTAGCACACAGCCGAGATACAGATTTGGAAGAGGATTGATTTACCCACAAAATGATTTTTCACAAAACATACTTGTAAACTGAGATTTCATTGACCACGCTTCATGTTTTGAACGCGCGGGCTCTGGAATGTTTTTTTTTCATCCGGTCTTCGAGTAAAAAACAAAGAAACAAACCGTGTTCAATCATCATTCATTTGGGTGAGTTGGTTGATTCCGATGGTAGCGTCGTGTTGCCGAATCATTTAGTATATTTTTTGTAGTGTATTCTATAGTGTCAATTCATGATTTATCCCAAAAACCCAATAGGGCGTACACACACCATGTGATTTTACATATTTACTGAATTATCAGTACGAGCTCCAAAACTTTATTTTTCAATTTGATTATCCGTGTATTATGATGCGTCTTCGTCAATCGTTTTAGTATCTAACCTGAGCAGATACAACTCAAAGTATTTTTACCTTATAACCACTAATCTATCAGCATAATTAGCTTTCAAATCACTTGCACGGTCCATTTATGATGATGTTGCGAATGCGAGTTATATGTGCATTTATCTTTTCATTTGGTGGCAGCATAGCCCTGTCCACGAGGTTCAAACACAAGAAATCGAATGTTACAAGCAAAGACAAGTATTATGGACATATTAGACAGAAAGAACATAACCCGAGATGCAAGATTTGGTCTTACGATGATTTGTTGATTCTTCGAGCAACAATACCGTACGAAAGTATTTGGGATATTTCATCCGCGGTCGTGCATTATTTGAAAAATGGAGGAAGTTTGAATCATTTTCCTTATTTCGATGGTCGCGTGTGGAAGAGACCCTTGTTTCCGAATGATCGGTATCTCCAGGGGGGTGTACCCTTAGGATTTTCTTTCAGTTCTTGGAAAAGATCCGGGTTGTCCAACGTTTGGTTTGCGGCTGCGGCACACGCGGGATTGTTGCATCGGAGAAATGTGATGTTGCTGAAGTTGATAGTTAAGATGCATAGTGCAACATTTTGGAAGGCACGATTCACGATTGATTTAGTAGCGTTTCTATGGTTTAGTTTCGCGCAGGCATTCGTGCTTTTTGATGAGTCGGTTCGCAGTACAGTCGAGCTTTCCAAGACGTGCAAAGACCTGAAGTCAAGTGTTTATTCAGACGCCGTCACGAAGCAACTTCAAAATTCATTTCAATTTGGAGACCTAGTCGCAACCGAAAATTGTTTCACATTGGCTGCACGTCTCGGTAATACAGCTGTTTGTCATATTTTGGCGCAAGCAGGGGCCGACATCAGCAAGCCCTTGGGTCATCAATGTCACGCAGCAACACCATTGTCTGTATGGTTTGAAAGCAAGAAATCCCTGATGCTCGCCAAAATGTTTCGTGCAGATATGCTCCGAAAAATCATGATCAACAATGCAGATTTCTTTCGAATCGTTCACCCAGCCACTGATGGGAATCGGGATGTCATTGACATGTTTCTTGCTTTCGGCGGTATTCGTACGAGTGAAAATGGTTTCAAGTGCGACGAATTGGCATCTCTCCTTCTTGAATTGACGCGGTCGGATCCAGTCGTACACAAGTCTTCGATGGAAAAATTGAAATCATACGCAGACCTTCACGCCGGCGAATTTGTTGGAGGTATGGACATGGATGAAAATTTTATGCCTCAAATATTTGATCAGCTTCATGGGGATTGCTGGGCCCATGCAGCATCCAAGGTTTTGCAACATCGTGTACCTGTCAATTTTCATGTCTTGTTTCCTTGGTTGCGCGAAGAAGATCGTTTCGTTACCGAACGTTTGATTCATACGTTAATTGTACACTTGGCGACTTGGGACGGGCATGACGGTGGAACTTTTCCAAAGTTCGTTGCACGAGTTGGTCCTATTCTTGGTGCCTTGACAAAAATTTTTTATGGTGCCGACTTTCATCAGATGGCAAATGAGTGGATGAAAGGCGGTTTGTTGATGCAAATACTCTACAGCGAAGGTCATCGCGATCATAAGATGCATGCCGTGGCAGAGAAACTTTGGACAGAGAATTGTTTCCCTTTGTATCTTGCCGAGCGGTTTAAAAAGTCAGGCCATGCAATCGTTTTGAAGGATAGAAGGAATGTAAAGGAGTGGGAAGCAGTGAATTCTTGGGGTGCCAACGCAGGCGGGGTGTACGCAGAATATCAGCAGCGTGTCATTCCTGGTGTCGATGGCCATTTAAAAGTTAATTTCTTCGAAGATTATGGCTTTGAGTGGCGTGTGGCCGGATTGGCAAGCGGAGATTCTGAAGCGGATTTGGAAAGCATTGCTCGAGCTTTCGAACTTGAACCAATCGAAATGTTTGAGTTTGCCAGGAATTATCCTGGTTATATCAAATTGCAACCTGCCCAAGCCGCCCGAGTACTCGATAAAGTTGCGTACGAGAAGGAAGTGCACGTGGTACAATTTTTGGTGCGGCGTTTCGAAATAGATTGGACTTGACAGAGTGAAGAAGGTAAATTTTCTCCATTGATCTCTGCTGTTCTTGGCGGGTCTTTGGAAGTCGTCAAAGCGATTTTTGAGCGTCTTCATTTCACGGCATCACCAAAACACATTCTTGATTTCATGGATCTCAAAACAAGCCTTGGTTCCACGGCCCTTGGTTTGGCGTGTGGAAAGGACGACATCAAAACATATCTTCTTGAAATACGATCCCTAGCGCAAAAAAGAAACGAATTGCAGGCGTCAAGTGACGAATCGACTCAACAAGCAGGTTATGTATTGCAATAAATTTGAACTACATTGCAGCGGTGCGGTTGTTGCCGACTTTGGAGTTGGCAAAGTGGCATCCGGACGGTCGGCTCTCTTTCCGTCCGCGATGTCTCCTTGCACGTTACCTCTCGGTGATCCTTCTAAAAAGCATACACATTCGTTGCTGTTTTCACTCTAGTCTCGTGCAGTCGTCGAAGGATTTGAGAGTGAGTAAGTTGATACAAATTAGAAATCGTAGTTTGAGTATTAGATAGTTGAGGTTAGCCATTTTCCAAAACATATTACAGGGGGATCTTTGGTGGTGCGTTAGCTGTGCAGATGGTCCGCCAGGCCAAAATTCCGCGGTGGAAGTGAATTCGATCTGTTCCGGTCTTGTTTTCATGTTGCAAATGTGGGAATTTGTCGCGGAGCAATTTGTAGCACTGTTTTCATTTTTTTGAATATGTGTTCTGCTCCGAAATTTCGTGCTGCGAACGATTTCGATGGTTGTTTGCGTCTCCGATCGCGTTTGCATGTTGAAAAAGTTCAGAAAGTGGCGCCGAGCAATTTAGAAAAGTTTTTTCGTGATTTTGAAGATACTGTGTTATCCAAAATTTTGCGCTGGATTCGAATCTGAGGTTTGTTTTCCTCGCTGACCGAGTTTGCATGTTCAAAAAGTCGAAAAAGTAGCCTAGAGCAATTTTGATGAGTTTTTCATTGTTTTTGAAGAAGTTATCGCGTCCAAAATTTTCCGCTGAAAACGAATTTGATGTCCGATTCGATTTGTGTGTGTGTTTGCATGTTCAAAAAGTCCAAAAAGTAGCGTACAGCAGTTTTGAGAAGTTTTTCATTGATTTTGAGAAAGTGCTCTCACTTAAAATTTTGCGCTGAAAACGAATTTGATGTCCGATTCGATTTCTGGGTGTGTTTGCATGTTCCAAAATTCCAAAAAGTAGCGTAGATCAATTTTGAGAAGTTTTTCATTGATTTTGAAAAAGTTTTCGTGTCCAAAATTTTCCGCTGGAAACGAATTCGCCATTCGTTTTTCCAGGAAATCAAGTTTGCATGTTCAAAAAACCGAAAAAGTAGCGTAGATCAATTTTCAGAAATTTTTCATTGTTTTTGAGGAAGTTCTCTCGTCCAAAATTTTGCGCTGAACTCGAATCTGAGGTTTGTTTTTCTTGGTGATCGAGTTTGCATGTTCAAAAATTCCAAAAAGTAGCGTAGAGCAGTCTGTAGAATTTTTTTATTTTTTTGAAGATATTTTGTTGTCCAAAATTTTGCGCTGGGAACGAATTCGCCATTCGTTTTTCCAGGAAATCAAGTTTGCACGTTCAATTTTTTGTTTGATGTTTTTTTTGTTGCCCATTTTTTGTTTTCATGTTTTATTTTCCAAAATTTTCATAAATTAGTTTTTTTCTTAGTTAGTACCGATAGTGTAACATATGTTTGCATGTAGGAATTTGATCATAGATTAGATTTTGCCGAGTAATTCTAAAATAACAACGATTTATCAAAAAACATGCGTCTAAAATTCAAAAATACTGTTTGCAAATTCAAAAAAGTGTGATGTTCACGTAGGAAAATGCAGTTTTGCATGTTAGTTTTCAGTGATTCTATCCAAAAATCATATTATCAGTAACGAATTCTAAAATTTTATCCAAAAATAAATTCAATTGATTATTCATCATTTGTATTATACGTTTTATCAATTTGTAATTTTTTCTTTCGGGAAAAAATCGTTTATATCACAAAATTCATCCCACCCCATTTTCAAAAATCAATACACGGATTGCAGTAGACGGATTATCCAAAACTATTCAATTGCTGCTATTCAAGCAAATTTTTGATTTTATTCAACAGTTACAGCTAACTAACTATCTACGTTTTTACTTCAGGGTAAATTCTTTCTTTCAGCTTCTTCTTTATCGATCTGATACAGTAATCAGATTTTTCTTTTTCTTCTTCTATCATCTTATTACAAATCATAAATTTGCTTTGTACATAAAAAACAATTTTGCAAAAAACCAGACTAATAATATTAAAAAACAATTTTGACACAGTATATATCTTATCGATTTTTTGAATAAACTAAAAAAAAAACATATTTTCTAAATCTAACAGTTTCTTTATTTCAACATTGTTTCTTAATCTTACAAAACAACGCTATTATATCATAAAAGTTAAATCTTACACTCATTTTTGTACAGTATTTTTTAAGCAAGTTAAACTAACTAACCGCTCATCTTAAACTTATTTTCTAAACTTTATCGGAAACAAACTACAGTCGTTTAATTTCATTACAAGTATATCAAGACCTATCATCTTATACCGAGAAAATATGAACAAGTTATTTCTGCCCGTTTCTTTGGGAAGTGCCATCCGCACAGCTTCCGCCGTTTCTGTGAGTGTTGGTTCAACCGCAATTTTACATGGTAAGTTTCAATTTTATATCAAATCAGTCAATTTTTAAATGTTTGTAAGTACTCAAAATTTTTTCAAAATCAAAATGTTTTTTTTTGAGGTTGCAATCGTGATCAAGGGAGTCAGACGGCTACCTCAGTGGTGCAGTCCAACAGCCCACGCACTCGTTCGGCGGATGGCGTCAGAGTTGCACAGCCCATTGTTGAGAAGCCGCGTGCCGGCTCGGCACCCGTGCATGTGTCACTGAGTGATACGGAACAACCTACCGAGAACGTTTTACATTCCATGCAACGCACTGTTCTTGCGAATGCGCACAAACAAATGCCTACTCGCGCACAGGCCGACAGTCACAAACAGCATGTTATCACGGAGATTCAAATGCGTGACGATGACATTCGTCGTTTGAAGAAGTTGGTTGGTGAATACGTTTCAATGTTCGACGTTCTTTTACAGTCTCAAGGTCAGTGCACCGGTGAGAATACCAATTTGAAAAAGGCTTTGGAGGATGCACTCGCGGAATTGGAATCTGTCCGAGGTCAATTGGCCTCTGGTATGTCTGCCGAAGATGTGCAAAAAATGACACACGATATTACCATTCACGTCCGAACCATCTCTGAATTGCAAGAGGCAAACGATTCTCTCGAGCAAAAGAACACTGATTGGGCCGAGCAATTGAGCCAACGTGAGAGCGAGTGGCAGAAGTTTACCGATGAAATGGAAGCTCGCCTTCGCGAAATGGAGGGACGTCACGAAGGTGAAATCTCGCGCATCACCATCGAGCTCGAAACTGCTCAGCAAGAGAAAGCTGCCGCAGCTGCTCAAAACGAACAATTTGAAGGAGCTCTGGAACATCTACACCTTCAAATCAAATTGCTTGAGGAAGCAGCCGAAGCGGCAGAAGGAAAAATGCGCCTCGCCGACGAAAAGGAACGAGAGTTGCATGATCAAATCATCAAGTGGAAATCCGATTATGAACAAGAGCACCGCGGTCGTATCCAATCGCAAGAACGTAATGATGACCATATTCATAAATTCGTCTTGGAACTGAGAAAGCTGCACGAAGCACATGGCCTCGATCAAAACGGACGAGAAAAAACCATAAATGGTCGTATTGACGGCCTCGATCATTTGAAAGAATTATTGGCACAATTGCAGGTTTCTTCTCAAGCGCATGTTCAAGGTCGTACGCAAAGTAAGGAGAGACGCGAGCAACAAATCTCCGAGTTGCAGTCCGAATTGACGAAAGCTAAAGCACTACTCCACCAAAACGCTTTGGAAATTCAGCAGAAGAACGAAGAGATTGACCGCCTTCGCAAAATCGTTGAAGAGAACAAGTCGAAATTCGAACTCATTGTCACTCTTGAAAGGGATAACGCACGTTTGCAGCAGGAGTTGCAACAGCATCGTGAGACAGGAAGCGGTATGGCTGCGCACAACGGAGATCTTGAGGCCCAACTTCGTGAACTTGAAAAAGCATTGAAGATTCGCACTCGTGAGGGTCAAGGTGTAGCCGATCGATTGTCCGCTCTTACTGATGAGGCCAACAAGACTATCAAGGCTTTGCAGAGAGAAAACACAGGCCTGCTCGAACAAAAAGATCGTCTCAAAAGAGAACTGACCCGTGTGACCGCATCAGACAAAAAGAAGGCAGAGTTGCTCCGAACGGCGCACAAAAAGATTGAACTTCTGGAGCAGAAAATCCGCACAGATGAATCTGTTCCTGCCGAGCGTAGAAGCGAATGGGAAGCAGACAACAAGCGCATCATCGAAATCCTGGAACAGCAGCTTCGCGAAGCACGAGCCGGATCCTCCGAGCGGGAACGCGAGATGGATGCGGAAATTCAATCGTTGACAGCACAGCTTCGTCAGGGATCCGGTTCTTCCACAGACACGTCTGATTTGGAACGTGAAAACCAACGCATGGCTGAAGAACTCGAAAGAGAACAGCGCATCAAGCAAGAGTTGATGATCAAGATCGAAGGTTTGGAATCAGGCGCTGGATCCTCCCCGCGTGAGGCAGAGCTTGAGCAAATGCTAAAGGCATTGGAAGGCACTGTTGCTCACCTCAAATCCCAGAACGGTGAATTGCGTGCCGCCCAAGAAAGCGACAAGCAAAATTTTGATGGCATCCAACACCAATTAACAATCAAGATCGAAGGTCTCCAAAACTTGATCCAAGAGCTCGAAGGTAAGCTAGTCTCAGCGGGCCAGCAATCCGCAGACACCGAGCATCTCACAGCGCAAATCAAGGATATGGTCAGCCGTGTTGCCGATATGCAAGAAGAACTTGCCAAAGAAAAACTTGCCCGCGAGAAGGCGGTCCAAGAAGCAGCCGAGCAGCAGGAACAATTCGATCGAGAGAAAGCCGAGTGGGATGCGCGAGTTCAAGCTGAAATCGAAAAGACCATGGGTCAAATCCGAATCGAATTCGAGAAGCAAGAAAAGGAAATCGCTGAGGGCAAGCAAGTGAGCGCCGATTCCCTTGCCAGACAAAGAGAGTTGGAAAATCAACTTCGCGAGCTCCAATCCGAGTTGAACAGCAACGAGTCAAAACTTTCTCAAATGCGTGAAAGGGCCGCCCAACAATTCCGCAGCGACAAAGACAAGATCAAGCAGCAAAAAGCGTTGCACCAAATGCATGCCAACAAGATGCGCGAAATGAATGAAAAAGATCGCGAGCAATTGATGAAGTTGAACGCGGAAGAACGCGAAAAGGTGTTGCAAATGAGTCAACAAGAGATGGAGAATTTTCTTAAACACCTTCGCGAGCTCGACGAGAAAGCTCAGAGGGGTCCGGACCGTGAGGTTGATGCATTGGAACAGAAACACCGCGAGCACAAGAGAATGATGGCCGGCCTCAATTCTGCCTGGGGTGCACCCACAGTTGGTGATTTGGCCAGAGCACTTCAGTAATTTCTACGTGTTTCTCTCGCTGCGGTTTTGACGTTTTGGCTGCTTTCTTTGACTTGCGTTGAATACTTACATCAATCGAGTATAAAGTTTAATTTTTACGCCCCTTCCAATTTTGACCTTCTGAAAATTCATCAATTTTGTACATGGATACTAATTTTCAGGGAGGGGCAATGATATACATGGCTGATTTTATTGAATAATTCGACGCATAATAAGATTTTATTAAGATTTATGGAATTGAGACCTCGAGATATATACTTTAATTGATTGATTAATTCAATTCTCTGGTTTTATTACAAAAAAGTTTTGCAGCAACAAAAGATCTATCTTATTTTCGCATGTTGTTTGTTGTAATTTTATTGTAGGCCTAAAGGTTTAGACTTCAGCGAGTATTAGAATTTATTAGAGAGATTATTGTCCCTGTGTGTATCCGTTTGTGTGTAATAAATATGCGTCCCCCCAAGATTCTCATTATAACAAAACTCAAACAATTACTACTAACTATCTATTCTCTTTCTATCAGTTAAATATGTCTTTTTCCAGCAAAGTATATTATTCTATCTCCTCTCTAGCCCTTTTTGCCAATGGGATCGCTTTTGAGTCTCAATTTGTACAAATGGAGCAGGAAACCACGGGAGTTGTTCAAGTCAGAATGATGTCCGATGACGGTACGTATCATGATTAGTTCCCATTTTAGATCCACATTTGCATTTTATTTTTTGTTTGATAGGTCAAATGATCATGAAGGATTTCGTTGTCCCGAAACACTTGATGACGGGTCCGTATAATCTTGTAAACCGATTCACTGCAAATGTTCCCCTTGGTGCTTTGCCAGAGTCGCGCAAGATTGGCATTCAGTACGGTCACGCCAGCGATCCTTCCTTGGGAGTTTTCCTTGTATCTGTTGCCGCTGGCGGGCAGGCGGAGCAGCATGGGTTGGCAAAGTATCTGCTGGATGACGCCAGCATTTGCATCGCTGCGATCAATGCACGCCCTGTGTTCTCCATGCAAGATTACGTGAACATCATGCAGTCAATGCCGGTTGGCCATGAGGTTGTGTTTACCCTAACGAACAGAGTCGAAAGAGCTGCCGAAATCAGAGAGATGTTATGAGGCAACCCATCCGCTCCGTAATTTCTTGCGATCTACATATTGTTCAATTTACATATATTTTGTATTTCGTTTGTTGTTCTGTTGTAGTGTATGTAGATCTTAGGTTATTCTAGTAATTGGACAAAAATTGTGAGGTGTGATATATGACATGGGGTTGGCACAGCACGCTATGTAATTGCATCCCGACCAGTCTTTTTTTTGAATTGCCTTATTTTTTCCAGTGTGGCAGCTGGTGTGACCTATTCCAAAAGATATATATCAAAACAATTTGTGTGCTTTTCAACTACGGTTCCCCCACCCTAGAAAATCTAGCCCACACTCGCTATCAAGCAAGCACTACTAAAACAAGCATTAGAACCTTATCTAATCATCACCAAACCAATGCATCCCATCAGCAGTACAATCTTTGTATCCGCGCTTGCGGTGCTTGTACATGGGTTGACGATCGAATCCCAATTTGTTCAAATTCGCGGGGGTGAAGGTGAAAACAATGTTGTTTTGAAATCGGAAGGACAAGACAGTGCAGAACGTGCTCCTGTCAAAATTGAAGTGAAATCGGAAGGACAAGAAAGTGAATGGGAAGAAGAAAGTGAAGAATTTGTCCAGCTAATTCCACTGCGACCGGAAGGACAAGAAAGCTGTCCTGTCAAACCAATTGCATTGCATTTGGAAGGACAAGAAAGTGAATCGGAGGGACAAGAAAGTGGAGAAAGCAGTGATGGGCCGCACGTTTCCGCAAAACGCGTACGCGAAGAAGAATCAGCTGATGCGGAGCAGCCCGCGGCACAACATCGCCGCGTTTCCCTCGGTCACGGCATCGAAGCAACCGAAACCGACGAACCGGGTATGCCCTCAATTCAGTTGTCTTCAATGTCCATGTTCAATCATTATTTTGTTTTCCAGGTGTAATTGAAGTGCAGGTGCCGTTCAGTGCTATATTGGACATGCTGCCACCCCTGCATCGGTTCAATGATTTCACGGCCAAGGTTCCTATTGGTCAAGTGCCCAAAAACGAGGATGGGCGACGTTTGATTGGTATTGAAGTTGGTTGGGGAAAGGGTTGTTATGTTGACATGGAATTCATGGTTTTGCACAAGGTCAATCCGGGTTCGCTTGCCGAGCAGAAAGGTCTTGACAAGTTTATTATGGATGAGACGGTCATCGTCGCGATTAACGACACGCCGATGTTAAAGCATGAAGACTATCATACCACCATGAATTCGTTCACTGATGACGAAGAGATTTTTTTCACTTTGAGTGCTAAAGCAAGCAAGGTCAAGCAATTGCGTGAGGAACTCTGCCAGAAGTAATATTGATGAAAGAAGGAATGTGTATACAATTATTTTCAGGGGTCGAGTGTGAGATGACGATGTAACGTTCGAATCTTGCATTTTTGAATGGGTGGAGATTAATGATGAAGTGAAAGTATAACGTAGCATTTATTTGACTAAGTAATTGCATGATTATATTTTGCATCATTTGGAAGTTATCGATGCGGTTGGTGAGGTTTTTGTTTAGTTTTAGAAAATTTAGTTTGTAGTGTCTATTTTACGATTTGAAATGGGTTCATTTCAAATATAAGCAAGTGAACAGCCACACGAATTCAAAAATAACATCTAATTTGATTCGTAATTTTCTTCAAATTCTAAATATAATTACGTTTTTTCCAAAAATCCCAAAAGAACATAATTTCAACGTTATCCAAATTCTGAAAACATTCAGTATTCTAATACCAAAACTTTTTATTTTACTAATACTATCCAACTTATTTTCAAAAATATGAAATCTGCCATCACGCTTTCCCTCGTTGGCGTTGCGGCTTCGCTTCGAATGGAAGACAACCTCCTCGATAACGACCCCCTTCCTGCATATGAAGAAGGAGGTGATGATGTCAAGCGTGAGGCTCCTGGTGTCAAGAATATGGATTACACACCCGCGCCAGTGCGACAAGAGCAAGGCCAAGCACAACAGAAATCGAAGAAGACGCGGGTTGGCTCCACCAGCGCTGACGACGGCAGTGCATGGTGTTGTTGCTGTCCCCTCGACGGACGTTCGGATGATGATTGTTGTTGTTGTATTATTCCAACCGACGATGGATGTTGTTGCGTCGGCAGCGACGGTTGTTTCTGCTGCTGCTGTTTTGATTCTGGTGGTCACGATGCATGTTGCAATGGTATGAATAAATCGTTTTGAAACAGTAAATTCTAGCTTCTGTCTAGTTTTCATGATTTCATTTTTTTTGAGATGGATGTTGCTGCTGCTGTTGCCCGGGGGATGGCGATTGCTGTTGCGACGGTTGTGATGGCTGCGATGGTTGTGATGGTTGCGATGGTTGTGATTGCACCATCATGTGAATGGTAAAAGATGTGTGAAATTTTCGCACTCATATGATTTCAATATTTTCCATATGATTTATATAAAGTTATTGCTCGCTGACATGGAGAAGCGATATGACTACGGACGAGGATCGTCACGTGCTCGAATTGCCATCGAAGTTGTGTGGTCGGCGTTGAGTTTAGTGGCCAGATTTTGCGATCAATAGAATAGTAAAAAGTCAGCAGCGATGTTAGAATTTCTCAAAATTTTTAAATAATTTATTATATCTCTCTCACACGACTACAATATCAAGTAATTGTGCCCATGCGAATTTTGTGGCATACTCAAATTTTTCTCAAATATTTATATATTATTACAATTACAATTCGAATTCCAAACGGCGTTGACACGCCTATTCCAAAAATTTCAAACCCGATAATTATTACAATTTTATTTTGCATCAACAATTATGCGTTTCGTTCCCCTATTGTTTCATATGCCATTTGAAACAGATCACCATTACTACTTGTAAGAACATTTACGTTCTACTCTTAATCAAGCTTGCTTGTCGATAAGAACAATCATGCAGAGTATCTTTGCATTCGCTTTGACCACTGCGAATGCAGTCACCACTAGCAATGGCGGTACCGCTTTTGTGCAGATGGATATGGCAGAAGACGCGCTTCTCACTCCAGTCATGAATGCAGGTGAAGATGTTGATGCGGCGTTTGAGGAAGAAAGCGAGGAGCAGGAGTTTTCGACCCCGCGCAGCCATCCCGGCGAAGTTCTATCATCAATTGCTCCCGCGGACGTCCATATGTCCCATTTGGAGGAGATCGGTCCGAGTGAAGATGTCAAGCCTGCGGCCGTTGCCAAAGCAGCGAATCAATTTGAAATGTATATGGCCTATTTGGAAGAAAGAGAGGAGAAGGTTGAATGCGGAGAAATTGAAATCGATACTCACACTGTGCATATCGGCGGTAAGCGGGGAGAAATCATTCCTTTTGCAACTGCTGCTTTAAGCAAACTTTTTCCCGGTACGTGGCTCTCCGATCCGGAGCTCCAAGCCATCACACTGAACGAGCATACGGTGAACATGCCTGAATTACATGGTTTCGTCCTCGCTTTGCACTTGGCATTCGCCGAAGATCTTGAGTTCAAAATCACACCGGATGATATTTGGTTGCTCATTATTCAAGGTTTCGCTATGCATATTAATCACGGGGGTAATGCTGAAAAGTACCGCCATCTCTTCGTGTCTCATAAAGGAAAAGAAACCATTCAAATCAGCGCCAATAATTTTCAGCGTGACGTGACCAAGAACAATTGGAACAAGTGCTTTCCCGAGTTTGAAAAAGAAATCGCCAAGAAAATCGGCCCGAAAAATGTTGCTCTGGCCATGAACGGCTTTACCACCACAACGCGTGCGAGCGTAATGTCCATGCAGGTCGTTTTGATGGACCTTGTCAAACAGTATCTTGATTATAAGGTTTCTACCCGCTGTGGCATTCCTAAGTTTCACATTCAAGGTAATGCTGAAGATTGGCAGAGCATGATCGACGGTATTCAAAAGTACAGGGACTTTGATCTCGGCCACTGGGTTGACCACCTTGAATCGATGCTGCAGAGGTTCAAAAACGTTGCCAGTGGAAGTAAGGATGAGCAAGCCTGGTTCCAATCCTTCTATAAGTTTAACAGCGCAAGCGGTGGAGATACAATCAATGGTCACATCCTCGGCTTTTTTCCTTACCTCAAAAGTCGAAATGAATTCAAATTGCAAGAGAGGTTTGGTGATTATGAACGCTCATTCCGTACTGATTCATTTCCAAGTGGTATTACCGAGGTCCCTTTCATTTGGGAATATCTTGGCGAGAACATTCCCATGCAATTCCGCACATTTTCCATCGCGGTGAAAGACGAGGAATTTGACTTCACAATCAGCACCAAACCAGTTGTCCAAGTGCTTGAAGAGGGGAAATGCAGCAAGCAGTAATATTGATCAAAGGAGGAATGTGTATGCAATTATTTGCAGGGGTCGAGTGTGAGATGACGATGTAATGTAACGTTTGAATCTTGCATTTTTGAATGGGTGGAAACTAATGATCATTGTCATTAAATTGGGTGATTAAGTGAAAGTATAACGTAGCATTTATTTGACTAATAATTGCATGATTATATTTTGCATCATTTTGAAGTTATCGATGCGCTTGGTGAGGTTTTTGTCTAGTTTTAGAAAGTTTAGTTTGTAGTGTCCATTTTACGATTTGAAATGGGTTCATTTCAAATGTAAGCGATTGAACAGCCACACGAATTGAATTAATATTTCTAAAAAAACAACATCTAATTTGACGCATTTCTTCAATGATTAATTATATTCAAAAAGGAAATACATTTTCATTCCAAAAAGAAAATAATTTCAACGTTATCCAAATTCTGACAACATTCAGGTTTCTAATACCAAAATTTTTTATTTTACTAATATTTTCCCTTGGAAAAATATGAAATCTGCCATCACGCTTGGTCAGCGTTGAGTTTAGTGGTCAGATTTTGCGATGTAGAATGCTTTTTAGGGTCAGTAGTGATCAACATCAAAAAAATTCTCAAAATAAAATATTTCTCACACAAGATCAGATCAAATTGATACACACAATTCTCAAACATTATGTTTTGATTTCTAATTTTGTTCTCACGGCCCCAAAAATATTCTCAAGTCACTATCTCTCTAATATTTTGCAATACTTGATCAACATTTTCTTTCGGTCTTCGAACATTATGAAAACTGTTTTGAATTTCTCTATCATCGGAGGTGTGATGGCCTTGCGTATGGAGGACAGCCTTCTGGGCCCCCCTCCGGCTTACGTGAAAACGGAGGGACACACCCCCACGCCGGTGGACCCTGAGGCCCAGCCCAACCAACGGGTTGGCGCTGTGGCTGCAAACGATCCATGGTGTTGTTACCCTGTCGATTGTACCACGCTGGATTGCTCTTGTTGTTATTTCCTGCCCAACGATCATGGTTGCTGCTGCATTGGTGAGTTATTAGTTATTACATCTTTGGCCATCTTTATCGTTCTAGATCTGTATTTTCTGTTGATTATTTGTTAAAATGTTTGAGGTTCCCACCATTCTTGCTGCCACGGTTGCGATTGCCAGGGATTTTGCGATTGCCACTGCCACGACTGCCACTGTCACGGTTGCCACTGTGGGCATTGTCCTTGTCCGGGTGACTGCCCTTGTCCGGGTGATTGCCCTTGCGTTGTCATGTGATCAAGCAAATTCATATCAAAGATTTTTTGAAATAATTCAATCGTTCTTGCACTGCAGCTGGAGTGATTTGTATTTCAATATTCATATTAAATCATCAATGGTATATCACCGATGGTTCACATTTGACGGCCCCAAAAACACGGTAGTTTAGATTGGCTAGATTTTTATCTCAAAATATTTATGATATTCACAAAGAAAGAGTTTCAAAAATACGTATTTAGGTCTCGAATATTTAAATCGAAAATCGTGTTAATATTTCTCTGTGTATCTCTATCAAAACGATAATCTTTCAATCTTGTTATTTATCTGTGTAGCACTCTAATAGTTGCAATACTCTATCAACATTTTCTTTTAGTCTTTGAACATTATGAACACCTTTTTAAATTTTTCAGCCATCGGAGGCGTGATGGGTCTGCGCATGGAGGACAGCCTGCTCGATCCGCCTCCCGCATATGACGACGTCATCAAACCGGGGCTGAAAACGGAGGAATACATTCCCGCACCAGTAGAAAGTGAGGCTCAACCCAACCAACGGGTTGGCGCCGAGGTTGCAAACGATCCATGGTGTTGTTATCCTGTCGATTGTACCACGCTGGATTGCTATTGTTGTTACTTCCAGCCCAACAACCATGGTTGTTGCTGCATTGGTACATTACTACATCTTTTGCCATCTGTATCGTTCTAGATCTGTATTTTCTGTTAATTATTTGTTGTATTGTTTCAGGTTCCCACCATTCTTGCTGCCACGGTTGCGATTGCCAGGGATGTCACTGTCACAACTGCCCTGGTGCGGGTGACTGCCCTTGTGATGGTGACTGCCCTTGTGCGAGTGATTGCCCTTGCGTTGTCATGTGATCAAGCAAATTCATATAAAAGATTTTTTGAAATGATTCCATCGTTCTTGCACTTCAGCGGGAGTGATTTATATTTCAATATTCATATTAAATTAATTATCATAATATCATTACACGAAGGGAAACACTACACATAAGCAATTGGTGAATGACTAATCCTCATTTATTGATTTTTTACGTGTGGATTGAGAATTCCACGAATGCTCTGGGCTAAGTGATTCATTGTAATCAGTCTTCAGAACTTTTTGTGTTGATTACGGGTACTAATCACATCTGATCACAATAAAAAAAATTAAATTCTCAATGCTATAGCACCGATGGTTCACATCGGTCTGCGAAGGTACGACAGTCAGGATTATGATTTTATTGTTTTTAGTGGTGATTATATTAGTAATTTTTAAATTTATATTTATAGATTTATTGCACACATCAAGTTATCATAATAATTATATCAGAACTCAAAAATATTCCGAAATATAGATCAAACGGCGTTTACACGTCTATTTCCAAAATTTCAAGTGCGTTATTTCGTATGATTTTTTTTTCGTGGTGTGTCAAAAATACGTTCCGTTTTACAGTTGTTTCAAAATTCCCTTGAAATTTACCACTATTATTAAGAACAGTCAAGTTATACACTTGAACAAATTTACCAATAATTACAATCATGCAGAATATTCTTGCATTCGCCTTTACCACTGCGAATGCAGTCACCACCCGCAACAGTGGTACCGCTTTTATGGAGATGCCCCCCGCCAAAGTGATGAAAATGGAGGAGGGTGCTGCAGGTGAAGATGTGAAGCCGGCAGCCGAATCGAATCCATTCGAGGCGTACATGGCCTTTTTGGAGGACAGAGAGGCGAAGATTGAAAGCAGAGAGATTGTGATCGATACTCAAATTGTGAATATCGGCGGCAAGCGGGGTGACATCCGCCGTTTCAAAACTGCTGCCTTAAGCGAATTGTTTCCCGGCCATTGGCACCATGACTCGAAGATTCAAGCCATCAAAATGAACGAGCACACGCAGAGGATGCCCGCATTACACGGTTTCGTCCTCGCTTTGCACCTGGCGTTCGCCGAAGACCTTGAGTTCAAAATCACACCGGATGATATTTGGTTGCTCATCATTCAAGGTTTCTCCATGCACATCAATCGCAATGCTGATTTCTACCGCCATCATTTCGTGGCTCATGAAGGGAAAGAAACGATTGAGATCATCAGGGATGAATTTGTGCGGGACATGACCCAGAACGACTGGGCGGGCTGTTTTAAAGATTTCGAAAAGGGGATCAGAGACAAAATCGGCCCATCAAACGTGGCGTTGGTTATGAACAGCTTTACCACCACCACGCCTGCGAGCGTAATGTCCATGCAGGTCGTTTTGATGGATATGGTGAAGCAATATCTCGATTACAAGGTATCTACTCGCTGTGGCATTCCCAAGTTTCACATCCAGGGCACTGCCGACGATTGGCAGAGCATGATCGACAGGATCCAAAAGTACAAGGAGTTTGATCTTGGCCATTGGGTTGAACACCTTCAATCGATGCTGCAGAGGTTCCTCAACGTTGCCAATGGAAAGGATGAGTCAGCCTGGTTCCAATCGTTCTATAAGTTTAAGAGCGTCAGCGGTGGAGATAAAATCAATGGTCACATCCTCGGATTTTTTCCTTACCTCAAAAGTCGAAATGAATTCAAATTGCAAGAGAGGTTTGGTGATTATGAACGCTCATTCAGTACCGACTCATTTCCAAGTGGTATTACGGAGGTCCCTTTCATTTGGGAGTATCAAGGAGTGAACATTCCCATGCGATTCCGCACATTTTCCATGGCGGTGATCGACGACGAATTTGAGTATACAATCAGCACCAAACCAGTTGTCCAAGTGATTGAAGAGGGCGCGATCACCCCCGCAATTTGCCCTCAAGGACATGAACTAAAACCATTCTCCACCTTTAACACACATAATTGCGACAAGTGCCACAAATGTTCTCTACCAGCTAATTCCAAGATTATGCGTTGTTGGGAATGTGACCATGATATCTGTGCGGAGTGTATCAGCATTACTGAGGAAGCCGCTGATGAAGTGCGCGTGAATGTTGGACAATATTATGACGGTATGAGATTTGGAATGGTGATTGGCAACAGCACCTGGCAACGTTCTGGAATTGGCGTGCATGTCAAAGACATTCAGTCTGGTGGTGCGCTTGACAAGCCTGAAATTCACCAGCTGCTTCGTTCTGCGGGAGGTCGCCTTTTCCTTACGGGAATCAATGGTAAGCGTGTGAGGTTCCTCGAACCTGGTTATGGCACTAGAGAAAATTTTGATGAAATTGTGGCCGGGCTTTATGAAAATCAGGACATTACCATTCACTTTCGAATTTTGTAAACACGATCGTTAAGAATTTCGATTGCAAAGAACCACAATTTGGTGGTCTGTGACTTTTTAAAACATCATTAAACATATATACAAACGGAATAATAATATGTAGTCAATCGAGTTTTTTATCTTCGGATTTTCTCGAACAATTTTTCATCAAATAATGACATCAATTTCGTTTATTCAGTCGGTCGTTTGTATTGAATGCCGTAGTCATTTGATAAAGGTTAGAATGTTGACGAGTTAGATTTAACTAGTATGATCTCAAAAATTTTGATTTATATCTCCGTGTGGTAACTCCTATGGTCTCTCCTTTCCTCTCCAACATCGACATCTCCTTTTTTAAATTTTCCTTCAAATTTTCAGCAATATTATATTATCAACACTTCTTATCCATTACTTGAATCGTTTGCGATTTGTATTTCTCAACCGCTACCAATATGATGAAATTTGTTTTCGCTTCACTTCCCGTTTTGGTTTCAGGAATCTCCATGGAATCCGCGGCGCCGGTCAATCGCAGTCATGAGTGCTTTGGATATGGTTGTACAACCTGCCACCTCGAGCGTAAATTGCGTGACAGCAAGGGTTGGGATGCACCCTTGAACCGTATTTTACACTCCAACGGTCAAGTGTGCCAATGTTTCTCTGATGCAATGTGCAAATTCGGATATTTGAATCATCTGCCAAGAGTTGAAAAAGAATGGTTCAGTCACTGCCTGGAAAATCCCACCCAACAAGGCACGCAAGAAGCAGAATTTTTTCTTGCTCAAAAGGAGTATGAAAAACAAGAGATTCAACGACGTCGTGAACATCGCATGGCCACTGACGGTACATATTAAGATACGAATGCCAATGTTTTTCGAATGACAGGTTTTACTCTTGTTGCTCAGGTCTCACTGGTCAGCAGCGTATGATCCAAGATGTGGAAGCAGCGAGAATGGCGCAGCGAGCACATGTACGCCAAGTTGAAGCCCAGGCGGAGCCAGTTGCCATGGAAGAAGAGTCTGGTGCAATTGGCGCTCAAGAATCTGTGGATGGCCTCCTTGATGAGGTTAATTGTGCAATTTGCAAGGATCAGCGGAAGAAAGTATTGCTTTTTCCTTGCAGACATATTCCTTTTTGCGAGCCTTGCTATGACGATTTCTCTCGTCGTGGAAACGGCAAATGCCCCTTATGCAGGACAGCGATCATGAGCCACATGCCCATTAATCCCTAAGCATCTGGTTTCTTCCAGGTCTAAAATATTCATATGTCTCAAAAGATCAAACAAATTGAAAAAATAATGAAGATTTTACAAAACCGAAAAAAAGGAAGCACACCGAAACAAAAGGGATCTTTTTACAACATTGAGGGCGTGATCGTTTCAGGTCAAAGCACCACCCTACTTTATATCACAATATTATCATGAAAACGAATACAATTCGCTTTGGGTGAGATTCCCACGGAGGGACATGAAAAAGGCTCTTGGCGCATTACATTATTGCATTCGAAAAAACAACAAAAGACCAAAAAATAATACAGATGAGAGCAGCACAGCAGAGCCATTTGTTTAGCAGTTTTTTTGGATTTTTCTCTTGGTCAGTTTTGAGTTGTGATATGGAACAATCGTAGTCAATTGAAATCGTATTTTTCAAAGAATTAGATTCACCCGCATTGTATTTACACGTGTGTGCCGAGAAAATATAGTAAATAGCTAGATTTGTAAAACACGCACGTTCAATCATTGAATAAATCGTTTTCAACATGTGTGTATTGAAAAAATATCTGATGTGTGCTGTGTAAATTTAGTTAGATTAGTAAAACATGCATTTGCAATCCAATTAATGAAGTTCACGCCATTTGCCTTCGTGCATCGTGCAATAATCTTGGTCAATTCAAATCGTATTTTTTATTCAAGTGATTTTTCACGCATGTTCAATCATAATCATTTTTTGCAACGTGTATATCCTGCATTTTCAATTTGAATTGTATTTTTCAGTCCAACGATGCTTATGATTAACGCTACTATCCATGTGCTTCAATGCTGTTGTTCGTTTGTGTATTTTCTAGAGTAGAAATTAGTAGTACCGCGCATCACTAATTTGCCAATCAATCCATAATGTGTCTGTGTCCAAAAAGGACTCTTGTACGTGCTTTTATCAAACCTTCAGAAAACTGCTTATTTTGTAATAATTATCAATTTACCAATCTCTTCAGCAGCTAACAAGCCAAATCATGTCGCGTCTTTTTTACGTTTTACTGTGCATGTTGCAAACTTGTGTTTGCGTGCATTTGCAAGCACAGCCGCAACCACGAGTCCGCACGCAAGTGCCAGCTCAATCACAGCAGCAAACACCAGCCCGCACGCAAGTGCCAGCTCCGGGAAGACGTCGTTTTCAAAAATCAACCGGCCAAGAATGCGCTGAATGTTGTAAAATGGGATCTCTAATTGGGTTGGCGGTTGTCCTTTACGGAATCAGGCAGCTTGTTTCTGTACCATGTCAGATTGCCACGTGCGGGCAATGTGGTAATTTTGATTAATCGGTAGAGGAAGATCAACTTGTTCCTATGGCAAACCATCTTTCCTGAAGCAATATTCTATTTGCATAATTATCAATCATTGTTTGCATGCTGTCTTCCAGTAGTAGAAGATGTTAATAATAGTCGTAGAATTCAATCACATTAA
>JACLAD010015201.1_pt1 | contig 26626 bp, 25 predicted proteins | sample 8027901 | NCBI WGS metagenome assembly JACLAD01 (sample SAMN15725071, study PRJNA655200) | protist metagenome | isolation source: fluorescence activated cell sorting (FACS) single amplified genomes of... | place: Spain: Blaines Bay Microbial Observatory, Mediterranean Sea | collected 2016-07-05 | reverse complement strand
TATTAGAGAGCTTTGGTATGTCACGCGAAAAACCTGAAATTTACATTTGGTTATGTCCGTTTCGATGATCCTTCATCTTCCTCACGCTTCCACTTTTGTTCCAGAAGATCTTCCTCAAGACTTTCTTCTCTAGGATCAGGAACTTCAAATAACTAAACTGCATTAGCGATTACGCAACAGATGTAATCTTCCAGCAGGCCTTCCCAAGAAGCAAAGGCAATCATATTTCCTGTTAGCAGACTTGTAGTAGATCCAGAGAGATTCTCAGATGAATCCAAAGAACCGATGAGTCGAGTAGGGTTGGGTGCAACCGACACTAGAGGATCATTACACCAGCCATTGCGAGAGTAGCTTACCAAAGCTCAGCGTCAGGAATTACTGGAGCGATTCTACCATCCTCATCACTAAAAGCTGGCAGATGCAATTGAAGAGTCTCTCTTGGCTAATGGCTATTGCCTGATTATCGATGGTCATAGTTTCCACACTCTGCCTCAAACTTACAAACTAAACCAAATTGCTTTCAGACCAGACTTTTGTTTAAGGACAGATGACTTTCATACACCTGAAAAATTAGTGGAAAAGGTTGAGAAGGAACTAGAGAGTTGCGACTATTCGACTGCTCTTGATCAGTCTTTTAGTGGAACCATTGTTCCGATGAAACATTACTGCAAAGATCAGAGAGTCCAATCATTGATGATTGAGACCAATCATTGGCTGTATTTGGAAGAAGATTATGCTGTGAATTGTCTAAAGGGGGGTTAGAGACGCAGACGGATGCGTTGAGACGAGTTTTGAAGGAAAAAATTGGTTGTTAGTGGTCGAGACCTAAGCTAGAGGATATTACCACAGAGTAGGTAAAAATGGAGGTGAGGACCATAAAACTCAATCAACAGAGAAACCATGTCAAGGTATTATAGTGATGCGACGCGATATTCCAGAGTCCTCTGATTAACGATAAAACTCTATGCATTTGAAAGTTTTTCAAAGAAAAAAGATAGGCATTAGCAGTTACCTGACAAAAATTGCTAGGCTTTTGTCGACAAACTCTCTCCTAGTTGTCGCTTCAGTACTAATTGGCATGTAAAGTCTACCAAATTATGTAGTAACAATGTGAAAGCAGCTAACACCAGTAAAGCAGCAAACATCAGATCAATTTTAGCTCGCCCATTAGCCAGTAACATCAGATATCCTAATCCCTTTGATGATCCCACCCATTCTCCAATGATCGCGCCAATAGGTGCATAAACAGCTGCGAGGCGCAAACCAGAAGTCAAGTTAGGCAAAGCCGCAGGAATCCGAATGCGCCACATAATTTGTCGTGGCTTCGCGCACATTACCTTTGCTAGGTCAAGCCACTTAGGAGGCGTGCGAATCAATCCATCAAAGAATGCAGATGTAACTGGGAAATAAATGATTAGTATGGTCATCACAATTTTTGACCATAGTCCGTAGCCGAGCCAAAGTGTCAGTACGGGAGCCAGTGCAAAGACAGGAATTGCTTGACTAAAGACCAACATAGGTCGAACCAAAGCTTGCCCAAGTGAAGAATATGCAAGGCCTATTGCTGTCAGGGCCCCAAGGCTTGAGCCCAGAATCAAGCCCATTAAAACCTCACTAATCGTGATTAAGGCGTGTTCTCCGATTAACAGTCGTTGCTTCCAGAGCGTTTCAGCAACAAGGAAAGGGCCTGGTAGAATAAAGCGTGGCAAATCAGCCAGCACAACCAAAGCATGCCATCCTGTAAGTGCCAACCCGACTGAAAAGACAGCCTTAATAATTGTTGTCATCCGCTGTCTTTACGAATAAGGCGGAGGAGTTTGCCCTGACAAGCAAGAACCCTAGACTCATCAAATGGCCGAATTGCAGGTAACGGAGGAGGTTCAACGGACTGAAGCCCTTTCTCGGTTAGGACCAGAATTTGGTCACCCAGTCTGGCTGCTTCGGCAGGATCGTGAGTTACGAGCAAGACGCTCCGTCCTACAAAAAGCTCAAAGGAGATTTCCTGCATTGCGCTGCGACTGCAGGCGTCCAAAGCAGAAAAGGGTTCGTCGAGCAAAACGACAGGTTTGTCTTCAAGCATAGTCCGGGCTAACGCAACACGTTGTCTCTGTCCACCAGAAAGAGCATTAGGTTTGCGGCGCTCTAAGCCATTTAGTCCGATTCGTTGGATTAGCGTATATGCCTGCTCCCAATCCGGTTCATCACCCCGCAGCCGAGCACCGAGAGTCACGTTGCCGAGTACATCTAGCCAAGGCATCAACAGGTCCGATTGAGCCATCATTACTGTTCGAGGTGAAATCGGTTGACCATCCGTAGCTGTGATCTCACCGTTAAAAATAATCCCTGAGTTCAGGCCGGCAAAAAGTCTTAGTATCGTGGACTTACCGACTCCGGAGGGTCCAAGCAAACAAGTCCATGCACCGCCTGGTATTTTTATGCTCAAAGTACTGAACACAGGAGTCTCCCCAATTGAGGCAGATCCCTGAAGTTGCAGAGAAACCGTCATGGTGAAAGACCCATCTCCCAAAAGCCGATTTCTAACCTTGTGGCTTGACAGAAGCGTTCCGTTAACTTTATCCAACGGGGGCATAGCACAGGATCATTACCCAATCTTCGGGCAACAGCATTGTCGATCAGTTGCCCAACTCGAACACAAACCTCCTGATAGTCTTTTCCTCCATAGGTTTGAATCCAGTTTTCATAGCGTGATGAGTGATGGTTGCTCTGTAATCGAAGACCAATCTCACCATAGCCTAGGACACATGGAGCTAATGCTGCAAGCAGGTCTAGAAGGTCACCAGAGTGACCAGCATCCAGCACATATCGGGTATAGGCAAGGTTTGCAGTCTCCTCTTTTGCAGATTTAAGATCTGATTCAAGAATCCCAGCATCCGCGCACAGCGCAATGTGAAGTTGAATCTCTTCGTTCACAAGAGAGTGAACGGTCGCTGCACAAGTCCTCATTTCGTCAATTGTTTCCGACTTGGTCACACCTAGCGCCCAAGCTCTGGAGAAATTGAGAAGGAACATGTAGTCCTGCGTTAAATACTTCAGAAAGGCGGAACTTGAAAGATCGCCATTTGCGAGTTGTTCAACAAATAAATGCTTAACGTATTCATTCCAAAGAATACCAGAATCATTACGCCAACTTATAAAGCACTTACCGTAGTTATTCATTGACTAGTTAAATCTATTGCCAGTTGAGAAGCGGGCTGGGTTTTTTTCAAAAGACCAGCTTGTTCAAGAAAGGTCTCAAAGCGTTGATATCGACCAAGATCTAAAGCTGCGGGCCGAAGTGCAAATCTTGGTAATGTATCCAGCCAAGCGAGGCGGTTTAATTCATCTCTCAGTTCGCTAGATGTGCTAGCAAATATCTCCCAGCTATCTTGTGGATGATTGATAATATACTGGGTTGCTAACTCAACTGCTTCTAGAAAACGTAAAATTTTGTCGGAATTCAGTTTTTCAGAGTTGGCAACATAGATTAGCTCGTCATAAGCAGGCAGTCCTTCTTCTTCGAGGTAAAAGCAACGTCCCTCAACACCTTCCAATTGCATCTGGTTCAACTCAAAATTACGAAAAGCACCAATCACAGCATCAACTTGTTTAGACATCAAAGATGGGGAGAGTGACCAGTTGACGTTGACCAGTTCGACATCCGAAAGTTGTAAGCCATGTCGCTCAAGAATCGTGGTTAATAAGACCTCTTCAACACCAGCAACTGAAAAACCAATTTTTCGACCTTTGAGATCACTGATTTTTTGAACAGGGCCATTGGCAGGAACCAGCAGACAATTGAGAGGTGTGGCGATGAGGGTCCCAACACGCACAAGGGGCATACCTTCAGCGACTTGCAAGTGAAGTTGGGGTTGGTAAGAGATAGCCAAGTCAGCTCTGTCTGCAGCAACCATTTTGGGAGGATCTGCCGGATCGGCTGGAGCAATAATTTCAACTTCTAGGTTTCGCTCTTCAAAATAACCAAGTTCATGGGCAAGTATCACAGGCCCGTGGTCTGGATTGACAAACCAGTCTAAGATGAGTGTCAGTTTATCCTGAGCAAAAGTGTGTGAGGCAACTAGCAAAGCAACGAGAAATGCCAGCAAGAATTTCATAGGAATTTCTCCAAGGGGGGTGAATCGCCCAGTGCGACAAGGACAATTTGTCCTGACCATATTTGAGCGAGGATTTCAGCAGCCTGCCATGATCTCAAGCCAGAGCGACAACACAGAGCAACGCGTCTGTCAATATCGTGACACAACTTCAAATTCTTAATTTGAGCTACATCTAATCGCAGTGCGGTAGGCATTACCAACCCAGCTTCCTCAGAAGATCGAAGATCTATCACCAAATCGTCTGGGAGAATTTGATTAGGGGCAATAAAATGAGGATTTACCAATGGTTCGGGAGCATCAAAAAAACTAAAGCCCCCAAAGCGAAAGGTGTTGGCATCAAAAGTAATCAGCTTACTAAGTGGTGATGGTTTCTGGCCAATCAACAAGGCTATTGTCAGCTGGGCTTGTAGAGAGCCTAATGTGCCCACCACAGGCCCCAGTACACCATTAACAGCACAATTGCCCAATAGTGTAGGCAGTTCGGGAAAAACTGCTCTCAGTGAGGGGCCGTTCCCACAGAACACCCCTACATACCCGAACAAACCTAGTACGGAAGCGCTGATCATGGGGATTTTTCGGGATTTGCATTCGTCTGACAAGACATAGCTCACAGCAAAGCTGTCAGCGCAATCCAAAATTAAATCATGACCGTTCACCAATTCTTTAACGTTAGAAGGATCCAAGAAACAAATTTTAGCGACGACACAAGAGTCCGGGTTAAGAACACTGAGTCGACGTTGCATCACAACGGCCTTGGGTTGACCTTGATCTGTCTCGCAGAAAAGTGTCTGACGATGTAAATTCGACAGATCAACTTGGTCATGGTCAACGATTGTTATTTGTCCAACTCCTGCCCCAACAAGATATTGGAGCAATGGCGAAGCTAGACCACCAGCACCCACAACCAGTAACTTGGCATGCTGCAGTTTTTGTTGTCCCTCTGATCCAAACTCTGGGACTGTTTGTTGGCGTGCATATCGTTTCATCGGGTCAATTCCAACCACTCACTCGTACGCCTCTCAGGATCTTTATTTCGAGTGACGTCCGTGACAACTGACAGAATATCAGCGCCTGCTGCGATCACTCCGGTAGCTCGCTCAGTAGTCAAACCCCCAATCGCTACTAGTGGGATCTCACCGATTCGTTTTTTCCACTCACTAATCTTTTTTAATCCTTGTGGAGCCCATTTCATTTGCTTGAGAATTGTTGGATAGATCGGACCGAGCGCAACATAATGTGGTTTAAGACTAAGTGCTCGCTGCAACTCTGTATGGTCATGTGTACTTATTCCTAGCCTTACGCCAGCGCGTATTAGGGCATTCACATCTGCTGTTTCTAGATCTTCCTGCCCAAGGTGAACCCAGTCACAGCCTTCTTCGAGAGCCAACTCCCAGAAATCATTGACAACTAAAATTGAGCCGTGCATTCGACACAACGACAGCGACTGTCGTATATACCCCCGTATAGTTTCAGTTGGTAGCTCCTTGCAGCGTAGCTGAACCATCTTTACACCCAAAGGAAGAAGCCGTCGGAGCCAATCTGGATGGTCGATGATCAAATAAAAGCGGTCCAAGTTCATCTGAGAAAAGCCTTTCCAAGGACGGGTGTAGATGGTGCTGCCATGTCCCGCGGTTCCATCGGGTCAGCTTTGTAGGCAAGTTGTCCCGCTTCAATAGCCCGTGCGAAAGCCACAGCCATCTTCACTGGATCACCTGCTCTTGCGACAGCAGTATTTAGCAGTACTGCATCATAACCCATTTCCAGCGCTTGTGCAGCCTGACTAGGTAGACCCAGGCCAGCGTCAATCACCAAGGGCACATCTGGAAAATGAGCCCGCAAGCTTCGGAGGCCGTAAAGGTTATTGAGCCCTAACCCGGTTCCAATAGGGGAACCCCAAGGCATCAGGACCTCACACCCGGCCTCAAGCAGGCGTTCTGCAAGGATTAGATCTTCAGTCATGTAGGGAAATACATCAAAGCCCTCCTGGTTTAGCAGCTTGGCTGCTTCGACTAGACCAAAGGGATCGGGTTGGAGAGTATCCGGATGTCCGATTACTTCTAACTTGACCCATGAGGTGTCGAATAATTCCCGTGCCATTTGAGCAGTTGTAATAGCTTCACGGACCGAGTAACAGCCTGCAGTGTTTGGTAGCACCCGCACCCCCAGTTCCTGAATGAGTTTCCAGAACGAGTTTCCAGCTTTTTCAAAGCCAGCTTCTCGTCGAACAGAAACAGTGGCGACGCTTGCGTTTGATTTGCGAAAGGCATCGGTGAGAATTGCCGGAGAGGGATACTGGGAAGTACCCAGCATAAGTGGAGAGGACAACTCAACTCCATAAAAATTTGCCATCTTAACCACCCTGTTGAGGAGCTACAATCTCCAGCCGATCTCCAGCTGAGAGCTTTAATTTTGAACGTTCTGCAGTTGGAACAAAGACCTCGTTGACAGCAGTTGCAACCTTAGCGTCAAAGTAGCCGAGTTCCTTCAAAATGTTGCACAGATTAGTCTCTTTGACTTCCGCGGGTTTGCCATTCACGTTAATTTGCATCTAAAAACTCAGGGATTTTTTTTTCGAGCAGATAGTCAGCAGTCATTCGAGCAAGAGTTGGTGCCAATAGGAATCCATGACGATAGAGGCCATTGACAAATAAGATCCCGTTTCGAATCCTAAGCCGCGGCAGATTGTCTGGAAACGCGGGTCGGGCATCTACACCAATTTCGATGATTTCGGCTTCGCCAAATGCAGGGTGGAGTGCGTAGGCGGAACTCAGTAACTCAAGTACAGAACGAACAGTAGCTCTGCGTCGATCGTTACTCTCAAGCATCGTCGCCCCAAGCATGTAGACACCCTCCCCCCTTGGAACGAGATAGATTGGGATTCGTGGATGGAGTAGGCGTATGGGACGATTGAAGGTCAATTCAGGACATCTTAAGACAAGCATTTCGCCTTTAACACCACGTAGATCTGACAGCTGATCCTGAGCTGTGAGTCCACGGCAATCGATTGCATGCTGGGTGAAATGACCTTCCGAAGTTATAATTTCAACATTTTGCTCCCGGAGGGTTTGGGTCAACGCACCTAATGCTTGTCGGGGATCAAGGTGGGCTTCATCTGGAAAGTATAGTGCGCGGGTGAATCGACCACCTAATTCGGGCTCAAGTGTTAAAAGATCGTTGTCATTTAGCCAGTGATGATTATGGGTCCTGCGTGAAAAGCGGTCCAGTTCTCGTTGATCTCGTCCTAAGGCGAGGACCAGGGAACCGTTACGTTTTACTGAAGCGCCCATAGATTCCCACCAATCTGCAGCAAGCTGTCCCCAGCGCATTACAGGTTCTTCAGCTGATTCACCTTCACAAAAAGGTGCCAGCATGCCTCCGGCCCACCAAGAGCAGGCGTGAGGGCCAGGGGGACCATTACGGTCGTACAACCGGACTGGAGCCCCTCGTTGCGAAAGCTCAGAAGCTACACTTAAACCTGCTACACCAGCACCAATGACTTGAAAAACGAGACTCATTGTCGTCTCATTTTTGGTGGTAAGAGCTGCCTGGGGAATCTTAGCTTACGAGAAATTTGAAAATATTTGGGGGGGAGGGGAGACATCTTTTACTCCAGTAAAGGCGAGCGTCTGGAGAAAGAGAAGAAAGCAAGTTCCTCGATCAAACTCCGTTTCCTACGCCGGTATTGTCCGGATCAGGTTCTGTGGGTTGATGTCGAGCATCTCTCAGCTACTTTGGTAGCACCCCAACGGGAAAATTAAATTTACTCAACAATTAACGATCAGCAAGTTAAATTTCCTGCGAAGATCTTCTCGATTAAGTATCTATCTAATTTATTTGAAATCTAGACTTGTTATCAATGGGAATCGGGACATTGTCACCATTTCGAACCGATCTCGCAATTGAAACGGTAATTATTGAAAATTTCTCAAAGAAGAGTGACTTTTTAAAGAGTTTGTAAGGTTGGGTGTAGAAAAATAAACTAAAATTCCATTCAAATTTTTTTGCAAGAGGGCAATCAAGACCAAAAATGATGGAAATGATGAACTGGGCCGTGCCCCTCACCTATGCGATAATTGGCCCCTTGGATCAGAGCTTCAGTCAGGTATTCCTTTGAACGAGTTATGGCTTCGGGTAGAAGAAATCCTCTCGCCAAAAATGCAGCTATTGCCGCCGAGAGGGTGCAGCCAGTTCCATGATCATTTTTAGTAATAACTCTTGACGCGCTGAAAGAAATGGGTTCGGCGTGTTTTGAGATCAACCAATCAGTGCTTTCGAGACCAGCTTGATGCCCTCCCTTAAGAAGTACCGCCTCGGTACCACTTTGCAGCAGAAGTTCCCTTGCAGCATCAATAATCGAGTTCCCGCTAATCTCTCTTTCTAGCAAGGCCTCTGCTTCGGGTAAGTTAGGAGTAATTATTAGTGCCAAGGGCAATAACTCTTCTTTCAATGCAGAAATAGCCTCAGCTCGGAGTAGATGATCTCCACTCTTAGAAACCATGACCGGGTCAATTACTAATTGACTCACGCCAAATTCTTTTATTTTGGTAGCAACTGTCTCAATTACTTCCGGGCTGTGTAACATCCCAATTTTAATAACATCGACACCAAGATCAGATAAGATAGCATCTAGCTGAGCAGCAATAAAATCTGGAGGTACAGCATGAATGGCAGAAACCTTTTGAGTATTTTGGGCCGTCAAAGCAGTCAATACGGACATGCCATAGCATCCCAAGGCCGCAAAAGTTTTCAGATCTGCTTGAATTCCTGCCCCTCCTCCGCTATCAGAGCCCGCTATTGTAAGTGTACGAAAATAATTTTTCATACGTTTGTAAATTGAAAGAAATATTAAAGATTTACTGAAAAGAGATTTCTTGAAAAAAGAAGTTTAGAGCGCGTATTTCTTTAGAAGGAATTGTATTACCAAAGTCCCACTTACCTGTATTGGTGAGGGTCTACCTGAGTAAGGACCCGCGCAAATACCTGAAAGAATCTTGCAGTCGCTTTCTATTTTGAATTGCATCGTGCAATACTATTCCATTATCGCATCCAGACAGGCATTCTGGCAATCCAGGTCCTAATCAGGAGCCTCTTGCAGAAGGTAAGAACTGTTTATGTTGCCCAGGACTTAGAACAAACCTGGGGAGGGTAGAAACAAAAAGACCCGCTATGCCCAATTCAGTAAATTGGGGCCAAAAGAATTCTATTTCTCTTATAGCTGAACTTATAATGCGCCAGCAAGCGGATCAATTCAAGGCTCATCAAATCTAACGATAACCAAATCCTTTGCTTTGGCAAATACTTTTTAGTGCTGTTAGGATTAATATTTTTCAATCAAAAGGATTAGTTAATCAAAAATCATCGGGGTTGGCGCAGTTGCGTCGTTCAGACAAATGAAGGAATCTCCAAGATTTGGAGAACTAACGATGCAATGTCTTCACTGTGCTCATCCTGACTCTATTCGCTATGGCACCAGCCGTGGTGTCCAACGCTACCGTTGCCAAGCCTGCCGACGGATCCTTCAAACAATACGACGAGGCAAAGATCCAGTCCTAAAGTAATAGCCCTGTCAGCTCTATCTCGAAGGGATAGGGATGCGATCTATCGGCCGGGTTCTCGGGATCCATCATAAGACGGTCTCTCGCTGGTTGGTACAAGCTGCCCAAGCACTCCCGGCAAGCCCACCACAGACCGAAGCCTGCACGTTCATCGCTAAAAAAAGTCCCTATGTTGGCTCTGGCTAGCGGTAGACTCCATCTTTGGCAAGGTCCTCGGCTTTGTCTGTGGAAGAAGGACGATCAAAACCGCTAAGCTCCTTTGGCAGCAGATCAAGCCCCTGCCGACGATGGGCTATGGCACGGACATGCTGAAGGCCGACGAGAATTTTATCCCACACGCCAAGCATTACGCAGGAAAGACCTTCACCACACAAATCGAATCACTCAACTGCCGACTCTGTCATTAACTGGCCAGGCTCCATCGTAAAACGCTTTGCTACTGCAAATCAAAAACGATGTTGGAAGTTTCTTTGAAACTGCTCATCCATAAGCTAAACAACCCCTAAGCGCAAACGCCAGAACTGGGGAATCCTCTATGGCTGCAATTCATCGTGAACTTGAGGAAGAACTCGAGGGAGAGTGGGAAGTTGCTTCATTGAGAGCAACTGCTGAAAATTTATTCGGCTATCGTGGACAGCTCTGTCAGGAGTTCTTTATATTTTATGAAGTACGGTGGCTTTCAGATCGGAATAAACCGATCAGTAAGTCACACGAAGTCTTCTGCTGGCTCCCTTTGGGGGCTCTCGCCACACTGGATATTAAACCTGCCTTTTTTGCAAACCTGCTGGCCCAGTCAAAAAAGCCCTCCTGCCATTTCATCCATCACGACCCGAACCCCGATCATCACAGCACTAAGCGCTGACCAACTCTAGTTTGCGCCATGCTCCGCTTCGAAAACGTGCCAACATTGCTAAGCAAAGTATTGGTGAAGAGAAAGCGTGGATTGCCAAAGCTTCGCTAGGTGTTAATTCGAAAATCCGAATCAGCACCAACACGAGCAAGTATTGAAACCACCAGAAAGCAGCAAAAATCGTCATGGCTCCGAAAGTGTCCCCAACTCCACGCAATGCTCCACCCAGAATAGCTGACCAAGCTAGAATGAAGATCATGAAAGCGTTGAGCTGGGTACCCCACGTTGCGAGATCAAGTGTCTCAGTCAAGGAATCAGATTCCAGAAATATCCCGATCATCATTGGGGTCATCAACAGACAGGCCAGAGAGACTAAGAAGGCATAGATGGAGGCTAAAAATAAACCCGAAAAAACAGAGTCTGATGCTGCATCAGGATCTCGGGCTCCTACGAATCTTCCTGTAAGACTCATTGTCCCAATCTCCAAGCCAATTACCGGAATAAAAAGAGTGTGAATCCAAGTAAACACCACGGTAATGGCAGTCGAAACAATGATTCCATAGGACTGAAAAGCGAGAATCAGTAGATCGATCGCAAAAATTGGCAGAGTGATTTCCAGTCCGCTTGCAAAACCATAGCGAACAAGCTTTTTCAGAATCCCAAGGTCCAACTGAAAGCTCTTCAGGAGCTGATACTCAGGGAACCGTACTTGTTGAAAATAGATGATCGCTAAAGTGAGTGCTCCTGTAAACCAGGCGAAAACCGTCCCGTATCCTGCCCCAGCGATGCCCAGCTCTGGGAATCCCAACTTGCCAAAAATCAGCACATAGTTCGCGCCAACGTTGGTAATTGCCATCACAAAGGTGGATAGCAGAATGACTTTGGTTTTGCCCAATCCCCCAAAGTAACTGTTCAAGCTGTGACGAATCAGGTCTAGGGCAGTCCCAGCCATCAGGATTGTCAGGTAAGTTTTGGCCTGAACCACCTCTACGTCGGAGAGTCCTGCAGTAGCGAGCAACCATCTCCCAGCTGGGATGAGTGCTAGAATAATCGGGACGCTCAGACAGCTGAATAAAATGCTTTGAGTGAGTACCTTGGGACAGTTTTGGTGCTGTTCTGCTCCAAAAAATTGAGCCACCAAGGCGGTACTAAAGCCAATGATGCCGATGAAAAAAGAGACAAAGGCGAAGGAGGTAAAACCACCACTAAGGCACGCATTCATTGCCTCTGCACTGACTTGCTTCAAGTACAACCGATCAATAAACATCAGCATTGCTTCCGTTGAAGTGGAAATCATCAACGGAAAAGCAATGTGGACCATCGGTTTGACACCACCTCGGCCCTGAAGTGCCTTTGATAATTTAGTAAAGCGACTTTGAATTAGATCTGCTCTGTCGAAGAGATTGGAAGGGTTATCATTCTAACTGCAACAAATTGACGAAAGAATAAATTGGGAAGCAATCATTCCCATTTGATCAATTAGTTTTGTCTAGGCCCATCAGATATATCAATGATGATGAAGATTGGCCCAATAGGAAGCTACAATTGCCTGAGACAAACAATGATTGACTGAAAAAGGTCTAACCTATGAATGTGGACAACTATCATTCAACCAAAATACACCCGGAATTCCATGCACTTATTGAAAGTATTTACTATTTGGCTGGCCTTTCCGATTACATTATTCGCCCAGAGCCTTGGCCCACAGACTCGTGAAATGATTCGCGAATATTCCCACCAGTCCGAACTAATCTATTACGGACGAGTCAATGGCGATTGTGATCGTCTAGGCCTGCACAAAGAAGCAGCAAATCGTGCGATGAGAAATGTGTTGAGGCTCAGGAGAATCAATGCGGTCAGCTACACAAATGTTGATCCGGTCAACAAGTTGGTGCTTCTCGGCAATGTGCAGTGTTTTTCTGATAATCAGTTAAGTTTTGCTCGTGTCAGTGTGGACTTCTTTGTTCAATTAACAGAGGAGTTTACCGACAATATACGAATTGGATTTCAACAGGGAGCCATCCTACCCACCCCAGATTCGAACGAAATTCTTCTAGAACTTCAGTTCAACACTGAAACAAAACTTGCTGAGTTTGTAGCTGCTCACCAGGATCTGGAGGCACTGCTGCCCAGCCGGTCTCTAAGTTCGTTTTGAAGTGGCTTTTGGTGTTTTTTTGAGAAGGGAGAACTGTAAGAGGAGGATGTTGAGTGAAGATCGAGGATTCGCATCAAAGTAGTTTGCCTACCCTGATGCGAATAGCAGTGAGGAATGCATTGGCAGATTCAGGAACCAAACTTTTTCCATCCCATTGAATTTGGGACTGGTTCAAAGATCTTGATAGCCTGTTGTTGACGTAGCATCAATTTTCGCTCTTCGGCAGCAAGGAAGGAATAGGACGGCCTACTGTGGCTGGTGCTTGTGAGAGATTGAATTGACTTTGCAATTTTCGATGTGAATGGCATTTGGTCTCCTTCTTTTTGGATTCTGCGATTGAGGGATGTCAGCAAGTCCTTTCATCCCTCGACTTGAATAATATGTGACAAAATTAATTCAATTAAGAAAAAATTGCAACAATTAAAATAACACATTTAAGAAAAAATTTATAAATATTTGATTTTAATATTTTAAATTCAGAAAATATTTTAATTTTTATTAGATAATTTTAAAAAATCAGAATAATAAATAAAAATTATTATCTATCATCTCTTTTTTTGCTTGGAGAGTACAATAGCCTTGCTTGAATAATCGAAAATGGTGCCGCAAACTAAAAATACCCCTCTTTTTGGGCACCGCGAAGCTCGTCTAAGTCTTATTGGTAAACCCCCATTTCTCTCGACCGAGAGATGATTTACTTCAGAATTGGAGAACCGCATGAAAGCAGTTGGTTTTCAACAACCCGGACCGATTGAACGGCAAGATGCACTACAGGATATCACGCTGGAAAAACCTATAGCGCATGGAAGAGACCTGCTGGTTGAGATCAAGGCGGTTTCTGTCAATCCTGTCGACACAAAGGTTCGGGTAAATCGTCAACCACAACCGGACAGCTGGGAAATCCTTGGGTATGACGCCGTAGGAGTTGTCAACGCCATTGGGCCAGCAGTAGAGTACTTCAAAGTAGGAGATGAAGTGTTTTACGCGGGGGTCATCAACCGCTCTGGGACCAATAGCGAATTCCATCTGGTCGATGAGCGGATTGTTGGTAGAAAGCCGACAAACCTGAGTGATTCTGAGGCAGCTGCGTTGCCGCTGACAGCAATTACGGCCTGGGAGATGCTGTTTGACCGCCTCAAGGTACTGCGCCCAACGGTAGAAGGTGGCAAGCTGATCCTGGTGATTGGTGGAGCTGGTGGAGTTGGCTCGATCACCCTGCAACTCTTGAGGGCAATGACTGATCTAACAATTATCGCTACTGCCTCTCGCCCAGAGACAAAACAGTGGGTCATAGATTCAGGAGCCCATCATGTGATTGATCACAGCCAGCCTCTGGCTCAGCAGATGGAGGCCTTGGGCTTGGGTAAGCCCGGATTTGTCTTTTCCACCACACAAACGGATCGGCACTACAGTGACATTGTTGAACTGATTGCCCCACAGGGCCGCTTTGGTCTGATCGATGATCCTCCGACATTGGATGCGAAGCCGCTGAAGATGAAATCCATCTCACTCCACTGGGAGTTGATGTTCACCCGACCGCTCTTTAGCACTCCGGATATCGACGAGCAACGTACCCTACTGAATCAAGTTGCTGATCTTGTGGAAGCTGGAAAAATTCGTTCCACTGCGACCGAAGTTGCGGGTATGATCAACGCTGCCAACCTCAAAAAAGTCCATGCCCAACTGGAGAGCAACACGACCCGGGGTAAGATCGTTCTCGAGGGATTCTGATTTGATGTCAGAACCAACAGGTCCACTACCCAAACCCAACAGCGAATAACTCCAGCGATCTTTCATCAAATAATGTCAGCACCACTTGCCTTTGAAAGCCAATCAACTTGGTACGAAGCTCAGGCAAAGCGACAGCCTATCCAAGAGCCTCTCTCTGGTTCAGTAGAGACCGATGTCTGCATTGTGGGAGCAGGCTTGGCGGGACTACTTCTCGCCAAGGAACTGACAGAACGCCATCGCTCTGCTCTGATCTTTGAAGCACGCCGAATTGGAGCCGGTGCTTCAGGTAGGCATAGTGGATTTTGTAGCCCCGGCTGGGCGTGTCGAGGACCACAAATTGAGGAGCGAGTGGGGCTTGTCAAGGCCAAGGCCTTGTTTAATCTCTCTCGCGAAGGCTATCAGATGGTCAAGGATGTTTTGACCACTGCGGATGTTACTTGCACTTCAGGGATTCTTCATCCATCCACTTATAGTAACGCAGACGGGTTACTGAGGATGCTAGAAAGAATGGACAAGGATTTTGGTTACCAGTTGGAGTTCCTTGAAACTGATACGGTCAAGGACCTGCTGGATACACCGAAGTACTACCAAGCCTGGCGAGATCCAAAGGGTTTTCATTTTGATGCCTTGGCACTCTGCCTACTGCTTAGAGAAGCTTTGCAAAAGCAGGGGGTACCGATCTATGAAGAAACCTTGATGAAGCAATTCAACCAGACCCCCTCTGGCTGGGAAGTGACGACACAGCAAGGAACTGTGCGTTGCAAGCAGTTGGTCTTCTGCTGTGGAGGCTATGGAGGAAAAGAATTTGCCAAGCTGCGAACCAAGTTTTAGCCGATCACGACCTACATCGTAGTCACCCGACCACTTGGCAAGAAACTCAAACAGGCTATCCGGACAACCGATGGCATTTCGGATGGGCGTCGTGCTGGCAATTACTATCGGATTGTTGAGGGAGATCGCCTCTTGTGGGGTGGCGACATCACAGCTTTTGGAGAGGTTGACTCAACCCGCATCTCTGAAAAAATGAGTCGCGATTTAGCTAGCGTCTACCCTCAGTTGGTTGATGAATCTGGCTCAGTTCCCATCGAGTATTCTTGGTCCGGCTTGATGGGCTACGCAGAGTACATGATGCCTGAAATTGGACCGTTGGGAAAAGACCTCTGGGCATGCACCAGCTTCGGGGGACATGGTGTCAACACAGCACCTATCGGAGCTCGGCTCGTGGCAGAGGGACTCTGTGGTTCATCCGAACGCTGGCGTGCTTTTGCACCGTTTGGGTTCCCCTGGAATGGTGGTTTCCTAGGGCCCTTCGCTATTGAATCGTCCTACCGCAAGATACAACTTAGCGATCACTGGCGTGCCTTCCGTTCTCGTTGGTGAGAACAACTTACATTGCTTCAGATCTTAACTCGCCGATTTGCATATTCAGTCTTTTTGGCTAGACACAACTAACCGTTTTCTTTCCTTTTCCATACGGGAGAAAGTCGCCGAATGGCCGGATGAGGGGCAACGCAAAACTCAAAAGTTTCCTCACGTTTTCAGCTCAAAACAAGCCCTCACCCACCACTGAGGTGGTCTCCCCTCTCCCAGTTAAGCGAGGGTTTTTAGATCTGTTTTGGTCGATGGTGATTTGCAAACGGGCGAGGGTTTTTAGACTCCATGATTTTTGGCAACAGGAAACAAAAAAGCCCTGAATCTCACAAGGAGATCCAGGGCTTGTGGAGTTAGTATAGGAATTCAGAACGTCTGGAGTTCTGCAGCAAGGGGAAGGTTGAGGTAGATGGTTCAGTAACCTTCCCAACCGTTCTTGCTACCCCAGCAGGTGTAAGTAGTATCTGCCATTACCGCACAACTCCAGTCAGCTCCAGCATGAACTGATGTTGGATTAGTTAGCGTTGGAACTGTAGTCTGTCCAGCTGAGTTATTACCTACACAAGTGACAACACCGCCTTCTAGGTAGCAGATATGATCCTTACCAGCAGCGACATCTGTAGCTAAACCACTATTGACAACGAAGTGATCATTATACTGAACTCCATTGTATGTACCCCAAGCCGCAATAGATCCGTTATCAAGTAAAGCAGCCGTAAAGTCTGATTCAGCACCAATACTTACCTTTGAGAAAACAACCCCAGCAAACTCATCAGTAATATCACCAGGAATTTTTGGACTCTTCCTCGATAGCTGAGTGCTTGGATCTTCAGCCATCTGTCCAAGAGTGTTATCTCCCCAGCACTCGATAGCACCAGTTGATGTCAAAGCACAAGTATGAGCTTTGCCTGACTCAATACTGATAAACACAGTCGTAGTACTTACAGCATAAGGTGTTGCTTTGTCTGGATTACTTCCTATACCATTACCTAATCTCCCTTTCTTACCTCGACCCCAACACCATGGACTACCCCTTCCATCCAAAGCACAGGTGAAGTCTGAGCCAACCGACATATCCTTTGCACTCGACATATCCGTATTGTCAACTGTAACAAATGCAGATGTTGATGAATTGGTTGTCCCATTGCCTAACTGTCCATAACCATTGGAGCCCTTGCACTGAACATCAGTACCAACGATTCTACATTCGTGGCTAGTACCATAATCCATAGGACCAACGCCTGGAACAGAATGCTGAACTGGAGTAGAGGAAGATGAATACTTCATTCTCCAATCACCTTCGCCATTCATACCTGAATAAACGTAATACCCAAGTTCTGAACCGTTACCAGCAATGGATACTGGTGTTGTGGCCGACATCAGCCCAGTAGATGATGGACAATTAGATGACGTAGCATTCAATACATTATTGTCATCTGTTCTCCAAATAAAAACGTTATTTGGAGCAGTACTGCTCGTATTACCAATCTTTTCACTATTACTACCTCCCCATGGTGTCCCTAATTGATGATATATACTACCGGCACTATGCTTCGCATGGGTTCCAAACCTGAAGCAGGAATCTTTAGCAACATAAAAATCCATTTCAATCATGGGTCGGTTACTAAAAACTACATATCTTTGTTTAAATACAAGCTCATTGTCTAATTCATTAACAAACTGCTCACTCCGAGGAACAAGGATAATATCCTCACCGTTGGTAGCAATTTTATCTAGATATAAACTGCCGAGATATGGAGATTTAACACTTTTGATCCAAGTACCATCTGCATTAAATTTGTGGATGTGTTGAGTTGAACTATTATATCTTTGAGCGTAAAAGATATTACCTACTTTGTCTGCTACAAGTGAATTGGAAGCTCTATAGGACCATGGATTACTGCTCGTTCTATCTATATCCAGATAACGATTAGCAAATACAATGTTGTCTGAACTATCCCACTTCGTACCATATACACCCTCATCAGTAGGATGTAGCATAAATACTGAATCATCTGGTAGTACCACAATTTCTGAACCAAATTTGTTATCGTAGCCATAAGTAGCTGAAGTACCTGTTCGCATCCAAGATGTGTCTGATTGTCTATCATAGCTACCACCAGTACCAAACGAAGTTACCAGTGAGCCATCTGCACCTGATAGCTTTGTGACATTAGCACCATCACTGTCTGCGTAAGTCAGATATACATCACCATTAGAGTTGAGAGCCATCTCTCCTATTTCAGATTGTCCAGGAAATGTACTATTATATGGATCATACCATTTACGCCATATGAATGAACCATCGTCGGCATCTATTTTAGCTACAACCATTCCGTATTGAGTAGATGATGATGTAGCAATGTCTGCCTGGTCCACATTATTCGTAAGCCACATAACAGTAAGGTTATCGTCTGGAGTTATCTGAATATCAATTGGAACAATATCCCAGGCAGTCCCTGTAGTAATAGGCATATCATAAACTACTCCAGCAACTGCATTATACTTAGTTAGCCTCATTCGTTTATGCTTCCCAGTATCAGCAAGGGGCATAGTAGCATCACTTCCTTCAATCTTACTCAATACAAATGCGCTACCATCAGCGGTGCCTGCTACTTGTGGCTCATATGACATGAGACCTTCCATAGTAACAGTCTGCCAAGCAGGGTCTACAGGAATAGCCGTCGGTTTGTTGGACACTTTGCTTGATCCTGACGCATTGTTTCCTATAACAGCGTAAGTATAAGCAACATTATAGTTTGGAAATCCACTATCAGTATAAGCCGTCACACTCCCACTTACAGTGGCGATCAAGGCTCCATCAATTTCTGGATTAGAGGAGGTTGCTGTCAGTACTCGATAGATGTCGAAGGTATCTACCCCATTATTGTTGTTCCATGTAAAGGTAGCTTTTCCAGGCTGTGATACATCAATCGGTGTGGAAATAGTTGGTTGCCTTGGAAGTGGCTGCACTACTTCGATGTTACTCCACCCAGAATTCCCACCAGCATTGTATGCCAGCACACCAAAGGTTCCTTTTTCACCAATATTCAACGCAGTTATTGTTGCTGTTGTTGAAGTTGTATCTTTAACTAGTGAATCACTTGTGCTCACTGCTGAGTGAGTACCCGTCTTTAGATACACCTTATAGCCGTTAGCCCCAGCGGTCGTTCCCCAGCTAAGGTTAATTTTCTTACCATCAGGATCTGGTGTAGCAACGAGGGTCCCTGGAGCTAAAGGGACTGCCATCGCAGAGACTTCATTGGACAAAACTCCTGATGACTGTCCAATGCTATTCTCTGAGATCATCGCAAAATAGAGCGTATCCCCAGTGGTTAGACCGCTGACTGTGTGGGAGTTTCCTGTTGTTATTGTTTGATTATCACTCGTGCTGACAGGGGAGGTGGTACTGCTGTAGATTTTATAACTCGCCCCACTGACTGTATTCCAAGTGACGGTTACTGAAGAGTCTGTGCTCGTACCAACAGTCATGGTTGGAACAGCAGGAATTGGTTGTGCTGAAGCCTCGCCGGAGAGTGGGCTAGAGCCGGTTGAGCCATTTGCAATCACTGCATAGTAATAGGTCTTCGCGGCATCCAAGCTGGTGTGTGTATAGTTGTTTCCACTGACGGTGAAGAAGGGGTCACCTGTAGTCACAGGTGTCGACTCGCTGTAGTGCAAGGTATATCCGGTAGCGCCAGCCACGCTGTTCCAGCTGATTACATTTTCTTCGGTTCCAGCCACGGCGGCAATCCATGTTGGAGTTGCCGGATTGGGAAGGCTACTTGTTTCACTAGAGAGTGGTGAATGGCCCCCAGCGTTGTAGGCAGAGACGGCATAGTAGATCGGTGTGCCCCCTGCCAGTCCAGTATGCGTGTAGGAAGTGCCGGAGACGGCAAAGGCATTGTCACTGGTCGTCACCGGAGTGCTGGTGCTGTAATAGAGAGTGTAGCCTCCGGTGGCGCCATTGGTGCTTGGCCAAGTGATCGTGTTTGAGCCAGCCCCCAGGGTGGCCGTGATACTGGCGGGTGCCTTAGGTATCGGGGTGGCCCCGGCTGCGGCACTCATCGAGCTGGGCCCTGTTTTGTTGTAGCCCACCACCGAGTAGTAGTAGGTCTTGGAAGGATCCAGGCCGCTAAAGCTGTAATTGGTCACATTAGCCAAATCAATCCGGTTGCTGGTTCCGACTGGTTGGCTCGTGTTGTGATAGAGCATGTAGGCCTCGGCTCGGGTGGAGCCACTCCAACTGACGCTGATGGACTCAACCCCGGGAGTTGCTTGAATACTTGGTGTCGCTGGTACCGGCTCTTTAATGACTGGAGTCGAATCGCAGGAGATCGGGCTGGCATCACATGGATCGGGTGTCTCAAGTATGCAGCCGGTGGTGGTTAGCGCTACGGTGAGGAGGGTGATTAGCCATTTCATGATCTGTCCCCGTTGTTGGGTGCCAAGTTGAACCAAAGGGTCGATGCGAATTGAATCTGTTTGTTATGAAAATACTTAAATGTCTTAAATATGAAACACTTTAGTCAGACTATAATTTACAACGAATTATTTGTGGAGGAGGACTGGGGGAGAAGCAGTACAATTTATTTTGGTGATCTTCAGAAACGGTTCTGCTGAATTAAGAAGAATGTTGCTGGAACTGCGGTCAGCGTCAGGAATTTTGGCAAAAAAAGCACCTGACTTGGGCCTGATTTTTTTGCCATAGATGATTATGATCCAGATAGAATACCTCTATCCTTAAGAGATTAAATTTGGTTTGGTAATCATATTTAAATCAGGCAACCCCCAACACCAGGATCGAAATCTCCACTTCCAATAGGGTCTCGAGGCATAAATTGATGATTTGAGATTGCTGATCATTCATTCTTTATTGACTCCGGATGATAAATATCGATTATCTATAATATTTGGATTTATGCTTGAAATGAAAAATTACATGTCAAGCAGCTGTGGCGAAAAAAAACTGAATATACACTTTTTACTCAAAGCTGTTCGGAGAATTTGATTTTTTCAATAATATTCCCGATTAGAGTGGTTGGAGTTACAAAGGATGCTTTTGGCGCCGTTAATTACCATGGCAATTTTGCAGGTAGAATCACACGAACTTAGGGGAGGAATCAGCAATGAAATATAGAGTACTTGGCAAAACAGGTTATGAAGTGAGCGCAGTTTCAATGGGCTGCTGGGGCATCGGTGGGCAATGGGGCCCCATTGAAGAAGCGCAAGCGATCCAAACTGTTGATGCTGCCTTTGATGCCGGTGTTAATTTATTTGACACAGCGGATTCCTATGGGCTAGGGCAGAGCGAGTTCTACACTGGCAAGGCCTTGAAGAACAAACGTGACAAAGTCTTGATTGCCACCAAGGTTGGCAATTGGGGCCGAAGAATCGGTGATCCAATTGGCTTGAAAAGCATTCACAGCATCATCAATTGTTGCCACGCCAGCTTGTATCGACTCGGTACGGACTACATTGATCTTTATCAGTGTCATGTGGGCACTCCAGAAAATCCTGAAATTTTTGTAGAGGCTTTCGAGCTGTTGAAGCAACAGGGGAAGATTCGCCACTATGCCATTTCAACCAATGATCTGGCTTCCCTAAAAGCGGTCAATGTAGAAGGTAACTGTGCGGCTTGTCAGATCGACTACTCCCTTTTGAGCAGAAGCGCAGAAAAGGACATTCTGCCCTACTGCCTGGAAAACAATATCGGTGTGCTGTTGCGAGGTCCAATCGCTCAGGGCTTGCTCGCAGACAAATTCTCTGCAGACACACGGTTTACGGATTCAGTGAGGCTGAAATGGAATCCGGATGGTAATCAACGTGAAAAATTCTTGAGAGAACTTGGCCGAGTCAGTCAACTACGACAATTCGTTACCGCAGAGAGAAGTATGCTGGACTTAGCGCTGCAGTTTGTCTTGGCCAATCCAGCTGTCACCTGTCCCATTCCAGGAATGAAATCCCCTGAACAGGCGAGACTGGATGTATTGACAGCTGACCAGGAGTTAGACGCCGATACACTCAGGAAAATTGATGAAATCTGTCCTCCAGAAACCTGAAAGGATCTTTCAAAGGCTACGCTGACGGAGGATTTCGTTGCGAGCGTCCCGACTCATTGGAGAGACGCTTTTTAGCCAAAATTCTTCGTAGGATTCTGGGGCCAGTTGCTGCCAGAGATAAAAAGGAATGATCAGGCAGATGAAGATAAGGGAAACCAGCCACAGGGCTCGCAAAAGGTCGCGCAAAGCAAACTCTCCGATGGGAAGGTCGCTCAAGGAATTTCAAGGGGCTTTAGGCTTCAATCAGCAGGTTGCTTCAATCAAGTAGGGACCAGGTGTAGAGAGCCCATGACTCATCGCCCGGTGAAGTTCTTCGGCTGTTTCCACCCGTACGCCATCCACTCCCATTCCACGGGCCATTTCCACCCAATTCAAGTGGGGATTCTCCAAGTCAAACAGTCGTCGGGTATTCTTTCCAGGTTGTGCTCCGACGTTACGAAGTTCCCCATGGAGAATAGCATAGCTACGATTGGCGTAGATCACTGTTGTGACATTGAGTTGCTCCCGGGCCTGCGTCCATAGTGACTGGAGGGTATACATCGCACTGCCATCCCCAGATAGGCTGAGAACAGGACGGTATCGGCAGGCTACTGCAGCTCCTGTCGCTAAGGGCATTCCCTGACCGATGGACCCTCCTGTAATAAAAAGCCAGTCGTGCGGTGGGCATCCCTTGGTAAAATCCAAAAGATTTCGACCCATACTGATTGACTCATCGCTGACGATGGCCCCTTCCGGTAGGACGTTGGCGACTACCGCTGAGATCGTATCGCTATCCAGCTTTCCGGCTGGCATCTCAGGGAGGTCGGACGGCTGGCACTGAATTTCAGCATTTTCTGCACCCAGCATCTTTGCAAGATCGACGAGCGCTTGTGGGCCGTCCTCGGGCACTGTCGCTAATGTATGGATCTGACAATCCTCTGACAGCAGCAGGCTGGGCTTGTTTGGGTAAGCAAAGAAGGCGACCGGAGGCTTGGTGTTGACTAAGATCGCATGCTTGAAGCGCTTGGTCGCCGCAAGAGCAGCATCGACCACGTACGGCATACGAGGAACGTGGACCCGTCCTGCCCCTCTTTGAGTGCGAGCGGCAGCAAACTCTGTCATCAGTCCGACTCCGCAGTGACTTGCCAGCTTCCCTACCCACTCCAGTGAAGGTTCTCGTAAGGTCTTTCCACCCAAGAGGATCAAGACGTCTTCTTCTTCACGAATGATCCGTGCACAGTGTTCCAGTGCTTTCTTGGATACTTTCTTGGGAGCAGAGATGGTAGGGACTGGAGGGGCTTGCTTAAATTCACCAGCATCCTGCCAGGCAGCATCAGCTGGAAGGATCAGTGAGGCGATGCAGCCTGGGGCACTTTGTGATTCTGCGATGGCTTGGGCAGTAGTAGTCGCGACCTCTTTTGGAACACGAGCGGTTTTTACCCAATCCGACATGGGCCGCGCGATCCCCTCAATATCTGCATTCAGCGGAGCATCGTGCTCGATGTGGTAGGTAGCGTGTTCCCCGATGACGTTGACCATCGGCGTGTGCGCTTTACGGGCATTGTGAATATTGGAAAGCCCGTTCGCCAATCCTGGTCCCGTGTGTAGCAAGGTGGCTGCTGGCTCATCTTTCATCCTGGCGTAGCCGTCTGCAGCCCCTGTAACCACTCCCTCAAAAAGCCCCAAGACACATTCCAGGCCCTCTACCCGATCCAAGGCCGCACAGAAGTGCATCTCCGAGGTGCCTGGATTCGCAAAGCAAACCTTGATACCCCCAGCAACTAGGGTTCGGATCAGTTGTTCCGCACCATTCATGAAGACCTCCCACTTGGTTAATCAGAAAGATAAAGTCGTAAGACCTGCCGTCGGACTATTGGATCTGCAAATCGGTAAACCGCACGGTCCATCAAATAGTGAACAAATCCGCTCGCAAAAGCCAGCCCCAGACACAATGTCAGCCAGTTGGACTCCACCAACATAGTTTGCCAGCCGGGAATCCATTCTGCTGCAAGGCCATTCGAGAAATCAACTGAATCAATTTCCAGAAACGGTACCGCGACAATAGTCAATAACACCCAGATACCAACGATTCTCCAACCGGAATGATTCTTGGGAGAGTCCATGGAGCGAGCGTGTCCCGCAATACCCACTGCGACCAGCCAATGCTGTATGCTGATCAGTACCAGAAACGCAAGCGGAGAAATCCACCAAGCAGCATTGGCAAGTAACAGCAGGCTTAGTAAGTAGGCTTGATAGGCTGGCGAACCGTTTTGCACTGTCAACTTGCGCCAAGCCATTAAAGAAACCAAACACACCGTTCCCCGCAGGAGCCATATACTAGCTGAATCAGATGGTAGCCAAGAAAAGGTCAATAGCCCCTCCTGCTGCAGCCAAGTCGTACCCTGAACCAATTCTCCCAGCCATGGGAGGACGCCTCCCAACAGCAAACACCAATTTCGCTGCTGTGAACTCGACAGTTCTTGTTGCCTTGGATTGCGTAGCTGATAGAGCCGCAGCACTCCGTAGTGCTGAATTGCAAAGTGGTAGAGCGCCCAGGCATAGTCGATGACTGCCAGAACCAAGATTTTTTCCACCAGTGTCCAAGTCGGCCAAGGACTATAAAGCCAGGTGAAGACAGACAGAGTCACCAAAATGGGGACACCCAAAAAGCGCAGGGGCTGAGCTTGGCGTACAGAAGAATAACTTGGGGAAGTGAAAGCCAGCAGGAGAGAACTGAAGCGGTGCGTGAGCCAGAACAACAATGTGCAGAGCAGAAAGAAGGTTTCTAGTCCTTCTCCCCAATCCAGCAAGATGACCAATGGCAATAGCCACAACCCACAGAGCAGCCAGGTAAAATCCCAAGTTGGATTTCTCAGGAAGCCAAAAGCAGCTGGCTGCTCCAACAATCTGATGTTGGTTTGGTAGGGAATCGCTCTAACGAAACGATTCTTCAAAACATCAATCAAACAATACTCTTACCAGTGCCCTGTGTTTTCCATACTCGACCAGGGTTCAGCAGGAGAAAGGGCCTCTCCCGCCTGGAGCAGTTCAATCGAAACGTTATCGGGAGAACGAACAAAGGCCATGCGTCCACAGCGAGGAGGTCGATTGATCAAGACGCCGTTGTCCATCAATTCCTGGCACTTGTCATAAATATTTTCAACCTGATAGGCCAGGTGTCCAAAGTGTCGACTGTCATTGGGCAAGCCCTCGTCACCATCCCAGTTGTAGGTCAGCTCAATCTGAGCTTCTTCTTGGCCTTCTGGAGCAAGGAAAACAAGAGTATAACGGCCCGCTTCGCTGTCACGTCGTCGAACTTCCTGTAGACCGAGCAGCTTGTAAAAGGCAACGGATTCATCGAGATCCTTCACTCGAAGCATGGTGTGCAGATAGCGCATGGAAACATCTCCTGTTCAATTATGGACCAATAAACTGGTCGTGGTTTTTCAGATAAGTTGGGTGGCAACCGGCAATCGGCGAATTCGTTTTCCAGTTGCAGTGTAGATGGCGTTACAGAGCGCAGGAGCAATCGGTGGCACTCCTGGTTCCCCAACCCCACCTGGAGCTTCATCATTTTCGATGATACTCACAAATACTTCGGGAGACTCCGAAAAGCGAGCGACCCGATAATCATGGAAGTTGCTGTTGGCCACAGCCCCATCCTTCAAGGAAATTTGTTCGTAGAGAGCAGCAGAGAGCCCGAAGACCACTGCTCCCTCCAATTGCTGGCGGATGATGTTGGGGTTGACGTATCGTCCGCAGTCAATCGCACAATGAACTTTATGAACACGAACGGTGCCTGCGTCAACAGAAACTTCAACAACCTGGGCAACAATACTTTTGAAGGACTCATGGAGAGCGATGCCTCTGGCAGTTCAGCGCCCCAGCCGGCCTCCTTAGCAGCACGCTTCAGCGCAGTTCGATGACGTGGCTGGTCGTTTAACAATGCCAAACGATATTCCAGTGGATCACGACCCGCAAGGTTTGCGGCTTCATCCAGTACACTTTCGACGGTAAAGGCATTATGAGAGTTGCCAACAGATCGCCAGAAGCCCACACGAATACCGGGCTCAACCACCTCATAGTCCATTTCGTGCTCAGGGATCGCATAAGGCAGCTGGGTTCCTTTCGTGGAGGTCACATCCCAATCGATCCATTTCAAAGCACTACCCACAGCTCTAGTATCCACCAACTGCCAAGCAAATTCAGAGATAGCCGATGGACCTGCCAGCTGATGGTTCCATGAACTAGGGAATCCGTCTTCACCTAGCTGAACCTGCAAGCGACTTTTGTAGGCCGGCCGATAGAAATCATGCTGTGTATCCTCCTCTCTGGTCCAGATCAACTTGACCGGACGTCCAACTGCTTTGGATGCCTGCACCGCTTGAATTGCGAAGCTCCAACCTCTGCGTCCAAAGCCTCCGCCCAAATAGGTGGTGTGAACCGTCACTTGCTCCGGTTCCAATCCTGTGATTTCAGCTGCCTTGTCTCGGACCACTTCGGGAAACTGGGTCGGCACCCACACCTCACAGCGGTCTGAACGCACATCAGCCGTGCAGTTCATCGGTTCCATCGTAGCATGGGCAAGATAGGGCAGGAAGTACTCAACATCCAGGGTCTTCTCTCCTGAAATTTCCGTTTTTCCCAGATTATCCAGAACCTCGGTCAACTGCTGCTCTAATTTCTGATCATCCAATCCCTGGCTCTTGCCTTCGCTAAACTCAATGCGCAAGGCATCAGCACCCTTCTTAGCCTGCCAGAATTTTTCTGCAACAACGGCTACTCCGTTGAGAATTTCGACAACTTTGACA
>JACLAD010016067.1_pt1 | contig 26632 bp, 29 predicted proteins | sample 8027901 | NCBI WGS metagenome assembly JACLAD01 (sample SAMN15725071, study PRJNA655200) | protist metagenome | isolation source: fluorescence activated cell sorting (FACS) single amplified genomes of... | place: Spain: Blaines Bay Microbial Observatory, Mediterranean Sea | collected 2016-07-05 | reverse complement strand
AAGTGTTGGAGGGAGAATTTCCACAAGAAGCACAGTATGTGGTGCCGATGGCGTATCAGCTGCGCTGGTCGTTGAAGATCAACCTGCGCTCCTTGATGTGGCTGGTGGAATTACGGACTACTCCGCAGGGGCATGAAAATTATCGCTGGCTAGCTCAACAAATGTTCCAGCGAGTGCATGAGGTCCAGCCTCGATTAGCCCAACTGATGCGCTTCGTGAATCTGGAAGATTACCCACTGGGTCGTTTGGCAGCAGAGGTGAAGCAGGAGCTACGCAAGCAGTCTTCCTAGCGCATGCCCTCTGCACACTTGAGTACCTGGACTGAGATCAGTGCTGGCTGCACGCCAAGGAGCTTACCGATTTCCACTGTACAGCGTCCCTCGATTCCTGGATGCCGCACCTTGGGTGATTTTTCAGCTCGGTATTCTTCGACCCACTCCTGCCACAAGGGCACTTCCAGCGTCATTTTTTCAAGCAAGGCGAAGCGGTCTCGGTTGCTCCCCCAATCCTCGATCTGGACTTCCACGTAGTAGCGTAGATCTTGGGGAGATTCAAAGCTGATCTCTTCTTCCTTATCAGGTTCAGGCAAGATCACCGGCACTTCTGGTCGTTGTTCATCAGGCAGGTTCCAGCCCAGGCGCTCAACCACCTCTCGGTAAGTTTCCTGCAGCATCAGTGGTTCCAGCAAATCTTCTGTTGCCAATGCAGGTTCTGGATCAGGTTGCAGTTCTTCCTGCAGCAAGGCACTCTGCTGAAAGACATATTTCATTTCCGTACAGAGTGCACGGATGTATTCCACAGTTAGTTGATCCAGTTCCTTGAGCGCTTGATGGCGCTCTTGTGGACGTTGCAGGCGGCGCACATCGACATGTAGTTCGTCAATCCGGCGCTTCAGTCGAGTGCGGTTCAAATCATCAGACAACGGCATTCCTATCCTCCCCACAAAGGATCACGTTAGCGGAGCTTTTCAACCGATGCCCCCTTGCAAAATTCATCACGGATTTCTCCAAACAGTTCAACTTCTGTTAGCCCTGATCATCGTTGGTTCCCTGCTTAGCTGGACTTCCCTAGCGGCTGAAGAGAGCAACAATCCAATCTCAATCGAGGGACAGGTCCAAGTTCCCCAGGGAATTACCCTCTCCGAAGGCATGGATGTAGTGCTGATCAAATTCGTACTCGATCCCAGCGGTGAAGTCATACCTGCCGGTCCAGTTGGACGAACCAAAACTGACGATACAGGTCGCTTTCGCTTCGAGGATCCTCCCCAGGATGACCGAGCCGGATACCGTCTGGGAACTCGATTTGAAGGGAACCTCTACAGTTCCGAGGTTTTCTTCATGCGTCCGGAACAACAACTGATTACTGTGGACATTCGTCTACCGTCCACCAGCTTCGATACCAGCATACTGGTCTTCAGTGAGTCCTCGTTGTTCTTCGAGTCCAATATCGATCAACTTATCGTCACGGAGGTCATCAGCGTCCAGAATCCGACCGAGGACAATATTCTCAGCACCCAATCTCCCTTGTTGATGGAACTACCGAACGCCCATGAAAACTTTCGTGTTCTCGAAGACGGTCCGGAAACCTATCAACAGGAGGGCAATCAATTGCGCTGGACTCGTGGCTTTCCACCAGGAGATACGCAACTGCTCTTCCAATACACCATTCCTGTTTTTCTAGGCAGTCACTCGCTCCAGAAGCGCTACGCTCATCCACTGGATCGGGTCAGCATCTTCACTCCGGCCAAGCGCTTGGATGTGAATTCTTCCCAATTGACCTTCCAGGGGAATCAAACCTTCGGTGATGTCGACTTTCTGGCGTGGCGGGCACAAGCCAGTGATGCCAGCCTGTTGGAGATCAGGATTTCCAATATCCCGGTGGACTCTCGCAACTATGCTTTTGTTAGCTTGGCTGTCTTCCTGACGTTGCTGCTGGCGGTTGGTTGGTTCTTCTGGCGTCGAATGCCTAGAACCGGGTTGGTTCAAAAATAGTTAAATAAAGCCTGCGTTGGGTGGCAGGAACGATAAATTCGGCGCAATTCCCGAGGATCCGCCGAATTCAGTGCCTCTTCATAGGGGATCTGATAGTACCGTTCCACCATCTTTCGAAACCGCAACGCGCTATTGTGACTGTCAAAAATAAAACTCATAAGACAACCTCCAAAGAAAAATAAAGCACGTTCCCTTCTACTCCTCAAAAATCATGCCAACCTCTGAACCATCGCCCTCTACAAACCATACTCGAAGAAGGTCTCTTGCCCTGCTCTTACTAGGGATTTTCCTGCTCTTGCCATGGCTTGGACTGATCGGACTGGGCTTGCTCTGGCTGGAAGAACGTCAGTGGCTTTGGTACGGCACCGGAGTGATAGGGGCAACGGTGTTGATTGGTGGAATCGGAGTCCGCTGGTCACTTCGTGGCTGGAAACCCAAATCGGTGACCAAGCCCTTTGCCGCGCACTGGCCTCACGATACCCAGCCCCTCTGGGAAGCCATCCAACAGCGAGCCCGGCAGGCCACTCAGCAGCTGGAGTTACTACAACAGCCAGCCCACCTTCAGGAACAACTCCTACAGGAAATTCAACGCGTTGCCTCTCACTTTCACAAGGATTCCTCCAAAGCTCTCCTAGAGGTTCCCCTACCTGCACTGCTCCGTATTGTGGAACGGGCTGCGCTGGATCTCCGACGTGATTTGGAAACTCATCTGCCTGGGGCACACTTGCTGACGATCCACGATCTATTGCGCACTCGACGACTATATCTGCTGGGTAGTGATCTCTACGCACTTTACAGGGCTTTCTCCTTCGGGTTGGCACCACAGACGGCAATTTTACGAGAAATCCAAGGCTGGTTCAGCAGTAAACTCTTGAAGGCTTCCCGGCAGGAAGTATCTGGTTGGTTGCTGGAGGCCTTGTTCGAACGAGTAGGTTACTATGCCATTGAATTGTACAGTGGCTCGGTGATGATCGAAAAAGCGGATCTACAGAATTATCGTAGCTCCTCGACTATAGCCGATCTGCAACAACAGCAATCCCATACTGAGTCGCTGCATCGAGAACCCTTGCGCATCCTGATCCTCGGACAGGTCAACTCCGGCAAATCGAGTCTGGTCAATGCGATGTTTGGCAAATTGCAGGCAGCAACTGATGTGCTTCCGGTGGAACAAGGCCTGACTCCCTACCTGCTGGAACAGGATGAACTCCCCCAGGCGCTTGTGCTCGACTCGGCTGGCTTTGGTCTACATGCAGATGAAAAACTGCCCAAAGCCTGGTGGAAGGCAGCTCGCAGTTCCGATGTGCTACTCTGGGTCTGTGCCGCCAATCAGGCCGCTCGACAGTCTGACAAACGATTACTCGACCAGCTCCGTGAAGAATTCCGCCAATCCAAGCTGCCCTCTCCCGTCCTGTTCGTGGTGTTGAGTAAGATTGATCTGCTACGTCCCCTTCGTGAGTGGGAACCGCCCTACGACATTGAACAAGCAGTACGTCCCAAGGCCCAGTTGATTCGTCAAGCGCTGGAAGCCGTCGCCCAAGACCTGGAAGTGCCGACAGAGAGCGTGATTCCAGTCTGTCTGGAGCACGTGAAAGTCTACAACGTCCAGGAAGCGCTGATTCCTAGCATCCTTGGAAGCCTGGATGAATCACTGCGGCACAAGTACCTGCGTTGTCTGCCAGATCTACAGTCTCGTCAAAATTGGGAGCAAAGCTGGGAACAGGCACGAGAAGCCGGACGCCTAGTTGCCAAGGGAGGATTACGACTGGTGCGTCGTGCTGCCCACACGGTCAGCGCGTGGGAAGAACGCATCAGTCGCTAAAGATTCAGCTCAGAGGGTCTCACAGTTGCGGTGGGAACCATCACAGAACGGCTTCTTGTTGGAGAGTCCACAGCGACAGAGAGCCACTGTGCCTTTTTTTTCAATTTCGTTACCTTCGGAATCTACCACAACCACCTTGTAGCCCTTGATTGTATAAGGCCCTTTGGCTGACATTTGAATGCGCAATTCTTCCATTATTCCTCTGAGGATGGGTTGTTTGTGTCCAGCGGTAAAACATGTACCACATCTTCTAGTTTGACCAAATTGGATAAAATTCCTAGTCCAGAGATATTCTTCACGAAAATCTTGCATTCTCAAACAGAATATTGAATTTTGATCGGGTTTCGCTCAAATCGTTATCATCGCGCCTAAAAACGTTACCGATAACGTCAGGTTGGGGAGTAGTTGGTTTTCCAATCTGATGATTCACCCATGCTGGAGCAGTTATGGATCCCGAAAAACAGTGCCAGAGCAATGCGGAAAGGCAACGCACCTACCGGCTCAAGCTGCGTAAGAAGGGATTAGAGAGAGTGGAAATCAAACTATCGAAGGAGAGCAAGCAACTCCTCAAGAAGCTTTGTCGTGATTTTGACATGAATCGGCACCAGCTCGTTCAGCGTTTGCTGGTTCGTGCGGCGGTTGCCGAGCGCAGCGCCCCGGAGTGGCTCCGTAGTGAGAAGAAACTGCCCGCCGGCCTGCACGCCTCTGAAATACCACCGCCCGCTGCCTAGCCATAGCGGAATGCGGAGAAAATATTCCGAACCCCCTGACTGAAAGGAGTTTCCATGCCACTGGAACACGAGCACTTGATCGTCCGTGCTGAAATTCACCATCCCCCCTGCAACCCAAGCGCAATGGACGACTGGATGCGCCAAATGGTTCAAGACATCCGCATGAAAGTGCTGATGGGGCCCTTCTCAGTCTACTCGGACATGCCCGGCAACCAGGGCCTGACGAGTGTCACCATCATCGAAACCTCACACATTGCTGTTCACGTTTGGGATGAAGTCTCCCCTGCCCTGATGCAGACGGATGTTTATTCCTGCGCTGAGTTTGACCCTCAACTGATTTTTGATCGTCTCCAGAGCGACTTTGGCCTTGCCAAGCTGGAGTGGAAATTTATCGACCGCGAGCACGGACTGGATGAGATCCCTCTCAGCCGACCCCTCCTTTTCCCGATGCCCGGTCTGCTCGAAGCAGTTGCCTGAACGGTTCACACTCAATAAGGAGTTTCTGATGGAACAAAATCTTTCTACCCTCAACAATTGGCCTGCCTACCATAACCTGGATGACGAGCAGGACGCACAAGATCACTTTATTGTCCGTGACGGCGTCTCCTGCGCAGGTGCTCACCTGATTGTCGATATCTGGGGTGCAGATCAGCTGGACGACCTGGAGCTGATGGAACGTGCGATGCGAGAGGCAGTTGAGGCCGCCAAGGCCACCCTACTCCACATTCACCTGCACCACTTCACGCCCAACGGTGGCATTTCCGGAGTGGCTGTGCTGGCTGAATCACACATCAGCGTGCATACCTGGCCAGAGCGGCAATTTGCGGCTTTCGACATCTTCATGTGCGGTGATGCCAAACCAGAGCTGGCGGTCGAGGTCCTGCGAACTCATTTTCACCCCGGGCAGTTCCAGGTGCAGGAGCTGTTACGGGGACGTACAGGGAGCTATGGAGATATTTAGCGAGAAGCTCTACAAGGGGGGCTACAGCCAACACCTGGAGATCACTGAGGTGCTCTTTGAACAACGCACAGAGCACCAGCACCTGATCATCTTTCAGAACCCCTGCTTTGGTCGAGTGATGGCCCTGGACGGTGTGGTCCAGACAACTGAGGCTGACGAGTTCATCTATCACGAGATGATGGCCCACGTGCCACTATTGGCACACGGTCAAGCCACGGAGGTGCTGATCATCGGTGGGGGGGATGGTGGCATGTTACGAGAAGTGGTGCGGCATCCGAACGTCAAGCGAGTCGTGCAGGTGGAGATCGACCAGGCCGTGATCGAGATGTCGGAGCGTTTCCTGCCACAGCATTCCCAGGGGGCCTTTCAGGATCCGCGGGTAGAGATCGTGATTGCCGATGGCCTGCAGTTTGTCCAGGAGACCTCACTTCGTTTTGACGTGATCATCTCCGATTCGACCGATCCCGTGGGTCCAGGAGAGGCCTTGTTCACCAAGGACTTCTATGCCAACTGCCAGCGCTGCCTCAAGCCAGGAGGGATCCTAGCCACCCAGAACGGCGTCTGCTACATGCAGATCCAGGAGGTGCGTGACACTTACCAGCGCCTACGGCCCATCTTTGCCGATGCCACTTTTTATGGCGCAGCAGTACCGACCTATGTCGGGGGCATCATGACCTTTGCCTGGGGCAGCGACAACCCGGCCTATCGTCAAGTGCCTCTGAGCACGTTGGCAGAGCGCTTCCAAGCTGCAAAACTGCAGACTCGCTACTACAATCCGGCAATTCACCAGGGAGCTTTCGCCCTGCCCCAGTACGTCGTGCAGGCGCTGCAGGAGGTAGCCTCCTAGCCCCGATTGCTACACAAGTCGTGGTGCTCTGTTGGGAACACCAAGGCCCCAAAGTGACTTGCACAACACCACTCGAGCCCAGGTTCGCTCCTGCGTTGACCAAGGAACAAGGACGGTTCCCTTCCGCACAAGCTGGATGATTTCTATGGCACAAATCCACAAAGCTGTTAGTCTAAAAGGTCTGTTGTGGGGGTGTCCCGGTATTCGACTGGGTGTGGAACTCGCTGAGAGCAAGCCGTGGGTGATGAACGTCCACGTAAATACGATCATCAAAATTATAGCTGCAAACAACAGCGACTACGCTCCGGCTCACGCAGCAATCGCTGCCTGAGTAGGCGTCTCACGGAGGTAGGCCCGAGGGCCTCCGTTGAGGTGTAACCCTTTACTTGGGCTGGTCTGACTGGGCTTCTGACGGTCAGATAAGATCAACTGGAAGTGTACAGTCGTGAGGCGGTCGATTGCCGACACCGACTGTGAAAACGACAAGTTTCGACTAAGCTTGTAGCGCTTCGTGGGAAAGCATATCAGGACGCGAGTTCGACTCTCGCCACCTCCACCATTTCACAACTTTACTTGCAATTCCTCCGTCCTACCTCCGTTCACTTCTAGCCCAGTAAAATCAAAGCCTAGCAGCTGATTTCACCCTCCTATCTCTTACCTAGGGTTACCTCGGTTTACCCCCTCTAACTTGGCTGTTGGACACGTATATGGACACGTGAAATAGAGCTGTTTTTCAGCATGATTCCTGGCGTTGAGAAGCCACAGGTGGATCAATCCGCAGTTCCAGAAGATCTCTTTCATCAATTAGTTGATAACGTCGAAGCATGGAATCAGTCTTGTGACCGACCTGTTTCATTACGACATGAGAGGCATTCCCGCTGCGCATCGCTCGAGTCACAAAGTCATGCCGCAAGTCGTGGAAACAGGCTCCCTCAATCCCGGCTTTTTCAAGTGATTGCTTCCAGGTCTTCTGGACATAGGTTGTCCAGTAAGGGATGGGCTTGTTAGTAGCAGATAAAAAGACTTGCTGGGTATGTAGTGCCCTTGGAGTTTCACGGAGCATGGCTGTGACCTCTGGAAGTAATCTCACTGAACGGGCTTCGTCCGTTTTGGTCATTGAAGCCTTCAAACGGACAAACCCAGTCTTCAGATCTACATCACTCCACTGGAGTTTGAGAATCTCACTTTGGCGCATTCCGGTTCCACGGGCCATGATGACAATACGCCTCAACCAAAGAGGGCATACCTCCAACAGTTGTTGATATTCTACCTCACTGAACACACGCTTCCTGACGTTGTCAATCTTGACCACAGGATATCTTGAGACAGGAATTTTACTGATAAATTCATACCGCAATGCCCGATTGAGAATGTTGCGCAATAGATTCAGTTCTTCCTTGACTGTCTTAGGCGCGATCTTCTGACCTCTCTTGGAAGAAGACGGCTCCTGCAAGCGCAGGTAAACATATTCCTCCAGCTGAGAGACTGTCAGATCCCTAATCACCTGCTCAGCATTCATAAGTCGCCTCAGCGCTTTAACCTGCTGCGTCATTCGCACAAAACTGTCCAGCACTTGTACCTCCTGTAGATTCAGGAACCAATCGAACAGTTTGTCTAAGGTTACAATGGTGTTCTTGTCCCGCTCAATATGGCGATTTTCAACCAGAGCCTTCTGAACTTCCAGTAGTCTTGATTCTGCAGCTGCCTTACTCGGCCCAATTCGTTCCCGCTTCCGCTTTCCGTGATCCCGATATTCAATCCAGTAGATCTTACCGGATGTCTTGGTCAGACGTGAAAACTCACACCTCTCCCCCTTCTGCTCACCGTATCGAAACTTCCCCTTACACTTAGCCTCTCCTTCAGGATTTCTGTGTCCACACTCTGGACATTCGACCTGTAGCCCCATAGAGCCTCCTTTCCCTGCTAAATTGTTTCCTGTTCTCCTAAAATATTCGGTTGGGCTTTCTTCAAGGCTTCCGCTACCTCATACCGCAATTCAAACCAAACCTTGTGAAGACTCTCCCGATGCTCATCAATCCATTCCTGGTCAATCTCAATACCCAGTTCTGGTGCCTCCACCGATGGAGGTGGCTCATCCACCATTACGGCTACATCCATAAAAAAGTATCTGGCCGTCCACCAAAGCTTCATTTGATCGGCAGGCATAGGCCCACCGGCATATCCTGCAAATATATCTCTATCACTGCTGTCCACCGTCAAATGCTCTCTGAGTTCCTTCCATTCATTATAAAGGAGAGCACGGATTTTGGGTTGCCAGTCAAAGAGCTTCTGACACAGAGGATCAGTCCCAAGCTGGTATGCTGTCATTCTTCCAATCAACTGCATGAGCTGCCTTTGAAAAGACAGGATCGCAAGTGTCATAGGAATCTCAACCATGTTTGCCATTGATGGGTAGGCTTCTGGTGAACCATGCTTAAGCAACCACCGCTCACTCGGCCGGAGCCGATCATACTGTGCAAACCACTTAGAGCCGACACCCTCAAGTAACCAGAGATAGCTGACTCCAAATTCACACTCTATGGCTTTGGCGAGTACCATAGAAATCTGAGCACCATCCTTGAGGAAGATTGTGTTGATCCCCGAGGCCGACATACCCAGCCTACCCGCAAACTTGGCCTTCGAAATCTCTAATTCAGTAATAACATCTGCAAGCCTTTGAACTGATGGAGACAGCTCATTTTTAGGATTTTTCCTTGGTCTCGCCATAATTATTCAATTTTACTTGTGTGAAGAAGTCAACCGGGGTAAGTTATCATTAATTGATAATAATAAACGTTTTAAGATCATCATCTAATTAGGTCAAGGAGAAAGTTAATGACCCAGCAAAACCCCAACCACCCTTTGATGACTATACAGGAGGCTTCAGAAGCCCTCCGTTTGAGCCGCAATACCCTGAACAACTGGTTATCAACTGGGCGCCTCAAACGAGTCAAGATTGGAGCCAGGACCTTCCTGTCGAGAGAAGAGATAGAAGGCATTCTTAAAAACGCGATGCAGGAGGGTTGAAAATGCTTACACCAGCAGAACGATCCAAAATGGAGAGACCATGTCGTGGGTAAAGAGCGAGGCAGGGATTCGGGCTTTGGTTTGGACAAGAGACCAAATTAGATTTGCCCAGCACTACAACAAAGGAAACTTCAAAGGGTTAGGGCTGCACAAAGTGAATCTGATCTGTCCAGCAGAGACCCTGGAGGTACTAGAAGAAATGATTGCTGAATACGAGCCGGGAGATCCACCATTGACAGTGGATGATCTCAACGCAGTACTTCAGTTCAGGCAAAGAGTAACAGAGTTGTATGAAGACGGTAGTTCGGTTGATCAGATCACTGAAGATATCGAATGTTCAAAAGAGGCTGTTCACAAAGTACTTATGCAACAATGCCTTTATCATTACGAACCGGGGCAACTCAATCAGAATTGGAGATCTTACAAAAGTTTCATTGATCCAGGAACAGCAACTCCAGTCAGTGCTGCAGTAGAAATACACCACAGACTCGGAGAGAAGTTTGCCAGACAACTCAGCAAAGAACTCTTGGAACTGTGTGAGGATTGCTGAGATCACTTGGCCCCCCGGAGAGGGGGAAAGGCATGGTGTACCTTAGCGACTGGGACTCCATGCCTGTTTTTTATAGATAACGATATTACATCCTATTCAGTTGAGTTGTTAACTGAATAAAGAGGAGGAATTTAACATGAGAAATACCTGTACCGCAGATCAACAACCAGAACATTAATCGTGGTGCAGATTAATTTCGGTTTTTATCCATTAAAATACATTAAATCAGGTAATTATCATGATTAGATTAAGTGAAAACTACAAGCAGGAAATTGCCAAAATTCCATCACCAGATCAGTGTCGAGTCACTGTCGGTAGCTCAATTCATTTTGGTGCCCCTATCTTGAACAAACACTCCAAAAAAGCGGACGGAGGGCTTCGTGAGACATTCAAACTATCCACAGTATATAACTGGGAGAAACAGGGGTATCTTTACCAAAATGATCAAGGCCAACTCGTTGCCGACATAAGAGAGCTCAATAAAGATATTTCCGAGATTAAAACCAGAGAGAGAGAAGCCAGCAATTTAGATGAGCGAAAGGAATTTGAGAAAGTCCGCAAAATGAAGAAATTACTACTACCAGTTGTCATGGTTGCTGGGGACTTTCTGATTCCTTTGGGGACTGATAAAGATGGTTCCTCAATACGCAAAGCGCCACGGAGTGAAAATATTATCATCAAGAGTGGCCGCCTACCCATTGACATCGATGGTTTGGGAGAGGAGAAAGCCATCTACTTTCGGGAACGTTTTATTCAGGAAGATCCACACACAGAAAAGGCTTCAATTTCTACCAGCCGGGATGGCTTGCACTTGAACGTGTTGATTGGATATTGGGCTGACGGAGAAGCCTATAAAAAGGCGTTTAAGGCTTATCAAATCTACGCCAAGAAGGTTTTCGGAGTGACAATTGATGAAGCATGCAGTGACCCAAGGAGACTTTCCTTCCTAGCCTATGACCCGGATTTGAAGACTAAAGATGACGCAGTACCTCTGGATGTGAGGAAATGGGTACCAAAAACCATCACTAGGAAGAAGAAGCAAAAGCCAGAACATCCTGGAGAAAACGAACTTAACACAGAGCAATTCTCTAAATCACAGCCAAATTTTCCTGAAGAAGTTATAAAGAAGGATGCGGAATCCTATTTAGTATTTGCTCTGGAACAAATCTGTCAGGCGGTAGCAGGATCCAGGCACAAGACCAACATCAAATATGCCTATTCCTGCGGTGGCCTGGTTGCTGGTGGTTCACTAGATCGAGACTCGACATTAGAACAATTGATTGAGGCCGCTAGAGAAAATCACCCGGAAGATCCAGATGCCGAAGAGAAATCGGTACAGCAAAGCTTTGCAGCAGGTCAGGAGAAACCCTACTGGCGAAACCCAATTTTCAGTTGGGTAAAGGAGCATAACTTTCTTCTCTCAGAAGGTAGTCAACTAAATGATGTCGATGAACCAAGAGCAGCTGAAGCTTTTGCCAAAACCTTTGATGGAAGATTTCTTTGTGTCCAAAGCGATGCAGCTACATTTCACCAATATGATGCTGAAAAAGGAACTTGGAGCCGAATTCCATTAAAAGTCCTGGAAAGCCAGGTGCTGTCTTTTCTGATGAATGTTGCCAAGCCCTTTGGGCCAAATAACGTGATTACTTCCCGGCTAGCAAAATCTGTAATTCAAAGCCTTGGGCAACTGGCAGAATTTGGCAAGCAAGCGAATGACTGGAAGTGGAATCCTCACCCAACCAAACTGGTACTTGGTAATGGGATTCTGGACTTGAACTCGCTCCTTCTTCAGCCGGAATACGATCAGGAGCTTTTCTGTACCAAAAGGTTGGATGTGGATTACAACCCATCAGCAGAATGCCCCAAGTGGAAGAACTTCCTAGAGTTTGCTGTGCGAAATGAGTTGGACAGAAAGCGGTTGCAGGAATGGGCTGGCTATCTGATCTATCCAGAAATCCGACTTCAGAAAGTTTTGCTGATTTATGGAGACGGTGAAAATGGGAAGGGTGTGTTTACAGAAGTCATTCAAGCCTTATTCGATGATAGTATGGTAAGCCACGTGGAACCCTCCAAATTCAAAGATCAGCAGTCGGTAACACAATTGGAAGGAGCCTCGCTTAACGTTGTTCAAGATGCCTCTACCAGTCGTCACACTACCGAAGAATTCAAGAAGATTGTTGCTGGGGAACCAACGGAAGGAAAAAGAGTCTTTCAGAACAAACATAAGTTCAGACCTAATGCAAAACATCTGATCACAGCCAACAAATTGCCTTCAACCAATGATCGAACCAAGGGGTTCTATCGAAGATTTGATTGTCTTGAGTTCAGACATTGTCCTCCTCCGGGTAAAAAAGTAGAACGATTGTTTGAAATCTTTATCAAAGAAGAACTCGAAGGAGTGCTGCTATGGGCTTTGGAGGGCCTGAAAAGACTGCGGTCCCAGAAGTGGAAAATGACCAAAGCTCCGGGTTTTGCTGCAGGTGAAAGAGCACTTCGCATCCACACAGATCCTTTACAGCAGTTTCTAGATGAATGCTGTGATGTGAATTTGAAATGGGAACAACAGCAAGATTTGGATTTCAGCGATCGGGAGGCAAAATTTATTGGAGAAGAGTATCTCACTTCATGGAATGACTTTGTCCAGGCCTATCAGCAGTTCTGTAAAATGCAGAATTTCCGTCCTTTGAACGCAATCAATCTTAAAGAAGAACTAGAGGCAAAGAGCATACATAAGCGCAGAAGGCGTTTCGGAAAAGGTAAAAGTGGGTCTGGTCGTGAGCGGGTGTGGGTAGTTGATGGAGTGCAAGTTATCCCAGAATGGTGGGACAAGACTGCACAAGCAAACAGGTCATATCATCAACAGGATACAGGAGATGAATGGGATGATGAAAATGAAATCCCGGTCTCTGTAGTTTGAGTAGTTGTTAGACAGTGTCCCGTAAATGTCCCAAGATGGTAGGACACCTTCTATCAGCATTTATGGGAGTTTTCTTAGACAGTGTCCACTAGCATGTGGACACCTCCTAGCCCAGTATTTTTCAGCCTTGGATCACTGTTGGGAGGTAAGTGTCCCCAAATAGGACTGTTCGTTTTTTGACATAGAAAATTCTCTGAATATATATCCAAAAACTAGGATTATCAAAGTGTGTCGATTGACATCACCAATATATAGAATGAGTGGATAGTAATTATTGGGACACTTTACATTGAGTTGTCTTCTAGGCTAGGAATTATCAAGTCTAGGAGGTGTCCACACACCTGTGGACAAAGCTATTGCTAGCCCAGTCACCATCAAGAATCAGATGTCCATCGAATCCAAGACTCCCCAAGGACACCAATAAACCCATCAAGCACAGATACCCCCCCTGGAGGCACAAAAAGTACCCAGTACCTTTCTGATCGGGACTCCAACCCTCTTGAAAGCAAGTGATAATTATTGAACTTATAAAATCACAGATCCCATGCAATCGGACTCAAGTATTCTAAATATTCGTGAAGAGAGATTTGTTGAGGAGTACCTCGCAACAGGTTGTGGAACCCAGGCAGCCAAGAAAGCTGGCTATTCTGGCAAGTCCGCAAAGATGCTGGCCTGGCGACTGAAGAGAAGACCAAGGGTGCAGAGGGCAATTCAGGTTGGGCGGGAAGCGCAGAAGCAGAGACTGGAGCAACAGGCTGACTCGATCGTCATGGAGTATCTCGAACTACTGGAAAAGGCGAAGAATTCTGACGATCACCGCACAGCTCTTAAGATTTTGAACACACTCAGTACTCGATTAAGAATCTTTGAGCGGTTCATGGCGGAGAATCTAGTTAGATCGATGGAAGAAACTCCACACGACCAGGAGGCCCTACTAGATGAAGCAATCAAACTAGCAGCCAGGCTGGGGAGATCAGCAGAGCTAGTGAAATTGATTGAGTTGAAGTTGAATTCTAGGAAAGAAACTCAAGAAGATGAAGCTACTGAAGCCCTACTGGAGCTGCTAGTTGAGTGAAATCCAGGGGGTATACCTCTGCAAACTCTATAAATTCTGAATTACTTTATTAATACCCTATATGGGTATAAGTTGCTGTCAAATTATGCTGGGTTTCCTCCTGTATGAACGAGACATCTAAATCCGGGAAAATACGTGAATCACAATCTAACCCCTTCATTTTGCTAAGCGCTTGTTTGGCTTGCCCCTTCCCAGTTCCTGCTGCTTCTCGATATAACTCCATCGCTCTAGCTTCATTTTGGGGCACACCATAACCTTTGCGATAAAGACTGCCGAGATTGAAGAGGGCTGTGGGCTCCTCTTGTTCCGTAGCTCGCTGGTACCATTGTACGGCCTGTTTCAAATCAGCTTCCACTCCGATTCCATTACGGTACAGAACGCCCAGCATTGTCTGACCCTTGGCATGTCCTGCCTCCCTTACCTGAAGTAAAAGGTAAACGTAATTTCCAAATTAGCCACCACTCCCAGTCCTTTACGATAGACTTGGGCCCAATCATACTGAACAAGAGGTGGTTACTTAGTAAAAGCACACCGAGATTTTACCCTCTAGCCACTTTTTGAGTGCTAGGACTTTTTTCCTGCATAATGTCTATAGAATCCAGCCTATCAGCTCTGCACAGTCATCATTGACTCCCCAATTCTATAAAAAAGGAAATAGTTCTAATGAGCACATTGAGAACAATTGTTTTTAAATACTTAATTACGAGAAATCACCTCAATTTTCTAAACTACGCATTTGCTCCACCCTATATGTTTACATGATCAAGCCCCCAACTTTTCAGAGATATTTTGAGATCCTGCCGTGTATTTCTAGCCAAGACAAAAACCAAGGAGATAGCTGTATCATATAATTTTAGTAGTTTGAATGACTCAATAATGAGTGGAAGCAGAAATAGTCCCGTTCTAGATCAAATTTCTAGAACTACCTAATTCATCGTAAAATAATTCAATTGAAATAAGTCTTGTGTGAATACTTTCTGGAGTGTAACTAAAAGTAACAGGGGGAGGGTGAATACGACTTCTCAGTTGACTAAAGAGTAAAGGGCTACAAAAAATTGCAAAAGAATTTATGGGCTCTCAAAGCAGTCAATCTAATTTTATCCAATAGCTCAGAGGAATTCTCTTAAGAGCACCAATGGAAGAGACAGGTGTCAATTTCCAAATCCGAGACATGAAACCGACCTACTTTAAATATTGGGGGAAGTCAGGTGCCAACCCGCAGAGCACCAAAGATTACCATCTGTTGGTCTACCACTCATTGGACGTTGCTGCAGTTGGACTTCAGCTCCTAAATCAACACCCTCCTTATCTGGACCACTTTCAAAGAATGTCTGGAATTGGAAAAACTGCCCTGCAAAACTGGCTGCCATTTCTGCTAGCCCTGCACGACATCGGCAAGTTTGCTGACAGCTTCCAAAACCTCAATCCAACCGTCCGGGTACAACTGAATTCTCCTGTGAGTGATCGGATATATGGACTACGGCATGATTCCTTGGGCTGGATGCTATGGAAACAGCACTTACGCCAGAAATTTGCTGAAGAAGGATGGATCTCTCTTCCAGCTGGCTCAAAACGACGAGTTTCAATTGCCCAACCAGTGGAGTTCTGGGTAGCGGCTGTTGTAGGGCATCATGGTCAGCCTCCTTGCGCTTCTAGCACCGGTTTAACCCGTGATTATTTTGAAGAGCAGTTAGACTTTGAAGCCGCTAGCACATTTGCTCAAGATCTTGCCCCACTTTTTCTGGGTGAACCAGAGATATTTCCGGAGTGTTCTGTTGAGACAGCAAAGCTTGCCTCGTGGTGGCTTTCCGGTTTTGCAGTACTGTGCGACTGGTTGGGTTCAAACACTCAGTTTTTTCGCTACCAGAGCGAAGTGGAACCACTATCGGACTATTGGCAAACCGCTCAGCACCAAGCCTTGAATGCTGTTCAGGAAACCGAATTATTTCACAAGCGGCCTTCAACTACACTAGAAGTGTTTGATCTCCTAGGGGGGATACCTCAACCAACTTGTGAACTCACACCTCTGCAACAGGAGATCAGTAGTTGGAATCTAAACAAGAGCCCACAAATATTCATTCTTGAGGATGTCACTGGTGCAGGGAAAACCGAAGCTGCTGTGTTGTTAGCGCATCACCTCATGAAAATTGGATTGGGAAGCAGTCTTTACTTTGGCCTGCCAACGATGGCCACTGCCAATTCAATGTATGAGCGGATGCGAAAGGTATATCGCAAACTATTCGAGATGGAAGCACAACCGTCACTAGTACTCGCCCATGGATCTGCCGAAATGTCAGAACTATTCCAGTGCTCCATTGTCGGTAACTACCCAACACAACACGGTGAGTATGCCACTGGAGAACTGTCTGCCGAAGCCCACTGCAATGCCTGGTTAGCCGACAATCGCAAGAAGACATTGTTGGCTGATATCGGAGTCGGAACCATTGATCAGGCTCTGATGGCCGTTTTGCCTTCACGACACCAGTCTTTGAGACTGCTGGGTCTGATCGATAAAATACTGCTAGTCGATGAAGTTCACGCCTGTGATGATTACATGCATGAACTGCTCTGTGCCTTGTTACGTGCACATGCAGCCGCTGGAGGGAGTGCGATCCTACTCTCCGCAACTCTACCCCACGATCAACGGCAAGCGTTCTTGAATGCCTATGCGGATGGGCAAAACCTTGCCAAGGTTGATCTCCAGTCGACTACGTCTGACTCTTACCCCTTGATCAGTTGTCTAGATGGAAATGGCTTGCGAGAGCAAATTATAGATACTCGAGATAGTGTTAAACGAGAGGTCACCACTGTATTTCTTCAGGAGCAACAGGCTGTAGATTCTGTTCTTGCAGAGGCCATTGCCCAGGGACAGTGTGTCTGCTGGATCCGCAACACGGTCAAGGACGCTGTTGAAACTTATCAACGTCTAACTCAGTGGTATCCTGAGTGGCAAGTTGATCTCTTCCATGCCCGTTTTGCGTTACACGACCGAATCGAGATTGAAAACAGAGTAGTTCAACGCTTCAGCAAAAACAGTGGATCCACTGAAAGGCGTGGACAAATCTTGATAGCTACCCAAGTTGTGGAGCAATCACTTGATCTGGACTTTGATACACTAGTCAGTGATCTAGCACCTATCGACCTACTGATCCAGCGTGCTGGGCGCCTCCGCCGCCACACTCGTGATGCAGAAGGTAATCGTATTGTGCAAGCTGACCAACGAGGGCCGGTACGCCTGCATCTCTATTCTCCAGAACCGACAACCACACCAACAGCTGGCTGGTACACCAACTTTTTGCCTAACGCCAGCAGAGTTTATGAGCATCATGGGCAACTGTGGTTGACCGCTCACCAATTGCAAAGTAGTGGTAGCTTCCGAATGCCAGATGATGCACGTTCGTTGATTGAGGGCGTGTACGGTTTGGACGCCCAGGAAGGTATCCCAGAGGGCTTAATGCAGCAAAGCATCGAAGCGGAGGGAGGCAGTAGGGCTAATGCAAGCCTTGCACGTATGAACCGCCTGAAGTTGGAATTGGGATACCATGATACTGCGACCAACCGATGGTGGGATGAAGCAAAAACCCCCACTCGCCTGGGTGAAGCTACAACGACAGTGTACCTTGCCAAATGGCTGAATGGGGAATTGTTACCTTGGAAAAAAGACGAACAGCATGCCTGGCCATTGAGTGCCGTCACCATGCGCACCCATTGGATTACAGCTGAATCTCCTACTCCTGAGCTCCCAAAAGAATCAATCGAAGATTTCAAATCTGAGCAGTTGCCAGCGAAGGGCAGGTGGGGAGTATTGCTCCCGTTGAGCCTGCATGCAGATAATCAATGGCGGGGTAGTGCCATGAATGCAAACCAAGAAACCATTTCATTTCTCTACAACAGCCGGCTCGGCTTGGTGAACACCTCTGATCTGTAATGAGAGAAAATGTATGAATCTAATCAACGACCCGTGGATCCCCGTGCAACTTCGGGATGGGACAACCAAATTGATAACACCTTGGCAGCTAACTGTTACCGAAAACCCCGTGGTGGCATTGGATACTGTACGTCCAGACTTCAACGCTGCTTTGCTGCAGTTTCTGATTGGCTTGCTTCAAACTGCTGCAAGCCCAACTACTGAGGAAGAGTGGGTAGACTGGTTGGAGACCCCTCCAACTCCAGACGACTTGAAAGATCGCTTTACTCCCTATTCATACGCATTCGACCTGCAGGGTCCCCATGGATCTTTCATGCAGGATCTTAACACGCTCCACAACAGTGGCTTCACTGGAATCGCCCAACTTTTGATTGAAGCACCCGGCGATAACGCCATCAAAAACAACAAGGACCTTTTCATCAAGCGGGGGCAAATAGATGCCATTTGCCCTAGTTGCACCACCATTGCCTTGCTTACTCTACAGATCAATGCACCAGCCGGAGGGCAGGGTCACCGCACCTCCTTACGTGGTGGTGGTCCTCTCAGCACATTGGTCGTTCCAGATGAACAGGCAGAGTTGCCGGATGATCTATGGCGCAGAGTTTGGCTGAATGTCCTTAGCAGTTCTGACATGGTTGCTCTGTCAGGTGACGAAAATCGCTTAGCTCCAGCAGCCCTGTTTCCCTGGCTGGCTGCTACACGAACCAGTGAAAAAACAGGTGGACAGGAGACTACGCCACTTGATGCCCACCCGCTACAGATGTACTGGGCCATGCCCCGACGTATCCGGGTTGAATGGGATACGGGGCTCAGCGGTCAGTGCGACATCTGCAACGCTTCAGCCGAAAATCTGATAAGTCAATATAGTACTCAAAACTATGGCATCAATTACACCGGTGCCTGGCGGCATCCCCTGAGTCCTTACTCAGTGACAGCCAATGGAGACTGGCTTGCGCAACATGCTCAACCTGGTGGGCTGACTTATCAACACTGGCTCCGCTTGGCAATGCACGATAGCAATCAGGAACCAACTTATTTCAATGCCATTACCGTAGCCCGCTACTTGAGAATCTCAAAGGATTGGGAGGAATCTTTACGACTCCATGTGTTCGGGTACGATATGGAAAACATGAAGGCTCGTTGCTGGTATGAAGCAACGTTTCCACTGCTGACAGTTCATGAAGCCATTCGATTTGAATTTTCCAAACGAGTACAAACCCTTACTGAAACAGCTGGCGAGTTTGCAGGTTTTGTTCGCTCCACCGTCAAAGACGCTTGGTTCAAGCGCCCCAAAGAAGCCAAGGGGGATCTGTCCTTTTTGACAAAATCTTTCTATCAGAATACAGAAACTGATTTCTTTTCTGCAGTTCGTGAGCTTCAGATCAAACTAGCGAATGGAACAGACCGGGAGGTTTTGAATGACTGGCATCAAACACTGCTCAAAGCAGCAGTAACCATTTTTGATTACTGGGCTGCCAGTGGAGACATTGCCCAGGCGAATCCTCGGCGAGTTGCTCTAGCTCGCAACAAACTATTTCAATTGGCATATAGCAACAAAATTAAGCAGGCCCTGCAGCTACCCCCAAAATCAAAACCATAAAGCAAACAAGGAGACCAAGTGACTATTTCATTTGATGCAAACAAGCCATTAGGGGATGCATTACAGCAATGGTGGGAAGATCTTCAGAATTGTCCTGGTGACCGAGCAGAACTTCGCCGTGCTAAATCGCTGGCTGATATCATCCTTCTCCCTGTCTTCCATAGTGCCTGTCAACGCTTCAGGTCTTTTTTTCAGCATGAGCAACATTGGGAATCTCGCCTAGCTCTTGTACTTGGTCTGCTGGCTCACGTTCGTCAAACGAGTGACAAAAAACTGGCCCAGGAAATGGCCAGCCCAAACAAAAATGAACCTCCTATACTGAGTGAATTGCGCTTCCGTCGGCTGCTTCAACGTGAGCGTCCCGATCTATACCTCGCGATGATTCGTGTACTGCGCATACTCGGGAACCAAGCCAATCTACATGATCTTGCCCAATCTGTTTATTTCTGGGGCGATGCAGTCAAGCGCCGCTGGGCATTTGACTACTTCCCCAATGTTTCCGAAAAGCAATTTGTTTGAAAACCATATTTAGGAGCTAACTCATGAGCCGTTTTGTCCAACTACACCTGTTAACCTCATATCCTCCAGCCAACCTGAACCGGGACGATCTCGGTCGTCCCAAAACTGCCATGATGGGAGGTGAGCCCCGACTACGAGTATCTTCTCAGAGCCTCAAGCGGGCCTGGCGGACTTCAGATGTGTTTGCTGAGGGCCTCAAAGGCCACTTGGGAACACGCACCAAGGAAATGGGTGTCAGGGTTTTCAATGTACTACAAGAAAAGGGTATTGCCCAAAAAGATGCAACCGCGTGGGCCAAGACTATTGCCGAACAGTTCGGGAAGTCGAAAAAATCCAGTTCAACCAATGAGAATCAGGAACTGGAAATTGAGCAGTTAGCCCATTTCAGCCCTGAAGAAGAAAAAGCCATTGATGACTTGGTTGACCAATTGGTAGCGCGAAATAGTGGTCCGAAAGACCAAGAACTAGATCTGCTTCGCAAGCGGCATACTGCTGCAGATATCGCCTTGTTCGGCCGCATGCTTGCCGCTAAGCCAGCTTATAGTTCTGAAGCTGCTGCACAGGTCGCTCATGCCATTAGCGTCCACTCAGTGGTCGTGGAAGACGACTACTTTACTGCTGTCGATGACTTGAATCTGACTGGTGATGACTCAGGAGCAGCGCACTTGGGAGAGACTGAATTTGCTGCTGGTCTGTTTTACCTCTACCTCTGCATTGACAAAGAACTGCTGAAAGAAAATCTCTCTGGTGATGAAGAGCTGGCCAACCAGATTCTCACAGCCCTCATTGAAGCCGCAGCAACCGTTGCTCCAACCGGCAAGCAGAATAGCTTTGCATCCCGTGCCCGTGCTTCCTACATGCTCTGTGAGACAGGGAACCAGCAACCACGATCTCTGTCTGTGGCCTTCCTTAAGCCTGTTACTATGGGGAATATGCTCACAACGGCTCGCAAACGCATTGAAGATACGATTACAAACATGGATCAAGCCTATGGTGTTTGCGCCGATCAACGCCGCCACTTCTTTGCTACAGATGAAGGGGCGGAGGGCAGTCTGGCGGAAGTAATCCAATGTGCAAAGGAGGCCTAAACATGAAAGATTTTTTGGTGTTTCAACTCTACGGCGTCCTGGCAGCTTGGGGGGATATTGCGGTGGGAGAATACCGACCTAGTTTAGGCCATCCTACCAAGTCAGCCGTGACCGGATTGCTGGGGGCTGCGCTCGGCGTGGACCGAAGCGATGAGAGCCAGCACCAGCAGCTAACCCAACAATACGGAGTAGCAGTATGTGTACACGATTTTGGTGAACTTCTACGGGACTTTCATACTATCCAGGTTCCTGGGGGCAAGCATCGCTCCAGAAGTCGCAGAGATGAACTGTGCCTGGATCCACTGAATCTAAATACCATGCTATCCACCAGGGATTATCACAACGATGCCTTCTACCAAGTAGCGGTCTGGCCCCGGAACGACAACGTTTCATACTCCCTGGAAATGCTGAAGGAACACCTTCAATCACCTCACTTTACCCTATACTTGGGACGCAAATCTTGTCCGATGGGATTACCACTGTTTCCTATCATTTCAAGAAATCATACCCTGCAACAAGCGTTTGAATCCTATCCTCTCGAGAAAGCTTCGAATTGGATACGAATGAAACCCAAGCCCAATGAACTCCACTACTACTGGGAAGATGGCTTGTCAGCTGAGGAATTGGGAAATCTAAAGGCCAGTATGGTTTATTCCCGACGAGATAAAATTCGTAGCCGCAGACGCTGGCAGTTTGCTAGCCGAGATGAATTCTATGCCTCCAATCAATCAGGAGGATGATGTACTTTACACGCATCTCATTAGATCCCAGTGAGAATCCACAACACTTAGCGCAGGTCCTCATTCGAGACGTTTACCGTGAGCACCAAGCCCTTTGGGGCCTCTTTGATTCTGATCCAGATGCCAAACGCGATTTTCTATATCGACAAGTGATCGAAAACGGGCATGTGAAGTACTACGTGGTTTCACAACGTGCCCCCATAGATTCCTCTGGAATCTGGTCAATGGTAGCCCCCAAGCACTACGACCCAAAGCTGAGAGAGGGAGAGCGCTTATCATTCAGTCTACGAGCAAATCCAGTGGTGACGGTGACTTCACCAGATGGCAAGAAACAGCGCCATGACGTGGTCATGCATGAAAAGATGCAAAGCGATTTGGCCCAAAAGCCACCTGGGGGAAAGCCTTCAGAGCATTATCTAATTCAAACCAGCTGTCTTCGATGGCTTCAAAATCGTCAATCAGCTAATGGCTTTGAAGTCCTGCCTGGCCATGTATCGATAGAGGGGTACCGCCAGCATCTCAGCCGCTCTAAACGCTCCCAGCAACCTGTCAGGTTCAGCAGTGTTGATTTTCAGGGAATCCTCACTGTCACGGATCCTGAAATATTCAGAGAGACTCTATTTGAAGGAATAGGAAAATCCAAAGCTTTTGGTTGTGGGCTGCTTTTGGTTCGCCGATATTGAGTAGAACCTTGATGGATAATCTCTATCTTCCATTGAAACCACTAATGATGAAAGATCGGATCTCAATGATCTTTCTCCAGTACGGGCAAATTGATGTTGTTGATGGAGCCTTTGTACTCATTCAGGAAGGTGGTGTTCGCACACAAATTCCGGTGGGCAGTGTTGCCTGCATCCTTCTCGAGCCTGGCACCCGAGTCTCGCATTCAGCAGTTAAGCTTGCGGCTGAGGTAGGAACACTACTTGTCTGGGTAGGAGAAGCTGGGGTCCGGCTATATTCATCTGGGCAGCCAGGAGGTGCTAGATCTGACCGCTTGCTGTATCAGGCTCGGCTCGCTCTTGATAAAGAGCTAAGACTAAAGGTGGTGCGCAAGATGTACGAACTACGCTTTGGAGAACCAGCTCCAGCTAAGCGCAGTGTAGAACAACTCCGGGGTATTGAGGGAGCTCGGGTTCGCAAAACCTACCAACTCCTGGCAAAACGTCATGGTGTGGTTTGGCAGCGCCGAAACTATGACCCTGATCACTGGGATGCTAGTGACCTCCCAAATCGATGCTTAAGTGCTTCCACCTCCTGCCTGTATGGCATTACTGAAGCTGCAGTACTAGCAGCTGGTTATGCTCCTGCCATTGGTTTCATTCATTGGGGTAAACCTCTTTCTTTTGTTTATGACATTGCCGATATTTTCAAATTTGAAACTGTGGTACCCATCGCATTCCAGATTGCAGCCAAAAAACCAAAAGAACCCGATCGAGCTGTGCGCATAGCCTGTCGGGAAACATTTCGGGAGCAAAAGACTTTGTCCAAAATCATCCCTGTGATTGAGGAAGTGCTGGCTGCTGGCGACATTCAGCTGCCTATTATTCCTGAAGAATCTGTCCCCCCAGCCATCCCTACAGCAGTATCACTTGGCGAGATTGGACACAGGACAAAATAATGGCAATGTTAGTTGTCGTTACTGAAAATGTTCCACCACGCTTACGTGGTCGGTTAGCGATATGGCTTTTGCAGGTACGTGCTGGCGTATATGTGGGAGACGTATCCCGTAGGGTACGTGAAATGATTTGGGAACAAAGTTCTGCATTGTGTGGAGATGGTAGCGTTGTGATGGCTTGGGCAACAAGCACAGAATCTGGGTTTGACTTCCAGACAATGGGTCCAAATCGGAGAATTCCGACAGAGTTAGACGGCTTGCGGCTAGTGTCTTTTTTACCAAGTGAAGAAGTGAAAAATGCCCCCTGAAAAGATCTTCATTCAACTGATTTTAGTTGGTAGAAAAATAAGGGCAGATTTTCCTTTTTAAAACCAATTAGTTAGAATTGGTATGTTCCCCACATACGTGGGGATGAACCGAAATCAAAGATGCTTACACTGCACATCTAGCAATGTTCCCCACATACGTGGGGATGAACCGACCGAATTCAAGCCAGTGACGAGCAAGTCGAGATGTTCCCCACATACGTGGGGATGAACCGCCAACCGTCCTTCCCAACACCCCAAATCGGATATGTTCCCCACATACGTGGGGATGAACCGTCAGGGAAGGTAGTGCTCGAGAGGGTGCCCCAATGTTCCCCACATACGTGGGGATGAACCGGGCGTAGTATCCGGCCTTGGTGGCCGCGGTATATGTTCCCCACATACGTGGGGATGAACCGCAATTCGCAGTTCTTCAATCCGTGCTAAAAATATGTTCCCCACATACGTGGGGATGAACCGACCAGCACAATAACCCTTTTTGGTCTGATACTATGTTCCCCACATACGTGGGGATGAACCGATTTTCGGGCAACTTGATCGCATGAGCTAATTATGTTCCCCACATACGTGGGGATGAACCGGATATTGGTTCATTGATGATCACCAGTTAGCTATGTTCCCCACATACGTGGGGATGAACCGACAGGCATTTGATGTTGGTGCAGGTATCCCTCATGTTCCCCACATACGTGGGGATGAACCGACTCAGCGCGAGGAAGCAAGGAAGGACTACGAATGTTCCCCACATACGTGGGGATGAAACGCAATTGGCAGCAGTTGATACAGAAAATTAGGCCCAACGAATCTGCTTCTTAGCTTCCCGATAGGTATCGTACTCATCGACTCCTGCCTCATGGAAGACATAATAAGTACCTTTGTACTCGTATAAATCTACCTGCCATCCTGTGAAGCCGGTACCTTCCAAGCTATCTAGATGGTCAGCGTTCTCCCGAAGGAACTCCCACCAATACTCACTCTCTTCATCAGGCTCATCAGGATCACTCTCTGGCAATTGCTCAGGCAGTAGTTCTTCGGGAAATGAACTTCCTAGTAGCTCGCTACGTTCTGAAGATTCAGGAAAGCTGATGTCACAGAAACCCTCTTGCTTGTCCCAGCAGTTTGGATCTCTGAGAAAAGCGAGATCCCTGAGATAGAACCGGTCCAGAGTGTCCAGTAGATAATAGCAATAGAAACGTTTCCGAATGGTCTCCTGGTCAGGAGTGAAGCTACGTCCCTTGCGTTCTGCATAGCGCCGTCGGGTGTTGAGGTTTTTGGTGATCCTGCGATACAGGTCCCGCACTCTTCGCTTCTCATAGGCTTTTAGATCCACCTTTAGCTCCTCTCTAAAGAGTTAGGCGTGCTCCAGAAAACCAGAGGGTGACGGTCGGTCTGGGCACTGAGGTTAGAATCCAATGGTAGAGAAGAGCCCTGATCATAGTTATTGAGGTCTAGCTGACTAAGGTCAGAGCATGGCGATATCTCAACAAGGAAAGGATTCCCTTCAGAAAAACTGTGCAGAGGGAGAACAAGGTCGAAGCGGTCACTACCAGATGGTAATAGCTGGAAAGCTTGTTCAAGGTTGATAATGGCTGGCGAGTACATAGGATTGTCTCCAAAAAGAAAGTTCGGAGAACAACCACGGGAGAGAGGCTTTACCAGTTGACTAGTTGGCAAGGAGTACCAAACAGGAAACAAGCAGGAGGCACGGTCTCCACGGGTTGCTCAGGATACAGAGACAAACAGCGGGGTCCAATACTTGGAGACCGGCTGTCGCTTTAGCAGCATTTATTGACCGCCCTGCAAGCTGCTCTTCAAATCGGCGGTGGTACAAACAAAAAGACCCGCTCTACTCGGTTCAGCAAAGCGGGCCCTCAAGAATTCGGATTCCCTTTTAGCTGAACTTATAATGCGCCCGCAAGCGGATCAAATCGGCGCTTTCAGATTTCAAATATAGACAAATCTTTTGTTTTGGCAAGTAAATTAGACTGCTGTCAAAATAGGTTCTCTAAACTGAAAGCAGATCAAACAATCACATCATAATTTGTGCCCATGTCATCTCCAATCGTCCTGCATCTACCCCACGCCACCACGTTGATTCCTGAAGATCTTCGGGATGACTTCCTATCCTCAGATGAGGATCTTCAGGAAGAAGTAAACCGGATTACTGATCACGCGACAGATGTAATCTTTCAGAAGGCTTTTCCAAAAGCGAACGCAATCGTGTTTCCTGTCTGCAGACTTGTAGTTGATCCAGAGCGTTTCTCAGATGACTCTCAAGAGCCGATGAGCCAGGTAGGCATGGGTGTAACTTACACTAGAGGATCTTTGAGTCAGCCTCTACGTGAGCAGCCCACTCAATGAAAGCGTCAGGAATTACTGAAGCGATATTACATTCCTCATCACCAAAAATTGACAGATGCAGTTGAGGAGTTACTTTTGGCTAATAAGCGTTGTCTGATTATCGATGGGCATAGCTTTCCAGCTCTGCCTCTACCCTACGAACTAAACCAAACTGCTTTCCGACCAGACTTTTGCTTAGGTACGGATGACTTCTATACTTCAGAAGAACTAGTGGTAAGGGTTGAGAAGGAACTAGAGAGTTGTGCCTATTCAACTGCGCGGGATCAGCCTTTCAGTGGAACCGTTGTGCCGATTAAGCATTTTCAAAAAGACCAACGCGTTCAATCACTGATGATTGAGATCAACCTTTGGATTTATCTGGCAGAAAATTATTCGATTGATTCGGAGAGGGTGGAGATTTGGATAGAGGTTCTAAGACGAGTCGGGGGGCTTGAGAATAAATAAGTTGTAATTTGGTAGTCTGCGTTAAAGGGTAGGATTACAATTGTGTAGGTGAGACAGCAGTGGAGACAGATGGGTAGTTCTAGTGAGGGAACA
>JACLAD010016307.1_pt1 | contig 26671 bp, 16 predicted proteins | sample 8027901 | NCBI WGS metagenome assembly JACLAD01 (sample SAMN15725071, study PRJNA655200) | protist metagenome | isolation source: fluorescence activated cell sorting (FACS) single amplified genomes of... | place: Spain: Blaines Bay Microbial Observatory, Mediterranean Sea | collected 2016-07-05 | reverse complement strand
ACAGATGCCTGTACAACGAAAAAAAACAATCGGCAAAACTAAAGAGATGAATATGTAATGATTGATGGAAGTTATAACATTAATATGTGCAAATGATACTTACTGTGACAGGTGCACAGACAAACAACAGAGTTTTTATTATTATACAGTAATATAATGAAGAGAGTGCCAGAGTGCAAGAACAAATATATCTACTATATACAATGAAATACCGATTGTGTCTCACGCACACACCACCACGTTTTGCAACTTTTCAGATTTTAAGGGAAGTTAATAATATTGGAATATTACAAGTTAAAGTATATTATATTTATATAGGAAATAGGAAATAGGAAGTTTACAGTTTTACACCATTTAATAGGGAAATAAGTTGTATTATAATAGTATAATATTGTGATAATTTCAAATAATAACCTAAACCATCTTTCTAATTCTTCCCCTAAATAATAAATAAATAATAATTTCATCATGCAATAGTATGTATAAAATATATACGTAGCATTTACATATATATCCACATGGATATATATATATTTACAAAACATATGTCGGACCATGGCAAGTATCAGAAATAGCAGATGCAACAACCTTTTCAAAATATATATGTAGTAAATGAGGGGTACTATATTGCCAATAGTAAATAAATACGATAACCAACCTAAAACCAAAGGTGAAACTATGAAGCCCGAGACAAAGAGCGAAACGAAAACATGGAGAATGGTATTTATTTATACTATGATATTTGAAATTGTATTAAATATATTATTAATAATATTTGAACCAACATATATTTTTGACTGGGATGCATATATGGAAGAAGTTTATGGTGCTTTTCATAATCGCACGTTCGATTACAGCAAATTAAAAGGCGATACCGGTGCATTGGTTTACCCTGCTGGTTTTGTATGGTTATATACTATATTTTATAAATTATTTCAATGGGATTATGTGCATTTTACCACCGAATATCCAGAAAGTCGGAAAAATATATCAGGCTATGACGAACGGACTGTACGACCAACTGGTAGAATGTACAGCATACAATTCATGCATTTAATACTGTATTTAGTTGTTTTGACGTTGTTGTTTCGAATATATAGACGCACAAGAAAATTACCACCATATGCTTTCCCATTAATTGTTTTATCTAGGCGTGTACATAGTATATTTGTTCTAGGTTTTTTTAATGATTGTTTTGCTTTATTATTTTTCCTACTTGCGTTAGATCGGTATACATTAGATAAATGGTTCCTTGGTTGCATATTTTATAGTATTGCGGTCAGTATTAAAATGAATATATTACTGTTTGCACCTGGGTTGTTATATTTACTATTAAGACGTTTTGGAATCGTCAAAACGATTTTCCCACATTTATTTATTTGTGCATTTGTACAAGTCATATTAGCTTTGCCATTTTTAATGCAATATCCAATTGAATATTTAAAAGGTGCATTTAATTTTGGACGTAAATTTATATACATATGGTCTGTTAATTTTCAATTTGTACCTGAAGAAATATTTCAAAGCAAATTATTTAGTATTTCATTGATAATTGGGCAATTAATGATGTTATTAGTATTTTATACTTTGATATGGTCTAAACTGGGGAAAGTTGGTAAAAAAATATTAAATCCAAATGCAAATGAAATCGTATATGTTTTGCTAACTGCAAATTTTATTGGAATAGTATTTTGTCGTTCATTACATTATCAATTTTATGTATGGTATCATTTTAGTATTATTTATTTATTATGGCAAACAAATTTCCCCACGATTTTAAGAATTGTAATAATTTTAACAATTGAAATTGCTTGGAACCAACACCCTGCACAGCCATGGAGTTCACTCTTATTAATAGCATCACATGTAAGTTTATTGGCAGGATTATATTCCAAAGGCATCAAAAGTGATAGCATGAAGGGTAAACGTGGCGATTAAAAATTTGAAGTGTGGAGAAAGTATTTTTGAGAGATGATAAAAAAAAAGGGAGATAATTATAAAAATAAGATTACATGATACACGCGTGTTCATTTTATTACACTGCGCGCGTATACGCGTTATATATATAGATATAGACAGGCTGAGAGCTTAGACCATGACTTTTGGCACTTTCCGTTTACATAGGTAATATTTTGTACTTTTAGTATATTAAAATTTAAAAAAATCAGTTTTTGGGAGAACTTTTTTTTCCAATTAAGTACACGTTTTTTCGTAGTCTTAAACTGGACACTTAAAAGCAGTATTTTCATTTTATTTTTTATTTTATTTATTGATAAATATTTATATTGCGTGCTGTGTATATGCTATTGCACTTCACACATATCTATGAAATACGCATACATAGATATATATTTATCATATTTATTGTTGAAAAGTAGATTTTAAAAATATATCGAAAAATACATCAAAATACATTTTATTAACACGGTTTTGACGTGATTGTCTTCTTCATATCATAAAGGTTCTTAAAGTCGCAAAGGTTTCATTTCTTTTAAAAATTAAAAATTTTATCTCAAATTTTATATTTTCGTAAATTGCAATTAAATAAAACACCAAAAAGAGCAAGTTCAAAGAGGGAAAGAGAGAAAATGTCGTATAAAATATAAAATTCACAATTAAAATAACATAAACATAAGATATCGTCTAGATAATAGATAAAAATTAAACTATATTTATCATTAAAAAAGAATATAATGCAAAAAATTAAACGATAACTCTCTAAATTTCTTTTTTGTCATATTTATTTGTATATTTTAATTTACGTGTTTTATTATTACAGTATCTATCTTCACCGGTTCAGTGGCATAATTAATTTAATAATTGAAAATATAAAAATTGAAATAAAATTTTCAATTTGTAAAATAAATTCAGGATAAGCAACTTTAAGAACCTTTATGATATGAATATGATATTTTAATCACTTTTGTGATATAAAAATATATTTTGATGTATTTTTCGATATAATTTTAAAATCTACTTTTCAACACTATATATATTAAATATATATATGTGTATGCGTGTTGATTAGATATGTGTGAAGTGTAATAGCATATACACAGCACTGAATATAAATATTTATCATTAAATAATACACTAATTTCGCGTAATAAATTTTAAGTATTTTCCCTAATTTTAAGGATTTTAAAAAAATGTTGATAGGAAGCGAAAAGTCATGGTCTAAGCTCTCAGCCTGTCTCTATATATACGGCGGACTCGTGTAAAATTATTTTAAATACGCTCGTGTATAAAATATTTTAAAAATATTTTTAAGCGCGTATATTTTATATTATTTTACGCTTCGTATTATATTTTATCATTATATGCATATATAATTATTTTACGCTTTCGTATATATTTTATCATATTACTTTGTACGAATTCGTATCTAAGCTTTTACGACTTCGTAAAATATTTTTTTATTTTTTTTGGTATTCTCTTTTTCGACTCTTGTTTTGAAATTTTTATATCTCATTTTCATCTACAACCTTTGCATAGTTGCTCCTACCATTACCACCACCATTGATCAAACTTTTTAGACGCGACAAACAATTTTCAGACTTATTTTTATCAAGGCTATTTCTTCTTTTATTTGGTGTACCCATATTACTATTGTTGTTGTTGTTATCATCATTCTCAAGTGCAAGTTTTAATCGTTTTATTTTTTCACCTAAAACTGCAATTTGGTCAGTTGCAAAATTAATTTCACTTTCTACATTTGATAAAACCTCTCCAGGCTCATCTTGCCACCGTTGTTTAGTGGTATTATTATTATTATTATTATTGTTTCTGTTTTTCGGCGATGGTAATGGACTTGGTGTAGCATCATTTGCTCTATATGAAGCATCTACACGTTTCACTAATTCATCAACTTTATTTTGAAGTGATTTAAGTGTTAAAATCTGCTCACTAGCTTTAGGAGCAATCGTGATCTTCAATGTATGTACAGTTGAGCGCAATAAATCTTGATGTTTCTCTAGTGTTTTTGCCATAGTAACAATTTCCGTTTTTGCTGTCATTCTTTTTTTCTTATGTGATTTTAACTCTTCTTCTTTTTTTGCAATTTTAACAGCAATTTCTTTTGTTGAAATTTCTTTTTCTTTTGACAGAATTTCATGTTTTGTTTTAAACTTGACAATTTCTGATTTTAATTCTATGATTTCTTCTGATAATGATATGACTTCAACTCGCTTGTTACGTAAATTTTCCTGTGAGCTATTAAATAAATTTGTCATCTTTTGCAATTCTGATTCTGTATTATGTAATGATTCATTTATTTTTTCATATTTAACTTTAGATTCGTTTAATTGATCTGTAAGTTGGTTTTTAAATGCTTTTGTTTTATTTTTACGTTCTTTTGCCTCATTCTTCATAAGTTCAATAGTTTTTTCTAAATTCCTATTTTCTTGATCAATATCGTTTTTCTGCTTTATAACACTATCCAATTCAATTTTAATCCTATTCTTTTTATTTTCAGCTCTTTCTTTATCATGTTCTGCGTTTGATAATTTTTGTTTTAATGCTTCCAACTGTAAATCTTGTTGACCACTGCCTTGGCGTAACAACTGTTCCAATTGTAACTTATCGTTTTTTATATTTTGTATCAAATCATCTTTCTCATCATTGTCCTTTGTCAGTTTTTGAATTTGCTTTTGCAATAATTGTATTTCTGCATCATTATTATTGGTGATAGTAGTAGTAGGAGGAGGAGTATTGCTATTAGCCGTTGTTATATTATTATTATTATTATTTGTCGAAGATAATTCTAGTTCTGCTAATTTTGCACTTAAATCAGCAACACGTTTACCTAATGCAGATTCCGCTTCAATTTTCTCTGTTAATTGTATTTGAAGAGCTTTAACTGCTGCAGTCAATTTCTTCTTTTCAACATTCGATTCAGTAACAAAAACTTTCGCCCTAGCTTTTAACTTATTCAATAATAAATTTTTCTCACTTAGTTGTTTTTTTAATGTTTCTACCATTTTCACATCACTATTTGGCGAGGTGACCATATCCATATTTTCCGACATAATTGTTTTGTTTCTACAAATAATTGTTCTTCTAATTGTAAATATTATCGTTACATATATATATTAATATTGTTATCTTTACAAGTGTAATAAATTTCTTCTTCAAACAGATTTAATATATTTATAGTGTGGAATGGAAAGAATCTATATATCCATTCCATCAATAATATCAAGATATATTAATATTAATACCACAGGTATTCCAGTATTATATTACTATTTTATTCTAATAAGCAACAACAACAACCTAACGACAGAAGATGGACATAATAAATATAACAAGAAGAAGAGAGGAGAGTCTGTGGCTTTTTATAATGCTGTGCACCTGTTATGAGAAACCTTAATCGGAACACCACTGTCTCACAATCGCGGTGCGGTGCAGAGAGAATTTTTTGATTTATAATCTTCCTTATCTGCACCCTTGCCGTTTTCTTCCGCTTCGTTTTCGTTTCTTGCGACAAGTCCTTGTTCCGTCCAGGCGGCTTTTAGGGAGCGCTATCCAACGCCTTCCGACCTGGGCCATCCAGTTGCCACCCCCAACGACTGGTTGCCCACACTGGGTTTGGAGGAAGAGCGAATACCCGTTGGTATTTGTTCTCCTCGCCGCGCGTCGCTGCTGCTGCAATGCTGTATACGTCACAGGCCGTTGTTATCTGTTCCATTCACCTCTTTTGAATAGATCGTTTGCGGTACAACCATGGTGTACTGCCGATGCTGTCTTGGTAATACTTCTGTATTCATAAACTTTTCTCCAGTTGCTAATATGTTTAATTCAATAAAAAATATTTAGATTCTAGATCTGCTTATACAGGATTGTACATATATATATGATTCAAACTTACTTTTAGAATCTACATTTTTTCCAAAAAAACAAAGCCGAATTGTAAATTAAAGGTGTTAGTAATTTCTTCATCATTTCTTTGTTATTTGAAATTAGAACATATCCAGCCGGATTATGGTTTATCACATCATATTTATGAAATGTGGTATGTATTGTTGTGTGTTTTGAACTTAGGTATACATTCAAATATGAACAACAAGCAATCATATCATGCATTTTTAAAACAATTGAAAGAACATAAACAGAAAGTAGTAAAAGAAATTGAAACACAGCAAGAATGGAAATGCAGCAGGCAAAAGAGGAAAAGAAAGCCAGAAAAGAGATGAAAAATCTAGTGATCACAGCTGGGAAATTATTTCCTGAACATGGATCTATGTCCAGTGAAGAACATTTGCAATACAAAAAATAAATGCAGTGTTAGAACATCGTATTTGCGAATTAATTTTTGTTACTATTAAAATTAAAAGTAACTAGATAACATACCAATTGTGGAGACTCTCCACTCGAATTTCAATGCTATGTAAATAGTAACATAATTCCACGTATTTCAATGCTATGTACATAGTAACGTAACTCTGAATTTCAATGCTATGTACATAGTAACATACTTGTGAAAGACTCTCCACTCGAATTTCAATACTATGTACATAGCACTGAAATTCGAATAAGTTGCTATACCAAGTAATAATAATAGTGCAATAATAAATAATAATTATTTATCCCGGACATGTAAAATGTATAATGTCTTACACTACTTGTCTTGGGCTTGCACGTGTGTGTGTGTACAATCTAAATCGAGAATTGCATGCAATTTTAAAACAATCTTTTCTATATCACGTAAGTCATTCAACTGAAAAAAAAATTAAAGAATATGAAAGTATCTACTACTTCTTCTTCCATTGTGACTTTACTATTAGTAACAATAACATGTACTTGTAGTTATGCATGCTTAGAAAGAAATTTAAACTTTCAAAATGTTCAAGTTGCATTTACAAGTTTACAAAATCAAATCTTAACGAGTAATACTTTGCAAGAGGATCCAGGCTTACTAAAGCAGATGTACGACTCACCAGGATTCACTGGAACTTTTATTGAAAGTGATAAACTTCCAACGCAAAATCTCATTATTAATGGGATTGTTGCGCAGGACAACGTGTTAAATCAAACCATCACTCAAATGACAGTGGAAACTTCAGCTCAACCAAATGCAAAATTTCCGACTATGGTATATCAAGGAAAATTTGATGAAAATTTCCATAAATTAACATTTCAAATTGCTTCTAAGCAATTAAAATGTCAGGTTCAAGAAGTTGATACAAAAAACGATATAGTTGTAGAAAATTCATACGTAACAGATTTATTGTTAAAAACAAGACATGGAGTTGGCAGCAACTTAACATTTTTTGGGTATCAATTTATTGGAAGTTATTTAAGTGCTGGGTATGTACAGACAGAAACTGATGGGACAATGAAAGCAATCTTTATTAGTGTGTTAGATGCTCATCTATTGGCAGTTGGAGTCGAAAACAAAGCAAAAAACATTACTATGCAAGCTTTGTTTCAAACATATGAAAATAAAAGACCAGCATTAAATGAAGTAACCCTTCCACCAACCTTATTAGCTTTGTGTTAAAATGTGTGTATATAAAAATATCAGACGATAATTTTAATGTGCAGTGCGGTTTTTAATTATGATTATACGAATTCATAATACGGTGCGTCGTAAAAAAAAAAAAGAGAACAAAAGAGTTCTTTTTATAATATCAATATTCTAGAATTATATACTTCGTATATATATATCATTGTGTGTAATATTTTTTTACTTTCGTACGAGTATTTTTTACGTACGAACGTAGATTTTACACCTTTCTCTTTTTAAATTTTTTATTCGATCTCGTATATAGTGTGTGTGTCTTTTTTTTTTTTAGTTTTTTTCATCCTCCATGCCTTCAAAATCATTGCAACGTTTTGTTGCCCGTAGATCTACTTTTTTTAAACGAATAGTACCAATAATTTCCTCTTGCAATTCATCTTCCACACGACCTTCTAATGTAAATGCTAAATCTATTGTTAATTGTTGTATAGATGCTATAATTAATCCAGTTAACATAGTTGCTACTTGCGAAGATGCAACATCAATATCTACTTCGCAATAATTATCAGTAATGTAATATTTTTGATCTACTTTTAAACCTAATAATGCTGGCTTTGTTCCTACTGCACTTTTTACAACCCATGGACCTTCTGCTATACGTGGTATTATTTTCCAGCGTTGATTGCGAAATTCATCATCCTTCGTTAAAAAATTCTTCCACATTTGTTGAAAATGTTTTGGCATTTTATCAACTGGTGGCATTCTATAATACATCATTAAAGTATGATGCGGTGGACTGGGTGTTATGACATTTATAACATAATAAAAGCTTGTATCGCCACGATTACGCGCAGCTTTTAAATATGTGTTTCTTTTACGACGTTTCAGCGCATGTAATTGTACTTTATCACCAACATTGAAAAATTCGCATGCAGCTAATACTGCTAAGGAACCATTGGATGATACTTTCTTCCGATCTTTCATGTAATTTTTACCACGAACTTGATAATATTTCTGTACTTCTTGACGATCTAATTCTCTCCACGTATTTACAGCATCTTCACTAGTTGCACGTGGCCAAAAAAATGGCACGGCATCTTCGACACTACCACGCCTTTGAGAAACTTTAGTTTTGCCACCGTCATTTCTAACCTTATTGCCATCATTTCCGTCATACCTAAACTGAGTTGCATCTTCCGTTTCTAATGTAGACGATATTTTTTCCAACATCGAGGATGTATCAACTACATTTTGATCTGGTACATTACCACAATAATTCCTAATGCGTATCCATGCACGGCGCCGAACATAATCCAACATTGCCCGTGGTTGTGTAACACCTTTAAATTCATCTGTGTAATCTGCAAAATTGATGGCGTACATCCAACCATCTGCATTACCATCTTCATTAGGTTTTACTTTCCATGATGTTTTCCATTCCCATTCAGGAATTTTCTTATCGTTTTCTTTAGGATCCTCCGTTTGACTAAATGATTGATCATAATTACAATATGCACCTGGATCAGTTAAAAGCAAATTTGCACCTCCTCCATAACCAACAATTGGCAAATATCTTTGATTTTCATATACTGCTTCTTCAACTTCATCGCGAAAGGTATTAATGACATCAAGTGTACGTATACGATCTGCTAACCATGCCGCACAACCTTCACGAACGTTCGCTAAGCATTTTAACCGGACCCAACGACGTCTTCGTACTTGCGAGAAAATATTATGTTCTTTAAACCATTCTGGAGCATCGTCCCCTCCACTTGTTGAAGTATTTAAATTTTCATTACTATTGTTGTTACCATTATTGCTATTATTATTATTATCTTCATTATTATTCGCAAAACTCTCTTGTTGCAAACCACCATCAAAAAATCGTGTATAAGACCAACCGCAAATATCCGTATTGACTGTTGCATGATCCACGTGCCATTTGCTTAAAATATTAAACGCTTGTCCACCATGTCTTGCAAGGTCACGTGTTGTTGATAATATTGGTAAAACATTTTTTAACATCATTCGAGGAACCACCAATCGGGCTCCACCATCTCTTCAAGCCACCACCTCCAAAATGTTCGTCTGTACTTCCCCATGTACCTAATTTTGAATTGTATTGTTGATGTTCCCATATCTCATCAGCAACTATATTTTCAGATGCATTTTTTCCAACGTTACTATCATCTACACGTGATTTCAATAAGATTTGCATAATATCTTGTGGACATTTTTCATAAGTTAATTTAGAAGCTAGGTTATTTGCCACGTTGTTTTCCGTATTGTTATTACTCTTTTCGGATACGACACTGGTCATAATAATATATATATATATTCTATGTATATTATATTTTTATAACCAAAAAAATATAAAAGAAGAAACAAAAAAGTATACTATTGTATATATATATATATTATTATTTAAGTAACTATATTTCCTTCTTTAATAAAATCAAAAATGTTACTATAGTATAGCAAAAAAAAACAACAATTGTTTGTAAAAAATTTAAACAAAGAAATTTAGTTGTATAAATATATATTATTATACTAAATAATACACTAAATTAACTACTATCGCTACTTGATCATTCAATATATAAATATTATATAAACATTAATTTCATTATCTATCTGTCTTTTTGTTTTGACTTTAACTATGTATATCTTCTATGACTATATTTATTTTTTACTCTTCTTTTTTCTGAGTTGTTTATTCATTTGTTTATACCACATACACAGGTAGATATAGTGCAATATATTGCCATCATCATGGGATCATTGCACCAATCCACCTCCAGCACATTTGGGTTAGTCTGCGTCGTCAGACTCTTTCCGATACATTTGGGTTATATACTAAGTCATTTATACTTTACAGTATTAATATTGATACTATTATGAAAGTGATTTAAATACCTTATTAATTAAACTTATTGTTGGGGGAAATATAAGGTCACACAACAGCTATTTCCGGATGCGCCTCATTTAAGGATTATCACTTCAACAAAACATCTCCAGTAAACACATCGGCATTTACATTACCACAACACAGCGGGACTTTAACTTACATGTAATAATAATAATCTTCTTCTCAAAAAAAAAAAATCCTAAAAAAATCATCTATTATTATTGAAATTATTAGAATTATTAAAAACTTCGAAACAGATGTATGGAGTTACAGTATACATGTGAAACAATCCGTCTGTGTATAACATCTACCATCCGATATTCATTTCCTACAATATACATATATATATATTTATAACTGTTTTTTTCGTATATAAATTTCCTACTAGATAACTATGAAATATATTTTTCTAAATAATGTATTCTTCTTCTTATTATTATTATTAACATTTGCAATCAATTTAGTTGCTGCAACCTCTCCAACCTCACATCATATTTATAATGATTTCACCGCCAAGGTAGCACCAGAAGCAAATGACCCGCATCGTTTTAAACAAATGGTACACCTTCGCACAGGACTAGGGCGTGTAACGCATTTTGAATACGACGCGACGAAGCATGATAAAATAATATTGCCACACGATGAGGATGGTTTAAAAGTTATTGCTTGTACAGAAAACACAGTAACAATTCAAGTTTCTAAAAATCAAATTTCACTATCAAATAGCTGGACATCTGGATGGAAGTTTACCACAACAAAAGATCATTACGAGTGTCCTTCTAGCAGCAATAATATGAGTACAATTGTTTATTATCGTGAAATTGTCAACAAGACAACAGTTGGAATAAATAGTGATGGTGGCAAAACAATTTTATTGACAACAAAAAATGCTATTTTTTCTGATTTTTTTAAAACATTATCAATGAAAATGTATTCAAGCCACATATTGCATAAAGATGAGTTTAGTACAGCGCCACTGCAAAATAACAACAACAAAAATCGACGAGAATTATTTAATTCTAGAACAAAAGGATATCCGCCCACAAGGCGTTTAAAATTTAAAAAATTTATTCACAAAGCAGGGAAATGGGTGAAGAAAAAGATTCTAAAACCTGCAGAAGAAGCGGCAAAATTTCTTGCAACTGGTAAAGCTGATAAAACGTGGGAAAAAGACTTTGCAATTAATTGGAATTACGATAAAGAAAGGGGTGAAGCAGCAAAAACAATCCCAATCCATGGACAAACAGCATGTACTTCCTGTTATTTCCATGCCGATGCTGGATACAAAGTAGAAATCGACGTAAAACATTACAAATTAGAAAGTGTTATGGCAGAAGTGTATGGAGATGTAGAATTAAATTTAGCGATGACAAACCCTGGTCCTGCCATTGATGTGAAAAAGTTAGATAAAGTAATGGATAATGTTGAACTTTTTTCGATTAAATTTATGATTGGACCTGTTCCAATATGTGTTAAATTACATTTAGACGTTGATTTAGGATATCATTTCACAGTTAGTGAAATTGGTAATACACCAGATGTCACTGCAAGAGGGGAAGGGCATATACGATTTGGAAAGCAATACAAACGTGGAATGGGTTGGGAACCAATTAATTCACATACTTTGGATCTTGATTTCGATAGTGATGGTGGTACAGTAAAAGCAGATATGTATTTATATGCAAATATTGTTCCTAAATTATCCATTGAACATATTGGCGACGTAGCAGTAACTGTGACTCCTGCCGTCGATGTTGGTATTATTGCTTCTTTACCAAAGGCAAGTTGTGATTTTAAACCATTAAAAGACAAACACGCTTCGTGTGTTGCAAGCGAAGGGGAAGATAACCAAGGCTGCTCATTAAGTTTAGATGTAACCCCATCTATTAATGTTGAAATGAATATCGAAGTTGATGTTGAACTTTTTCACAAATCATTATACAAAAAAACATTTGATCCCATGATTTTATTTCAAAAAACATTTGCAATTAATGGTTTTCCAAAATGTTTAATATCTAGTTGGTCAAAGTCAAATAATAATAAACAAGGGCGTCGTCATTTATTGTTACGTGAAAATGGTAACCATGATGATGGAAGAATATTAATAACATCATCGCCTGATAGTGATAATGGCAAATCAATTCGAGATGCAAACTTAACAAACCCACGTGTTTTTTTGCAACAGCGTGGTCGTTCTACGCTATGCTCCAATGATTGCAGTGGCCAAGGGTTTTGCATCAATACCACTTCTACTGGACATATGTTCCAATGTGTTTGTCAAGAAAGTTGGACTGGAAGCGATTGTTCCACTAAATTAATGTGGGTAGTTGATCGTTCAAATTATAAAACAAATAATGCTGGTGTGACAACTAGATCGAATGGTCCATACCCAGAGCCGAATATATGTGGACATGGAACAGTTGTGAAAACAACAGAGCAAGTAGCAATTGATAGTCTATCTGTTTGTAAAGGACGAACAAGCGCTAATATTTGTGCATCAAGAAACGATATGAAAGCATTAGACACAACTATCGGATCGGTATTGAAAGAGTATGTAACAATGGGTTACCCGTGTGGTGCAGCAATGGCGGAATTGCAATGTAGAATTAGTTTCCCTGCAATTTTAGATACAACATCAAAGCGTATTGCACCAATTTCATATGAATCTTGTCTTGATTTATTTACTGCATGTCTTGGGGACAGTGAAGCAGATGAAATATGCTCAGATACATCTGCGATTGGTGGTTCTCATGCTGGAATTTCATTAGCAAATAGCCCATGGCAATTGGCATCATTGCCATCACTGTTTGATGCTGAACATGCTTCAAATAATTTTCATAAAAAATGTTTACCAGTAGAGGATAAATTGGATGGCTGCCCTTCTACAATGAATAAAATGGTTCATATCAATGCAGATATATGGACAAGTGTTGATGAAGTTGATGCGTTTGTATCAAAATCAATGAAAGAGTTAGTAGATGGAGGTATGACAGATGTAAATTGCCTGAACGCGAATCGTGAACAGTTATGTGCAGTTCACATGCCAATTTGTAACAAATATGGAAATCAAATAAAGATGACCTATGATGAATGCGTAAATATGGTTCAAAAATGTCCATCACTTCCGCAGAAATCATATCAAGATTATGGCCTTTCTGGTCCAAGCGACCCGGCCTATCCAAAACAGCTATGTAATGATAAATCGGAATTTTTTGTTCGAAATTTCGTTGGTGAACATCCAGTTGTTTGTGGATTAGAACAAGAACTTGCTTTTAGCAGTAGTAAAAGTAAACACAACGGTGGTGAAAATGGTGATGGTACAACAAGTAGTGATATGCCATGGCATCAAAATGTTCATATAGTTGGAATATTAGCATTGATTGTAGGTTTTATTTTAGGTGCGGTTGTCATTAAATTTATTGTTGTAAATATTGTTCAAAAACATAATAAACATCATAATATTAGGAATACAAATAATCCAATGATGAATAATGATGATGGGATTACTAATATTCCAGCAACAGGTTTAAAAGTTGAAATGCAAAGTGGGAAAACAATTGGTGTAAAAGATGATGATATTCATACAAGGAATAAAAGTAGAAATACATGGGCGGAAAATGCAATTTGAAAAGGATATGGTAAAAGGGAAGAGGCGAGGATCTACACGACTAATATATAGTTGCAGCAGCAGTATTTTTGTTTTATTTTATAAAAAGTTTTACCTCCATAGGTATGATTAAAATATTATATATATATACGACGCGTATATATATAAATATTTTTAGGAATAGCACTTTTTTTTCTCACTCTCTGTTACCTTGTTACATCACATGCTTTTCCTCCCTGCTATACTATTTTTAATTTAGTCCTGATGTCTCCATGCTAATTCCCGACACAAAACCTAAGCACCTATAAATTTAATAAACCGTTGGAAAAAAAAATAAAATCTGTACAGCTGATGATGTGACCTTGTTTTTTTTTGGGGGCCACCGACCCGCACAGAGAGCACACATTTTACAAGTAGATTTGTAACATCTATTTTACGATAAAACATGTGCATATTCACAACTGTCACCACTCCTGAGTGATTGATTGATTTGTTTTATTAAGACATAGTAAGAATACGACAATATCTAGTTAAAAAGATATAATTTAACGAACATGTCCAATATATTGAAAACATTAAAAGTCCCAGAACGAAAATCACAAACAAAATATAAAGAATATTTGGCTAAAAAAAAGGAAAAAGAAATAGATCGATTTGGAACCCCTTGGAATTTATCTTGGAAGTATTGGTTATTATTTATTGTTATTATTGCATTATATTTTTTAATATCAAGTGTCACATTTTGGAAATTTGTAATAGCAAAAGTTACAGGTATTGTTTCGCATACAGAATTGTAGAAGAAGAAGAAAAAGACGATGTATCATAGCAACAACAATAACGCATATAATCGTGTAAAATTACGTGTAAAGAAAAAGAGCCAAAAAGTTTTAATAAGTAGATCAAAAACGTGTAAGGATAAATATTATTTATATGAAAAAAATGTTCAATCATTTTTAAATACGCCAAATATAAGCGTTTCAAGCACATTTGTTGATACGCTTGCAAAGATTGCTGCAAACGCCATGGAAGTCTCTGTAGTTAATGATGACGATATTTTAAATAACAATAGTACGTTTGAATATCCAGATGATAAAAAACTCAATGTCGATAACAATAATGCATTGTTACAACCGTGGAGGGTTCAAGATTTACCTTCGACACATATACCAAATATTATTGAATTAAAAGAATCATTATCGACGACAAATGAAGATGCTACAAGTGAAACCCATGACAATAATAATATTTATAATAATAAAAATATAATTACAAACAAAGACATGGAGAAATTTTCACATAACAGGAAAAAATTCAAATATCTTAAAAGAAAAGTTATCGAAACGCCAATAATAAATGATGAAACATCTAGTTCAAGAACATATTATGATACAAAAGGAAAGCAAATACAAATCGAAACAAAAAATTTAACCCCTCAAAGTAGTCTTGTAGCACGTGATGATGATAATGATAAACGTAATAATAATGGACCTGCTACCCGTCCTCCAGATATTGTTGCAGATAATAGTAGTAGACCTTGGAGTGCAACATCGACAAATCGGCCGTGGAGCGCAACATCCGGATCTAATATGTTACCAAAGAATAATACACGAAGATTAAATACAAGTTCAGGTAATCGCCGTCGTTTTGTACAAAGTACTGGTAACATTAAAAAACGCCGACAAATGAAGCATATGCCATGGCTACCAACAATGTCGTATACAATGAGAAAAGAAACATCTTATACACCAGTAAAACATGATGATAAAGCTAAAAATTCCAAAACAATGATGACAAAGAAGAGTAACAAAAAAAAGAGGAAAAACAGCAAAAAAAAACAAGGCGGTGCAGGATTAAATCTTCAAACAAAACCAAAATCTAAACAAGAAATTGCAATGAGAAAGAAAATGAAAGAAGAAGCATTGAAACGCACATTAGAAAAAATGAACAAACAAAAATTAAATACAAATCGATTATCCAAACCAAAATATATTTTAAATCCAATCGAAAAAACAACTTTAAATGTTAACAAGATTGAAAAAGGAAAGACAGGTCCTTGTACGCTTGAAGAAGCACTTCATAGAAGTCGAAAATTAATTTCGAAAAATAAAGCATTATATAAATCACCTTCAACATTGTATCAGAAAAACTACAATGCAAAATATAATTATATAAAACCACATGGAGATGAACGGCAAAGTATATTACTTAGTACTAGTGATGCTATGTATAATCCTTTTAAAATACCGAAACTTGCAAAGAAAGTGCAATTTAATTTTGCTAGAAGAGTTGATTTATTAAGTAATTTAATGGGAAATTATAATTTAGATGAAGAAGATTTAACTGGTATTCCAAAAGTGTACAAATATAATGTGATTGAGGAAAGGAGTATTGAATTGTGATAATACGTAATATATATGTTGTGGGGAAAAGAGAGTGTGATTTTTAGTGCATTTTCATAAATATTATCACGAACTCGTTTGTATATAATTAAATTTTTTTAATAATCATATGTATCATCTTTCGTGCATTTTACATATTTGTACACATCCTGGACATCATATTTGGAATATTCATAAATTATTTTCAAAAATCCATATTCTTTTATCGTTTACAACGAATTGGTATTTCCCTATCAAAACTATAGATATTAGTATACTGATAATGTACCTGGAAACATAAATATACAGGTATAAAAGTAAATAATTAGAAGAAAGCAACAAATTCAATATAATAATAATTATAAAAAAAACAAAATAAAAAATGAAAGAAAGCAAAACAACGTAAAAGATACAACAGTATAGCAAAACGAAAAAGAAAAATACAATCATAAAAACATGGCATCAGAAGTAAGAGCATCGCATATTTTGTGCAAACATGCACAGAGTCGAAATCCAGTCTCCAGGCGTACAGGAGAACCTACAACTGAGTATTCAAAAGAAGCTGCAAGAAAAGAAATTAGTGAAATATTAGCTCAATTAAAAGACATTCAACAAAAAGGTAATGGTGAATTATTCGATGCTTTTGCAAACATAGCAAAACAACGTTCGGATTGCGGTTCATTCCAAGCTGGTGGTGATTTAGGAATGTTTGGTCGTAATATGATGCAAAAACCGTTTGAAGATGCAAGCTTTGCTTTAAAAGTTGGAGAATTATCTGACATTGTTGATACTGATTCAGGTACACACATTATATTGAGAACTGCATAAAAATTTAACGGCAAAAATACCAAAGTAACAAAAAGCATTTTTTGAAAGCAGAAAACAGAAAAAGAAACGTGTGTGCGTGTGTAAAAAGTACGACACAGTATTTTGTACGAATAAAATATACACAAGCTTGAAATAATATAAATTAATATTTTGAAATGATATTCGTATATAACATGTTATAAAAAATGCAAAAGAATGTTTTTTCTGGTATTCCTCTCTCTCGCTTTTTCTTTTTTCCTCTTTCACTTTTTTTTCTAAATTAAATAAATAGTACCACAATCTCTTAAATACATCACACGATTATTCTTGTCTAATTGCGTTATTATAGAATCTAATTCTTCACGAGAAAAACGATTACGACTACCACCATATTTATCGTATTTTGATGGAGACAATACATGCATTGCATTTAATTCAGAAAATACTAAATCAATGGAAAGAATATCTACTCGTTTGTTATGAAACATCCCAACAATGGTTTCTTTTACTTGACGCCTGCGTTCGTTTCTTTCCTCTTCTGCAGCTTTAGCTATTTTAGCAAGTCGTTCCTCTTCTTCTTTTTTTTCTTTTTGAAGCATTAATGCTTCTTCAAGTGCATTAGCTGCAGCTTGATCTGTCGTGGTACTATTGTTGGCATTATTATTTGCCATTGCAGAACGTTTCTTCGGTGGTAAAAGCAATGGACTCTTTGGTAAACGAAACGGCAATTGTTTTTTCTTATTCATTTTACTTGTGTTGTTGTAGTTGCTGGTACTTTTGCCACTGCTGTTGTTGCTATTATTAATACTACTAATAATATCATCTGATGGGTTGAAATTGATTGGTTTGCTCATTTTTTTTTTCATTACATAATCAATAAGACTAGCATCATCATATGTTTGCCTTTGATTATTATTATTATTATTATCATTATTAAATGTTTTCATTGGTTGTGCTTGTATTTGATTGTTTGATGTAGTAGTTGTAACATTTTTCGACGTCTTCCTCTTCGTAGTGGTTGTAGTTGCGGTGGTAGTAGTCGTCATAGCAGTAGTTGTTGTAATTGGAACAATTGTTTTTTGTTGTTTTTTCTGCACTACTTGAGCAACAATTGGTTTCTTTTTCTTACTCTTTATTTTTTTTATCTTCTTTTGTACTACCACAGCTGCTTTACTAAGTGCTTTAATTTCTTTAATTTTCTTTTTTTTCCCATCTTCAATCGATTTTTTAATTTCTTCTAATCGCTTCAAACGTAATTTTTCCATTTCTGCTTTTGCTTTATCTGTCAATCGTTTTTTTGACGATGGTACAGGTTTTGTAATTTTATCATGAAAAAAATCTGTCTTGATGGTTTCTCTTTTCTTTTTAGAATTTAAATCATTCGATGTTACATATTTCAATTCAATGTTTTTTTCACTTCCACCTAAAACATATTTTACATTGACTGTACCTGCTTCAGGATTAATTTTCATCACTTGCCCAACACCGCCCGGTTTATTAATACCAGGCCAAGTACGTGATTGTACAACTACCATTTCTTTTAATCGATATGGAAAATTTTCGTTTGTTGTTGTTGATATTTTCGTAGTCGTTGTGTTTGAAAAATTAGTTGATTTTGTCGAAGCACCATCACTATTCGTTACCAACGTGCCATTATTAGCACTTTTTTCGTTCTTGGTCGTCGTTGTATTAGATAAAAATGATGAACCTGGTGATGGTGCATCTGATAATATTTGTTGTTTATTTTGTGACGTTGTTGGAGATATTTGTTGTTGTTTTGGTAAAGTCGAAGAAGAAGAATTAGCTTTTGCTTTTTTTTTCGTACTGTCTTCTTTCTTTTTAAATTTTGGAGAAAGATACGAAGATTTACGCTTACGTGGAGTCGTTTTCAACATATTGTTACCTTTTACAAATTTTATTTCAACATTTTTCTCGGTACCACCTAGAATATATTTCACGTTAATAGTTTTATTATCATTGACTTTTACAATACGTCCAGTTCCACCTGGCTTATTGATGCCAGGCCATGTACGTGATTGTACATTTACTATCGAACCAACTTGCATGATGATGATATTCTTTCCAAACGACAGAAATAATATACAAAATATTATATTATGAATAATTCAACGCTCAATCAATATTGAATCTAATCAATTACGGATGATTGAATATCTATCTATCTATCTATTGTTCTATTCATTATTATACTCAGCTATATGTACAATATAGTTGCAATAGAATATTATAAATATTATTTTCTACAGAATTTAGCAAGCCTGTGTACCTGGTATATTTCAAAAAATATAACTGTAAATATTGTTGATTTAGATTTGGTACCATAGATTCCCCCAAAATACGAAAATGACGACCACTATTGTAACAAGTACAACATGACCACAGCATGACGACAGCATGACGGCGACAGCATAACATAATTCATATTGATATGTCCATTAGATTTAGATCTTTAATTTTTGTTTTATTTGGCATGTTCGCTTGGTATTGTATCATTAGCATGGCAATACGACTGATGGTATTATTATATATAGATAGATTAAGATTTAGTATACGGATGGAGTGATGGAGTACTATAGGAAAATGTTGTGTCTTCTTTTTTTGTTATTATTTTGTCATTTCTGTGTCTTATCTGAATCATTCATGTGAGATCAGATGATATTATAGGAGATACAAAGGAGTTATTGTTGTAAGAGTGGTATATGTATGTAAAGATAATATCATTTCATATCAATCGATTCATTCATCACATTTTATTAAGAAGAAAGAGAGAATTCAAAACAATAAAAAAAAACCAACAAATATATACAATGTTAGAAGTATTTTTTGCTGCAACACCCAATGGGTGGAAAGTTAGCATAGCATTGGAAGAATTAAAAGCAGCTGGTTGTGATATTGATTGGAAAGTAGTGAATGTCAACTTAGCAACGGATATGTTCACGGATTGGTATATGGAAGTGTCACCAAACTCTAAGATGCCAGCAATACGTGATGATGGTTTTACTATGTTTGAAAGTGGTGCTATTTTACATTACTTAGCAGACAAATTTCCAGGTGTGCTATTACCAAAAGATCCACACAAAAAATGGACCGCACTATCCTGGTTACACTGGCAAATGGCAAACGTAGGACCTATGTTTGGAAATCGATTGACATACATACGATATTTGCCTGAAGCAGGTGAGGTACATCCTCATCCACAGGAACGCTTTGGTAAAGAAGCACGTCGTTTAGCAGAAGTCTTGGATCGCCAATTGGAAGGTCAAGATTATATCTGTGGTGAATTTTCAATCGTTGATATATCTGTATATCCATGGTTAAGAGGTTGGAAATGGAGTAAAGTTGATTTAACAGGGGAACGTTTAGGTAATGGTACGAAACGTTTGGATAATGTATTGAAATGGATTGATCGTGTCCGTGCAAGAGAAGGTGTTTCTAATGGATTGAGATGGGGATTTGAAGGCAAAGAAGATGAGATTGATAAATGGTCCGAAGAAAGAAGAAATTCATATAAAAAAAGTGGTGGCAATATTGCTGTCACTCATGGTGTTGATAAAGCCGCTAAACTGTAAATATATGATAATATAAAATATACAGAATATATGATTCATTATTTTAAAAATAAATAAAAAAATGATGCCATCAGAAAAATCACATGTTGAATGTTTTCGAACAGTTCGGCGTCATCAGTGTCGCGATAAAAAAAGATTTAAAAAAAAAAACAGATTTTGTCTGTTCTAGTCAAGTAAAAATATAGTGTATGTGTATATATATAATATATAATATATATTTTTTTTTTTTCTTGCGATTGAGTATTGAGCATATGAATATTACTTAACATGAGAAGTAAAATTAGAGAGGATCCTCTCTAAGTAAAATTATTATATTTTATATAACTTAGATTTTAACCATACCATTTTTATATTTTTTTTATAATTTATACGCACATATAATTTTTACTTCGCGTATTTTTTTAATTTACATATTCTCAAAATGATAATTCCGGAGACATTAATCTTAATCTCACACTTTCATAGTGTGTTGATATTCTCATATCATAATTGGAATAATAGAGAATACCAAATGAAGGATTATTAATATATTAATATTAAAACACCACATAAAAATATATATTTTATAAAATTTTATAATAAATACACTCTGATATATCCTCTGTGTTTACTCTTCTTTTTGTACGAACTTCTATTCTTGTATTAGAACACATAACACCTGACAGTTATGATACTACGTATATTTTTTTCATATATCTCCAGACATTGCTTTTTTCCATTGTGCATAATCAGTAATTCGATGTCCCCAGGGGTAGGTGCCAGGCGATGTTTTGCTACAATGTAAATTCGTTGATCCATTTTTTTCCAAGATCCACGGTGAATTATTATCTTTTTTGCTTAATTTATATATCCCTACAGGTGCAAATAAATCATATCGAACACATTGATATTTTTCGGAAAAAACATCTTTGCAATTATCGTCAGATGGTATATCTTCTAAATTACATTTTAATAAAGCAGCAACAAGTGCAACACTTGCAGCATGTGAAAAACAAAGTACAGTTTTGTTTTTGGCAAAAGTTTCTAATTTATTGGCAAATTCAATAAATCTTTTAAAATAATCATCTGGGAATTTTTCTTGTGGAACATCGTATTTTGGATGCCTATGGCCATCTGTTGCTACTACATTGTGCAACGGGTTATATGTGTAGTCAATATGTGGAAAATAACGATATCGATCCGTTTTCGAAGGCAATAGACCTGGGCAATGCCATCCTTCGGACAGTCCAGATTCAATTGAAATTGGTATATTTTTTAATTCTGAAAAGGGCACCGCCGTTTGTATAGTTCTTACATATGGTGATACCAATATGGCATCAACATTAACGTCTGAAAACATTTTTTTCGCTGTTTCACGGGCTTGTTCATGGCCTAACGGGCTTAAAGGAGGATCTATTGTTAAACCTTTACAACTCTCAATTTTTTCTTTCCAGTCTTTATTTGCAAAATCATATCTATCACCATGCCTAATTAAATATATTACAGATTCTCCATTTTCATTATTATTATTATTTGATATAGAAGTCATTCTCTATTCTTTGTTTTTCTATAAAAAAATTTATTATTATTGCTGGTACTAGTGAAGAGTTTTGTTTAACGATGTTGTGTTGTAAATTATACAATATGGTTTTATTTGCTTTTAAAATATGATAAAATAACATATTTTATTGCACTAGTCGTCTACTCGTCTATTATTTTATTATCTTAATATAATAATAGACGCACATACCAATAATAATAATGTATGTGTTCAAAGCTACTAGAAGAATATAAATTGTCGGTAATTTTTAGAATAAAAGGAATAAAATAAGAAGTACACGGCTGCTTATTGAATACTCTGCATACAATGGCATACATTCAAAAATACAAAAAATTACTCAAGGACTCGTTACTTTGATCTCTCTCACTAGATATGAAAAATACTCTCACAATACGCAAATAGATTTTACAATTTTTGTATGATAGGAACGCGATACTCCCATATTATTATTCTCACCAATAAACATGATCACTATTTCGTACTTGATCTTCTTTCTTTGTCATCAATCTTAAATTACCCATTACCTGCTTTTTATTAGTATTTACAATCTGCTTTGGTAATAGTATATGGTCGCATCTCATACCTAAAGTACCATCTGAATCTCGTTTAGATAAATCACCACGCATAACTAAAACCCGATGTGTTTCGCCATTAAATTTAACATGTCTAATATCAAAATTTATCCTTGTGCGCATATACCATCTATGAAATGCCCAATGAATATTTTCAAAGTAAAATGTAACTGTAACTTTTTGCATTCGTGTACGTAGTTTACGTAAATGATGGGCATTGAAATGCCAGCGATGAAATCTTATACTCAATTCATGTTGTAAAGCTTTTCTATAAAATACACATTCACGCGTATAGTCTTTCCACCCAAGGAAGCAAGTTTTATACAATTTGCCCTCCATCATTATTAATGCCTGCTTCATTTTTTCTAAAAATGTTTTTTCAGGTGGTTTTTGACCTTTTTGATCATTGGTAAGAGCAGAACTTAAATCGGTATGTGCATCTTCACCTAATAAGTCTCGTAATAACTCTTCTGCATCGATATTCTCATCTTCGTCTGCTTCCCTTAATCGTGCTCGTGCGTCAATAAGTTTATTGACTTTATCCTCTGAAGACATATTTTGACGCTTCATTTTTGCTTCGAATTTTTTATCCTTTATTTCTTTTTGTTTCTTACGTGCATCCTCAATAGCTTTAGCTTTTTTCTCTTCTTTTCGTTTATGTTCATCCGCATACAATTGTGCTTGCTTCCTAATATGTACATGAAATCCTCCATTTATTAATCTCCAATGCAATTGCAATTTAATTGCTGCTCTTTCCTCTATTTCCCATCTTGTTTCCCTATCGTTTTGGAATTTATACATTGCTGCCAACTCTTCATCCGTTACTTCACCAGGATCTTTGTACATTGTTTCGTGAAATCGTGATTCAGTTGGTAATAATCTATTAAATACATCATAAAATCTTAACTTAATTTCATTTTCTTCTATCCATTCAATCATTTCCTTTTGTCGTATTGCCGCATTTTTCTTTCTAACTTCAGCTTGTACTCTAGCTTTTTCTCGCCTTCTATCGGCATCTTCAAACTCGTCATAGTCTTCAACGTCTTCACCTAGAGCTTTTCGTCGTTTTCTATCTGCTGCTTCTTCCTCTTGTAATCGTTTTGCTTCTGCAGCTTCTTCTTCTTGTTCTTTCTTAAAAGCTGCCATTCTACGTTCCTCTGCATCTGCTTCTACTTGTGCAGCATATACACGTAACTCTTCTGGCAAATCAGAGCCACTTTCAAGTAATGCTTTTTCTTCCATTTCCTTTTCAAGCATGTCACGAATTTTTGGTGGTGGCTTGAACGATGTATCTCCTGTCGAAGTGTTATAATAGTATGCCTCTTGTGATTCTTCGTCAATATATCTATTCCATATAGTAAACAACGCAGTATCATCTGTATATTCGTCATCTTGATCATCATCATCACCATATCCTGTTCCTTCTTTTCTAATTCGAAAAACACGATCTGGTCTTCCTCGAGGGTCATTTAGCCCCATAGTACCAGCTTGTGCGCCCCCCATTTTTAAATGAAAGTCGGTGGAAGTACTGGTTGTTTGTATGTATCTATTTGCTGTTTATTGTAGATGGAATAACTTTTTTAGTATTTATTTAATAATAACATAAGTAATTAAAATATAATATATATAATAAGATGATGTGTATAACGTCTTCTTTCGCGGCAGGGTTTCATGATATGGCTATTAATATTGATGATGAAGAATTGTATAGTACTATTATAATAGAAACGCAATTTTCCCTAATGTAATAAGTATTTATTAGCATCTGTGGTTGAATATTATGTATTACATTAAAAAGTGTTAAAGTCTGTTGCCAATACTTTTAAGCTATTTTAATTTGTATTTTCTTTTGCCCCCCACCAGGCCCATCGAAACCTTAAAACAAATTAAAAAAAAATAATTGTGTGTGTTTTATTATTATTTTAGTTTTATTATTATAATAAACTTGAGCTACAGTATATATTATTATATATAATCTCGATAGATGAGTAGTTAATATGTGTAGAAAGATAAAAGAACCATTCTCATTATATAATTGTCAAGGATGATACGTCGATTATTTAACCATCATAACATAAAGAGTTATTATTTCCATAATAATAGAAATACCAGAAGGAAATTGACTACTGCTAATGCATTTCGTCTAAATAATAATAAAATTTATAATTTTAATAATAATAATAATACAGTGTTGAAACATAATAATAAAAATACAATCAAGCAACAACAAGTACGAAGTTTCGTTGCAGCGAAAAAAAGGAGGAAGGAAAAAACAAACATTAGAAAATGCATTGCTTGAAATTGAAAAGCAGTTTGGTAAAGGTAGTATTATGCAATTAGGACAAACAGAATTAGCAGAACAAGAAATTTCTGTCATATCTACAGGTAGTTTGGGCTTAGATTTAGCGTTGGGATGTGGGGGGTTACCTCGTGGCAGAGTTGTAGAATTGTACGGCCCAGAAAGTTCAGGGAAAACAACATTAGCTTTACATGTAATATCTGAAGCACAGAAAATGGGTGGCCAGTGTACTTTTATTGATGCGGAACATGCATTGGATCCGCAATATGCAAAAGCATTGGGGGTTAATGTCGACGATCTATTTTTATCACAACCTGATTCAGGTGAACAAGCTTTGGAAATTGCTGATACTTTGTCACGTACTGGTGCGATGGATGTTGTAGTTATTGATTCTGTTGCTGCGCTAGTACCTCGTGCGGAGCTGGAAGGAGAAATGGGAGATTCACACATGGCATTACAAGCCCGTTTAATGTCACAAGCATTAAGAAAAATGACTGGTACTTTAGCTAAATCCGATACGTTGTTGATATTTATAAATCAAATCCGTTCAAAGGTTGGTGTTATTTTTGGTAGTCCCGAAGTTACGGCTGGTGGCAATGCGCTTAAGTTTTATGCCTCCGTGCGTTTAGATATAAGAAAGCGAGAGCAAATAAAAGATGGTAATGGTGCAAATAGGGAAGTTGTTGGCAATGCAACAAGAGTAAAGGTCGTGAAAAATAAGATGGCACCACCATTTCGTGAAGTTCAATTTGATATGTTATATGGAAAAGGTATATGTCGTACTGGAGAATTGATTGATATGGGTATACAATGTGGTGTATTAAATCAATCTGGAAGTTGGATATCAATGGCTGTTCCTGATGAGGAAGGTGGATCATTAGATCCATTGCCACCATTTGCACAAGGGAGAGAAAAAGCAAAAGATGTATTGGATAATAATGCTGAATTGTATAATGAAATCGATAGTAAAATAAAATTAGCATTGAAAAAAGTAGAAGATATGAATCATTCTTCTCCTAGCAACAACCATGATAATGAGAACGATGAAATAAAAAGTGAAGTGTTGTAAAATATATAACAACTGAGATATTAATACGAAATAAAAATGTAAAACAAATGACTATATGTGGATATAATAATAGAGAGTATAGTAGTAGTATCTATACATTGTCTTTCTTTGAAGTAAAAAATAAAATTTTCTAGAAAAATATGTGTTTATTAACTTTATAACTCTACAAAAACGTTTTTCTAATATTAAATAATCTTATTTATTTTAATTACTCTAATGTGAATAATATAGTAACACACATTTCTTCAGATCATACTACACGAAATTTTGTCATACAAAGTGCGTAAGAATAAGTGGTGTATACTAACCTCTCCTTTTCCTACATTTGTGTTATTACTTTTAATTAATAAATATAATTTAACTCATAATAAAATGCAACGTCTAAATATTATTATTTATAAATTACTATCTGGTTTTGCCGTAATATCTTTTCTTCCAC
>JACLAD010012844.1_pt1 | contig 26673 bp, 26 predicted proteins | sample 8027901 | NCBI WGS metagenome assembly JACLAD01 (sample SAMN15725071, study PRJNA655200) | protist metagenome | isolation source: fluorescence activated cell sorting (FACS) single amplified genomes of... | place: Spain: Blaines Bay Microbial Observatory, Mediterranean Sea | collected 2016-07-05 | reverse complement strand
CTTGCGCGCCATCAGGCCGGGTCGGCCAGCGTCTGGGGCAGCATGTCGAGCGCGCGCTGGATCGGCAGCAGCATCACCATCCGCCCGGTGTCGCGGGTCCGGCCCGCGCGCTTGCCCGCGAGCTTGCCGGTGCCGAAGAAGATGTCGGCGCGCTGGGCGCCCTTGATCGCCGATCCGGTGTCCTGCGCGATCATCAACCGGCGAAACCGGTCCTCGCCCTCGGTCTCGATCCAGACCGGCGCGCCGAGCGGCACGATCGACGGGTCCACCGCGATGCTGCGCAAGGGCGTGATCGAGCGGTTCATCGCGCCCAAGGGGCCGCGCTCGGGCGGGACCTCGTTCACCTCGCGGAAAAAGACGTAGGAGCGGTTGGTCCATAACAGCTCGCGCCCGTCGACCGGGTTGCGCCTGACCCATGAGCGGATCACGTCGGCCGACACTTGGTGCGGCTCGTAGATGCCGCGCGCGACCAGCTCCTGCCCGATCGAGGAATAGGGCTGGCGGTTAGCCGCGCCGTAACCGAGCCGGATCACCTGCCCCGATGGCAGCCGCACCCGGCCCGAACCCTGGATCTGCAAGAAGAACAGCTCGACCGGATCGACATAGGCGATCTCGAGCCCGCGCCCCTTGAGCGCGCCGCCTTCCTCGATCTGTTGCCGGGTGAGCCACGGCTCCTCGGAAGGCAGATCGTCGGGCACGCGGTAGACCGGGGCGACATGGCGCCCGTCGGGCACCTCGGAGCCGCGCAGCTCGGGCTCGTAATAGCCGGTGAAGAGCGCATCCGCCCCGTCCTCGACCATCACCGGCAGGAAGAACAGCTCGAAGAAGCTCCTGGCGTCCTCGGCCTCGCCCGCCACGCCGCACAGCGCCTGCCAATCGCGGTCGCGCAGGTCCCGGCAGGTTTCGAGAAAGGCGGTCAGCGCGGCGGCGTGGTCATCGGCGGCCCAGCCGTCGAGTTGCTGGAACCCCAGAAGCTTCGGGCTTGCCGCCGCGCCGAGCGGCAGCCCGAGGGCCAGCGCCAGTGCCGCCGCGCGCCGGATCATTCCCCGGTCGCCACCAGTTTCCAGTTGGGATCCTCGGTGCCCATCACGCGGCCGAAGGTCCAGACATCGCGCTGGCGCTTGATCTCGGAGGTCGAGCCCTCGACGATCTCGCCCGCGGCGTTGCGCACCACGTAAGTCAGCTCGCCGGTGAAGCGCACGGCGATCTCGCCCTCGCGCGTATCGGCATCGAAGCTCGCATCGCGCACCGCGACCTCGCCCAGACCGACGAAGGTCGCCTCGACCTTGAGCCCCTCGCGCTCGCGCGCGGCGACCACCTCGGCAAAGGCCTCGTGGACGTCATCGGAAAGAAACGGCTTCACGCTTTCGAGATCGCCGTTCTCGAAGGCCATGAGGATCATCTCGTACGCGCCGCGTGCCCCTTGCAGGAACTCGCTCAGGTTGAACGACGGATCCGCGGCCTTCATCGCGTAGAGCGCCTTGGCGGCGTCGCTGCCCTCGGGAACGTGATCGGTGATGTCGCGGTCGGGGCCGCCCTCGATCACCTCGAATTCGGGGCGCGCGCGGCGCTTTTCGGTCTGCGCGGGAAGGCTCGGCTTTTCGAAGCCCTCGCGCGTGCCCAGCACCCCGCGCAGCCGCAGGATCAGGAAGATGGCGATGCCTGCGAGCACCAGAAGCTGGATGATGGGAGAGTTCATTCGGCGCCTCATGTCAGCACGGGCCTCGCACCGGACCCATGTCGCACCTATGTAAGCCACGCGAACCTTCAAGTCCACCGACCCACCGGCGCGGATCGTCGCGGGGCGCGGGGACGCTCACAGACCTTCGGGAGACCGCCCATGTGGCTCTTCATCGCCTTCCTCGCCGTGCCGCTGATCGAGATCGGCCTGTTCATCCAGGTCGGCGGTCTGATCGGGCTCTGGCCGACGCTTCTCATCGTGGTGCTGACCGCGATCGCCGGGACCGCGCTGGTGCGCGGGCAGGGGCTTCAGGCGGTCGCCCGGCTCAAGCGGTCGATGTCCGAGCTGTCGGACCCTTCGCGCGCGCTGGCCGATGGCGCGATGATCCTGTTCGCGGGCGCGCTCTTGCTGACGCCGGGCTTCTTCACCGATGCCTGCGGCTTCGCGCTGCTGGTCCCGGCGGTGCGCGGCCGGGTGTTCAAGCTTTTGAAGGACCGGGTGAAGGTGGCGAGCTTCGAGATGGGCCAGCCGCCGCATGGCGCCCATCCCCGCCAACCGGGCGGCTATCCGGGCAGCCATGAGCGTCCGCGCGACACGGTGATCGACGGCGATTACCAGGAGCTGGGCGAGGGCCCGGCGCCGACGCATCCCTCGGGCTGGACCCGCCATTGAGGGGGGGCGCGGGGGCTGATAGATAAGGCCTAACTGACACCGGAGGATCCCAGATGACCGACACGCCCGACGCCCCCGCCAGCCCGCAGCCCGAAGGCCAGGCGCAACAGCAGCCCAAGGTGACGCAGCGCATCGTCGCGCAATATATCCGCGACATGTCCTTCGAGAACGCGCTGGCGCAGAAGGGCCTGTCGGGCGACCTGCAGCCCGAGGTCTCGGTTCAGGTCAACCTCGATGCGCGCAAGCGCGGCCAGGAAGGCCAGTACGAGGTCATCACCAAGCTCAACATCACCTCGAAGGCCAAGGAGTCGGGCGAGCCGCTGTTCATCTTCGAGATCGAATATGCCGGCGTGTTCCAGATCTCCGGCGTGCCGGACGACCAGCTGCACCCCTATCTGCTGATCGAATGCCCGCGCATGATCTTCCCCTATCTGCGCCGGATCGTGTCGGACGTGACCCGCGATGGCGGCTTCCCGCCGCTGAACCTCGAGCAGATCGACTTCCTGCAGCTTTACCGCAACGAGCTTCAGCGCCGCGCGCAGCAGCAGCAGGCCCAGAAGGCTGCCGAGGCCGAGCAGGGCCCGTCGGGCACCGCCTGAGGCCTAGCCGAACCTCTTCCAAAGCGCGTCGTCGCCCAGCTTGCCGATGAATTCGGCATGGGCGGCGGCCTCTTCCTCGGTGATCCGGGGAGGCAGCGGCGCGGATCGCGGACGCGGGCGCCATTCGGACTGCGCCGCATCATTGCCGCCTCCCTGCGCGACACCCAGCGCGAAATCGGGCTGCCGCCCGCCGATCAGCTCCAGATAGACCTCGGCCAGGATCTCGCTGTCGAGCAGCGCGCCGTGCAGCGTGCGCGCGCCGTTGTCGATGCCGAAGCGACGGCACAGCGCGTCGAGCGAGGCGGGCGAGCCGGGAAAGCGCTTGCGCGCGATGGCCAGCGTGTCGAGCGCGCGGTCCATCGGGATCCTGGGCTTGTTGACCCAGCCCAGCTCGGCGTTGAGGAATTTCATGTCGAAGGCGGCGTTGTGGATCACCAGCCGCGCATCGCCGATGAAATCGAGGAAATCCTGCGCGATGGCGGCGAATTTCGGCTTGTCGCGCAGGAAATCGTCGCCCAGCCCGTGCACCTCGAAGGCGCCCTTGGGCATGGAGCGTTCGGGGTTGATGTATTGGTGATAGGTCCGGCCCGTGGGCATATGGTTGAGCAGCTCGACCGCGCCGATCTCGACGATGCGGTCGCCCTCGGCGGGCTCGAAGCCGGTGGTTTCGGTGTCGAGTACGATCTCACGCATCGCGCAGCTCTCTCCTGATCCGGTCGATCACCTCTCGCACGGCGGCGCGGGCCGCGTCGAGTGTCACCGTCTCGATCAGGTAGTCGGCGCGGGCGCGTTTCTCAACATCCGGCATCTGCCGCGCGAGGATCGTATCGAGCTGCGCGCGCGTCATGCCGGGGCGGGCGAGCACGCGGGCGGCCTGCACTTCGGGCGGGGCGCTGACCACCACGACGGCGTCCATCTGCGCCTCGCCGCCGGTTTCGTAGAGCAGCGGGATGTCGAGCAGGGTGATATCGGCGCTATGCGCCGCGACGAAGGCCTCGCGGTCTTCCTGCACCAGCGGATGCACGATGGCTTCGATGCGGGGCAGGGCGGCGGGATCGGCGGCGATGATGCGCTTGAGCGCGTCGCGTGAAACTGCCCCCTCGGCGACGGCTTCGGGGAAGGCCGCGCGCATCGGTTCCACGGCCGCACCGCCCGGCCCGTAGAGCCGGTGCACGGCGGCGTCGGCATCCCAGACCGGCAGGCCCTCATCGGCGAACATCGCCGCCGTCGTGGATTTGCCCATGCCGATCGAGCCCGTGAGGCCGAGGCGGAAGGTCACGCCAGCACCTTCGCGCGCAGCGCCTCCGTCACATTCGGCGTCGCGCCGAACCAGCGCTCGAAGCCCGGCACGGCCTGGTGCAGCAACATGCCGAGCCCGTCCACCGTGCGGCAGCCGCGGGCGCGCGCGGCGATCAGCATCGGCGTGTCGAGCGGGGTGTAGACGATATCGGTCGCCAGCGCCGAGGCGGGCAGGGCGGAGAGGTCGAGATCGAAGGGATCGGCGCCCGCCATGCCGAGCGATGTGGTGTTGACGAGGGTTGCCGCGCCCTCCAGCGCCGGGGCGGCCTCGGCCCAATCGACCACGCGGATCTTCGGCCCGAAGGCCTCGGCCAGCGCCTCGGCCCGGGCGCGGGTGCGATTGGCGAGCCGGATCTCGGGCGTGCCGGCCTCGATCAGCGCGTCGAGCACCGCGCGCGCGGCCCCGCCCGCGCCCAGCACCACCGCCGGACCGGCGCTTGCCGTCCAGTCGGGCGCGGAATGGCGCAGATTGGCGATGAAGCCATGGCCGTCGGTGTTGTCGGCATGGATGCCGTCCTCGCGGAAGGTCAGCGTGTTGGCCGCACCGATGCGCTTCGCGCGGTCGCTGACATGATCGGCGATCTGCAATGCCGCGAGCTTGTGCGGCAGCGTCACATTGGCGCCGCGAAATCCCATGCGGGGCAGGGTGCGAACGACATGGCCGAAATCATCCGGCTCCACGTGGAGCGGGGCGTAATGCCCCTCGATCCCCATCTCCGAGAGCCAATGCGCGAAAAGGCGCGGCGAGCGGGAATGGGCGATGGGGGCGCCGAGCACCCCCGCCAGCGGAATGCGATGCGCGCTCATCTGTCGAGATCTCCCCTCAGCACCAGCCAGTTTATCAGCTCGACCAGCGGCAGGCCCAGCACGGTGAAGTAATCGCCCATCACCCGCACGAAGAGGCGCACGCCCTCCTCCTCGAGCTTGTAGCCGCCCACCGAGTGGCGGATCGAGTCCCAGTTGCGGTCGACGTAATCGCGCAGGTAGCGCTCGGAGCATTTCGCCATGTCGAGCCGGACCACGCCGACATGGCGCCAGACCGGCTCCCCATCGAGGCAGACCACCGCCGCCGAAAGAAGCTGATGCGTGCGGCCCGACAGGCGGGTGAGCTGCTCGACCGCCTCATCGGGGCTTTCGGGCTTGGAGAAGACTTCGCCCCCGAGGTTCAGCACCTGATCGCAGCCGAGCACCAAGGCACCGGGGCGGCGGGCCGAGACCTTAAGCGCCTTCATCTCGGCGAGCTTGTCGGCGAGATCGCGCGGCGGCGCGCCTTCGGCCAGAAGCGCGGCCTTCAGCGCGGCTTCGTCGATGCGGGCCTTTTCGATCTCGAAGGGGATCGCGGCGCCCTTCAGCAGATTGGCGCGGATCCGGGATCCGGAGGCAAGGACGAGGTTTTGGGTCATGGCGGCCTGTGGACGACTCTAGGGAGGAATCGGGATCGAATCATGAGCACGACTCGGTGGAGAGTTGTGACCGCTGTCGCGACTCGGGACAAGCGGGGTGAGTCGCCGGTGCGACTCAGCGACTTATCCACTGGGGGCGAGAACAAGACGCAGTCTGGGGCCGATTGTGGGCAAAAGCGGGAGTCAAGCGCGCGACTCGGGGCTTCACAGCGGCAAGTCCTAAATTTTTTGCACTCTATAACAACGAGATAACCGATGTAGCCGAGTCGTTCCGAGTCCTCGTGGGAGTCGATCATCCTGTGGACGACTCTGGGGATGGGCGTTCAAACCCCGCTTATCCACCTCCCTACTACTCTCTTCATCTTTTCTTTTATCCTTATTCATTTGAGAAGGGGCCGGTCTGAGAAGGGGACCGAGATGACCGACCTGCTGGCTGCGGCCTATCCGTGGATAAAGACCGGACACATCCTGTCCTTCGTGGCGTGGATGGCTGGGATGTTCTACCTGCCGCGGCTCTTCGTCTATCACGCGGAGCGGGCAGAGAAGGGCTCGGAGCTCGATGAGACCTTCCAGATCATGGAAGCGAAGCTGCTGCGGCTGATCATGAGCCCGGCGATGATCTCGACCTGGATCTTCGGTCTTCTGCTGATCTCCACCGGGGTGGTCGACTGGTCGCAGCCCTGGCCCTGGATCAAGGCGGTGGCGGTGCTGGCGATGACGGGGATGCATGGCTGGCTGTCGAAGCGGCGCCGCGAGTTCGCGGCGGGCACCAACAGCCGCACCGGGCGGCAGTACCGCATCGCCAACGAGGTGCCGACGCTGCTTTTGCTGGTGATCGTGGTGGCGGTGGTGGTCCGCCCGTTCTGAGGGCCCCACAGCAGCGTTGACGCGCGACTTGTCCACGCCTAAGACTTCTCCCCGCTTGCCCGTCCGGGCAAAGCGATTCCATTTTCACGACTGACAAGAGCGGCCCGAGGGCCGCCGCAGGATCGTTGCATGTCCCAGGACCGCCTGAATCTCGCCGACCTCAAGGCGCAGAGCCCGAAGGATCTTCTCTCCTTGGCCGAAGAGCTGGAGATCGAGAACGCCTCGACCATGCGCAAGGGCGACATGATGTTCGCCATTCTCAAGGAGCGCGCCGAGGAGGACTGGGTCATCGGCGGCGACGGCGTGCTCGAGGTGCTGCAGGACGGCTTCGGCTTCCTGCGCAGCCCCGAGGCGAACTACCTGCCGGGCCCCGACGACATCTATGTCTCGCCCGACATGATCCGCCAGTTTTCCCTGCGCACCGGCGATACGGTCGAGGGGGTGATCCAGGAGCCGAACGAGAACGAGCGCTACTTCGCGCTGGTCAGCGTCGAGAAGATCAACTTCGAGGCGCCCGAACGCGCGCGCCACAAGGTCGCCTTCGACAACCTGACGCCGCTCTACCCCGACGAGCGGCTGAAGATGGAGGTCGAAGAAGAAGCGGCGACCAAGGACCGCTCGGCGCGGATCATCGATCTCGTCTCGCCGATCGGCAAGGGGCAGCGCTCGCTCATCGTGGCGCCGCCGCGCACCGGCAAGACGGTGCTGTTGCAGAACATCGCCCATTCGATCGAGAAGAACCATCCCGAGTGCTATCTCATCGTGCTCTTGATCGACGAGCGGCCCGAGGAGGTCACCGACATGCAGCGCTCGGTCAAGGGCGAGGTCGTCTCCTCGACCTTCGACGAGCCCGCGACGCGGCACGTTGCCGTCTCCGAGATGGTGATCGAGAAAGCCAAGCGCCTCGTCGAGCACAAGCGCGACGTGGTGATCCTGCTCGATTCGATCACCCGCCTTGGCCGCGCGTTCAACACCACCGTGCCGTCTTCGGGCAAGGTGCTGACCGGCGGTGTCGATGCCAACGCGCTGCAGCGCCCGAAGCGGTTCTTCGGCGCGGCGCGCAACATCGAGGAGGGCGGCTCGCTCACCATCATCGCGACCGCGCTGATCGACACCGGCAGCCGGATGGACGAGGTGATCTTCGAGGAGTTCAAGGGGACGGGCAATTCGGAGATCGTGCTCGACCGCAAGGTTGCCGACAAGCGCGTCTTCCCGGCGATGGACATCCTCAAATCCGGCACCCGCAAGGAGGACCTGCTGGTCGAGAAGGTCGATCTGCAGAAGACCTATGTGCTGCGCCGCATCCTCAATCCGATGGGCACCACGGATGCGATCGAGTTCCTGATCTCGAAGCTGAAACAGACCAAGACCAATTCCGATTTCTTCGACTCGATGAACACCTGACGCGGAGCGCGGCGATGGATGTGGAGACGATCTACGCCTTGGCGACCGCGCGTGGCCGGGCAGGGGTCGCCGTGATCCGGATCTCGGGTCCCGCGGCGCATGGCGTGGCCGAACGGATGGCGGGGCCCTTGCCCCGGCATGGGCGGGGTCTGCGGCGGCTTCGGTCGGCCGAGGGCGAGGTTCTCGACGAGGCGCTGGTCCTGACCTTCGAGAAGGGGCGCAGCTTTACCGGGGCGCCGGTCGTCGAACTGCATCTGCATGGCAGCCGGGCGGTGATCAACGCCGTTCTGAATGAGCTTTCGGGGCAGCCGGAGCTGCGCCTGGCGCTCCCGGGCGAATTTACCCGCCAGGCGCTGGAAAACGGCCGGTTGGATCTTTCGCAGGTCGAAGGCTTGGCTGACCTTGTCGATGCGGAGACCGAAGCGCAGCGCCGTCAGGCGATGCGGGTGATGTCCGGCGGGCTGGGGCGGAAGGCCGATATCTGGAAGCGTGACCTTCTGCGCGCGATGGCGCTGCTGGAGGCGACCATCGACTTCGCCGATGAGGATGTCCCTGTCGATGTCACGCCGGAGGTGCTGGACCTGCTCTCGCGCTGCGAGACGGCGATGCGCGCGGAAGTCCAGGGGGTCGGGGCCGCGGAACGCATCAGGGATGGGTTCGAGGTCGCGATCATCGGCGCACCCAATATGGGAAAATCCACGCTTCTCAATCACTTGGCTGGCCGAGACGCCGCGATCATCTCGGACATACCGGGCACCACGCGCGATGTCATCGAGGTTCGGATGGATCTTCGTGGCTTGCCTGTCACCTTGCTCGATACGGCGGGGCTCAGGGATGCGGGTGACGAGATCGAAGCGATCGGGATTGCCCGGGCGAAGCAGCGTGCGGAGAATGCCGATATTCGCGTGCATCTTGTGACCGCCGAAGACTACAGGGATGGCGGCGATCATCCGAATGACCTTGTTCGGGTGGGGCTGGCGGATCGGGACCGATCCGGGCACCCCGGCATTTCCGGTCTGACCGGGCTGGGCGTGCCGGAACTGCTCGATGAAATTGCCAGTCGTCTCGAGAAGCGGAGCGAAGGGGCGGGGGTCGCGATTCGGGAGCGGCATCGCGAAGCCTTGCTTTCCGGCATTGCCGCTCTGGAAGAGTGCCGCTCCAAGGCGGAATCCTCCGATCTGCTCGATCTGGCGGCCGAAGACCTTCGGCTTGCCGTGCGCGCGCTTGACACTTTGGTGGGTCGGGTCGATGTGGAGGATGTCCTTGGCGAAATCTTCTCGAGCTTCTGCATCGGAAAATAGGGGTTGTTTCACGTGAAACACGGAACCTACGATATCATCGTGGTCGGCGGTGGGCATGCCGGCGTCGAAGCCGCAGCCATCGCTTGCCGCGTGGGGGCCAAGACGGCCCTGATCACCATGAAAGCCGCGACCATCGGCGCCATGTCCTGCAACCCCGCGATCGGGGGGCTTGGCAAGGGTCACTTGGTGCGCGAAGTCGATGCGCTGGATGGCCTTATGGGTCGTGTCGCCGATGCGGCAGGTATCCAGTTTCGGCTGCTCAACCGCAGGAAAGGGCCGGCGGTCCAAGGGCCGAGGTTGCAGGCCGACCGGGAAATCTACCGCAATACGATGCAGCGGGAGCTGGCGCAGATCGAGCTTCTTGACGTTCTCGAGGGCGAGGTTGCCGATCTCGAGTTGAAGCAGGGACGCGTGTCTGGCGTGATCCTGGCCGATGGATCGCATGTCGGGGCGGCCGCCGTCGTTCTGACCACCGGAACCTTCCTCGGCGGGGTTCTCCATTTCGGCGGAGAAACCCGCCCCGGCGGGCGGCTGGGCGATGCGGCGTCGAACCGACTTGCGGAGCGGATCAGGAGCCTCGACCTTCCGATGGGCCGGCTTAAGACCGGAACGCCCGCCCGCCTCGATGGGCGAAGCATCGACTGGGCGCGCTTGGAGTCTCAGCCCGGGGATGACGCGCCGGTCATGCTGTCGTTTCTGAACGACGCGCCGACGGCACGGCAGATTTCCTGCGGGATCACCCATACCAATCCGCAGGCCCATGAGATCATTCACGCCAATCTCGAAAAATCGGCGATGCATAGCGGAAATATCTCCGGTTCCGGTCCGCGCTACTGCCCCTCGATCGAAGACAAGGTCGTCCGTTTCGCCGAGAAGGACAGCCATCAGGTTTTCCTGGAGCCCGAGGGCCTCAACACCGACACGGTCTACCCGAACGGTATTTCTACCTCGCTTCCACTGGATGTTCAGGAAAGCTTCATCCGCAGCATGGTCGGTTTGGAGAATGCTCGGATCGAGCAACCCGGTTATGCCATCGAGTATGACTATATCGACCCGAGGGCGCTCGATTCCGGGTTGGAGCTGAAATCTCTGCCGGGGCTGTATCTGGCCGGGCAGATCAATGGAACGACGGGCTATGAAGAGGCGGCGGCGCAGGGCTGTGTTGCCGGGTCTTCTGCTGCTGCCGCCGCACTCGGTCTGCCCGGTTTGTCGTTTAGCCGAACGACCTCCTATATCGGCGTGATGATCGACGACCTGATCACCCGCGGCGTAACGGAGCCCTACCGCATGTTCACATCGCGGGCAGAGTTCCGTCTTTCATTGCGCGCTGACAATGCCGACCAAAGGCTATCGCCCGAGGGGCGGAAGGCCGGTTGCATCGGCGAAGCCCGCTGGGCGGCATTCTCGGCCAAGATGGACAAGTTGGAAGCAGGTCGCGCGGCCTTGTCCTCCGTCAAGTTCCCGGCCGCCGAACTGGCGCGCCGCGGTGCCAAGCTCAACCCGGAACGCCAAGCCAAGACGGGGATGGAAGCTCTTTCTCTGACGGATGTCGAGTTCTCGACCTTGGTCAATATGGCACCTGATCTGGGAGAGATCGAACCCGCAATCGGTGCGCAGATCAAGAACGAGGCCATTTACAGTGCCTATCTCAAGCGGCAGAGCCGCGATGCTGACGCGATCCGCCGCGACGAAGAGCGCAAGTTGCCCCGTGATCTCGATTATACAACCATTTCGGGGCTGTCGGCCGAGCTGCGCGACAAGCTTCAGAAGGCGCGCCCGGCTTCGGTGGGCGAGGCGGGGCGTATCGAGGGAATGACCGCCGCCGGTCTGCTGCTGCTGATGAATGTCAGTCGCAGGCTCGCGGCATGATGACGTCGGAAACTCCGCGGGCCCTCGACGAAATAAATGTTTCACGTGAAACAGATGCCCGTCTCGACGCATATGCCGCTCTCGTTCGGAAATGGTCCCGGTCGATCAACCTCGTGTCAAAGAACGATCTCGATCATGTCCGGGAACGCCATATCGAAGATTCGCTGCAACTGGCGTCCTTCCTGCCCAAAAACCGGGCCAATTGGCTCGATATAGGCTCGGGCGGCGGGTTTCCGGGGATCGTCATGGCCATCGTCGCCCGAGAACAGGCGCCGCAAACAAGGTTTGAATTGGTCGAAAGCGATGCGCGAAAGGCTGCCTTTCTTCGCACGGTCATCCGCGAATTGGAGTTGAACGCGACAGTGTCCTGCGAGCGTATCGAGGCGATGACGCCCCGCGCGGCCGATATCATGAGCGCCCGCGCCCTCGCACCGCTTGATATGCTGCTGTCCTATGCCGACAGGCATCTCGCCCCCGGTGGAACCTGCCTGTTCCTCAAAGGAAAAACCGTCGAGACCGAGATCCATGTCGCGCGCGAGAAATGGGCTTTTGATCTTTCCTCTTACGTCAGCCGCACAGATGCTTCCGCCCGCATGCTTTCCATAACTGGCATTCACCATGTCTGAAACCTGTCGCATCATAGCCTTGGCCAACCAGAAGGGCGGGGTCGGAAAGACAACCACCGCGATCAACCTTGGCGCCGCATTAGCCAAGGCCGGGAAGCGCGTTCTCTTGGTGGATATGGACCCGCAAGGCAATGCGTCGACCGGCCTGGGCCTCGCCGCAAGCGATCGAAGATCGACCAGCTACGATCTTCTTCTGGAGGACGAACCGGCCACCGCCGGCATCCACGGCACCCAGGTCGTGGGGCTCGACATCATTCCCGCCACGACCGATCTGAGCTCCGCCGATGTCGATCTCATTTCGTCGAAGGGCAGAAGCCGCAGCCTGCGCAACCGCCTTGCCGAGCTTCTGCGCGATCGGCCCGATTACGACTATGTCCTCATAGATTGCCCGCCCGCGCTGAACCTGCTGACCATCAACGCCATGGTCGCCGCAGGCTCGATCATCGTCCCGCTCCAGAGCGAGTTCTTCGCGCTCGAAGGTCTGTCGCAGCTCATGCTCACGCTGCGCGAAGTGCGGGCTTCGGCCAATGAGAACTTGCGGATCGAGGGCGTCGTCCTGACCATGTATGACCGCCGGAACAACCTCTCCCAGCAGGTGGAGGCCGACGCGCGTGGCACGCTGGGCGATCTCGTGTTCCGAACCGTCATCCCGCGCAACGTGCGCTTGAGCGAAGCGCCGTCTCATGCCATGCCGGTTCTCGATTACGATCCCGCCTGCGCGGGAAGCATGGCCTATCTCGAACTGGCTGCTGAAGTGATACAACGCGAAGGGTAGGGGTCGACATGGCCGAAAGACAAAAGACGCGCGGCTTGGGGCGGGGGCTCTCGGCGCTGATGGCCGATGTATCCCAGGACCAGACAGCCGCGGAAGAGGCGAGGCGCCCCGATATGATGGTTCCGATCGAAAGAATCCGTCCCAACCCCGATCAGCCGCGCCGTCATTTCGACGAAACGGCGCTCGAGGAGCTGGCCGCATCCATTCGCGAAAAAGGCGTGATCCAGCCGCTCATCGTGCGCCGTGACCCGTCCCGTGAGGGCCATTTCGAGATCGTTGCAGGCGAACGTCGCTGGCGCGCCTCGCAGCTCGCCAAGCTGCACGAACTGCCCGTCCTGATCCGCGAATACAGCGACACCGAGGTTCTCGAAGTCGCCATCATCGAGAACATCCAGCGCGCCGATCTCAACGCCATCGACGAGGCCGCGGGCTACCGGCAGCTCATGGACCGTTTCGGCCATACCCAGGAGCAGCTCGCCAGCGCCCTTGGCAAAAGCCGCAGCCATATCGCCAACCTGATGCGCCTGTTGTCTCTGCCCGAAGACGTGCAAGAGATGCTGACCTCCGGCCAGCTGACCGCGGGACATGCGCGAACCCTCGTCGGAAACGAGCAGGCGTCCAGCCTCGCGCGGCAGATCCTGCTCAAGGGAATGTCCGTCCGCGATGCGGAATCGCTGGTGCGCAAACCGGGCAAGGCCCCATCCCCCCGCGCCGCGCGCAAATCCGGCAAGGATGCCGACACGGTGCAGATCGAGAGCGATCTCTCGGCAACGCTCAAGATGCCGGTGAGCATAGATCACGATGCCCATGGCGAAGGCGGCAAGGTCACGCTGCGTTACCGCGACCTCGCCCAGCTCGATGATCTGTTGCGGCTGCTATCGGGGAACTGACCAAGCTTCAGGCCAGAAGCTCGCGCAGAATCCCGTTGAGAACAGGTCGCCCGGCAGGCGTCGCAGCAAGCCGGTCGCCTCTGCGGTGCAGCAGCCCGAGCTCCGCCAAACCGTCGACATTGGTGTCGAATGCAGTCAGTCCATCGACCAGTTCGGGCGAAAGCTCGATGCCCTCGCTGAGCCGAAGCCCCATCATCAGAGCCTCTTCCTGGCATTCAAGCGGCGTCAACAGCGACCGGTCAAGCTCGCCGCCCGAACCGGTCTCGACACCCTTCAGCCAAGCGCCGGGAGCTTTCGGAGCCTCGGTCGCCCAGCGTCCGACATCAAAGGTCAGACGGCCATGCGCGCCCGGCCCGATGCCGAGCCAGTCTCCGGCCCGCCAGTAGATCAGGTTGTGCCGGCTTTCCGCGCCCGACACGGCATGGTTCGAAATCTCATAGGCGGGTAGCCCCGCGGCAGAGGCAAGCTTCTGCGTAATCTCATACATGTCTGCCGCGTGGTCTTCGTCAGGCAGACCGCGAAGACCGCCGCGCGCCAGACGATCCCCGAAGGCCGTCCCGTCCTCCACCGTCAGCTGGTAGAGCGACAGGTGATCGGCGCAAAGCCCGAGCGCACGTTGCAGCTCGGCGGCCCAGTCTTCCGGTGTCTGGTCCTGCCGGGCATAAATGAGATCGAAGCTGACCCGCTCGAAGGCAGATCGGGCGATATCGAAGGCCTGCAGGCCTTCATCGACACTATGCAGGCGTCCGAGCCGCTTCAGATCGGCATCGTTCAGCGCCTGCATCCCCATGGAGACACGGTTGACCCCGGCCGTCCTGTAGCCCGCAAAGCGGTCCGCCTCGATCGAGGTGGGGTTCGCCTCCAAGGTCACTTCGAAATCATTGCGCAGCCGCCAGCGCCGTCCGATCCGATCGAGGATCTGCCCGACGATCCGCGGCTCCATGAGGCTCGGCGTGCCGCCACCGAAGAAGACCGATCCGAGGATCCGGTCTCCGGTCTCTTCGGCCAGCCGGTCGATCTCCTTAAGATAGGCCGCGGCCCAGCGGTCCTGATCGATCGACTGCGCCACATGGCTGTTGAAGTCGCAATAGGGACACTTCGCCTGGCAGAAGGGCCAATGCAGATAGAGCCCGAACCCGCCCCGCTGCCAGTTCTGCAAGGTCTCAGCCAAAACAGCCTCGAAGCTTTTCCACGGCGCGCGCGCGGTGGCTCATCGCGTTCTTCGTATCGGCATCCATCTGCGCAAAGGTGACGTCGTGCCCCTCGGGGACGAAGATCGGGTCGTAGCCATGCCCGCGCGCCCCGCGCATGGGCCAGATCACCTCGCCCCCGGCATGGCCTTCGAAGATCTCCTCGTGCCCGTCGGGCCAGGCCAGTACGAGCGTGCAGCAGAACCGCGCGCGGTGCGGCGCCGGGGCGCCGGAGGCCAGGAGCTCGTCATGCACCCGCTTCATGGCAATGTCAAAATCGCGGCCTTCGCCGGTTTCGGCCCAATCGGCGGTATGAACGCCGGGGCGTCCACCCAGGTCAAAGACCTCCAGCCCGCTGTCATCGGCAAGCGCCGGCAGACCGGTCGCCGCCACCGCCGCGCGCGCCTTGATGCGGGCATTGCCGACAAAGGTCGTTTCGGTCTCCTCGGGTTCGGGCAGGCCATGGTCGGCATTGCCCGTCACGGTAACGCCGAAGGGCGACAGAAGCGCGCGAAACTCGTCGAGCTTGCCCGCGTTATGCGTGGCGACGACAAGCGACGTCTCGGTGAACCGGCGCATCAGGCCACCGCCCCGAGCTGCTTGCGGGCCAGCTCGGCGCAGCCCGCTTCCGCCAGATCGAGAAGCTGCCCCATCTGCTCGCGTGAAAAGGTCGAGCCTTCGGCCGACATCTGCACCTCGATCAGCCGCGCGCCCGACATGACGAAGTTTCCGTCGACACCCGCTTCGCTGTCCTCGGGATAGTCGAGATCGAGCACGGGTTGCCCGGCATAGAGACCGCAGCTCACCGCGGAGACCGGATCGGCCAGCGGATCGGTCTTGACCAGCCCCGCGGTCATCAGCTTCTGCACTGCCAGTTTCATGGCCACCCAGCCGCCGGTGATCGCCGCGCAGCGCGTGCCGCCATCGGCCTGGATCACGTCGCAATCGATGGTGATCTGCCGCTCGCCCAGAGCGTGGAAATCGACGCCCGCGCGCAAGCTGCGCCCGATCAGGCGCTGGATCTCCTGCGTGCGGCCCGATTGCGCCGCCTTGGCCTCGCGCCGCATGCGGCTGTTGGTGGCGCGCGGCAGCATGCCGTATTCCGCCGTGACCCAGCCCTGGCCCGAATTGCGCCTGAAGGGCGGGACGCGCTCTTCCACGGTGGCGGTGCAGATCACATGGGTATGGCCGACGCGGATCAGGCAGGAGCCTTCCGCATGGCGGTTGAAGCCCGTTTCGATCTCGACGTCGCGCAGCGCGTCATTGGTCCGGCCGGAGGGGCGCATGGTCTCATCCTTTCATGTATCGGGCTTGCGCATACGCCTTGCCCGCCCCAAATCCAAGGCCGGCCCAAGTCCAGACCGACCCAAATCCAACATGGGCATGGGCCCGCATTGACCTTGGCCCGGTGCCGCCCCTAATGTGCCGTGCCCCCATGAGGACCCGAGCCCGCGATGCCAGACAGATCGCCCCGAATCGAGGATATGAACGACCGCTCCCGCGAGGTGTTCCGCCGCGTGGTCGAGGGCTATCTCGAAACCGGCGCCCCCGTCGGCTCGCGCAGCCTGACGCGCCACATGTCCGAGAAGGTCTCGGCCGCGACGATCCGCAACACCATGCAGGATCTCGAACATCTGGGCCTTCTGGGGAGCCCGCATGTCAGCGCCGGCCGCATCCCGACCCAGTCGGGGCTGCGCATGTTCGTCGACGGGCTGCTCGAGGTCGGCGATCTTGATGGCGAGGACAGGCGCCGCATCGACCGCTCTATGGAGGAGGCCGATGGCGACGTGGCCGCGTTGCTCGACCGGGTGGGCCATGCGCTGTCGGGGATCACCCATGGCGCCTCGCTGGTGCTGACGCCCAAGCACGAGGCGCCGATCAAGCATGTCGAGTTCGTCTCGCTGGCGCCCGAGCGCGCCCTCGTCGTGCTGGTCTTCGCCGATGGCCATGTCGAGAACCGCATCTTCACCCCGCCCGCCGGTCAGACGCCCTCCTCGATGCGCGAGGCCGCGAATTTCCTCAATGCCATCGCCGGGGGGCACACGCTGCGCGAACTGGCGGGCGTGATCTCGCGCGAGATCGCGGCGCGGCGGCAGGAGATCGACCGGCTCGCCGCAGATCTGGTCGAATCCGGTCTCGCCACATGGGTCAATCCGGGCGAGCAGGGCGAAAGACTGATCGTGCGGGGACGCGGCAATCTTCTGGGCGAGACCGCCGAGGCCGAGGATCTCGACCGGATCCGATCGCTCTTCGACGATCTCGAACGCAAGCGCGATCTGGCGCAGTTCCTCGATCTGGCCGAGGAGGGCGACGGGGTGCGCATCTTCATCGGCTCCGAGAACAAGCTTTTCTCACTTTCGGGTTCCTCTCTGGTCGTTTCTCCTTATATGAACGCCGACCGTAAGATCATCGGCGCCGTGGGCGTCATCGGCCCGACCCGTCTCAATTACGGGCGGATCGTGCCCATCGTGGACTACACAGCACAGCTGGTCGGGCGCCTCGTCTCCGACCGCTCCTGAAGGGAAAGACAGCAAATGGCAGAGCAAGACGAACCGCGCAGCCTCGACGAGCTGGCCGCAGAGGTCGACGAAAACGGCGAGGTGAGCGCCGAAGCCGCCGAAGGCTCGGACGATCTGGAGATTCTCAAGCGCGAACGCGACGAGATCCGCGACCGCTTCATCCGCGCGCTGGCCGATGCCGAGAACACCCGCAAGCGGGCCGAGCGCGACCGGCGCGAGGCCGAGAATTACGGCGGCTCCAAGCTCGCGCGTGATCTGCTTCCGGTGCATGACAATCTCGAGCGCGCGCTCGGCGCGATCGCCGAAGACCAGCGCGAGGCGCAAAAGGCGCTGATCGAGGGGATCGAGCTGACCATGCGCGAGCTTCTGAGCGTCTTCAAGAAGCACGGCATCCACCCGGTCGCGCCGCAGGTCGGCGACAAGTTCGACCCGCAGGTGCATCAGGCGATGTTCGAGGCCCCGGTGCCGGGGACCAAGGCGGGCGAGATCATCCAGGTCGCGGCGCAAGGCTTCCTGCTGCACGATCGGCTGCTGCGCCCGGCGCAGGTCGGCGTGTCTTCCTTTAAGGAAAGCTGATAATTTTCCGGAACTTCCGGGCCGCCTGCCCGTTGGTGGGGCAAGTGATATTTGAACGGTTTCAAAGGCGCGGCCCTCAGGGCCGCGCCTTTCTTTTTGCCGTCATGACGAGGCAGAGGGCAAAAGCCCCCGCAGCTCGTAGAGCAGCTCCAGCGCCTCGCGCGGCGAAAGCTCGTCCGGCTGCACCCCGCGCAGCCGCTCCTCGACCGGCGAGGCGGCCGCAGGGCCGGGCTGCGGCGCCGGCGGCACGGCGGCGAAGAGCGGCAGATCGTCGATCAGCGCCTGCCGCGCCCCGCGGCCCGGCCCCTCGCTCTCGCCTTGTTCGAGCGCCTGAAGCACCACCCGCGCGCGGTCGACCACCGAAGCCGGCAGCCCCGCCAGCCGCGCCACCTGCACGCCGTAGCTGCGATCCGCCGTGCCGCGGCGCACCTCGTGCAAAAAGATCACCTCGCCCTGCCATTCGCGCACCGCGACCGTGGCCGTCGCCACGCCGTCGAGCTTGGCGGCAAGCTGGGTCATCTCGTGGTAATGGGTGGCAAAGATGCCGCGGCAGCGATTGACCTCGTGCAGATGCTCCAGCACCGCCCAGGCGATCGACAGCCCGTCATAGGTCGCCGTGCCGCGCCCGATCTCGTCGAGGATGACCAGCGCGCGGTCATCGGCCTGGTTGAGGATCGCCGCCGTCTCGACCATCTCGACCATGAAGGTCGAGCGCCCCCGCGCCAGATCGTCCGACGCGCCGACCCGGCTGAAGATCTGGCTGACGATGCCGATATGCGCCGCAGCCGCGGGCACGAAGCTGCCGATCTGCGCCAGAACGGCGATCAGCGCGTTCTGCCGCAGGAAGGTCGATTTGCCCGCCATGTTGGGCCCGGTGAGCAGCCACAAGGGCGCGTCGCCCAGATCGCAATCATTGCCGACAAAGCTCTCACCGGCCCGGCGCAGAGCCTGTTCCACCACCGGATGCCGCCCGGCCTCCACGTGAAACGCGCGGCTGTCGTCGAGCCGGGGGCGGCACCAGTCGGCGCCGCGCGCCAGATCGGCAAGGCCACAGGCCAGATCGATCTCCGACAGCGCCCGCGCGAGCTGGCCCAAGGGTCCGGCGGCGTCGAGAATCGAGCCTTTCAGCCTGTCGAAGACCCGCTTTTCCAGCTCCAGCGCATGGCCGCCCGCATTGAGGATGCGGGTTTCGATCTCGTTGAGCTCGACCGTGGTGAAGCGGACCTGGTTCGCCGTGGTCTGGCGGTGGATGAAGCGCTCCGAATGCGGCGGGGCGAGCATCTTGGCGGCATGGGTGGCCGTGGTCTCGATGAAGTAGCCCAGCACGTTGTTGTGCTTGATCTTCAGGCTCTGGATGCCGGTCTCGGCGGCATACTCCGCCTGCATCCCCGCGATCACGCCGCGCCCCTCGTCGCGCAGGCGCCGCGCCTCGTCGAGCTCCTCGTCATAGCCCGAGGCGACAAAGCCGCCATCGCGCGCCAGAAGCGGCGGCTCGGCCACCAGCGCCTGGTCGAGCAGCTCGTGCAGCGCCGCATGCCCCGACAGATCGCGCACCGCTTCGGCCAGCGGGGCGGGCAGGTCGCGCCCTTCGGCCAGCGCGCCGATCTCGTCGGCGACGTCGAGCGTCGCGCGGATCGCCGCCATGTCGCGCGGGCCGCCCCGGTCGAGTGCGAGGCGCGACAGCGCCCGGTCGAGATCATGCGCGCCGCGCAGATGGCGGCGCAGATCCTCGCGCAGCCGGTCCTCGCCCACCAGATGCGCCACCGTTTCCTGCCGCGCCGAAATGGTGTCGAGATTGCACGAGGGCGAGGCCACGCGCCGCTCCAGAAGCCGCGCGCCGCCCGCCGTCACGGTGCGGTCGATTGCATGCAGGAGCGAGCCGTCGCGCCCGCCGCCCATCGCATGGGTCAGCTCCAGCGAGCGGCGCGTCGCGGCGTCGATCCGCATCGCCGACATCCGCGCCTCCTGCTGCGGCGGGCGCAGAAGCGGCAGCTTGCCCTTCTGCGTCAGCTCCAGATACTCGACCAGCGCCGCCATGGCGGAGATCTCGGCGCGCGAGAACGATCCGAAGGCGTCGAGCGAGGCGACCTGCCACAGCGCGGCGAGCCGCTTCGCTCCGCCCGCGCTGTCGAAGGCGCCCCGGTGCAGCGGCGTGACCGAAAGATCGAAGCCCTCCGTGACCTCGCCGAGCGCCTGCTCCATGCTGTCCTCGACCAGAAGCTCGCGCGGGGTAAGCCGCGCCAGCTCCGGGCCCAGCGCCAGCCTCTCGCAGCCCAGCACCGACAGCGCGCCGGTGGAGATGTCGACCCAGGCCAGGGCGCAATCCTCGCGCAGTTCGGAGAAGGCGGCGAGGAAATTGTGCCGCCGCGCGTCCAGAAGGCTCTCCTCGGTCAGCGTGCCGGGGGTGACGAGGCGCACCACGTCGCGCTTCACCACCGATTTCGAGCCGCGCTTCTTGGCCTCCGCCGGGTCTTCGAGCTGCTCGGCGATGGCCACGCGAAAGCCCTTGCGGATGAGCGTGAGAAGATAGCTCTCGGCCGCATGGACGGGGACGCCGCACATGGCGATGTCCTGCCCCATATGCTTGCCGCGCTTGGTCAGCGCGATGTCGAGCGCCTCTGCCGCCGCCACCGCGTCGTCGAAGAACATCTCGTAGAAATCGCCCATCCGGTAGAACAGCAGCGCGTCGCCATGCGCCGCCTTGATCTCCAGATACTGCGCCATCATCGGCGTCACGGTGCCGGCTTGCGTGTTCATGCGTCTCTCCCGGGGGTGCAGCGGCGCGACACTAGCTTTTGCGGGCTCCGTGCGAAACCCCGCAGCCGCGCTGACGCTAGGGCGTTGCGCCGCGCCGCAGCATCCCGCTATGCCTGTCCGTCCAAAGGCAGGAGGGACGACAGAATGGCCAAACCCCGTTTCACGCGCGAGGACGCGCTGAACTTCCACGAGGCCCCCAGCCCGGGCAAGTGGGAGGTGACGGCCACTGTCCCCATGACCACCCAGCGCGACCTGAGCCTCGCCTACAGCCCAGGCGTCGCCATCCCCTGCGAAGCGATCGCCCAGGCGCCGGAGACCGCCTATGACTACACCAACAAGGGCAACCTCGTCGCGGTGATCTCGAACGGCACCGCCGTTCTGGGCCTCGGCAATCTCGGCGCGCTGGCCTCCAAGCCGGTGATGGAGGGCAAGTCGGTGCTGTTCAAGCGCTTCGCCGACGTGAACTCGATCGACCTCGAGCTCGACACCGAGGATGCGGACGCCTTCTGCGAAGCGGTGAAGCTGATGGGGCCGAGCTTCGGCGGCATCAATCTCGAGGACATCAAGGCGCCCGAATGCTTCATCATCGAGCAGCGCCTGAAGGAAGAGATGGACATCCCCGTCTTTCATGACGACCAGCACGGGACGGCGGTGATCTGCGCCGCCGGCCTGATCAACGCGCTGCACATCTCGGGCAAGAAGATCGAGGATGTGCGCATCGTGCTCAATGGCGCGGGTGCCGCGGGCATCGCCTGTCTCGAACTGCTGAAGGCGATGGGCGCGCAGCACGACAACTGCATCATGTGCGACACCAAGGGCGTGATCTGGCAGGGCCGCAGCGAGGGCATGAACCAGTGGAAATCGGCCCATGCCGCCGACACCCCGCTCAGGACGCTCGAAGAGGCGATGGACGGGGCCGACGTGTTTCTCGGCGTCTCGGCCAAGGGGGCGGTGACGCAGGCGATGGTGAAGTCCATGGCGCCGAACCCGGTGATCTTCGCCATGGCCAACCCCGACCCCGAGATCACGCCCGAGGAGGCGCATGAGGTGCGCGAGGACGCGATCGTGGCGACCGGGCGCTCGGACTACCCCAACCAGGTCAACAACGTGCTGGGCTTTCCCTACCTCTTCCGCGGCGCGCTCGACATCCACGCCCGCGCGATCAACGACGAGATGAAGATCGCCTGCGCCGAGGCGCTGGCCGCGCTGGCGCGCGAGGAGGTGCCCGACGAGGTGGCCGTCGCCTATGGCCAGAAGCTGAGCTTCGGGCGCGACTACATCATCCCGACGCCCTTCGACCCGCGGCTCATTCACCGCATTCCCCCCGCCGTCGCCCGCGCCGGCATGGAGACCGGCGTGGCGCGGCGCGAGATCGAGGACATGCAGCAATACGAGCACGCGCTGATGGGCCGGATGGACCCGACGGCCAGCGTGCTGCGCGGCCTCAACGCCCGCGCCCGCGCGGCGCAGGCCACCATGATCTTCGCCGAGGGCGACGATCCGCGGGTGCTGCGCGCCGCGGTGCAGTACCAGCGTTCGGGCTTCGGCAAGGCGTTGGTGGTGGGGCGCGAGGCCGACGTGGCCGAGAAGCTCGCCGCCGAGGGCATGGCCGAAGCGGCCTCCGAGCTTGAGGTCGTCAACGCCGCCAACACGCCCCATCTCGATACCTACAAGGCGTTTCTCTACAAGCGGTTGCAGCGCAAGGGGCTCGACCAGCACGACATCCACCGCCTCGCCGGGCGCGACAGGCATGTCTTTGCCGCGCTGATGCTGGCGCATGGGCATGGCGACGGCATGATCACCGGTGCCACTCGCAAATCGGCGCATGTGATGGAGCTGGTGAACCACGTCTTCGACGCAGGCCCCCATGACGGCGCGGTCGGCGTTTCGGTGGTGATGCATAACGGGCGGATCGTGCTCATCGCCGATACCTTGGTGCATGAATGGCCCGACGAGGAGGATCTCGCCGACATCGCGACGCAGGGCGCGCAGGTGGCGCGTGAGCTGGGGCTGGAGCCGCGTGTCGCCTTCGTCAGCTTCTCGACCTTCGGCTACCCGGTCTCCGAGCGTGCGACCAAGATGCATGTGGCGGCTTCGGTGCTCGATCGCCGCGGGGTCGATTTCGAATATGAGGGCGAGATGACCGTCGATGTCGCGCTGAACGCACGCGGGCAGGAGAACTATCCCTTCTCGCGGCTCACCGGCCCGGCCAACGTGCTTGTGGTCCCGGCGCGGCACTCGGCCTCGATCTCCGTGAAGCTGATGCAGGAGATGGCGGGGGCCACGGTGATCGGCCCGATCCTGTCCGGCGTCGACAAGCCGATCCAGATCTGCTCGACCGTCTCGACCGTGAACGACATCGTCAACATGGCCGTCATGGCCGCTTGCAAGGCGAGGCGCGCATGATCTGGAACCTGGGCTCGATCAATGCCGATCACGTCTATGCGGTGCCGCATATCCCCGCGCCGGGCGAGACGCTGGCCGCGACCGCGCTGACCTACGGGCTGGGCGGCAAGGGGGCGAACATGTCGGTGGCGGCGGCGCGCGCGGGCGCGCGGATCGCGCATCTGGGGGCCGTGGGCGCCGATGGCGGCTGGATGGTCGAACGGCTGGAGAGCTACGGCGTCGATTGCGCCCATGTGCAGCGCCGCGAAGGGCCGTCGGGCCATGCGATCATCGCCGTCGATGCACGGGCCGAGAACGCCATCACGCTCTTTCCCGGCGCCAATCGCGAGATCGATCTCGACGCCGTGAAACAGGCTCTGGACAAGGCCGATCCGGGCGATCTGCTCATCACGCAAAACGAGACCAACGGCCAGGTCGAGGCGGCGGCGCAGGCGCGGGCGCGCGGGCTCAGGGTCGTCTATGCCGCCGCCCCCTTCGAGGCCGGGGCGGTGCGTGCGGTGCTGCCGCATCTCGATCTTCTGGTGCTCAACGAGGTCGAGGCGCAGCAGCTCTCGCAGGCGCTGGGCACGCCGATCGAGGAGCTGCCGGTGCCGCAGGTGGTGGTGACGCTGGGCGCCGCGGGCTGCGACTGGATCGAGACGGCGACCGGCGCGCGGCACCATGTCGATGCGCCGCGCGTCGAGGCGGTCGACACCACCGGCGCGGGCGACACCTTCACCGGCTACCTGCTCGCCGGGCTGTCCGAGGGGCTGGAGATGCAAGCGGCGCTGAAGCTGGCCACGCAAGCGGGCGCGCTCAAGGTCGGGCGGCACGGCGCGGCCGATGCGATCCCCTCGCGCGAGGAGGTCGCGCAAGCGGCGTTCTGAGGGCGCGCGCGGCGGTCATCATGCAGGATTTCGTCTTCTCCGACCCTTGGGCGCTTCTGGCGGGCTGCGTCGCGGTGGTGCTGGTCGGGCTTTCCAAGGGGGGCCTGGGCGGCGCTCTGGCGCTCCTGGGCGTGCCGATCATGGCGCTGGCGATCCCGCCGGTGCAGGCGGCGGGCATCCTGCTGCCGATCCTTCTGGTGATGGACGCGATCAGCCTCTGGGCCTGGCGCGGGCAGTATCACATGGCGACCCTGAAGCGGATGCTGCCCGGCGCGGCGCTGGGCATCGGCATCGGCTGGCTGACGGCAGCGCTGGTGTCGGATGCGATGGTGCGGCTGATCGTCGGGGTGGTGGCGTTGGCCTTCTCGGCGCGCTGGCTCCTCTCGGGGCAGACCCGCCGCGCCGCGCCCCGGCCGCAGAACGCGGCCCGCGCCTCGCTCTGGGCGACGCTGGCGGGCTATACCAGCTTCGTCGCCCATGCGGGCGGCCCGCCCTTTCAGGTCTATGCGCTGCCGCTCAGGCTCGATCCAAAGCTCTTCACCGGCACCAGCGTGATCTTCTTCGCGGTGGTCAACCTCATCAAGGTGATCCCCTACGCCGCGCTGGGCCAGTTCGACGCCACCAATCTCATCGCCGCCGCGGCGCTGCTGCCGCTGGCGGTGGTGGCGACGCTGTCGGGCGCGTGGGTGGTCCGCCGGATGCGGGCCGAGATCTTCTACCCGGTGATGTATGTCATGGTGGTGCTCGTCGGTCTCAGATTGTGTTGGGAGGGCCTCTTTGCGCCCATTTAGGCTCGATCGGGCTTTGACAGCGCGGGCCGGGGCCGCGCATTCTGCTTCATCGAATGCCAAGGCCAGACCGGCAGGCCATCGAAAGGTCCACTCATGCAGATCTCCGTCAGCCTCGCGCCCCCCTCTGATCCCGGCCCCGGGACCGGCCCCGTCACGGTCGGCTGGTGTCTGAGCGAAACCAAGGGCGGCCTGATCTACGCCCCGCCCGAGCGGGTCCGCTCGACCGATCTCGACCGGCGCCACGCCAAGTCGGCCTCGCGCTGCCCGGCGGTGATCAATCTCGAAAGCCGCTATTTCCTGATCCGCTGCCCCTTCGACATCAATGTCGGCTTCGACCGCGACGAGAAGGGCGCGCCGCGCCTGCGCAACCTGAGCGGCCCGGCAAGCGCGATCCGCGGCTCCAAGCTCGGCGAAAAGCTGCATGTCGTCTCGGAGGCCGAATGGCGCCACAAGGGCGTGCCAACGCTGCAGCTGGCGCTGCCTTACGTCTTCCTGTGCGACGCGCCGGTCTATCTCAGCCAGGTCTCGCCCTTCATGCACTACACCCCGAACCCGCTGCCCGGCACGATCTTCGGCGGGCGCTTTCCGATCAATGTCTGGCCGCGGCCCCTGATGTGGGCCTTCGAATGGCACGAGCCCGAAAAGCCCCTGAAGATCTCGCGCGGGGACCCGCTGTTCTATGTCGGCTTCGAGACGATGCCGCAGGATCGCGGGGTGGCGATGGTCGAGGCGCAGCGCACGCCCGAACTCGTGGAATATCTCGAGCTGATCTCGGGCGCGGTGAACTACGTCAACCAGACCTTCTCGCTGTTCGAGGCGGCCGAGGCCCGCCGCCCCGAGACGCTGGTCACCCCGGTGGCGCGCCGATCGCGCGGCACCTGAACGCGGCCCCCATGCCCGCCCGGCGGCGCGGCAGCGATCCCGCGCCCGCGCGCCGCTTTGTCCCCCTTGGCAACAGCCCCGCCCGGCGCCGCGCGCCGGCGGCGGCGCGCCCGCGCTACACCTCGGATTAACGCCGCCGCGCTATCGCCTGTCCCGGGGGCCATCCAGGGCCGAGGGGGAGCTGCATGTCCGGACAGAACGCGCCGATCATCATCAAACGCAAGAAGGTCATCGCCGGGGGCGGGCATCATGGCGGCGCCTGGAAGGTGGCCTATGCCGATTTCGTCACCGCCATGATGGCCTTCTTCATGCTGATGTGGCTGCTCAACGCCACCACCGAGCAGCAGCGCAAGGGGCTGGCCGACTACTTCGCGCCGACCATCGCGATCAGCCGCACCTCCGCCGGCGGCGCCGACGTGCTCAACGGCGACACGCTGCACCAGAGCGACGCGCTGAGCCAGTCGGGCACCGGCTCCAACATGGGGCTGCGCGGGGCCGTGCCGCCCGACCGAAGCCCGCCGCGCCTGCGCCCGGGCGAGGGCGCGGCGGCGGCCGAGGTGGCGGCGCTGCGCGAGATCGAGGAGATGCTGCTCGGCCGCGGCGGCGAGAGCCTCGTGGCGCGCAAGGCGCTGCGCCACGTGGTGACGAAGCTGACCGACGAGGGGCTGGTGATCGAGATCTTCGCCCGGCCCGGCGCGCCGATCTTTCCGCCCGGCGACACCGTGCCATTGCCGGTCACCCGGGCGCTGCTGGGCCTGGTGGCGCAGACCGCCGCGCTGGTCGACAACCCGGTCGCGGTTTCGGCCCATCTGGCCGCGCGCCCCGTCGTTCTGGCCGACAACCCGGTCTGGCGGCTTTCCTCTGGCCGGGCCGAGGCGGCGCGCGACGCGCTCGAGGCGGCGGGTCTGGCGCCGTCGCGGATGCGCCGCGTCACCGGCCTCGGCGATCGCAGCCCCGCCGCCGACGGCCCCGCCGCGCCGCGCAGCGACCGCCTCGAGATCACGCTGCTGCGGCGGCATTAGCACCGTCTTAAGCCTGTTGCTCTAGGCCATCGGGCAACCCTGTTCTCCCGTCTCAGCGGAAAGGTCCTTCATGACGATCTCCTCCTCCCTCAGCGCCGGTGTCTCCGGCCTCGCAGCCAATGCCCACCGGCTGGCCACGATCTCGGACAACATCGCCAATTCCGCCACTTACGGCTATCGCCGCGCGGTCACCGATTTCCATTCGCTGGTGATGGGCAATGATTCGGGGCGCTACGTGGCCGGCGGCGTCTCGGCCACCTCGCAAAGGCTGATCGACG
>JACLAD010017180.1_pt1 | contig 26689 bp, 24 predicted proteins | sample 8027901 | NCBI WGS metagenome assembly JACLAD01 (sample SAMN15725071, study PRJNA655200) | protist metagenome | isolation source: fluorescence activated cell sorting (FACS) single amplified genomes of... | place: Spain: Blaines Bay Microbial Observatory, Mediterranean Sea | collected 2016-07-05 | reverse complement strand
CATTAAAGGAGCTTTTGAAACAATGACAAATGTTAGCCTTAGCACTATTTTCTTCAAAGAAGGTGGCGTATTTAGAACAGAAATCCCGAAGGAGAACAACATCTTATGTTATGTCATCAAAGGAGAGATCAAAATCAACGGTGAAATTATTGGTCGGTTAAATCTTGTGGAATTTAATAATGATGGAGACCAGCTTCATATCGAATCTTTGTCTGACGCCACTTTGCTTTTTGGGCATGCAAAACCCTTCAACGAACCTGTAGTCGCAAGAGGACCTTTTGTTATGAATTCTATGGAAGAAATAGAACAAGCCTACCAAGATTACCAGAATGGCAAATTGGGGAAATGGTGACTGTAGGCTGTTGGCTGTTGGCTGTTGGCTGTTGGCTGAAAAATATTGCTTTCCAGGCGAAATGTTGTTAGCACTATAAAAAAAGACGGAAATTTTCATCTCCGTCCTTTTTTGTTCTACCAGGAAAACCCTTTCAAAATGTTATTTTCGACACCCTATTCTTCCATCCTTTTCCTGTTTCCTTTAGCGTAGTACTTTTGAAACCTGAAGTATGAAACCGCACCCAGTACAGCAACCGCCGCTACGGAATAGTAGACAAAATCTGGTGTGATCACCTGGTCACCGCTCGCGTAAGAATGCAAGCCTGAAAGATAAAAATTCACTCCAAAGTAAGTCATCATAATACTGGCAAAGGAAATTACGGCCATAAGGTTGAACAACCAGCGGCTACGCAGCCCCGGCACAAGTCTCATGTGAATCACAAACGCATAAACCATAATGCTTACCAGCGCCCATGTTTCTTTAGGGTCCCAGCCCCAGTAGCGCCCCCAGCTTTCGTTGGCCCACTGTCCTCCAAGGAAGTTTCCAATGGTCAACATCACAAGGCCTATGGTAAGAGCCATTTCTGTAATAATGGTAATTTCCTTGATGTTTAAGTCCATCTTCTCTTTGTTCTTTTTCGTCGTAAAGATCATAAGAAACAAAGCAACGGCGCCAAGAATCATTCCCAGGGTGAAGGGACCATAACTACCCACAATTACAGAAACGTGTATCATCAACCAGTAAGAATCCAGTACGGGAACAAGGTTGGCAATTGCAGGATCCATCCAATTCCAGTGAGCGATCATAAGGATCATGGAAGTAACAAAAGCTGTGGAGGCAATAGTAAGATCACTTTTTCTTCCGAAGAGAAGACCAAAGAGCATGGTAGCCCAGGCGACATAGATCATGGACTCATACGCATCACTCCAGGGAGCGTGACCTGAAATGTACCAGCGTGCAATAAGTCCGGCTGTATGAAGCACAAAAAGCACAATTACAGCAATCCTACTCACAAGAATAAACCCGCGCATGAATTTATTGTCTTTAAAGATCTGGGCGATCACAAAAATCAGCATTAGAACTCCCGCCAGCATATACATCCAGAAAAGATTCCTGAAAATGTCATATCTATTATAAAGAATCTCTGTCTCGATCTTCTTTTCTGAAGGCATTACTTCACTCCCGAATTTCTTCTGAAAACTTTTAATACTCCCCAGCAGTTGATCTGCCTGTGAGTAATCTCCAGACTGCTTTGCCTTTTGAAGGGCGCTCATGTACATTGGCAGGATTTGCTGCGTGTACAAAGAATCCATTCCTTTAAAACCTGCTTCCCCGGCTTCAGGATAAGAAACCCATTTGTTGTTCTCATTTTCGGGAACCGGAAAAATCCTCAATATTTTTCCCTGTAAAGCATTGTACAGGAGATTTACCCTGCGGTCTGTCTCTATAAAATCCTTCTGAAATTGATTTGGAACAGCGGCCTGATAAGCACTTTCCAGGTAGGGTCTTAATTTATAGTTCCCCTGCTCATCAAAAAAGCGTGTTAAAGCCACATATTTTTGATCTTCGGGAATGCCTACAATATGCCTGATGCTGTCATTTCCTCTTTTCAGGTTGATAAGCGGAACGTTGTACCAAACCGTAGGATTTTCGGTCATGGAGATCAAAATTTGGTCTGATGTCATGCCCTCGTATTCTGCGCTTTTGCTCAACTTCCGAAGCAATTCCGAAGAGTAAGTGTTCACAGGCTTCATTCTTCCGCCGGCATCCTGTACAACCAGCCTCCCAAAGCTAGATGCATGCTCTCGCGAGACTACATTTGCTTTAAGGACCGAATCTATTCTCGTCTTGGGAATTTGGATACTGCTATTTTGATGTTCATGAGGATCTTCCTGGGCAAATCCTGAAAAACTCAAAGAAAGCAAGGCCAGAATCGTCGTCAATTTTGCCTTTTTTGACTTCACTTTATCCAGCATTCTTTTTAATTGTCCAAACCTTGAACCGCGATCAAAAAGGATCCACATAAGACCAATGTACAGCAGGGTGTAACCAATATAGGTGATCCAGGTTCCCCAAAAATCATGGTTGACGGATAGAACGGTTCCCTTTTCATCAGGATCGAAAGAGGCCTGGAAAAAGCGGTAGCCTTCATGATCAAGCACGTGGTTCATATAAATTTCATAAGGCCAGGATTCGCCATCATCAATCACCTCTACCTTACTTTTAAAGGAGGAGTAACTTTTCTCTGTACCCGGATATTTTTCAGCAATAAAATCGTTCAGTTTAATCGCAAATGGCAACTCATACTTTTTCGAACCATAGCGAACGTAAAATTCAAGCCCTCCCAGATTAAGCCTTTTTGGATCATTTATAATTCCTTTTCCACCTAATAATGAAACAGTTTCAGATTCACCATTGCTGGAAACCCTCAGCCTGACAGCATCCTGCTGCCCCTGTGTTTTCTCTTCGGTAGGTACAATGTCATACACCCCTTTCACAACAGGATCGGGCAGTACGAACTGCATTCCTGCCATGTTGTATAGAGACCTTAATTGCAGGGTTTGAATGGTATCTGCAGATACATTTCCAGTTTGTTGATCGGCCATGCGCATGTAAGTACCTTCAAAGGGAGAGGAGATTTTATATTCCCCATCTTCTAAAGTGATGTTTACAGCTCCTTCTCTGGGACTGTTGAAGGTGAAAATTATATTGTGGATATTTGAGGCTTCGCCTTCTTTCAAATAATGATCATGCCGGTTTCCACCGCCTGCTTCTACTATTTTTAAATAATTTTCTCCCGCAGGATCTTCGACCAGGCCTTCTTCGGCTCCATGAATAAACTCAAGTATTTCGATTTGAACCGGCTGGCCGTTATAATCTGTATGAAAAGTGAAATCATTTGAGGCGCCCGGAGCCAATAAAACTTCCTCCTGCACTACCCTTCTTCGTGGTTGCCCGTCAATTTCCCCATCAATAAAAGTGGTTAAATAGGTCTTTTCTGAAAGAAAGGTGTTTTCTGTAGCGCCTTCACGAATGGGCATTACCCCTTCATAACTAATATAGCGGGTAACATATGCGCCCACCAAAATAAATATAAAAGCGAGGTGTAGTAGTAAAGTAGACCATTTTTCTCTTTTATGAAGCCGGTATCGTACAATGTTTCCTGCAAAATTAATTACAAAGAATGCCATGATGACTTCAAACCACAACGTGTTGTATATCCATACTTTTGCGGTTGCTGTACTATACCAGTTCTCGATAAATGTTCCCAGGCCAAGTGCGATTGCAAAAACGACAAACAGAACAGCCATGAGACGGGTCGAAAAAAGGATAGAAGCTATTTTTTTCTGCATTTGGGAAGTACTTTTAAATCGGTGCGAAATTAACGAATTTTAACTGTTTAACCGTCCACTTTCTAACAGTATTTATGCCAGAAGTATATTAATTTTTAAAAGGCCATTTTTTTGGTAATTTAGCCGCATGATCCAGGTAGTACTTTTAGGAACCGGAAATGTAGCCACACACCTGTTCCGGGCTTTTTCGGGTAGTGAAGAAGTGCGTGTGGTACAGGTTTACAATCATGCTCCCAAAAGTCTGGAGCGTTTCAAAAATGAGGTTTCCGTCACAACTTCTCTGGAAAATCTTAAGCCTGCAGATATTTACGTGATCGCTCTAAAAGATGATGCAATTGCAGAAGTCGCCAAAGAACTTCAGCAGCAGGACGGTTTGATCGTTCATACCTCGGGCGCTGTACATCTGGATGTGTTGAAGAACTGCCGCAGAAGCGGGGTTTTTTATCCGCTACAAACTTTTTCAAAAGACCAGCCGCTGGATTATTCTGAAGTTCCTTTTTGCCTGGAAGCAAAAGACGAAAAAGACCTGGAATTGCTGAAAAACCTTGCCAACAGAATATCTGGAAAAACATATGAGGTTTCTTCAGAACAGCGAAAAAAGCTACATTTAGCCGCGGTTTTTGTCTGCAATTTTGTGAACCATCTTTACGCGATTGGCGAAGAGATTTGCACAGAGAATAAGCTTCCTTTTAATATTCTGCAGCCATTGATAGCCGAAACAGCAAAAAAGATTACCCGTTCCTCCCCTGCAGATGTGCAGACAGGGCCGGCAAAAAGAAATGATATATCTACAATAGAGGCGCACCTGCAACAGCTGTCGTCTTCAGAAAACAAAGAAATATACCGGGTTTTAACCCGGGCAATTCAAACTTCACATGGAAAAAAGCTATAAAGAATTCCTTTCCCAAATCACCACATTCATTTTTGATGTTGATGGCGTTTTAACTGATGGTTCCATCCAGATAAGTACTAATGGCGAGCTCTTGCGAACCATGAATATCAAAGATGGTTTTGCCATGAAACACGCGCGGGAACAGGGTTATACCATTTGTATCATTTCCGGCGGAAAAAATGAAGGGGTAAGACATCGGTTAAGAGGCCTTGGCATCACAGACATCTATCTAGGCTGCCCTGATAAAGTGGAACAAATGGAAGAATTTTTTGACATTTATGAAATTTCTCCTGAAAATGTACTTTACATGGGCGACGACCTCCCCGATCTTTACCCTATGAAATTAATTGGCCTGCCATGTTGCCCGCAGGATGCGGCTTCAGAAATCAAGGATATTTCAAAATATGTTTCCCATAGAAAAGGCGGAAAAGGCTGTGTGCGTGACGTGATCGAGCAAGTGATGAAAGTGCAGGGAAAATGGATTGAAAACGAGTCATGAACTGGCTTTTGCTCGTCATAGCAGGTTTATTTGAAGTCGGTTTTGCCACCTGTTTAGGCAAAGCCAGGGAAACCGCCGGCAATACTGCCCTTTTCTGGATGCTGGGTTTCTTTATTTGCCTGTCGGTAAGTATGACCCTGCTGTACAAAGCCACGCAAACCCTTCCCATTGGCACCGCTTACGCCGTCTGGACAGGAATTGGTGCTTTGGGAACCGTTATTGTCGGAATTTTTATTTTTAAAGAACCCGCAGGATTCTGGCGGTTGTTCTTCCTCTTTACATTAATAGTTTCTTTAGTAGGATTAAAGTTTGTCTCAAATTAAATCTATGCCGGTAATGCCATTTTTGAAACTTGTAAGGTGGCCGAATCTTCTCATGATCCTGCTTACCATGACGCTGGTCAAATACATGCTGTTTGCTCCTTTTGATCTTGCCGCCACCTTAAACTGGTTTGAGTTTGCACTACTTGTGATCTCAATGATCTCTCTGGCGGCAGCAGGAAATATCATTAATGACATTCATGATGTAGCTACAGATGCCATTAATAAGCCTGAAAAACAAATAATAGGAAAACAAATTTCCGAAGCAATGGCCCACAACTGGTTCATTGCACTCAATATACTGGGAGTAGGAATTGGTTTTTATTTATCAAATATTGTTGGAGAACCGGCTTTTACAGTGCTTTTCATCATTCCTTCGGCGCTGCTTTACCTTTATGCCACACATATTAAAGGGACGATCCTGGTAGGCAACCTTGTAGTGAGTGTTATGGTGGGGATGATCGTGGTAATGCCGGGAATATTTGATCTTATTCCGGCGATTACTCCGCAAAACCGAGGTACCCAACGTGTCATTTTTTTCATTCTCGTAGATTACGGAATCTTTGCTTTTATGGTGAATTTTCTTCGGGAGATGGTAAAAGACCAGGAAGATATTCGCGGTGATTATAACGCCGGCATGCAAACGCTACCCGTGGTTCTTGGAAAAGAAAGAACCAACAAGATCATATTTTTGACATGCCTGCTTCCCGTTGCAGGGGTTCTTTACTATATTTATGAATACCTGTATGTGAATTCGCTGGCAATGGCTTATGCACTGTTTTTGATCTTTGGCCCGTTGCTTTACTTTCTGGCAAGAATCCTTACAGCTTCAACAAAAAAGGATTTTCGAAGATTGAGTTTACTTCTGAAGCTTGTACTCGCTTTCGGATTATTATCTATAGGATTGTATAAATTTATTTTACTCTAATTATGCTGAAAGAAAAACTAAAAGATTACAATATTATCCTTGCTTCGGCTTCACCACGTCGCCAGCAATTCTTCAAAGAGCTCAACCTGGATTTTGAGATTCGGCTGAAACCTGTGGAGGAAAATTTTCCGAAGCATTTAATGGGTTCAGAGATAACAGATTTTCTGGCAGAATTAAAGGCTGAACCTTTTAAAAATGAACTTTCCACCGGCAATATTTTGGTTACAAGCGATACGATCGTGTGGCATGAAGGCAAAGCCATGGGAAAACCCGTAGATGCCGCGCAGGCACTGGAAATGATACAATCTTTATGTGGAAAGACGCATGAAGTGATCACTTCGGTTTGCTTAACCACTCCCGAAAAATCAAAGACTGTAAATAGCGTCACCCGGGTTAGCTTTAGTGAACTTTCCAAAGATGAGATCATGTATTACATCAATGAATACCGACCTTTTGACAAAGCCGGAGCTTATGGAATCCAGGAATGGATTGGCCTCATTGGGATTGATCATATTGAAGGGAGCTATTTTAACGTGGTGGGATTACCTACCAATCTTGTTTATAAAACCCTGCTCAAAATTACCGATTAGCCATGAAAACTTCGGCATATCAAGTGCGTTAGAGATTGAATATTGAATATCTTTGCGGCAAAGTAAGTTTCACGAATGAGAGCATACCTGTTCGAAAATCAGAACGAAATAATCTACACCATTGTTATTTTACTGGTGTTGTTCATTTTCAGAAATATTTTAAAGCGATCTGCAAACAGAATAGGCAATAAAAGTGAAATTCACGTAACCCGTATCAGGTTGATGTTTAAATACATCAACATCCTGGTAACCATTATTGCTGTTTTTGCACTTGCGCTCACATGGGGTTATGCTGCAAGTCAGCTTGCGTTAGTATTCTCTTCGGTTTTTGCAGTCATTGGCGTGGCAATGTTTGCAATTTGGTCTATTCTCAGTAATATTACGGCAGGGATCATCCTGTTCTTTTCTTTTCCGTACAAGATAGGAAGTAAAATAAAGATCCATGACAAAGACCTTCCGGTAGAAGCCGTTATTGAAGATATAAGAGCGTTTCACCTTCACCTTAGAACGATGGAAGGTGAACTTATCACTTATCCCAACAACCTCATCTTGCAAAAAGCGGTCTCCCTTATAGAAAAGGAACATTTACCAGATGAAGGAAAAGACGCGTTGTAACAAATTTCTGAAAACAGACTGCAGAAAAGGGAATCTTGTTATATTTGGTAGGATTCAGAAATAAACCCTTTTCATGCGTAAGATCTTCGCCCTTTTTCTAATACTCTTTTCAACCGCCTTACAAGCTCAACAGCCCGAAAAATTAAACTCTTCGGAAATCTATAAAAAGATCCAGAAACTCAACTTTTTGGGTACTGTATTATATGTCGCGGCCCATCCCGATGATGAAAACACCCGGCTTATCTCCTACCTTAGCAATGAACTGAATGCCACTACCGGTTATCTTTCTTTGACCCGCGGCGACGGCGGACAAAATTTAATTGGTCCGCAGCTTAGGGAATTACTGGGCGTCATTAGAACCCAGGAGCTTCTTGCCGCCCGAAGAATTGACGGCGGAGAACAGTTTTTTACGCGCGCCAATGACTTTGGCTATTCCAAACATCCCAATGAAACCCTGGAAATATGGAATAAAGAGGAAGTCTTAAAAGATGTTGTGCGTACTATTAGAAATTTTAAGCCAGATGTGGTCATCAACCGGTTTGATCACACGACTCCCGGCTCCACGCATGGTCACCACACTTCTTCTGCTATTTTAAGTTTGGAAGCATTTCAACTTGCAGGGGAGGATTACGAAAACCTGGAGCTGGGAGAACCCTGGCAGCCAAAAAAGCTGTTTTTCAATACTTCTCCCTGGTTCTACGAAAACCAGGAAGCTTTTGAAGCTGCAGATAAATCGAAGTTCATATCTTTTGACACGGGACAGTATTTTCCGTTACTGGGACTTTCCAATACCGAAATTGCCTCTCTAAGTCGCAGCCAGCATCGCTCGCAGGGCTTTGGAAGTACCGGTTCCCGCGGAAGCCAGACAGAGTATATTAAATTAATCGCAGGGGAGCATCCTGCAAACAACAGTAATCTATTTGAAGGAGTTAATACCAGCTGGACCAGGATCAAAGGCGGAAAAGCCATTGGAGAGATCCTTCAAAAAGTGGAAAAAAATTATGATTTTCGAAATCCTGCGGCAAGCTTTCCCGAACTTATAAAGGCGTATAAGCTCATCAAAGATCTGGAAAACCGGCATTGGAGAGATTTAAAGTCTGAACAAATTAAGGAAGTCATTGCCGCCGCCACCGGATTGTATTTGGAAGCAGTTTCAGAAACAGCCATTAGTACAAGAGGCGAAGAAGTGAAAATACGCTTAGAAGCCATTAACCGCAGTTCAGGAAAAATGGAACTTGAGTCCATTGTTGTCAACCCAATAGATCAAAGCCTTTCACCTTCAAAAATTCTCGGCAACAACCAGGACTGGCAACAGGAAATTACCATCAAAATACCAGATTCTGCAGCATATTCGAGTCCGTACTGGTTAGAGGAAGAAGGAATTTTGGGATTGTATAAAGTAGAAAACAAAGAACTCATTGGCCTGCCGGAAACTCCGCAACAATTCAAAGTGACCTTCAACGTAGATTTCAACGGGACCGAGATTCCGTTTACAAGAAATATTGTTTATAAACAGAACGATCCTGTCTTCGGGGAAATGTATCAGCCGTTTGAAATCGTTCCTGAAGTTTCCGTTTCCCTCGCAAATGATGTGGAGATCTTTGCAGACAGTGCATCCAAAATGATACCCGTCACTGTAAAAGGTTCTAAAAATGGCATTTCCGGAAGCTTATTTCTGCAGCATTCTCCCGGCTGGAAAGTTTCCCCGGAATCTTACAATTTTGTTCTTTCTGAAAAAGGAGAAGAGCAAACCTTCATGTTCAAAGTAACACCACCGGCAGAACAGGAAGAAACGACAATTTCTCCGCAAGCCGTAATAAATGGACAACATTTTTCAGAAGAAATTGTAACGATTGATTTTGAACATATTCCGCTTCAAACGCTGGTATTACCAACTCAGGCAAAAGTGGTAAAACTGGATATTCAAAAAAGGGGAAATTTGATAGGGTATATTTCCGGTGCGGGAGATGTGGTTCCGCAGGCACTGGAGCAAATAGGTTACAGAGTGGTAAACCTGCCTGTGGAAGATATTTCCAAAGAAAATCTCCAAAGGTTTGATGCCGTTGTGATGGGAATACGAGCTTATAACGTGGTAGAAGATTTGAAATACCGCCAGGATGAGCTTTTCAATTATGTAAAGAACGGCGGAAATATGATCGTACAGTATAACACGAACCGCGGCATGGTGACCAATCAACTAGCTCCTTTTTCACTTGAACTTTCAAGAGACCGGGTGACAGATGAAAACGCCCCTGTTGAATTTCTTGCTCCTCAACATCCTGTTTTGAATTTCCCCAATAAGATCACTGCAGAAGATTTTAATGGTTGGGTACAGGAGCGCGGACTATATTTTCCCGATGCCTGGGCGCCGGAATTTACTCCAATCCTTTCCATGCATGATGAAGATGAAACGCCAAAACAAGGTAGTTTGCTCGTGGCATCTTATGGAAAGGGCCACTACATCTATACCGGTTTAAGCTTTTTCAGGGAATTTCCTGCGGGTGTGCCGGGCGCTTTTAGGCTTTTTGCGAATATGATTTCCCTGGGTAAGGAAAATGAAAATTAATAAAAGATTATTTTTAAAATTAAAAAGGATCACCTTCGGTAATGAAAAACCAGAATTCAGAAAATACTAGTTCCCAACCGACCTTACCAGAAAAACCGGAAAAATACCGTTGGAAAAAATCATACACGCTGGTGCTCATAGCCAATACTGCCTACATTCTTCTGTTTTATTTTTTAATGAACATGTTCTCTTAGTATGCAGGAAATCGACTGGATCATTCTTATAGGCACCCTGGTTTTCATAGCCGGTTATGGAACCTATAAAACCCGTGGCAGCAATAATGTCCAGGATTACATAAAAGGTGGCGACAATACGAAATGGTGGACCATTGGTTTATCTGTAATGGCAACGCAGGCCAGCGCAATCACCTTTTTATCCACTCCCGGACAGGCATATCATGACGGGATGGGATTTGTTCAGTTTTATTTTGGTCTGCCCATCGCCATGATCATTATTTGCATGGTCTTTATTCCCATTTATCACAGACTTAAAGTTTATACAGCTTATGAATATTTGGAATCCAGATTTGACCAGAAAACCAGAACCCTTACCGCACTGCTTTTTCTTACTCAGCGCGGACTTTCAGCCGGGATTACCATTTTTGCACCGGCCATCATCCTTTCTGCAGTGCTGGGATGGAATCTTACCACGCTTAATGTTGTTATTGGAGTACTGGTCATTATTTACACGGTTTCCGGAGGAACAAAAGCTGTAAATGTGACCCAAAAACAGCAAATGGGGGTCATATTTTTGGGAATGTTCACAGCCTTTTTTTTGATCCTGAGTTATCTACCCGAGGGAATAAATTTTACAAATGCTCTTGATGTAGCAGGTGCCAGCGGAAAAATGGACATTCTGGATTTTTCGTTCGATTTTGAAAATCGCTACACGTTTTGGAGCGGCATCATTGGCGGTACTTTTCTTGCCCTCTCCTATTTTGGTACAGACCAAAGCCAGGTGCAGCGCTATCTCTCCGGCAAAGATGTGCGAACCAGTCAGCTGGGACTCATTTTCAACGGACTTCTAAAAGTTCCCATGCAGTTTTTCATTCTGCTGGTAGGAGTCATGGTTTTTGTTTTTTACCAGTTCAACGCTGCGCCGTTGAATTTTAACCCTGCGGCTACAAATGCAGTTCATGAATCTCAATATTCTGAGCAGTACCAGGATTTGGAAAGGGAATTAAAAGAAATCCAGGAACAGCAACAAACCAGGACACTTCAGTTTGCAAGAGGTTCCAAAAATGCCATTTCTGAAGGTAATTTTAAAAATGAAATGCTTCAGCTGAACAAGTTGGAAATTAAAAAGCGGGAACAAGCCCGCACATTAATTGAAGCGGCCAGTGGTAAAGTGGAAACAAACGACAAAGATTACGTTTTTATTCATTTTATACTGAACAACCTTCCGCGGGGACTAATAGGGCTTTTACTGGCGGTGATCCTTTCTGCGGCCATGTCTTCAACAGCTTCAGAATTAAATGCGCTTTCGACCACGACCATGATCGACCTTTACAAAAGAAATGTTCATGGAAAATCTGAAGATCATTACGTAAAAGCTACAAAATTATTTACTTTAGGTTGGGGTGTGATTGCCATTGCTTTTGCCAGCATCGCCAATCTATTTGACAATCTCATACAGCTCGTTAACATTATCGGTTCCATCTTTTATGGAAATGTTCTTGGAATCTTCCTGCTGGCATTCTTTATTAAAGCGGTGCGAAGCAACGCTGTTTTTATAGCGGCTATTATTACCCAAATTATCATTATCATTATCTGGTGGATAGATATAATGCCATACCTGTGGCTCAACCTCGCAGGTTGTGGTTTGGTTATGGGAATTGCTTTTCTTATTCAGGCTTTCACTCCACAGGAAAATAATTTAGCAAATGCAGAATAATACGATTAAATGGGGAATTTTAGGTCCGGGGAAAATTGCAGGAAAATTTGCCAGAGGCCTTCAGGAAGTAAAGAACGCCCAACTTTATTCTATAGGCAGTAGATCTTTGGAAAGGGCGCAAAACTTTGCACAAGAATGGAGCGCCAAAAAATTCTTCGGATCTTATGAGGAGATGCTCAAAGATGAGCAGCTGGATGTAGTGTATGTTGCAACTCCTCACGTTTTTCATTTTGAACATAGCCTACTATGCCTTCAGCATAAAAAAGCAGTGCTCTGTGAGAAACCTTTCGCGATGAACAGGCAGCAGGTGGAGCAAATGATCGCCACTGCAAAAAAGGAAAAGGTATTTCTAATGGAGGCTATGTGGACCCAGTTCTTACCACATTTTAAATTTGTGATGGATGTAATCAATTCTAAAAATTACGGGAAGATAAAGAACCTGAAAGCAGATTTTGGATTTAGCGCACCATATGATCCAAAAAGCCGACTTTTTGATATCAATCTTGGAGGCGGAAGCTTACTAGACATTGGAATCTACCCTATTTTTATGGCACTTAGCAGTTTGGGAAGCCCCCAAAAGATCACTGCAAATGCCACTTTTGGAGCCACAGGCATTGATGAAGACTGTGACATAATCTTTCACTATACAGATGCTGTTACCGCAGAAATTGGCAGCAGCATAATTAAAAAAACTCCTACCACAGCGGTGATTACCTTCGAAAAAGCCGTTTTGACCATACATTCCAGGTTTCACGAACCTTCTTCGGTAGTGATCGCTACAGATAATCAGGAAATGGTTAAAGAATTCGGAGTCACCTCGAATGGTTACAACTTTGAAGCAGCACACGTTCAGGAAATGCTGTACCAGGGGAGCATTGAAAGCGACCAGATGACTTTTGCCAAAAGCCTGGAACTTATTGGACTGCTGGATGAAATTAGAAAAAAGATTAAGCTCGAATACTAAAGCTCTAAATTTTTATATTTATTTGCAAGAATTCCAGTTATTTGGAACAATTCATCTCCTGTCATAGTTTTAGCGTTTCCTTAAGAATGAAACCTGAAAAAGAAAGAATATATTAGTTGCCTTTAGGAGTGGCACCAAACAATATTATAATTTTATGACTACTACCTCCGAGGATTCGAGGGATTTTAACAGTACATCATTAGAGGCGAAGACTTATGCCGCGGCGATTACCAGTACGGTGCGCGAACCCATGCTTGTTCTAGACAAAAACCTGAAGATAATTTCTGCCAGTAATAACTTTTGCACCGGTTTTAATCTGGATAAAGCTTCTATTAAAGAAAAGTTGATCTTTGACTTGAATGCTTCGGAATGGGATATTCCGCAACTGCGTGAAATGCTTGATTCCGTAAGACAGGAAAACAAGAGCTTTCAGGATTATGAATTGTCTTATGAATCTAAAAACTTCGGCCCTCGCTCTCTTTTAATCAATGCAAATCCAATAAAGGTAGCTTCGGAAGAAAGGCTCATCCTTATTTCCTTAAAAGATGTAACAGTACCCAATCCCAAAAAGACAACCGAAGGACATCCTTTCGAGAGATTCCAAACAATTCTTGCCAACGCACCGGCAATGATCTGTATTTTAAAAGGTCCAAATCATGTTTTTGAAATTGCCAATGAACCTTATTATCAGCTTATTGGAAGAAAGGATATAATTGGCAAAGCTGTTCGCGAGGTTCTTCCTGAAGTAGAAAACCAGGGATTTTTTGAAATACTTGATGAAGTTTATGCCACAGGAAAACCTTTTATAGGAAGTGAAGTACCCATACAATTAGATGTGGCGCAAGAAACAAAAAATTCGTACCTGGATTTCGTATATCAACCTATAATTGACAAAAAGGGTGCGGTTGAAGGAATTTTCGTCCATGTAATTGATGTCACCGAAAAAGTAGGAATAAGAAAAAAAGTAGAAGATAATGAAATCCTGCTAAGGGATTTAATAGATACTGTCCCTGCCATCATTTGGATCACAGATAAAGACGGCTACAGCACCTATTTAAATGAAAACTGGTATGAATATACCGGACAAAGTACCGAAGAAGCCGAAGGTTTTGGTTGGCTCAAGGCGGTTCATCCGGAAGACAGGGCAAATGCAGAGCAACAATTCAAAAAAGCTAATAACAACAGAATTCCCTTTAGTGTAAACTATAGACTTCGCACAAGTGAAGGAGACTACAGGTGGGTCATGGATAGAGGCCAGCCAAAATTCTCTGGAGATGGTAGCTTTGAAGGTATTGTTGGCACTGTAGTAGATGTGCATGAAGAAAAAATCCAGGAGCAACTTATTCGGGAAAAAGAGCATAGAATACGAAGCATCGTTGAAGAAGCAACGGTTGCCACTGCTGTTTATACAGGAAGAGATTTAAAAATAGAGCTGGCAAATGATGCCATGATAGAACTCTGGGGAAAAGATCCCTCTGTCATAGGAATGAATCTTGAAGATGCTTTACCCGAACTGGAAGGACAGCCATTCATAGGCCTGCTCCAGGAGGTATACACTACGGGTAATACCTACTGGGGAAAAGAAGATAAAGTAGATTTAATGATTGGCAATAAACTGCAAACCGGTTATTTCAACTTTACCTATAAACCCCTGCGCGATGAAAATGGAAATATCTATGGTATCCTGAACATGGCCATTGATGTCACTGAAATGGTGAAATCAAAAAATCTTTTGAAAGAAAGTGAATCGCATTTTCGGCAAATGGCAGACCTGATGCCAGAGAAAGTAACAAATACAGATCCTGAAGGGAAATTTATTTATTTTAATGAACACTGGTTTAATTATACGGGTTATACCAGTGAAGAACTCTACACAAATTTTTGGTCTCTGTTCCATCCCGATGACCTGGAGCGGGCACAGAAAAGCTGGAATGAATCGCTTAAAACAGGGAATAATTTTGAAATAGAAGTCCGCTTCAAAAACAGTTTTGGCAAATACAGGTGGCACCTAAGCCGTGCCGAAGCTGTTAAAAACGAAAATGGCAGAATTAAAATGTGGATTGCGACCAATACCGAGATCCACAAATTAAAAGAAGAGGAAAAAAGGAAAGAAGAATTCCTGAAAATGGTAAGCCACGAACTAAAAACTCCGGTGACTTCAATAAAAGGATATGTGCAATTATTACTTACGCTGCTGGATAGCGGCAAAGATGTATCTACCTCCCAACTACCTCTCAAACCTTCACTTGACAGGATTGACCATCAAATAACTCGGTTAACACGCCTCATTTCGGAAATGCTGGATCTCTCGCGACTTGAGGAGAACAAGCTGGAGCTTCAAAAAGAAAAGTTCAGCATTAATGACCTTGTGACGGAAACCGTTCAGGATATTAACTACACCAACACACAGCACCGCATAAGCATTGAACATGAGTATAAATGTGATGTATTTGCAGACAGGGACAGGATTGGGCAGGTGTTGATCAATTTTATTACCAATGCAATAAAGTATTCTCCCGAAAGCCGCGACATTGGAATAAAGATAAGTAAGGCAAAAAATGACCAGGTTTCAGTAAATGTAAGAGACCAGGGAATTGGTATAGATAAGAAAAACCACAAGAACATTTTTAAACGCTTTTACCGCATTGGGGGAAAAAGTGAAGAAACCTATTCAGGCTTTGGTATAGGGTTATACCTTGCCAATGAAATTGTAGAACGTCATGAAGGGGCTATAAGCGTAAAAAGTAAAAAGGGAAAAGGCTCAGATTTTTGTTTCACATTATCTGTCGCCAAAGAATCGTAAATATTAAAACAAAAAGATGGCTGAGAACAAGAAAATACTGGTAGTAGATGACGATTCGGGTATTGGGGAAATGCTCAAAACTCTACTTGAATTCTATGATTACGAAGTTTACGTTACTGAAGAACCTGAAAAAGCAGAAAGCCTTATCCAGGAGAAAGATGTTGATCTTGTAATGCTTGACATGCTTATTTCCGGGGTAAACGGGACAGATGTATGCGCAAAAATCAGGGAAAATGAAGCAACCGCGAACACACCGGTATTAATGATGTCTGCATTGCACAATTCCGGACCAAAATGCAAAGAGGCAGGAGCAAATGATTTTATTGCCAAACCTTTTGAAATGGATGATCTTATCAAGAAAATAAATAGCATTTTAGAAGACACTAATTCCTGAACATAAAAAAAGCTGCCTGAAAAATCTTTTTTCGTCCATCTGCCCCAAGATTTAGGGATTATCTGGTTCTGCCGAAAATTGAATAACATAAAGACCAGAATTCTAAATATTTCAAAAGGACGTCCTAAGGACTTTTCAGGCAGCCTATCTTAAAGGGAAATGCTATAAATCTACATAGCACCCCACTCTTTTAAAGACTCGGTGTTCAGTTTTACGTAATCCTTGTTCCCGGCCTTTTCAGCAGCGGCCAAAGATTCTTTTGCTGTGGCAATTGCTTCTTTCTTTTTACCCATATCTGCTTCAATTAAAGCCTTTCTTCGCAGCACCCAAAAAGCATCTTTTCCGCCCATTTCAACAGCTTTTGTGATCCATTCATGCGCCTTTTCAAGGTCCTTGTTGGTGGAATGGTAGTAGCTCGCTGCTGCAAAATAATCATTTGCACCCGGCCCGTTCATTACTTTCTCAATGCTTGCCATAGTTGCAGCATCTGTAGGAACTTCAAAAGGAAGGATGGCGACTTTATTGTCCCATATGAAATTGAGATTTGCTGAATCATTCTTCAGTTCATCGATCATGATGGTGAAAGTTTCCATGGGAAAAGGTAATTCCTGAAGACTTGCCGTAGTGCGCAAAGCTACTTTGTCTTCACTCCATTCCTGCGGAAGGCCCCAGTTATTGGTGTCTTCATAAAAGATCACTTCCCACTCATTTTGCTTTGGAATGGTGTAAATCGCATAGGTTCCCTGTTCCAGTTCCTGGCCTCCTATAGTGACATTTTCACTAAAAGAAACCGTAGTGTTCTCATTGGCACCGGTTCTCCAAATTTCGTTGTAAGGCACAAGATCACCAAAAATGGCACGGCCTTTCATTCCGGGGCGGGAATATTTTACAGCCACATCTGTAAGACCTACCTTTTGTTCAATTTTTCCAGTGGGGCTGGGTTGTGGAACCTGTACCTGGCCCACGCTCGTGAGGGAAATGAACCCTGCACAAAGAAGTAAAAAAATGTTTTTCATGATTAAACGTTGTTGGTTTTTCCAAAGATATAGAATTCCTACATTCGTTTAACCCGTTTTTTCTACCAAACAGGAAATGGATGAAAACCCCCACATTTTTTCCAAAAGATATCCAAAAATGGCTTTTTTTAGAACATTTTCCTGGCTTCCTCCAAATCCTCCGGCGTGTCGATTCCAACACCTTTTACTGTTGTTTCAACCATTTTGATGTTATGACCGTATTCTAAATACCGGATGCATTCAATCTTTTCTGTAGCTTCCAGCTCAAGCATAGGCAACCTGTAAAAGTCCATTAGCGCCTGTTTTCGGAACGCGTAAATCCCAATATGTTTGAAATAGGTTACTCCGGAAGCTTTTTCCCGCGGATATGGAATTGGCGAACGGGAAAAATAGAGCGCAAAATTATCTTTGTTGGTAATGACCTTCACATTGTTGGGATTGTCTATATCTTTCTGCTGCTTTAAAGGAGTTTTTAAGGAAGCCAGATCGATTTTTTCGGCATCTTTTCCGCGGAAAACCTCTAAAACCTTCCGTAAACTCCCGGTATCTATCATGGGTTCATCTCCCTGCACGTTTACCACGATATCCACGTCCATTTCCTCAACGGCTTCTGCAATGCGGTCACTCCCGCACTCGTGCTCCTTTTTAGACATGATGACATTTCCGCCGAAAGAACTTATTTCAGAAAAAATAATCTCGCTATCGGTCACTACATACACTTCCTCAAAAAGAGCAGTGTTGACGGCAGCTTCATAGGTTCTTCTAATCACGGTTTTACCATGTAGATCCTGCATTAATTTCCCCGGAAATCTAGCTGCCGCATACCTCGCCGGAATCATGGCTATTATTTTAAGTGGTTTTTTGTTCAAAACAATAAAGTATTTTATTTAAAAAGAGCTTTTGAAATGCCATTTTTGGGTGGCATCTTTTCAGGAATTAACATTTAATCCAGCTCAAAATAGTCATTTTTGAAACCAATAAGATAGAGTTTTTCCTTCGCCCGTGTAACAGCAGTATAGAGCCAGCGCAGGTAATCTTTGTCAATGCCATTGGGCAAATAAGGTTGCTCCACAAAAACAGTGTGCCACTGTCCTCCCTGTGACTTATGACAGGTCATGGCATATGAAAATTTGATTTGCAGGGCATTGAAATATTTATTGTTCTTCACCTTCAGGAATTTCTTGTACTTCGTTGTTTCCTCTACATAGTCTTTCATTACTTCCTGGTAAAGCGTGTTAGATTCTTCATAGGTAAGAGATGGATTATTACTTTCCAGCGTATCCAGCAGCAGCACCGTTTCAAAAGGTTTCATGTTTGGATAATCTACCATTTGCACCTTTACTTCGGCAAACCTAAACCCGTACAATTCTTTGATCGCAAAGATTTCAAGCACTTTAATAATATCACCATTGGCAATAAAACCCGCTTCGCTATTGGGTTTGATCCAAAAATAGTTGTTCTTGACAACCATAAGATAATCTCCCGCAGAAATTTCTTCTTCCTGGAACAAGATCCTGTTGCGAATTTGTTGGTTGTATAAATTTGCCCTTTTGTTTGACCGTACAATAATGGTGGTTTCCTCGTGCCCCAAATTTCTGTAGGAATCTTCAATAGCTTCCATGATTTCATGTCCGTCGATAAGCCGAACTACATCTCCCTGTGTCGTAAGCTGAAATTTAAATGATTCATAAAATTCCTCCCGCAGAGCTTCCCGAATTAGCGTGGCATTTAAAAGAATATCACTTTCCTCACTTTGCCGCACTACCTCATCAAGTTCAATATGAGCAACTTCCTTGTTATAGTTATTCTGAAGTTTTTGTTCTTCCAGGGCGGGGCTTACTTCAAGTTTCACCGGCGGTAGTTGGGCGGTATCACCCATTAAAATCAACTGGCATTTATGTCCCGAATATACGTACTGAATCAAATCGTCGAGCAAAGAACCATTTTCAAACATCTTGGCATCGTTGTTCACATCTGGGATCATGGAGGCCTCATCTACTATAAAAAGGGTATTTCTATGCTTGTTTGGCTGCAGCACAAATTGCACACCTGCCCCCGACTTCTTCTTCGGAAAATATATCTTACGGTGTATCGTTTGGGCTTCCCGGCCGGAGTAGTTTGAGATCACCTTAGCGGCCCTTCCGGTGGGAGCAAGAAGCACTCCGCTCTTTTTGACTTTCCATAAATTCTTGACCAGCGAGCTTATAATAGTTGTTTTCCCGGTTCCCGCGAAGCCTTTCAGAAGAAAAACAGCATCTTTTTTTTCCTCGATTACAAAGGACGAAAGCTGCTGTAAAGCAATGTCCTGCTTCATCTTAGCTTCAAAACCAAGGTCTTTAATAAGTAGATTGTAAAAAGATCCGGCAGTCAATATCTCCATAAGCTCGTGTGAAATCTCAAAGATACTAATGATTTTTAGCGGAGAAACTTTTGCGAATAAAAAAAAGTTGTAGATTTGCGAGGAACACTTATTAACTAAAATTTCACAAAGCATGAAACTTGTAATTCAATTACTTCTTTGGATTATTATCGTAGTCCTGGGATATCTTGTATTCAATTCGGTTTACGAGCCTATCCAATTCAACAAAGTTAAACAACAGCGTTATGCTAAAGTAATTGAAAATCTTAAAGACATTAGAGCTGCTCAACTGGCACATCGCCAGGTAACCGGAAGGTTCGAGGAGGACTTTGATGATTTAATCAGCTTTCTTGATACTGCCCAATACACCCTTACACAGCGTCGTGACACTACTTACCTTGACGAAGAATACAGGAGAACTTATGGAGTTGACAGGGAAATAGAAGATGTGGTGATCGATACTTTAGGATTTGCTTCTGTAAAAGATTCTCTTTTTGGAAACAGCGACCGTTTTAGAACAATGATGAATGTTCCAATTGAAGGTGTAGATGCGCAATTTGAAATGGATGCAGGCACCATCACTAAAAACGAGAGCCAAATTCCTGTTTTTGAAGCCAGAGTTGCTAAAGATATTGTACTTCACGACCTGGACAGAGAACTTGTAATGCAGGAAAAAGAAGTAGTATCTGTGGACAACGTGAATGGAGCTTATATTAGCGTAGGTTCTATGAATGAAGTGAATACGAGCGGAAACTGGCCACGCGTATATGGGGATAACGAATAACAGCGAAGAAATAAGTAAAATAAAGATGTCCATTCAGGTTAGCCTGAATGGACTTTCTTTTTGTGCCCTGGACAGGGAACGAAATGCAGTGGTTTTTCTAAAACAACTGGACTTCGGAAAAAAACTGAACCCAATTGAAGTTTTGGCACAAATTGAGAAAGTTTATTCAAAAGAGGCATTCCTTCAAAAGATTCCGGGGGAAGTGGAAGTGCTTTTTTCAAATGATCTTTACACAATTGTGCCCGAAGAAATGTTTAATGAAGAGAACGCTTCAGATTATTTAAAGTTCAACACCAAGATCCTGGAAACAGATTTTGTAGCACAAGACTACCTGCGCGAGTTGAACCTTGTAAACCTCTACATTCCTTACACCAACATCAACAACTACTTTTTCGATAAATACGGGGAGTTTGAGTACCGCCACAGTACTTCCATTCTTGTGGAAGAATTCCTGAGAAAGAACATCTATCAAAGTGGGGAAGCAAAAATTTTCCTGAACAATTATGCCTCGGGTTACGATCTTGTGGTAATTAACAATGGGAAATTACTTCTTACCAATTCTTTTTCCTGTGAAACCAAAGAAGATTTTATCTATTACCTGCTTTTCACAGCAGAACAGCTGGAGTTAGATCCTTCCAGGTTTGAACTTATCCTGCTGGGAGATATTTCAGAAGAATCTGAAGAATACAAGATAGCCTATACCTATGTGAGGAATATTTCTTTCCTGCCTACTGCTTTTGGTTTTATTTTTGAGGCCGAAGGAACACTGCCAAAAGGCTATAAATTTTTTACATTATTTAAATCACTTCAATGAGAATTGTTTCCGGAATACATAAAGGAAAAAAGATTTTTGCGCCAAAGAAGTTGCCGGTACGCCCCACCACCGACTTTGCCAAAGAAGCCCTTTTTAATATTCTGAACAACCATTATCACTTTTCAGCATTGACCGTGCTGGATCTTTTTAGCGGTACCGGCAATATTGCCTATGAGTTCGCTTCCAGGGGAGCTGCAGCTATAGTTGCGGTAGATGGCCATTACGAATGCGTAAAATTCATCAATAAAACTTCTGCAGAACTGGAGATGCCTATTTCCACTGTAAAGAGTGATGTTCAGAAATATCTTTCTGGTACGCCCTCTACTTTTGATATCATTTTCGCCGACCCTCCATACGATTTCAACCTGGAATCCTTAGAAAATATGGTAAGCACCACCTTTGAAAAAGAGCTGCTGAATGAAGACGGGGTGCTTATCATAGAGCATTCAAAAAAAATGGATATGTCTACTGTCCCTCATTTCACCGAAGCCCGAAAATACGGCAATTCTGTATTTAGTTTTTTCTTTGTATCTTAAAAAAATGGCGGCCTATCTTAAGACGATCGAGTTATCATTCGTGGTCCTGCGATTTTACGAAGTTTATGTCGTGGCCCGCATCAAAGACGGGGTGATTCTGGACCAGGAAAAACTAGGTGAATTAATTAGCGTTACCCAGGATTTTTACAATGGCAAAAATTACGTATATATTTCAGAAAGAATAAACGATTATAACGTAGATCCCATGATCTACCCCCAACTTGTCCAGGAAAAAAATCTGGGTGGAATTGCTATAGTGTGCGATACCCCTGCAGCTGTAAAAGGGGCCAATTTTGAAAGAAAGTTCTCCAAAGTACCTTTTGAAGTGTTTATGGAATTTGACGATGCCCGGGAATGGGCTTTGGAAATCCTGAAAAAATAAAAAAAGCAGGCCTGTAAGCCGGATTTTGTCCCCAATGATTATCGGGTCCTTATCATTTATCTAAACTTGTTGTTACCAGCAAGCTTTAGCTGCCTACCCTCCGGCAACGGACGGGCAATCCTTAAATGCCGGTATACATGGCATTGCACCGCATAGAGTTTACCTGATTTCACTACAGCATTACCTGTACATCCTTTCTGTTGCACTCGTCCTGGCCTCACGGCCGGTGGGCGTTACCCACTATGCTGCCCTGCGGTGTCCGGACTTTCCTCCCTCCCGTCACAATATTTATTATGACTGGACAGCGATAAGGCGGCCTGCTTTGCGGCAAATATACTACAGAAATACCATTTTTGAAGCCCCTGGAAATTTCTTATTACCTGAAATTGCTTCAGAATATGCCATTTTTGGAACATCAGTATTTTGCATTAAGATCATCAAACCAGCAATATGAGTTTAAGTATCTTTTAACCGGCATTTGTGGATAAAATAAAAGCTTTGATTCCCTACTTCGCATTTGTATTTTTATATTTGTCCTGATAAAGAATTTCAATGGAACATTTTGTAGTATCGGCGAGAAAATACCGCCCTCAAACTTTTAAAGATGTGGTGGGCCAGAAGGCTATCACCAACACGTTACTTAATGCCATTGAACATGATCATTTGGCACAGGCGCTGCTTTTCACCGGTCCCCGCGGAGTGGGAAAAACTACCTGCGCCCGTATTCTCGCCAAAAAGATCAACCAGGAAGCTACCGAGAATCCGCAGGAAGATTTCGCTTTTAATATTTTTGAACTGGATGCCGCTTCCAACAACTCTGTTGATGATATACGAAACCTTATTGACCAGGTAAGGATCCCGCCGCAGGTTGGAAAATACAAAGTCTATATCATTGATGAGGTACACATGTTATCACAGTCGGCTTTCAACGCTTTTCTAAAAACACTTGAGGAGCCGCCAAAGCATGCCATCTTCATTTTGGCAACTACAGAAAAGCATAAGATCATTCCCACTATTCTTTCGCGTTGCCAAATCTTCGATTTTAAAAGGATTACGGTAAAGGATGCTAAAGAATACCTGGCTTACATTGCAGAACAGGAAGGAATTGATGCTGAAGACGATGCATTGCACATCATCGCTCAAAAAGCCGACGGTGCCATGCGTGACGCCCTTTCTATTTATGACAGAGTGGTAAGTTTTAGCGGTAAAAACCTCACCCGGCAGGCGGTTACAGAAAACCTGAATGTTCTTGACTACGATACCTATTTAAGCGCAACAGATCTTATTCTGGAAAATGAGATCCCACAGTTACTTGTGCTTTACAACGAAATCCTCACTCACGGCTTTGACGGGCATCATTTCATTGCCGGCCTTGCATCTCATTTTAGAGACCTGCTGGTTTGCAAAGATCCTAAAACGGTTAATTTACTGGAAGTTGGAGAGAACACTAAAGTGAAATATTTCGAGCAGGCACAAAAAGCTTCCACTCCTTTTCTTCTGAAGGGAATTGAGCTGGCCAATGAATGTGATCTACAATACAAAAACAGCCGAAATCAAAGACTGTTGGTAGAGCTTTGTCTTATGCAATTAGCCTCTGTCACGTTTGACGGAGAAAAAAAAAAGGATGAGCGCTTCATAATCCCGCCGTCTCATTTTACACAGGCACCACCTCCCCCGCCGGCTTTAAAACTTTCCAGGGAAGAAAAGTCGGTTATTACCAACAATGAATATTCTAAAGGAGATGCTGCGCCTTCAGGTGCTTCACAAATTCCTTCCGCTGAAGTAGGAAAACCTTCCTGCCTTCCGGAAAAAGAACCAGCAAAAGAAGTTGAAGAAAATCTGGTACAGGAGGAAGAAACGCAGCAAAAACCAACACCTTCCGTAGCAATAAAAACTCCGAAAAAGAGGGTTTCGGGGCTGTCTTTAAAAAGTATTCAGAAGAAAAAGGAACTCGAGGCACAGCAGCGAAAAGCTGAAAAAGAAAGGGCTGTTGAGAAAGATGAGGATTTCACCGAAGCCCAGATGCAGGACGCATGGAAAGAGTTCGTGGAAATGCAGCACGAAAAAGGGGAAAAGATCCTTGCTTCCATTATGGAAACCGATACCCCTACGCTTGATGGAAAAAAGATCATACTGGAGCTGCCCAACGATACCATGAAACAGGAGCTGGAAAGAGCGCAATACCACCTCCTGGGACATATTAAGGACAGGCTGCAAAACACCCATATTAGCCTCAACATCAAGGTAAATGAACAGGTGGCCAAGAAATACGCCTTTACTCCTATGGAGAAATACGAAAAACTGAGAGAAAAAAATGCGCTTATTGACAAACTGCGCACCACTTTTGATTTAGATATATAATGTTAGGTTTAAAACTTCCCACAGACCCAAGATGGGTGAATATTGTTGAGAAAAACATTGAGGAAATTCTCGTGGACCACGCATGGTGTGAGCAAAAAGCAGCTTCTACGGCTGTATCTCTTATCGTCACGTATCCTGAATATTCTGAACTCGTAACTGCTATGACCGCTTTGGTAAAGGAGGAAATGAGCCATTTTAAAATGGTCCACGACAAACTGCTCGAAAGAGGACTGACTTTAGGCAGGGACAGAAAAGATGAATATGTGCTTCAATTGCTAAAATTTTTCCCGAAAGGCGGCAGCAGATTGACAAACCTTACACACCGCCTTTTATATGCTGCCCTTATTGAAGCCCGTAGCTGTGAAAGGTTCCGGTTGTTGTCTGAAAAATTACAAGATAAGGAACTGGCAGAGTTCTACCGAAATTTAATGATAAGCGAAGCAAACCACTATACCATGTTCCTGAATTTCGCCCGTAAATACGGCGATCGCAAAGAAGTGGATCAAAAGTGGCAGAATTTACTGGTATATGAAGCAGAGATCATGAAGGACCTCGGCACTTCTGAACAAATTCACGGCTAAGCTGTAGTTTTGCTTTCCTGGTAAAGGGATCTTATAATCCCGTCTGATAATCCTATTTTTGGAACATATATACGCCTCGCCCTGGTCCATTTCATTGCCGAAAGGTAAATTTTTGCCGCAGGAACTATCACATCTGCCCTGTCCTGGTTAAGATTGAGTTCGGTTATGCGTTCTTCATAAGTGAGGGATTTCAGCAGTTGATAATAGGAACTTAAATAGAAAAAGCTCAAGGGCTTTCCGTTTGATTTTCCGCTGCTTTTGAAAATGTTATTAATATTCCCCCCGGAACCGATAAGATCAATTTTAGAATATTTTTTGGTGACTTTTTTTATCCAGTTTTCAACCTCATTCCAGCCCTCTTCGGTCACCATGTCATTTAACAACCGAACGGTTCCCAGCTTAAAAGAGCGTGAAGCAATGGTCTCTCCATTCGAATATAATGTAAATTCTGTACTTCCACCACCCACATCAACATACAGATAAGTCTTGTCATTTTTAATAAGCGTATGAAGATCTGTAGCTGCGATAATAGCAGCCTCGTCATTTCCATCAATAATATTTACTTCTATTCCCGTTTTTTCCTCTATCAACTCTGCCACTTCACTTCCGTTTTCAGATTCCCGCATTGCCGAAGTCGCGCACGCCTTGAATTTCTCTATACGATGTGATTTCATAAGCAGTCTAAAGGCTTGCATGGTATCTACCATGCGATTCACATTTTCTTCAGAAATACTTTTATTCAGGAAAACATCGGTTCCCAACCGGATAGGCACCCTCACAAGGGAAGTTTTCTTAAACATTGGCTCCCGCCCTTCCTGCTCGGTAATTGTGGAAATGAGCAACCTCACGGCATTGGAACCTATATCTATTGCGGCAAATTTCTTCTGAGTAATCAAGCTTTTTCCTTTTGTATTTTCTTTAAATAATAATCATATAAGGCAAACTGAGATCGTAGCGCAGGTTTGTTGTTCCTTAGGTAGGCATTATCCTGTTTTTCGGAAATAATCCTTGCCTTCACGTTGTCTTTCCAGCATATTTCGAAGGTATCTATCAATTCCTGCTGAATGGCTTCATCATAAATGGGGCAGGCGATTTCCACCCTAAGGTCCAGGTTCCTTGTCATCCAGTCTGCCGAAGAAATATAAATCTTCTTGTTTCCGCCATTTTCAAAGATGTAGAGCCGCGGATGTTCCAGGAATTTATCGACGATGCTTATCACCTCAATGTTTTCACTCATTCCTTTTATTCCCGGGATGAGACAACAAATTCCGCGCACAATAAGTCTTATTTTCACTCCCGCCCTGCTTGCTTCATAAAGCTTGTCGATCATGTAGTAATCTGAAAGGCTGTTGAGCTTCAGTCTTATTTCCGCAGCTTTTCCCGCTGCTGCATTTTCAATTTCCGTGGTAATAAGTTTTGTAAGCGCCGTGCGGGTATAATGTGGCGAAACGATGAGATGTTTGTACCTGTTGATTTTGTAATTTACTTCAAAGAAATCAAATACCTTATTCACCTCTTTAAGAATTCCCTGGTCTGCAGTGAAAAGCGTATAATCTGAATAAATTCGTGCGGTCGATTCATTGAAATTCCCCGTACTTATAAATCCGTACTTTTTTAATTTGCCCTGTTCCTGTCTTTCAATAACACAAGCCTTGCAATGAACTTTTAAACCTTTTACTCCAAAAATGAGGTTTACACCTTCTTT
>JACLAD010005084.1_pt1 | contig 26708 bp, 15 predicted proteins | sample 8027901 | NCBI WGS metagenome assembly JACLAD01 (sample SAMN15725071, study PRJNA655200) | protist metagenome | isolation source: fluorescence activated cell sorting (FACS) single amplified genomes of... | place: Spain: Blaines Bay Microbial Observatory, Mediterranean Sea | collected 2016-07-05 | reverse complement strand
TCATAACAACTTCTTAAGCTTAAAGTATGTTTTTGACGTGGATTCCGTGTACCAATGAATTTTAATGCTTCTTTTCCATCTAAAATTATATCATCTTCATAATCTTGTAAATGTATCTGAAGATTTTTGAAATCAACATCATTTTTGTCGTCATCACCATTATTTACTTCTTTCTGAGATTGATTGTTGGATCCTTCTTGACCACTGAGTGTAGTTGTATTGTCCTTTGCAGTATTCCCTTTATTATTACTAGCAATAGAATCTTCTGCAAACTCATCATCATTCTCTTTTCCATCTGTTATAGTGGATTCTCCATCTCCTCCTGAAATGACACTTGATTCTTCTATTAATAAACTACCAGTCATTGATTCCACATTTAATGGTCCTTTTAATGATCCAGCAGGTGTTGGTAAATGTATACCTGGTTCACGCAAATCCTCTTCATCATGAGCATATATACAAAAATTCTTTTTCTGAGAACATACACTACCATTCTCACCCAATGTACACATGGTAACCTTAAATTTATCAGGATGATATATAATTTCATTTTCAGAGTGAGCCATAAGGCATTCATCTCCATCATGACACATTTCAAATTTGGTTTCATGAGGACATTTTATACATGAATATTTAACTACACTATATGGATCTCTCCGTCTATCTGATCGTAAATGATAATCATGACATATATCACGATTATGATTTTCTTTGATAGTACATTTATGAACTTTATAAGTTGTCAATACTTTATTATGTCTATCTCTAATAGCATCATAATGTGCTTTGATAGCAGCTTTTTTAGCTGCTTCTATTGATCTTTGATACTCTTCTTCTTCTGCCATTTTTCTATTCTCCTTTCTTTCATTTTCAGCCCTTCTAAGCCCTTCTTTTCTTAAAATTTCATCATTCATAATAAATTGTTCTATTCGTGGATCAGGGCCTCCCTTTCGATTTGGATCCCAACCGTCCCTTGGATTCACAGAAACGGGTAGTACCCTACCTCTCGGAACTTCAGTATCAAAATTTCCATTCATTATCCTTGGACTCAAATTAGTCTCTGACCTGGCTGGATGGAAACTAGCTGCATTATCACTATCAGTATCATTTTTATTCATAATTTTCAATTCTTGTAATTGTCGTACTTGTTCTTCTGTCTTCAGATAAATACTACGATGAGGATCTGTACTCTGAGAAAAAACTGATTTATTAGGATTGTATGCTTTCTTTAAAATTACAATTTCTGATGGATCACTCCAAATACCTTCACCAATCTCATTGACACCAACAACTTTGAATTCATATGGAATACTACTTGACAGTCCTGATACCACTGTCATTAACTTTTCTGCTGGGACTGTTCTACGTATACCATTTTCATCAATTTTGAAAGTATATTGTATAGCATCTCCTGTATCAATTTCAATTTGAGATTTATATCCAAGTGAATCAGATCCACCAGGTTTCCATGCAATACGATAGCTAGTAATACCAGAATCAGCCATTGATTGATAAGGTGGCAACCAAAAAATCTTTACAGATCCTCTACATGTTGGTTTAATTTCTGGTCTACTAGGTTTACGTGGTGCTTCTTGTCTTAACTGAACTCTACCAGTACGTAATAAATGATAGGCTGGTGATGAAGGCTCATCTTGTAAACATATTCCTATAATCACTGGTAATTGAAATTCTGCATTTGCTTTTTCTATTCTTTCTGCTAAGTATTGTGCTTGTATACCTCTGACCTCATCATCTAGTGGGAAGATTTCATCACCATCATAAAACATAGCAGATGTGAAACATATTGCTGACCTTATATAATTTTTTTGCCATGGTTGAAGGAATGCTATTAAAGCAACATCATCACTCATACATCGATCACGTAATTCTGTATTCATAGTCTCATAATATTCATCTACAGCTCGATTAAACATAACATGTTCAGTTTTAAATAATTGGAATTTCTCTTTTTTATATGCTATAGCAACACCTTCTTCATGTCTTTTCCGTTCACAAGTACGTTGGAAATATATTACATCATATCCTATTAACATAAGTTGAGGTTGCCAAAACTCCTTAAACAAATCAACATCTTGTAATGCGATAATATCAGGTTGATAGCATTTCAATTCCCTGATTAACATTTCCCATCGTAGTTGAGTGTTATTAGCTGTTGTATAATCACAATGTGCCTCAGTAAATTTACAATCAGCTAATACATGATAAGTACATATTCTTATCTTATTGCCATCAACAGATGATTGTGGATTCTTACCAACTGGCTTAAATATACGTCCCTCCCATGATGGTTCTATGTCCGGTGTAGGTTTACTATATGTTTCTTCTGCTATTTCCGCGCGTTTTTTTGCATCTTTTTCTCTATCTGCTAACCAATCTTTCATTGTATGATCTTCTGTAGCTAATATTTCATTGCCAAACTCATCACGTAATGGTGATGGGGGACGCTTCTCATGGGAGTTTAGATAAGGCCAAATTTCAGGGAAACTTTTTGCACTTACATAATATATTTTACCCTCTTCAAGTTGATCTAAACTCTCCTCATCCTCATCTGCTGCAGGTAGATTATGTTGTTGTTGCTTACTTGTGGGACGAGAGTTCACAGGAGAATCTGTTTCTGAACCAGACCATTCTAAGGGCTCCTCTGCTGCATCTAAGAAGGACATACCTGATACTTGAAACGTAACCAAGTGGAGATATTCACCGAACCTACTCACTTACTTGCTTACTTACTTACTTACTTACCTTTCTACCTGCCTGCCTACCTACCTACCTATCCACCCTACCTGACGTTATCCACGATTCAACTTGATTCGATGTGAATCGAGCCCTCACTGAAATGGTGAATGTGCGTACACACACGCTCTGTCAGAACCGTCCAAAGTTCAAATTCTTCTCTGTTCGATTGTTGTTGTACCGTGTTATGTATCTAGATAATCTCCTGGGTTACTAGTACGCAAGTATGTATCCTAGAATGAATTTGTATGTATTGTACTCCATCATCATCATCCTCCATTCCGATCCGCACACCAACTACTGTAATCAATAAATGTTTCATTTCAATTTGACGAAACATCTAAAGAGGGTATCATCTAGCATTTTCAATGCACCCAATACCTGCACGATGAGAGGTAGGCATCTCACTCATTCGTAGTTTTATTATATAATTTTTTCCAAAAATTTTCACCTCGGATCGGTTGATATTGGAGGTCAGTCCGAGTGTGTATGAGTTGAAGAATGTAAGATACTATACTACTACTCTAGGAGGTGGAGAAAGAGGGAAAGATGCGAGCACTCTTTTGCTTCACAAGGTAAGACATCTATCCAACTACCTACTAAGAATACAGTAGAGATTGATCAGTGGAGTATTATTAGTAGCAGTGCTCAAGTAAGTTTTTATCCATATCAACAGCAGCAGCAGCTTGGACACCTACACACTTATCAAATTGCATGCAAATTGGGAAAGCTTCTTCTGCATGACTGATTATTTGTTACGCTTATTACACCAATAATCAACTCTGCTGCTGTATTTTTGGTACAGGAGAGAAGTTAATCATTGTCATCATCATCATCATCATCATCATCATCCATATCGTGATCGCCGCTGTAGGTAGCTGTGACTAGCTATAACCAAGAATACCACGACTGATTTTGATTGTAAATATAGATATCTATTACAAAGATAAGAGACACTTTAGTCAGGTCTTTCTATAGTGCAAAAGAGAAGGAAAGAAGTAATCAATCTACTAAGAAAGTGAGAATGATCATACCTAGAAGAATATCATAATACATATCTAATAATGAATGATTTCATTTGTATACACAATATTGGACGAGTGTCATTAACTCGCTCTATTCCAAATAAACTTAAAGCACATCATAAAATAAGAATAGAATTAAATATTATATCAGAATTTTTTGCTACTCGACTGGAGGATATTGATATACATAAATGTCATTGGGATATGTATTGGGAGAATGTAGATAGTTTTACAACACCATCTTCATATGTCTTGGAGAGAACTGAAGTGATACCTCAATCTGTATCATCATCATCATCATCATCATCACCATCGTCATCTTCTTCGTTATTTCTATATATTATTACTCCTTCTAGGGAAGGATATTTTCATTTACACATATCATGTACATATTTACCACCATCAGATGAACCTCTCACTGTATTTGAAACGTCACAAGCAAGCAATAATCATCCATATAATTATCTCATATTGCCATTGATAACTGACAAAATACTTATTACATGTAACAATAGCAATAGCAATTTTGAACAATTGTTACCGTCGTCATATCCTACATTGTTTTGTTATAGAGATATATCTTTGCACAATCTAATATATCCAATGATAAAATACCACCAAGAGGAAGTAATATCATCATCATCATCATCATCATCAGTAGCAGCAGTAGCAGTAGCAGTAGCAGCAGTAGCAGCATCATCATCGTCATTATTATCATCATCCTTGCCAAGAACAATCCAACAATATGATAACACAATAATTCGAATACAAGAAGAATATGGTGCTCAAATTGGTTCACATATATGGGATAGCTCAATCATTTTGCTGAAATATCTATATACTTCATCAGTGCTAACAAATATTTCGTCAAAATTATTACAATCATTATATTTCAATACCAATGATATGAATAAGATTATAGCCGTTGAATTAGGAGCAGGGTTAGGTTTATGTGGCATTTATCTTGCTAAATATCATTATAAAATATTTAAACATGTCATAATTTCTGATACTATGAAGTTACTTCATCATATTAACACAAATATAATCATAAACAAATGTAATGATATTGCAAAAACTGTATGTATTGATTTTAGTTGCGTATATGATGACCATGAATACAATTTGGAATCATATATGAAAACATTAGATGATAGTAATGCTCACCAAAAAATAAGTTTAATAATTGCAGCGGATGTTCTATATGACAACAAGGTTGCAAAATCGTTTTTACAAACGGCAAAAACACTTATGGTCCTCGAGAGGGATATACATAATGATCATGATGATGATGATGATGATGATGATGGTTGTCCATGTACATTTATAATTGCTCAGAAAACTAGAGGTGACAAAGATAGGAAATATTTCGAATCATTGATTGAGTCAATATCCATACCACTCGGTGATAGTGGTAGTGGTAGTAGTAGTAGTAGTAGTAGTACAGCTGGTGATAAACAAAGTAGTGAGTGTTATAGATTCTGTTGTGAATTATTGCACTCAGAAGCATGTGTTTACGTCTGGTCACTGCAATTGCGAATACAATGAGAGATGTCAAGCAGACAGGAGGGTGTTTAGTCTAAGCAAGTACCTCTAAATACTTAGCTGCTCATCTGCTCGTCTTTAAGTCGAAGCAAGCTTTGGATTTTACTTGAAGTAGAAGTAGTTAAGTATACATACATATATACATATACATATGTATAGAAGTACAAGATACAAGTATAAGATCACATTATATATAAATATAAAAGTTAGCTAATATTATATGCATATAAAAATAGTTGAAATGTTGAAATACATGTTGGTCTTCCTCGTTGCGACGGCTTTTTCTTCTTTACCTTTACGCACGGCCGTTCTTCAGATAGATTTTAAATTTTAAAACTTATTTGTTGTAGTTGTAGGAGTCGTTGTTTTGCGTTTAAGTTTTTAATTAGGTAAGTAGAAGTAGTTATTAGTTATTACCTAGTTATTAGTTATTAGTTACTTATCATTTATTAATTATGAAGTTGTAGTTGTAGGATGCTTACAGTAAGTAGCTAGCTGCTAGCTAGCTACAGTAGCTCATTAATTAATACTAATAATTCATTTTTAATTCTAATAAATTACTTCTATGAAATACAATTACAATTACAATGCATATGAAGCAATATTTCAGGCTGATATAGAAGTACACGATGCAATATACCACAATATACAATGAAATTACAATGTCATATATGTACTTTGATGAGTCTAAACCGCCACTACTACAACCTACAACTAACACCTAACTAAAACCAACACTAACACGAACATATCAAAACTCTCCATCGCTCACATGCGTATATACCATTAGTTAGAGCTTCAGATTCCGTTGGATTGTCCAGTCATGAGATGTATGTACTACCTCATGCGTCATCTTTCATCTTTTCATTAGCTCTTTTATGTATATCAACTCTTTTCTTACCGATTGGACTGATTTCATTCACTGATATCTGTGTATCATTATATACTGGTTCTGATCTATCACCACCCAGATCTTCATCATAATCAAATAAATCCTCTTCCTCCTCTTCGTTCTGTTGATTTACTGATATCCTCATATGATGATGTGTTGACAAATTGATATCAGGAGAGTTCATCATTCCAGACTCTAATTCTTCTGTTGGATTTAAGACATCATGTAAATCCCAAAAGGAAATATTAATATTCTCATCTGGTCTTTTAGATACAATTTTACTCACAATAAATTTATTTCTTTTCCTCTGATGTTGTACACATGATGGCATTTCTTCAATAAGATAGACTAATAATGCTTGCCATAAAAAGCATGTCCATTGAAAACCAATAAATATCCATAACTTTATCCATAATGCATATTGATCAAATTGTTTCAACGTGAATGTCACAATACCTGCATTTGTAATAACACCAATATAAACAACTAATAAAAACATACTGTTCCATGTACCAATTTCTTCAGCTGCCTTTGGTATCGGTCTTTGAAATATATATAAAATACTCCATACATCACATTGTAATGTTACAATATTAGATATAAAAACAAAAATAGGAGCATATGGTAATGCAGTGATAAATAACACCATATAACCAAATTGTATTGCAATATTCATATAAGAATTAATACTACGTACTACAGAATCATTAGTTTGTAATAAATATTCTAATTCTGGTCTTGAAATTACTCTTTTTTTATTAAGTATTGAACGGGAATGTTCTGTAATCAATATATATTGGATTTTTTTCCATAAACTCATTAAAATTGCTGGTCCAATTTTTGCAAGACTACCAGTGAAAATCTGAACAGCAAATACAATAATTAGATTTTGACTAAGAATATCCATACAATCAGGACCACCACATGCACCAACAGAACCTTTTGGTGAACCTGCTGGTACTTGTAAATATTCAGCAATAAATGCAATATAAAAGCAACTAGCATAAGAGTTTACAAATTGAAACACAAATAGTTTTGATATTAATGCATCCTCAAATTGACTTTCCGTACGATGATTCTCATATTCAGTCAGATAAATTGCAATTGAATTGTAGATAGTATTGTAAAAAGCAATTTGTAATCCATTTAATGCTGAAGCTACATACTGAGCATTTATATTACCAATTAAACTACTAAGTATATCATTTTTAAGAACATATATATAACCGACAGTGACAATTGAGATCGCTACTAACCCTACTACAGCTGCTGATGCTGTATATCTATGAAAAGATTTCACCCAAGGATCAAAATAGATTGTATCTTTACCATCAATAAATGATTTAATTACTTGTCCTTTAAATTCTGGAAGTACCATTTCATGATCTTTGAAATCAGTTTGACCCCAATAGAGTGCATCAGTCATCTCACTTCTTTTCCAAAATAATAACATAGCTATAGACCATACAGATACACTCCAGGCATAGTATGGTAAGACAATTGCTGCATCATAATGATGAAGATTAACTGTTAACCATTGTACTATAAAACCAACAAGTGATAATCCAATTAGCCATTTGGAATAATGTTGAACGAATCGAAAATATAGACATGTTTTCTCTCCAAAATATTCCTTAATATATTTCATATGTCGACCATAGGCAAAATATGTAAAATAAATTTTATAATCAAACCATTCATCCATTATCATAGCTGATTTATACCTATCATGTAAACAAAAATATCCCATAATATGACCATCAGCTAAATACTTATGCATAGTTAATGCTGATTTCTCATTATTTTCAGTACGACTTTCCATTAACATTCCAATAATTTGTAACCTTATTAATTCTCTAAATGATGTTTTTATATCTCTACTTCTATAATATGCATCTGGTTGAATATCAATATTTTCATGATTATGAAAGATAGATAATGATAAATATGATTTCAAGGTATCTAATGAAAAGAAGTCTTTGATTTCTTGTTTTTTTTGCTTTTCTTGTTCTTTTGAATTTAATGATTTAGGACTCCAATAAAGTTTTATATCAACTTTTTCAGTATATCTTGCATATATATAGTCATAAGGAGAAAATGGTGAATATTGTTTATCTTCATTAATATCAATTGGACCTATACCTAACTCTGGATAACCTTTTTGACAATGTTTTTTAAGTATAGTAGGATCTAACATCATCGATATTTTATTCTTGATAGCAAATCTTTTAATGACATTAATAGGTACTTTTATTAATGAAAAGATAAGTTTGCGTTGTGGTCCATAATATGAAAATACATGCATTCCTAATTCTTTGACTTTATCTATAACTTTTTGACCATATGCGTCAAACTCAATTTGATCACCGGCATGTCTTTTCTCAGTCGGAATATCTAAATCTCCAATACATTGAATGCAACAATCGTCACTATTGTTAACTTTATCCTGAAATAAAGCATCTATAGAGGAAACATTGCATTAGTAGAAGAGAAAACATGATGATGATGATGATGATGATGATGATGCGTAAGTCACTGCATATTCACGTAGACATAAAAATAATACGCATAGATGGATAAGAAATACTTGATTTAGATAGATTGATATTACCTCTATAAATGGCTTCAGCACTTCTAGATACTATACAGTAGTCATAATCAGTTTCTTCAAAAATATCTTCTCCACACAAATTATGAACTTTGAAGAAATTTTCAGTCTGCTCACATGTTGTAGCAACACCTTGTTCATTCATTAGTTCAATAGCCTTTTCTTTATCATCTATAGTAGCTAGAGACTTATACTTATTACTTTGTGAGTGTATGGTAAAATTAAACAAAGATGGTCGTCTTTCTTGCATGTGGCCATGATCTTCAGCAGTATCCTCATTTCCTCCTTCTGACATTCTTCTTTTACTACCTTACCCCTTCTCTCTTTCTTTCGACTATTACTATGAAAGACAAAGTTGGTTTATTGTGGTTGTCACTAACCATCTGTCTTCTTAATACCTTTTGTGACCATCCCTGGGTCCATTTGACAGCAGCAGAGCAGCCATATTCTCAACAAGATATCATCATGATACCACTGGATACTGGACAACAATGCATGCATGCATCACGAATAGAATAATATTATTTATTTCTAGATCGGTATGTATTTTTTGGTCGGTATGTATTTTTTGGATTTTGTAATTCGTAGTTTTACTAGATATTTTGTTGAAAAGGTTCAATGTACTATCATTAGAGAAAGATATCTAATAAAACTACGAATTCATCACAGCCTGGATGGATGTCTACTATTGAGACATCAATCAGTACATACATCAGCAGCAGAGACCACACATGCCTGCCTGCCTACATAAGTACCTACATACATCATCTACTTACTTACTCAACTTCTTGTCTAGTATAGTATGTGCATCCACACATTCTTCCGCCACCCTCATTCTTACTACTCTCATACAGCACTTACAGATCTTCAGTGGCGTGTTTGAGTTTGGAAAACACAACAAACAACAGGAACTTTTTCTTTGTGTTCTTGAAAGTCTCTAGTCTTCATTCGAAGCAACCAAATCCTGAAGTGACTCAACTCAGTTTGCTATTCATTCATTTGATTCATTCAACTATCACTGATCATCATTATCATTATCACCAAGAGATACATACATAGATAGATCAAAAGTGAGTCAGAGATGTTAGGCATTGATAATCACGGTACTACTCCCGTAAGAAATGTGAATACTAATACTAATACTAATACTAATCATAGTAGTAGTAGTAGTAGCAGTAATGATTGGAATCAACATGGGATCAGTCATAGTACTTATAATAGTTATCAAGGAGGTTCTAAAGGTAGTAGTAGTGGTAGTAGTGGTGGTGGTGGAAAATGTAGTGGTGGACAATATTATTCATGGGAAAACACAATCACATTAGCTATATTATTTGGTCTCTCAGGAGTGTATTTGTACCTATTATTAAGTCCTGATCAACCTGCACCTTTAGGCAAACCAAAACCTTATGTAATCCCAGCAGATACAAAAGAAAGATTTAATGAGTTTTTAAAATCATATCATGCATCAAATGACTATGAAGGACCAGGATATGATTTCGATAAACTTCAAGAATCCTTCAATGGTGCGTTGACTTCAGAAACAATTGAAAAGGAATGGGGATCAAGAGGAAGTAAGGATGATTTTTTTTATGAAGGAAGAGAAGAAGGAGGAGGAGGAGGTACAACTGAAGAACAACTACAAAAAGATGAACCAAATATACCTAGTAAAAATTATAGATGCGAGAAAGGTTGGCTAACGATACGTAGTGATACTAACTACAAATATTTATGGATGCATTCAGGTACTGACTATTGGATGAGTGCAACAGCCACAATGGATACCCCACTACATAGAAGAGCATTTTATGTAGAAACAGTAGATAGTAATGGTTGTAATAATGAGGGTGAAGGATGGGTTATACTTAAGGAGGGCGACACTCAAGGTATGTGACAGTGACACATACATACAACTATCAATTCAATCTATGAATATATATATATATATATATGTATGTATGTATGTATGTATGTATGTATGTATGTATACATCTATCTATCCATCCATCCATCCATCCATCCATCCATCCATCCATCCATCCCATCCATCCACCCATCCATACATACATACATACATCATATCTTGTTGAATTGCGATTATATACTACATCATACAATCTTTATCATCGTTTATTATTGTGTAACACAATCTCTCTATTGTTTTATGATGTATATCTGTATATCTGTATTCATTTTACCTGTTTGTTTGGTGATATGATATGTTACGATGTTGAACTAATGTACTTATTAAAATGACGACAAATTACTAAGGATATTTGATGATGGTCCCACCAGCTGGAGAAGGTGAAAAAAAGCCAGACGATGAATGGGTCATCAAAGTATTATCTGATAACAAAGCAGAAGCAATATCAGACCCTCGTTATCATTTTTTACTTGAAGAGGAAGGTTATATTCTGAATAGGAAATCATTAGCATTTATCAATATATTTAGTCAGAATAATTATGCTGCTAGAGGTCATACTAGTAGTTGGAATCGTAATAAACCTGCTAGTCGTGAGTATGGTACTATGGTAAGATTCCAATATATTAATGATACTGATGTACAAGCTAGTATAAAACATGAAGAAGATGAATTAAAAGAAGCAGCAGAAGATGACTTAAAATATATTGATTATATTAGTAAATTGCCTATATCCTCAGAAAGAAGATATATTTCATTTGGTCTCTATGGGAATAATTTAAGATATACAGGTGGTGCAATTGAAAATGCAAAATTAGCAAAAGTTTATTTTCCAGGATGGATATGTAGATATTATATTACATCTGATGTAAGTATGGAAATCAAAAATGAATTATCTAGTCAAGGTGCTGAACTTGTTGACATTCCTTCTGGTGAAGGTATGGCTGCAGGTATGTTTTATCGTTTTTTCATTGCTGCTGATGACACAGTGGATCGATACATTATAAGGGATGTAGATAGTCGTCTAAATGCTAGAGATAGAATTGCAGTGGAAGATTGGATCAAATCAAAAGAAAAAGTCCATATTGTCAGGTTAGTATGTCTTTTATGTTTGTTTGGGAAAACTTTGGCTCTTTTTCTACATATGTATGTATGTATGAATGAATGAATGAATAAATGTATGTATGTATGTACACGTTCATATAGATGTTCATTATCGTTTTTGCACACTATTCTGAACGTTCTTTCTTTTTATCATGTTATAATTATTATTATTGTCATTTTTAAATTTTATATCTAGGGACCATGTTAATCACTGCATACCTATGAATGGAGGTATGTGGGGAGGTGTGAAAGGAGTGTTACCACATATGAAAGAACGTGTATTAAATTGGTGGAATAAAGATGAATATGCTGCTGATTTACATTTTTTAGAAGATCAAGTGTGGCCTGATATTCAACATATACATGTTGCTCATGACTCTTACTGTTGTAATCGATTCCCTAATACTAAACCTTTTCCTACAAAACGACCTGCGACATATCAACATGTAGGACAAGTATTTGATTCAGAAGGGAATCCAAGACTTTCGGATATAGATGGCTGGATTAGAGGTGTTCCTATACCTTCTTCATGTAGGAAAAAACCAGAATGGATCTATGGGTAGACTTACAACTTATAATAATAATACTGTTGACCTGAAGTTTGTTGTAATAATAATAAGATGATGCATAGATTAGTAGAAGTAGAAGTAGTTCTACTTTTTTAGATATTAAAAAGGAGTGTAAAGTAGAAGTACTTAAGTTATAGCTAGTTATAGTAACAGTAGGCATTGTTGTTTTTATTTTTTATGTACTTCGTACTATGTACTATATCTATATACTACATAAGTATATAGAAGTATGTAGTAACAGTAACAATAGACGACAGGTAGAATGGTAGAATATGCGTGGGCCGGACCGGCGGAGTATGGCTGTAGAGAGTATCTAGAACTAGAAATAGAAACTAAAGTAGAAACTAGCTGGTGCCTAGGAAGTAGAAACTCCAAGGAAGAAGGAAGTAGAAGTGAAGAAATGCATATTTGCTTTGTACTAAGACTTTCAATTCCTAGCTACTAGAGTGGAGACTGTAGATTTCCTTCGCCTAGGCTATCCTCTATCCACTATCAACTTCATTTTTCACTTATTCAAATAATCAGAAACAATAGGTTTGATTCCATCATAAATGACTAATAAGAGAGCACCAAAGATCCCTCGAAATAAATTCACAGATAAGCCATGATATAAACCCTTAGGTCCTTCATGTTTTATAATAGATATAAAACAATGGAAACCAGATTTATATAATACAATAGTTTTATCACCTTGCATCATCATACGTCTCTTTATAGTGTCAATGGGGTAACAGATGGTACCAACAAGGGTCGTAACACTTTGTGCAGCTATATATTTTTCAAAGTATGTAGTAGATGGATGATCAAGTTGATAAATATCTTTAACTACATCATATCCACCAAGATATAATGCTCTAAAAACAAAAACACCCATTACTGATGCTAAATATCCTGAATATAATCCTTGAAAACCACCTTTATTATACATATACCATAGACATGAAATAGTACCTGTAAATTTTCTGTTTATTTGATAGCTACCACTTTTTATATTAGAGCCTTTACAAATATATGTATGCATAAATATTAGAACACCATAGAGTTTAATCATAGTGAAATAAATACATGGAGATTTGTATGTATGTATGTATGTATGTGTGCATGTATATATGTATGCATGAGCACTTTGATATGTTCATATGAATAGTCAACATACCTACATCAGCTGCTAATCTAGTGCGAGCTAAATCTAAAGGATATGTACATGTTAGAGCTCCAGCACCAGCGAATCCACCAGCTAACAAATTACCAATTATGAATTTCATGTAAGGAACAGTACTTTCATTACTTGATGGTGCTGATGTTGATGAGGGTAAAAACACTTTTCGTAAGCTATCTTTGAATGAAAAGTTTAATGCTTGATTAGGAAAATATCTACAAATTGAGGCAACATTTCCTCTCCAAAAGGAAGTAATCCCTATCAATTCATTCGAAACCAAGAAGAAGAAGGGATGAGAAGAGTAATAAAATTGTGAATAAAAACTACTATGATGTAAGAATTATAATCAATTTGGAGTATGAAGTAAAATATTATGGTATGAAATCAAAGAAATCATCATCATTATCTGACTTTTCAGAGTATCTATGAAAACTACGAATATTACCTTGTGTTGAGTAAACCTTTTTGATACAATCAATAGGCCCTTTATATCTATCAGATTTTGGTAATTGCTCATTTAGTTTTTGTGTTTGCAGTAATAACTTCACTCTTTCTACTGGTGCTGCTAATGATTTGCTGCATATACCACTTAATCCACCAGAAATGAAGTTTGAAATGAAACTTGTAGAAGCTTCGACCTTCTTTGGTGCAGTATACGAGGAAGAGGAGCCATAGGATGATGATGATGATGATGATGATGATGCAGACATGGGACAATAGAGTAGCCAAAGAATAAGAAGACTTAAGATCTGTACTAATTATCAGTAGAGAGAGAGAGAAGGGCAGATATGATATGATATGATATGCCGCTACGATAGGCTCTGATACAAGACACTACAAAGCTAATGAAAGCTCCAGAGCAGGAAAGCTGACGAGAAACTCTTAATTGGTAGTCCACGTGGATAAGGTAAGGTAATGCACTTCCCTATAGGATATCCACTCGTATCATCTTACTTACTTACTTACCTGCTATTGGTCCAACATTGCAAGACTGATGTTGACATCAGAGTGTGTTGTCATTCATTCATACACACACACTACAATAAATACGCATGCATACGATACATGTATACGATACATGTATATATATATGTGACCCACAGAAAAAAAGAAGAAGCACCCCAATATACCTATCCAGCAACCAGACCCCGACTGCTGCAATAATCCCAAAAAGGATACATTTGTAACCATTTTCTAAACAATTCGTAGTTTTGTTAGATATTTTCCCCTAACGATGTGTTGAGCCTTTTGGATAAAAAATCTAATAAAACTACGAATTACAAATTCCAAAAATTTAATAGTTGAAAATGGTTGTTGCGAAAACTTCTTGTTGAAGTCCTGAAGGTGAGAAAAGGAATTCTCCTCTGTCTCCTTGAAGATCATTTTACCAAAGACTTGGAACAAGGATCAAGGAATAAGATTCATTTGAAGCCAACTAATGTATCCAAGATTCGTATGAAATTGTTTTTTACATCACTTCAAAGAAGTGTAAGAACTTTACAAGTAGCTAGAGGAAAAGAGGCGGCGATAACAAATCTCGTGTTTCGAACTTACACAGTACACAGTAGTCCCACGAAGTTAGAGAGATTGACACTTACAAAACATCGAAATACGATCTGTTACACAAAAGAAGGGGATGAAAACTCGGACATATGTTTTATTGCAATCCATGGAGGCCCTGGTAGTCATAAGGACTTTCGGCATCTAACAACGCCCTTTTCAGAGATTTTGGTAAAGAAAGGCTATGACCATATATATAAAGATCGAGAATCAGTATCACATCAATTATTACGATTTGATTTACCAGGATATGGTAGCTCAGATCGTATGCCATTACTTCCAACTGCTGAAAACTTTGCTGATCAAGTGCTTGATACAATCGAAGCGCTACAACTAAGACAAAAAAAAAAGAAAATTGTGCTTATAGGTCATTCACTTGGTGGTCATATTGTAGCAAGAATAGCTAATAAGATGCAACATGAACTTCATGGACTTATTCTTCTTGCATCTGTATGCCTAAGACCTCATAGAATTCTTGGTGATGAGGAATATTATTGGATCAATCAATGGTTGGGTGAAAACGTTAATAATTCCATATATGGAGAAGCTGTGAAGACAGTATTAGAGATTGGATATAAGAATTTTGCTAACTTTCCTAGATCATCCAAACGTGAAGAAATTGCTTGGACCCAACAAAGAGTTGCTTTGCTAGATTGGGAAGGTTTTGAGAATGATATTAGATCGACAAGATGTCCTATATTGTTCTCTTACGCAACAGATGACCATATTTTACAGCCAGAACGCTTTAGAGAATTAGCTGATTTAATAAATGAACATGATAACTCACAATTCCAAATTTCATTAAATACTATAAAAGAATACTCAAATGGTGGGCATAATATTCAGAAGACGAAAGCTGTTGAATTGACCAAATTGATTAAGAGTTGGTTATTTTATATTGATGTAGTACATACGAGTGAATCCCTGGGATTACAATTAAATAAAATGAAATCATTGGATGAGGTTACAAAGTTAAGGAAAGTATTGGTTAGAGATGACTTAAATGAAATTGAGAGAATGAAGCGGGAAACGGGGTTGTAATGATGATAGGTCGTAAGTAGAAGTATTTCATTAATAAGTACTTCATTAAGAAAGAAGCTAGTTGTTGTAGAGTTCTTCGAAATGAAGTAGATAGTGACAAAAACCCTTCGGAGTAAAATGCAACAAAAAGTAGCTTTTTCTTGTAGTTGTAAATAGTAAAAGACCTGGTTGAAGTTGCACCCACCCACCCAGCCACCCTTGTTCTTGTTCTAAAAACTAAAAACTAAAAACTAAGCAAAAACTAAGCAAAAACTAAAAACTAGTTCGGCGTTTGGCTGCTCGCTTCGCTGTTAATGTTAATCTGTTAACTCTTAATCTGTTAGCTGTTAGCTGTTAGTCTCTTTGCTTTTAGTGTTGGCTGTTAGCTACCAGTGCCAGTTACCAGCTACCAGTACCAGCTATTATGAGCGTTCGCACTAGCTAGCTATACTACAATACTAATACAAGTACTATGTAGCTATGTAGCTAGAAGCTAGAAGCAGTACGTAAAAGTAAAACAGTAAAACTTTTAGTAAAACCAACGCTGCGAAATGTATCTCATAATCTCATAATAATAATAGCACAAAGCGCACTGTGTAGAAGTAGAAAAAACTAGATGCGTCTATCTGCCCAACACCTACTAGTAGTGCTAGAAGTACTAGACAATACTACTACTACTACTACTACTTCTTCTTCTTTATGATCTTTAGGTTGATTTTGATTTGTTGTCGTTGCTTCGCTGTATAGCTAGAGATCATATTATGTACTACTGCTACACAACAACAACAAAACTACCCAGAGGTAAACTCAGTATATTTCCTACTAATAATAGCTATCATAATCTGTACAAAATCGCCTATACTAGACTTCCTGGTTTTGATCTGAAATTTGAAATCGAAACCATTCACTTTTAAGAATTCGACACGCATTTTTAAAAAGATCCATCGTCTTCATGATTACCACCTATGAAGCATCCGGTTTTTTTCAATACATAGCTATCAGTACATGCGTCACTCCATGGAATCCCATCCATGTACTCAGCGTTAACTTTCTTCTGTAATGCTGCTTTCTTTTCCTCTGAAATATTCTCAAATTGAAGGTCCTTGGCAGAGAGAGAAGTAAATTTCTTTGCGTCAATTTTACCCGAGAGAACGTTATCACGTAGATATTCATAAGTTTTTAGGTTGAACAAAAGCTCTCTGGCCTTCTCCTTATACTCCTTTTCATCTTTGTAAGGACTGGTATATACAGCTTCCTCAATATCGCTCGATACGGATGAATTTCGTAAAATATTATTGAACTTTTTTCTCACATTCTCTCTGGTAGTTTCTTTCAGGTGTTCAGTTACCAGCGATTGTGGAGAAGAAGAGGAAGGAGATATCGATTGATTCATGTCCGAAGTGGTATATGATCTCCTTGTTCGCTTCATGATTGGTGTACTGCCGGTAGACTCCTTCGCTTTTCTTTTCTTCTTTAGTTTCTCCTTTCCTTTTGGCAGAAACATCGATTATGTAAGTAAACTATAAAGTAATTGTAATTGTTGTTTACTTCCTTACTAGTATATAAGTAGCAATTCAATCTCGACGGTTGTAAGTTGAAGCGTCGCATTTCCCAAAAGTGCTATAAAAAAAAGGAAATTTCCAAAAATGAGGAGAATTTTAGGATTTTCTTTAAAATTTGCTTCTTTCTTCTAGAATTTAAAGCTTTGATTTATACGTTTACATGTAATGAGTGCTAATGAACCTAGCTACAGCTGGCAAGTATGAACTCATTACTCAAGCCTTTGAACGGTTCGATTGTTATCGTTACCATGACGAATGCGGGCATTGCGTCTAGAAAATTGAATACTATCCGACAGGTATGGCGTCTCTACCACTAAACGAGATCTATTACTATTGTCATAAATACCAAGACGATTAATGTTTTTATCATTTACTCTATACATTGTATCAATTAAACGTTCTTCGCTATTGCTGCCGTCAGCATCAGGTGTAATAGTGCTACCAATTGTAGTGGGTGTGTTATTACCACCAAATGCATAATTGCGTTTTTTGGAGTCACGCTTTGATGAAAGTTGTTGTAGTTCGAATGTGCGAGTTGTTGTAGAAGGATTTTCAACATCATTATTCGTATTAATGTCGCCACCTACTCTTCTATATTCAACCACCTTGGCGCGACAAAATCCTAACAAAAATCTTCCAAATTCAATCATAGAAAACAAAAATAACAAAATTGTGACGATGTAATACACAATTTCAAGTGTTATTGCATTGATTGTAACTCCAAAGTACTTATATATAACTGCCGCTATCATCTCGGTGTATGCATCTATGTAAGCAAAGACTACACTCTTGTAGTATGTCAAGAAACCTGCGATCAAACAAGAAAACAAAGCGCAACCAAAACAACAAGATGACAACATAATATCGCAACATCTATAACATGAGCTATTTTTCTGATGATATTGTTGTTGTTGGTTTGTTTTATCCATGGAAAAAATGGCGTCTCTTGAATCATGGCAATGTTGACGATGAAGCTTGTTTTCGCTCAAATTATTTTCATCATATCCATCATTATCGCTACTACAATCATTTTCGTTATCGTAGAAATCATCATCGTCATTATCTTGATGGTCGTTGTTGTCATTGTCGTCATCGCCAGCATATTCACTCTGCAGTGCTTGTCTGACAGTATCGAATTCCTTTTTATTGATCATATCTTCTATATGCTGATTTAGATCTATACAGGCTTGATCATGTTCCCTCAATTCAGAAGGAAGTTTATCGATATAGGATTGACAAGTTTCAATCCAACTTTCGCCAGTCATGGATAGAAAGAAGCAGATTTCTCGGCATAAACTTGTTGATATTTCTTGGAAAGATGGGTCATTGGAATAGTTGCGGTGAAGAATTTTCCAGGCTGTTTCATAGCATGTCCATGCACTTTTACGACTATCAGTTACTAAAGCAAGACCTCTATAGGCAAGGGGAGTCGGCTTGGCTTTAAGAGACATTTCAAAGAATTTTCTAGCTTTGTCGTTTTCATTTCGTTCTAGTAAGTTCACTGCTATATGTAGAGAATTCAGCCAATTATTCCCATGAGTGTCATGAGTAGAAAGAATTGCTGCAAACTCTTCGTCGGTTGTGTAGTATACTGTAGGTAACTTTGAGAGTGCCTCCTCCGAAAATAGCAAACCTTCTTTTAAGGCTTTAGTCAAAGTTCCGTCAAGATTTGACATCAAATCAACGCTTGTCAAGGGATTCCTGCAGGCTTCTCTACTGTTTTGTTTTGTGTTGCTGTTCTCTCTTTTCTGTGCTGTTATCCACTAGCAAAAGGAAACGTAAGGAAAAATGATTCGTAACATTTTACTATGACCCCTTTTCACTGTACAAAAAAGTGGTGGGGGGGGAAAAAAATCAGCAGCATCATAAAAAAGCTGTGTGGACAGAGATAGAGAAGTAGTTGTTGAAACAAAAAGGTGGGGTATCTGATCGGTATGGAAAGCATTGCACGATGCTGCCAAGGAGCAGCATAACAACCAACACATCATTTCATACATTCATACATACAATCTAGAAGTGTGAAAGGGAAAGAGTAGAATGACCATCTTTTCCTTAGCAATCGCAGCGGTTGCAGCATCGGCATCCAGTAGGGATCCATCATGTCATCTTGCTCATAGACATAATGAACATCATGGGCAACAACAATACAATTTTCTATCAATAACTGGAGGTAGTAGCAGCAGCCGTTTGAATGACATCAGTAGAGATGCTTCAAGTTATTCGTCTAAGTCATCTGTTACTAATTTATCGGGAGGATCTACCCAAGGGATAGAACAAGTAAGGATACTAGCGCAAGGGTACTACGATGATGACTATGATGAGGATGGATATGGTGGTACAAAACGCAGCAATGGAAATAGTGATGAAGGAGGAGGAAGTAACAAAAGGAAGCCACAACCTAAGTATCAACCGAAAAGAGGAGGTTTAGAATCATTATTAGATGTAGTTAGTCCTGAGACACGACGTAACGTCGGGGCAACTTTACTGATGGGTGGTGGTGCATTAACTTTGATTGGTATGACACTATTCTTTGAAAGGAATTTATTGCGGCTTGGGAATATTTGTATTATTTTAGGCGTCCCTCTTCTTATTGGCCCTTCTGTTGTCTACAACTTTTTCATGCAACCGAAGAGAGCCCAAGCGACAATCATAACAGCCATGGGTATTTTTTTAGTCTTCATTGGCAAACCAAGACTGGGAATACTAATGGAAATTTTTGGTTTATTGAATTTGATAGGGAACATGCTACCCTTGTTAATGGCTGTGGCCAAGAGACTACCGATTATTGGGGATGTTATCGCAGCAGTTGAGCAAGGTGCATCCGGGGCAGGACAACGCAGGCCAGAGTTTTCGTTCTAGCTAAAAGACTAAAAGTAGAAGAATAGCTACACCACTTTCATTTTTGTCACAATAGTAATAGTAATAGTAATAAACTATATGTTAGCAAACTATTATAATCTTGCATTACCTTTTAGATACTAGGTACTTCGGTTTATTAAAATGTTAATAATTATAATAATTATAAATTGCTTCATAATTCATCAATAGTCAATAGAAATAGAGTTGCGTGCTAGTGCTAGATGCTTAGACTACCTAGTTGCGCGTAGCTAGCTCTAGCTCAGTATCATGATTACCTAGTTGTGCGTTATATATATATATATATATATATATATGTTATATAGAAGTAGGATATAGGTTGTAGTTGTAGTTGTAGGTTGTAGGTGTTGGATATTGTGATATCTGCTGTCTGCTTGGCGCTTGGCTGTTGCTTTGATAATATTTCATATACTGTTTTATATTGCTATTTGTTGCTTGCTTTTGCTTGACTCACTCTGCTTTGACTTGCTCTGCCCTGTCCCTCCTTCTCCTTCTTGCGCGATGCTTTCAACTTGCGACTTGCGATTGCAAATTACATCATACTTTGACATTGCCGCGTGCTTAATTCTTATAGCGACTACTACAACAACTCTTGTCCAACATTATAAGAATACAGGGATATTATTACTGTATACTTCTACATATACGTATGCTATAATATAGCCGCGACAAGGAAAGCCAATATGTATTTCAATCGCTCAGTCCCAACTAAGCAGCGGCCAGTAGACCTTTATACTTCAAGCGCTATAGAGTGTTCAAGCACATAGCTAGTAATACTGATATACTATGATTATGATTGAAAAAAATGAATACAATGTAATTCCATCATGTAATAATAGTAATTAGGATTACATAGGAACTATCTAAGGCTAAGTACAACGTGGGAGCGTAACCATGCCGGTGGTTGATCTTTTTCAAGTAGAGGGCTGCTCCACGTGAGTATATCATTTAAACAGCAGCAAGCAGGTGCCTGGGTACAGAACTTCTTGCTTTACCTATAGAAAGTGCATACTATGATAGGCGCTGCTGCTGTACCTAGTTACCTACCTAAACAGTAGTACTTGAAATAGGTAGGCTACCTACTACAATAAGAATTGGCCTTTTTTAAAGCATGAATATCTTATAATGGATGCACAAAAGTATTCAAGGGATGAGCAAGGTGGGTGTAGAATGAGTTGTTAAGTAATTCCAACTTTTTATACCGACAACAACCAACTAAGAATTAATGATGTAATTCATAGATTTGTTAGTGTTTTTTTGCTTTCAAAAAGGCGTCTGCTTTTCGAGGCCTCTATACACTCCAATTGAATCATTCTACAGAAGCCACCGCGGGCGGGTAGGGTAGGTACAGTACTTACCTGAAGTACCGTACCGTCATAACATCAGTCTGTTTGTTGCAGCAGATATGCTCAGAAAGTTGCACATTACCAGTTGACACGAGGGGTTCAGGATGTGCGACACATCAATAATCCAGGTCTATCGTTACTCGGGCCCTTTTGATGAAAATCCCTCCGCTCTCCTCAAAGCTTTTTTAAGGCCTGATCCTTACCCTAATCTCGACATTAGTTGTATCTATGGGACATATAGTTATAGCGTACCTTCTCTAAATCTGACCACGTATCACTATACTATTGTCGCTTCATACATTGACTTCAAGCCTGGCGACACTTTAAAATTTTACAAAAGTTCGGATACATTCATAGTCTATGAGGATGGCACGCCATTACAGCAGGAATTTTCCTCATCTAATGGGTTCAAATTTAAATTTAGTGATACACGTGTCGACGGCGACACATCAGACTACGCAGGCTTCGAATTTTATGCGTTTTTCGATGATTGCCCTTCACAATATTACATTGTCTGGGACGAGCATCTTCATGTTACATGCCTACCGTGTCCAACGGGAGAAACCTCCACGCCAGACAGGAGAGGTTGTGTTGGTTGCCCCGATAATAGTTACTGGGTGAATGGAGAGTGCATTGATTGTGGCTTCGGAAAGATTTCGGGGCCGGGTTCAACGAGCAAGGACGAATGCTTCAATCCGACTTCTAACGTCTTCATATCGCTCATAGCATTTATGTTCTCAATCTTGATTTGTTTCTTATACATATTGAGAGGGAGATTTCAACGGGTTGCATTTGTTCGGAGCTATCGTGTAAATAAACCACTGTTACATGACTACAATAGAATATTAGGTCTCTTAAATAGGAAAAAACAGACTAGTGCCTTCAACGAAAAACTGAGATGGGATATTAGCACTGATTTCAGAAAACAACTAAGTTTTACATTGTTCATACTTTGTTCTTTGTTTGCAATGTTTGTATGCGTACTGGTGTTCACTTTTATAACATTAGGAGGCGTCGCATTCAAGAGTTTGATTTTGGTCAGAGCTTTGAAAATCAACTTAGACATTACACAGATGTTGAGAGACTTTTTTTACAAATTGGCAGAGGCAATTGGAATGTCTTTTACATTCAATGTAATGGAAATATTTTTGTACATCTTAGCATTTTTCAACTCTTTTCAAATTGATATTGGAGAAATTGGCGTGACGTGTAGTGGTTTACAAGCTCCAGGTCAGCTTCATCTCAGTTTTTTTTTTTTTTTTTTTTTTTTTTTCTCATATATTTTGTTGTTTGCGTCTTTACTTTCTCGTGATCTCAAAATTGACAATGATTGGTTGCGTATTCCATTCGATTTGCTCAAACAGTGGAATTGCTCTTGAATCTCAGTGTGATTGGTTTTGCTGCGATGTTCATAATATCTGATACACAATACGTTCACAACTTGCTATTTGCAAATAAGGACTATTCGTTTAGTAATAGCTTCTTGCACTATCTAAGCACGTATGAGACTGGATTTAATGATGAGGACAGACGTAAACATATGTATTTGTCGGCGTTTTTATGTGTCGTTATGGGGTGCAACCCATTTCAAACGTTTATTCAGCTATCGATGGGAATATTGTATGTTGAGGAGTTCGCTGAGGACGGAGGGATTCATAAATCTTCGTCTTTTTGTAATGATATTCAAGGATTTGGGACAAACATTGACTATTCAATGGCTGTAATAACGTCCTTGTTAGCTCTGTACGTCATGTTGCCGACTATTTATCTGGTAGCGGGAATTCTGGTGCCTCAAGGTAAAAATGAGGTGCCGAAGCTTGACGCCTTAGACAGGGAGGCGCTTCCAGTTAGAGGTGAACATGAAGAGACAAACAATTGTATAGGGAGAATACTTCATGGAGCGAAAAAAATGATTGTAAATGTATCAAAGCTTGTATCTATTTTATCAATAGACCTGATGGCTTCCTTGCATGCGTCGACTTACATGGCGTCCATCGATAGGCTTCTCCGAGAAGGAGCCCATGAGAGTGACGAAACAGAAGCTGTCGAACCTTTGAACCTCCTGAAAACTCTAAATAAATCAAACACTGACAATGAAAATGGCGACTATAATATAAATAGTAGATTCATACTGCCTTCCTTCTTCACACTACAGAGGGCTTGCAGACACGACTTTTATCTCTTCCTATGTGATGTGTACATAAAATGTGGCGGTGATTCGGTTTACTCTAGCGATAAGAATTCATTAACGGATACAAGCTGCCAAAATTCACTATATTGGGCAGACATAGACTACGGCTTTCAGCATATAGCTCTATTCATCTTCGCAGAGTTATGTACATCCTTCTCTATCGGCACGATGATGACCAGGAGGGGTTTATTGGTATGGAGAGAAGTTTGTTACAAATATATCTTGTTCTTCCTAATTTGCATCGGAATTTGGACAGAGGACGCATTCATGGCGTATGAGCCCCTATATCAACGTCGTTCGGAAACATGTAGTACTCTATATTCAGCTCAGAACGAGAATAGGGAAGCGTACTCCCTGTCGCTACTGTCAATTATAGGGCCTAGAGCAATCCTACTACAAATTTTGCCATCGTTGTCGTACCTATCGCTATTTGTGCTATGCACAGCTTCGACGCCTCTTGTGGTACTTTCAAAGGAAATGAACCAGAAGCTGCCTCCTTTTTTTGCCCTTGACGCGTTAAGTGAATCCATTAAGCGTGAGCAATGTACTTCAGGAAGCGAACTTACAGCTGAAAGCCGTGGTGTGATGTGGACCGTATACCTGAATGCCATACATATATTCTGGGAAGAGAGTAGAGCTATTATGTTCATCTATAATTGTTGCATATTCTTTTTGATCATACTGATATTGTATGCACCTTTAGATAAGATAGTAGCGTTCGCGTTTTTGGTTGTAGCTCTTCATGTGATGTTTATATACATCGATCACGTCGTTATACCTATTGGACATTTTTTTCGTATCAAGGATGACAATTTTCGACTTATGGGTTTTTTCAATTCTGTTGCCGAGAGCGAAGGAGAGGATGAAAAAGGAGCGATGGATTTTACTCAAAGTCATAATTATAAGATGAAGGTCATCGAGGCAAAATCTTCCGACTTCAACAACTTGGAGACAGAAGATAACAATCATGAAGTTTCAATCAACTATGTAGATAACGTTGCCAATGCATATGTGGTAAATCCTATCGTCGGAGGGCAAAAGGAGACGCTAGACCCTTCTTCCACTTTGACTCAATCTTCACCCTTACATGAGAAACAAGAGGGATACGTGGACAGTCTGGAAATGCAGGATACGATTGTGAATAGCGGGGGCGGTAGTGGTGAAGATGCTGTTGATGATGGACGTAGCAGCGACATTGAGAGCCATGTGATGTTCGATGAAAGTGGCGATGAAAAACTTCAAGATGGGTGCGCAGACGGACTAGATATGCAGGATACGATTGTAAATGATGAGGAAGGTCGTGAACAAGACTATCTCGTTGCGCTAGACGAATCTAGAGATGATAGAGCTCAGGAAATGATTGTCGGCGGCGACCCTTTAGTTTGCATAGACTTTGATCCGGAAGACATGCCTTTGCCCCCAAGCGCTCCTCCCCCACCGCCGCCGGCGTTACCATTCGACGACTCGCTAGAGCTGGCGGCAGATGTGGTCATTGATCCAGAAGATTACATCGATCCCATGATGCTAGATCCTATGCCCAGATGCGCGTCGAAAGAGACGCTCTCAAAAGTGGTTGCTTTATATGACAACAAACCAGAGGAAGCATACGAGCTAGAGTTTTATGCTGGAGACGTTATCGAGGTTCTAGAAGAAGATAGCGAAGGATGGAGCAAAGGTTTGTTAAAGGGAATACAAGGCATGTTTCCTACAAATTATGTCGAGCCTTATGAAGATTGAGATTAGTTTAAAAATGTGGTATTACTTTTAACTTGCAGATTTGAACTTTAAAGAACCAAGGTATTCGCCATTTCATAGTCAAAGCTACATAAAGCGATGGGATTTGCTTTTTTCGACTTTTCTTCGCTCGTTTCAAGAACTTCAAATCTTTTTTGCGTTGGCTGACTATAAGTACTTAGGAAGCGCTTCGAAGTAGTAGCTACCTTAGTTCTTCGTTGGTACTAGTAGTTAGTAGGTACTAGTGCTTTTGCTTTTGCGTAGGATTTTCATTTCTTCCATCTTGAAGATCTCCCTGCTCCTGCACTGGCAGCTGGCAGTCGAAGACTAGGAGTTAGGAGGCGTTGCGGCGTTGCTTCATCTCTATTAATATTAATAGGGATTTTCGCGAGATTTTTGAAAATGAGAGTAGCTAAATAAAACCTTTACAGTTAGACTAAGCATGCGATTCTGATCTACATTCATTATAACGATTTTTGAAAATTCGAAAATTTTTACTAAGTGACCGTTACATTTTCACGTTTTTGGAATTTCGAAAATTTGAAAAAACGGCTACTTTTCCGCTAATAGCACATCATAAATACCTCAACAACTAATTTTAAGTTCGTATTTCAATAGATGCATGTCTAAGCTATCGATATATGACTCAGTCTTTGAAAATGAACTCATCTATAAAAAGATATGGCGAATACAGTGCCCAAAAATGGTCAAATTCCAGGCACCTTACTCTACTAATTGAAAATCATTGCAATAGACTATATCAACGGCTAACTCATCGTTAGATGCCTGAATTTAAAAGAATATGTACGATTAATACTTACATGATATATAAAATCGATAATTC
>JACLAD010015302.1_pt1 | contig 26720 bp, 34 predicted proteins | sample 8027901 | NCBI WGS metagenome assembly JACLAD01 (sample SAMN15725071, study PRJNA655200) | protist metagenome | isolation source: fluorescence activated cell sorting (FACS) single amplified genomes of... | place: Spain: Blaines Bay Microbial Observatory, Mediterranean Sea | collected 2016-07-05 | reverse complement strand
TATAAAAACTCCTTTGTATGTAAAAAAGCATATTTATCTATACTCTATTATACAAAAAAACCAGATACAAATCAACTTATATTTTATATAATAGCGACACAAATAAAGCACCATAAAAAATACAAAATTAAATTCATATTATATAATACGCAACTAAACAAACTATCTTTCATTATTTTATATAAACAATATATAATTAAATATCTTTAATAATAAAGGGAGTGTTGTTTTTATGAAATTCAAAAGCTGGTATCGTATCGAGTGGGGATTTTTCTTTAAAGAGAGATTTGAAGGGAATTTAAAACAAATTCAGCCGTCTACAATTATGACAGAAACATCAAAAATGATAAATAATAAGCTGTCCTATGAGAGAATTGAAAGAAATGACCAAGAGTACGCAATGGAAGTACTTTCTACCATTGATAAAAAAGAAATTGTCTCTTACAGTTTTAACATTGAAAATGGTGTTTTAACAGAAAAAATTGAACTTTCTTACGCTAGAAATTTAATAAGATATTATTTAAAAACTTCTCTTAATGCTATTCGCCAGAAATTGTTTTTAGACAATATTTTTAAATATTTTGGTGTATATAGTTGTTTCTTTATTAAAGAACATAAACTAAACCATATTACATCACAAGATTATATTCTGGATGAATTAAAAGAATTTTTGTCTAAAGAACCTATTGAAGTCACTTGTGGAGATTATACTATTATATATGATAGGTTTTCAGAAAACGACAAGGAGTATCTGGGAATTGATGCAGAGTATGAAGGAAACTTTGCCAACCAATTAGATAATCGTAAAGGGATTACTCTTTATGTATATCGTGATGATAACTCCAAAAAGAGCCACAAAGATAATAACTTTGTAGTAAACGAAGAAACATTTAAACGTTTTGCAACGATTTCTAAAGGAGAGACAAGAGTTATCTCTTATCTACTCAAGAGTTTATTACAAGCGAATGTAGATTTTGACTTACTATATAATTTTACAACTGATTATCCAGAAGTAGAACTATATGAGTATTAATTCTATATAAGTTATTCTGAACAATAAAACAATATAATTTATAAACGAAATGGAGTGTTTTGATATGGCTTTAAAAGATTTAAATTTAGGTGAAGTCCTTGACCGATTCGAAAAGGAAATGTTTAAGAAAGAAGATAGGTTTGAAATTGCTGATGGAACTGAATTTGAGTTATTCAGTAAAAGTGAAAATGAACTATATGTTCTGCAGTTTAATCGTGAAGAAGATGAACAAACTTATTCTATCTGTATGATGAATTTTGAACCTAACGGTGGAGATTATATAGACACTGTTTATTTAGAAACATATCCAATGGCTTTCTATAATAGAGAGTTTCTTACTAGTCGTATCGTAAAATATATGGAAGAGATTATTCTTCCCTTAAACCGATTTAACTAATTAAAAAACACCTTATACATAATGTATGAGGTGTTTTTCTGTATTTATATATATTAAGAAATCTCATTTAAAAGGATTTTGTACATTCTCTTACCTAGTTTATTTTTAATTCTTTTCTTACGAGTTCGGTCTTGAATGGATTGTAATCTATCCAATTCCTTATTATGTACTCCTAACATTCTCCCTGCCATTCTAATACTACTATGAATGGCTTTATCCTTTACATATAGCTCTTTCTCAACATTTGCATTTTGACCATACTTTTCTTTAAATTCACTCATTGGCAATACTTCTTTAATGGTTGCAGAAATTGTTGGTTGTCTCATTTAAATACACTTCTTTCTTTTATATAATATTAAATAGACCTACATATAAATTTAAACATCTATGACCACTCTATCTATCAAAAGTAACAATTGTTAGATTAAAGTGGCTTTATTTGTTCTAAAACTTTAAATGTGTGTTTAGAATCTGAAATATAACCCCACTCTTTACTTCTAGTCTCAATAAATTTAATAAAGTCATCTTGACTGATAGAGCCTGATTGCAACTCTTTAATCTCTCTATTGATTTCCATCAAAAAATGCAAACTATCTTGAATATTTGCTTTAAGCGATGGATTAAGCATATGTTCATTTTTCAAAAGACTCACCCCTTTTAAATAAATGGTTTTTTCAACAAATATATTGCATAAAAATAGCCCTTATTACTAAATAGTTATAAGATAATTGTATCAGATAACATATTTAAAATAAAGGCATTTTCAATGAATTATACTATTTATTTTCGTCTTCTTTTAATACCAAGAATTAAGAAAACAACAGATGTAATAAGAGAGAAACCACTAATTGCCATTGTTCCAAAAACAGCGATAATAATACCAGTCGCCATATTACCATTAGAAAACGCCAAAACGATTGGATTATCTTCTGTGACGGTTGGAGATTCAATTAAAACCTTATATTCACCAGGTGCAGTGATAGTAACTTTCATAATAGATACACCTTCTCTACTATTAAGACTATAAGTAGAAGTACCAGTGGATTGTTCAACACTCATTTGTTCATTTGTATTAACAGACGAAACAGAGATACCTAATTCATTAATTGCACTATCCTCTGTTGAATAATAAACCCCGTCTACTACACTGTTATATTCATAATAAATGGTATAAGTTCCCTCTTCTTCAAAAGATATAGTATCTTGATTAGGAACTAATAACTGTTGTATCCCATTCATAGGACTAATAATCATAAAAGCTGCGAAAACAACAGATATAATTGTCCCTAAAATAAAAGTTAAAGCCGATGATATAAATAATGATTTGCTGGACATAACATCCTCCTTAAAAATATAATATAAATTAATTATAATATAAAATAACGAAAGGTAAATTACTAAGGATTAAAGAATAAAACAATGATATAAATAATAAAGTTAACTTATGTATGATAAAAGATAATAATATATAAAGAAAGCATATAGAGTTATTCTATATGCTTTGCTATATAACATGTAAAAAGAAACAATATTTTATAAAACTACTGTCTCGTAAGTGTGTAAGTAGATAAGTCTTGGGAGTTAATAACCTTCATACTATCTCCATTAAACTCTAAAATACCTAATTCTACCTCTTCATAACCAACAGAGTTTTCAATCTTCCTTGTTTCACCGTCTATCGTCATTTCAGTGATTTTCATTTTATAGAAGAAATTCTCTTTCTCTTGTTCAACTACCCAAGTACCAATAGCAACATTATCATCACCTTTAGAAGAGTCCTTATACCACTCTAATGAACCATCTTTATTAAAAACATAATAACTCTCTCCAGAGGATAACCATTCACCTTCATACTTAGCATTTGGTGATTCTAAAAAAGGAATTGAGCAAGCCGATAATAAACCTACCATTAAGACCGTCATCAAAACTGCTACTGTTTTCAACATATTATATTTCATATTACTCCTCCAAAAACAATATATTCACTACTATATAATTTATAAAATTATAAAAAATAATATAATACACAGTATATACTACCTAACGACTAAATCAAAGAAGGATATGAATGATTATAAAATTATATAATATGGTAAAATAAATATTATAAAACAAAAAGGAATGATAATTATATCTACACGCAAAAAGTATTCTATCTACCACTCCTTGTATACGGTCTATCTTGTTATTCTATTGCTGGATTGATAACGAATATTATAAAAGATATAGAAAAAGATTTTGGTAAAACTACGGTTGCTATAATGGATATTTTTTGGAGTATAGATGTCCTAATGACAATAAGAAAGTATTGTCGCATATTCTTTTTCTACACAAGTATTATATTATTTATAATAGCCACCATTAGCTTAATCATTTGTACTATTATATATTTTATACCGTCTTAATAACCAACAATATATCACAAAGAAAAAGAAACAATAAAATATATAACTAACTCACTAAAAAGAACAAATAGATACTTAAAACTCTTACAATATATAATAAGCAAAGAATAAATTAGTGATTGTATTTACACAAATAATGACTTAAAATTAAATTATACATATTTAAATAATAACGAAGTGAGGTCATACCAATGGCTAGAAGAAATATTAAAGTTGATTTTGGATTTGAATTACCAGAAGAAACAGTAAAAGGAACTGTATTTGTTATTGATGCGTTTGAAACAGTGACAGATAGAGAATTAGCAAAAATCTTTCGTTTAGCAGATACTAGGGATTTTGATAAACTAGTATTCTATCCACAAAATGATAATACGTTAAAAAGAATGGGTATGGAAGGTATTAGACCTTATCATAGAAGAGTAGATTATTTATCTAGTTTACTAGAAGAAGTAGATAATGGGTTTATTCCATTTACTCTGGATACTTGGGAAGGTAAAAGAAAGAAATATACTCCTATTGAAACAGCAGTAAAATTTTTAATGGAAAAAAGCAAAGGACCTTATTTCTTATATGTTACTTCTGCAGTAGCAAATGAAATGATTAAATATTCTTCTTTTGAAACATTAATCAAACAAGTAAGACTATTAATTGATGTACATTATACAGAACAATTAAATCCTAAGTTTAATAAATATAAAAATCGATGGGAAATCGTTTAATAGATTAAAAGAGAAAGAGGTTTTTATTATGTATTACGATGAAGAAATACTAACTCCTGTTGAAAAGACACAAAGGTATTTAAGTGAAGAATTAAAAAAAGACCATTTAACAGTAGAAGAAAGAAAAGCGATTGAAGAAACACTTTCTTACTTACAAAGAAAAGTCAGTAATAGACTTACAGATTGGCAAAGATTTGTTAAAGAAGTCATTGCAGAAATAGATAAAATAAATAGTGAACTAGAAGATGAAAATATCAAATATAGTTACAGTCTTCACGATAAAACTTTTCACTATATATCCTTATCTGTCACTGCTGATATTGAAGGAAAACCTACATATGGTTATGGTTTTATGGATATTACAGTACTTAGTGAAGTTTTCTCAGTAGATTCAATGTCGGAAAATTATTCATTCCATCATATTAGCGATGTAAAAAGACAGTTTCTAAAAGATTTATATTCTAGTGAACTACAAGAAACAATCAAAAGTATTAAACGACACGTTTTAAATGAAGAATAATAGCAATATTAAGGACTTGGAAAACCAAGTTCTTTTTTGCATAAAAATAAACGTATATAAAAACCTCACTACTATTTAAATAGTGAGGTCTTCTATTTATGTAAAATAATTTTTTATTGTAAGACACTATGCCATTGGTCTAATCTAATATGATAATCTTCTTCCCCAAATTCTTTCAAATGAACAAAAAGATTACCCTTATCATCTTCTACTACTCCTACTACTAAACTTGGTCCATAAATAGTTCCGACTGTTTGATTCACAAAAGATTCTACCTCTGCTTTTATTTCTTCCACTGTATGATTTTTCATTGCTCTCTACTCCTTTGTATACTTATTGAATTTAGTCACAATATATCCTATTTTTCTTCTTCTAATCTTCCACAATGAGAACAACACTGTTCACCGTGAACATAATCGTCATACTCACATACATTGTATGGACTCTCTTCACACCAATCTCCTAAATCTATATGACAGATGGAACATTTCGCCCACATACCCTCAAATCCATATTGTTGTGGTACGTGTTCACATTCGTCTATTAAGGTATCTAATTCCTTTTGCATTTGATGAATATTTTTTTTCACTTCTTTTATTCGCATTTTCCGTGCTTGTGCGTTCATTATAAACACTCCGTTCTATTTCCGATATCTATATTATAAAGAATATATAACTAAATAGAAAGATTAAATTTTATTTTTTTATAAAGAAAGGTATTTAAGTTGATGATGGCTTATATAATATTTTGAATGAAGTATTTTATATAGTAAACTAGTAATAGTTATTTCATAAATTTGAGATGCTATATTTTATTATAATTGGAGGCGTTATTATGCAAGAAAACAGACCATTTTTATCTAACGAAGAGGTTCATATGAATCAATTAGCTTGTGTTTATGTTTATAAGATTAACGAGGGGGATTTATCTTATAAAATGGACTTGCTAATTAAAAATTCTGTTGGAGAACACCATGTTAGCACTAGATACTTCAAAGATGACGTTGATGGCAATGTTTTAAACTTTGAAATCTTTTCTGCTACTGAAATGGTGAAAAACTATATTCAACGACACGGCATTTTCAGCCGTTAATCGTAATAAAAAACTAGGGCTATCATACCTTAGTTTTTTTATTATATAAAAAATACTTAGCAATTGATAAAATGAATTAACAATCAATAAGTATCTTATAAATAATTAAACACTTTTATATATAATATTTTTTGGTTCTAAACTTACAAAGTCGTGCAAATGGTCTAAGTAAAAATCCATCACCATATTATTTATTGTATCGTTGGAATCTAACTTAAAAATATAATTATTTGTTTCCTCTATATAATCCTCTAAAGCAATTTCATTATATATATGTAAAAGAACTTTACGATTCACCCACAAAGCACACATATAATTTACTATTTCGTATAATTCATCACCTTTTAACTTAATGAATCCATATTCTTTCGTACTTATCTTCATTACAATTTCATCTATATACACATTTTGAAACAATTCGCCACCACTAAATTTTACTTCTAACTCCAAAATATCATCAATAAAGTCATTCAGTACCTTATCTTGTTTAAGCAAATCAAGAATATTCTTTTTTAAAATAAATAATTTTCCATAATAATAATGCGTTGGTTTTCCTTCTACATATAAAGTGGAATAATCACCAGAATCTACTTCTGCTAACAACCCTTCTTCTTTCTTTCTCTGCAGAAATCTATCAAACTTATCTCCAAAAATACCTTCTAAAAATTTTACTACTTCAGTTGTATGACTATTATCTTTATCAGTCACGGCAATCAACCACCTATATATTTTATGACTCCATTATACATTATTTTAAACTGTTTAGAAATCAATATTACCAATTTAATCTAAAATATTTCTTAAAAACAAACGAAATATATTATTTTATATATCGAGAAGACAATATAAAACAAAAAACATATTATACTTTATAAATAACTAGTAAAAAATTTATTGAATTTTACTAGCTTTCCTGTATAATAAGAACATCATCTATTTTTTACTAATTTACACATGTCATTACGAACTAGTAAAATTTTTTACTAGAAAGGATGTTCAATATGGATTCAAGTATGAAAATGACATTATTTATTTTATTAACAGTATTATTCGATATAATTATTTTAAGTTTCCCTTTATCAACAAAGGTCTTTATGACGATTATCGGAATACAATTCTTTGTTTTTGGATTATTTATGTCCTATATAAGAAAGCAAATGAATAACAAACAATAATTTTTATTTTAAATCACATATATAAACAATTTATACTAGATTGACAACAACTAGAATCTAACATAATTACATATAAGGAGATGGCAAGTATGCAGTACATTGGGAATAAACAATCATTAGTTTCTACTATTCACGAACTAATGAATAAACATAATGTTCAAGGTAATACGATTTGTGATGTTTTCGCTGGAACACACTCTGTTGGAAATTATTTTAAGGAACAAGGATTTACCGTTCACTCTAATGATTGGCAAAACTACTCTTACATATTTGGAAAAGCATTAATTGAAAATACAGAAAACCCAACTTTTGAAACTTTAATTGGTAGCGAAGTGGGAAAAGATATCTTAAATAATGTAGAGCCAAATTTAGTAGAGCCAACAAATTACGAAAAAGTATTATCATATTTAAACAAATTAGAAGGTATTGAAGGATTTTTCTATAATAATTACTGTCCTGGTGGAACTGCAGAACAAGAATATCAAAGAATGTATTTTTCAGATGAAAATGGCAAACGTTTTGACCAGATTCGTACTCTTATTCAAGAGTGGAAAGAAAAAGAGCTAGTTAATGAAATGGAATTTTATATTTTATTAGCGTCTCTTATGAATGCAATGGATTCTGTTTCAAATACCACTAGTGTATATGGTGCATTTTTAAAGAAAATTAAAGGTGCGGCTGCTAAACCATTTAAATTAAAACCAATTGAATTAAACTTAAATGGTAAAAATCACAAAGCATATTGTGATGACGCAAATAAAATTGTAGAAGAAGTAGAGGCTGATATCTTTTACTTAGACCCACCGTATAATGCAAGACAATATTCTTCTAATTATCATGTACTAGAAACAATGGCACTATATGATAATCCAGAGTTAAAAGGAAAAACTGGTTTGCGAAATTATGACCACCAGAAATCACCTTATTCTTCTAAGCAAAAAGTAAAACTTGCTTTAAGGGATTTAGTTAAAAGCATTAAAGGGAAATATATCTTACTAAGTTATAATGACGAAGGAATTTTATCTCACGAAGACATCATAGAAGTATTAAGCGAAAGAGGTAAAGTACATAAAGAAGAAATTGAATATAGAAGGTTTAAATCCGATAAAAATGGAGAAAATCGTCAATATAAGAGAGACGATAATAAAGTATTTGAGTTACTTTATATTGTTGAAATTACAAAATAATCATTCTTCTATTTTATAGTACATATAAACTCTTACAACTAAATATGATTTAAAAACAAAACAAACAAACCTCACTTTTTACTAGAATTAAAGTGGGGTTTATTTTATAATAGTAATATATTCTAAACCATAAATAACGGAGTGATTAAAATGACTACAAATGAAGAAATTAGAAGTTATGTAAATAAACTTATGAGTAGCAAAGCAATGAAAGGTTTTTATTCTTCCCTTATTCCAAAACATACAACAGCTAATATAAATGAAGTTGAAAAAGAACTGAATTTAATGGTAGAAGAAGGATTACTTTCAAAAGAATATGAATTAATCTGTCATAATGACAATTGCCTTCGTGTTTTGGATAGACAACCGAATAAAGAAAGTTTTAAATCTTATTATGATTGTTCATACTGTGGAGAAGAAATCGAGGAAGTAGATAGTAATTTCATTAATGAAAGATTTGTAAGGAATAATAAATAAAAGGATGATAAATATGCTTGGTAGAAAAAAAGAGCAAGAAAATATTTATGCAACTAGCCATAAAGTTGAAAATGAAACGTTTGAACTCTATCCTAGTCAATACTTTGCAAGTGATTCTTATCAATTTGGTGGGTTTATTAACGAAAAACAAATTATCATCAATGGAGAACATCCAGTAAACTACTTTATAGAAGTCGGCAAAACAATTAAGTTATACGACATTAATGATGAAGAAAACCCTTTTCAATTTACTATTAAAGAGATAAATCACTTAGAAAATAAATTAGTTCTAAAGGATGTTACAGATTACGGAGAAGAATAACAATGATTACCCACCTCAAACTATGCCGACGGTGGGTTTTATTATATAATCAATTTATTAAATTATATTTTGGGAGTGAACACCTATGCACAGTTTATTTAAGCGACTATCTCTTGGTGAATTAGAAATGCAATCTTATGTACCAGGTCTTTATAATGTAAATTGGGATATAGAGCAAGCAACTATATCAGAAAAAGAAAAGAATAAAGCTGCTGAATGGTGGTTTTATCATAAATCTGTATTAGGAACAATGCGTACTTATGGGATTCGTGGAAAGGTTTTATTTATTGCTGAAAATGAAGAAATATATAACTTGATACATCAAAACTTAGAATCGTGGATTATTGGTAATAAAAAAATACAAACAGGATATAAAAATTTATTTAAAGTGAATACGCCAGAAGAGTTATCTAACATTCCAAATGAAGACTTTATGTATTCCTACAATATTTATGTACATATAGCAAAAGAGGTTCCAAAAAATCATATCAATGGACTAAAAGAAGTATGGATAATAAGAGATACCGATTCCATTGATTATGTATATAATACTTTTGAGCAAATCCTAGAATTACAACAAGACCAAATTCGAATTTATGATTTTACAGATAAAAGTTCCAAACTGGTGATTGACCAATTTGAAGAAGATTTGGAGAAAACTCAAAAGAAATCTAGTAAGAAATTATACATAGAATGGCATATGGTAGATAACGCTTATCAATTTCTTGATATGATTGACCGTTGGAGATAATAAATTATTCTAGTATCCATTATAAAAACATTAATTTTTACTAGAAAACATCATATTTCTATTCCCTATCATTCATTAGACTGGTATAATAAGAGGACAAGATTGAGGTGAGTAATAATGAATATCGGATTTCTAATTTTACTATTTTTATTCACAACAATACTTTCACTCTTTGGATATACTGAATACATATGGAAGAAAGATTTTTTATTTGTGAAGTATCAAGAGGGAATGACTATTGATTTGGTTGTGGATTTAATGATTATTGGCATTGTTCTTTATTTGTTTTATACTGTTTTCACACTACTAATGGAACGTAAAGAAAAGAAACGAATACATACAATCGTGAGTGCTTTACACTTTGAAGATAAGGAAGGATTACAAGTGTTATTGAATTACACTTCACCTTATACTTTAAAGAAAATAACAAATTCAATTCAAGAAGAAATTTTAAAAGAACTAAAAAGTATTGAAGGATTTAACCCATTAGTAAATGAACAGAAAATGACAAAGAAATTAAAAAAGGTTGTTCAGCCATTAAAAAATGATTTATATCTTATTGGAAACCTTAATCCATATAATAAATCTAATTTTTCACAAAATGATATTTATACATTTATTCAATTATATAAAAAATACAAATCAAATAAATAAGTTATCAAAAAAATTAATCCCCTTTGTTAATTTTAGATAACAAAGGGGATTATGGTATATCCATTACGCCATCACAGTTTCCTTTTCAATTTCGGTTTTATACTCTTTGTCATAAAGAGACTTCAATTGGTTAAAGTTTCTGCGAACTGTTTTATCACAATGGAAAGCGTAATCAGAGCCTGGTTTACCGTGGTCTTTAAGGACTTTTGGCATAATTTCATTGAAGTAATCATTCTTCAACTTCTCTTTTTGCTTTTCAATGTAGTCCAAACCTTCTGCTTCGGTATCTACATATCGGATACGATTAACTGCGGCTGTTGTAATGTGGTGTTTAAGTTCTTCTGGTACTAAGTTGCTATCTGGGTTTAGGTATACCCTTGTTGTTACACCAAAGCGACCACTTCCACCCTTAGAGTAGAATCCTACAACTTCACCACGATATGTTGCATTTTCAATGACTGCCATAATTCTTTCAGAATCATTCACTTCAGCCCATTGGTTATAAGTGTCAATATCGTCTTTTACACGATTGATTTCAGCAACTAAATCGGCATTTTTACTACCTTTTACTGACTTATTAGTTGATTTTGCAACAACTTCATTTTTCTTAGGGCGACCTGGTTTTCTTTTAGCAGTTGTTGTAGTAGCAGTTTCAGTTTGGTTTTTCTTAGGTCTACCTGGTTTTTTCTTAGGAGTTTCAGAAACAACTTCTTCTGTTGTATTTTTCTTAGGGCGACCTGGACCTCTTTTTACAGTAAGTTTAGCAACTGTCTCTTTATTTGATTTAGCAGGGCGTCCTGGCTTTCTTTTTTGAACATTTGGTGCAACTTCTTCATTGTTGCCTTCCAAAACCGCTAATGCTTGATTAAACTTTTCAAGAGATTCTTCCAACTTCTGACCTAATTTCTGTACATTTTCAATATCCTTTTGCATTTTAGTTCCCACTTGCTTGATAGTTGTTAGTTTCATAATAAAATCCCTCCAATAAGTTTTTGAATTGACCTTGAAAATTAGTTTTAAATCTGATTTGCTGTTTAAAATTATTTTTCATTGCCTTGTTATTTATATTATAACAACTCGATTCAAAAAAGAATCACTTTTTTTAAAAAAATTTATTTTTTTTGATTTTTTTTATTTTATCATTACTAATTCGTAATTTTGCATTTTACAAAGTAGTAAAATCACACTTTACTAACTACTATTTAACAAGGTAAGCAACTCCCTTAACTATTGATATAATCATTTATATCCATATTTAAAACTATATAAACATATGATTTTGCTACTTTTGCTATAAATTTGTATGATTTCTTTCTTTTTAAAAGAAAATAGGGCATTTTAAAGAAGAAAGACTAGGCTCTTATCCTGCTGACAAAAGCAATTTTTATCACTTATCATCTTTATTTCCCTTTTTACTTATAAATAAGACATAAGTTTAGAAAAGTTAACCTTTTATACTATAATTTAGTGTTTAGAGTAAAAATGGAGTCTTTTTACTATATATATACTGAAAGGATGATTAATATGATTTATTTTAGAGAAGGAAATTTATTAATTATATATACTTCCTAGTGCGTATTATGACATATTTAATATAATGATAGAGTATAACCCTTATGACCATTGAGTTGTAAGGGTTATTTGTATTTGCTCTTTTAGAGATTATGGGGTATATTATTCATAGTTACATAAAATGACAAAATAGTAGAATGATTGACTATATACAACAGCATTTTACATTGATTGTTTAGGAGGGTAGAGAAAATATGTTGTCAAGTCAATACAAGTATGTTGTAAGGGAAACAAAGATTAAAGAAAGAGTAGGTGGAGATTGGAGAGAGTCTAGACGGATTGTCTTAGGAGTGCAAGACTTAAACACTATGATTATATATCCACACCCACTTACAAATTTCATTGAGAAAGAATACTACTTTCGTAGCAAATCATTAAGCCATCAAAAGAGACCAGCTGAAACAATAAAGTTGTTCTTAAATTACATAAACCAAATGATAGATGAGGAAGATAAAGATTTTGTAGATTTAATACATACAGGAATTAAAGGTCTAACAACTTTGCACGGAACAAGGTTTTTGAACTACTGTAATGAAGAGTTAGGCAACTCATACAAGACTGTAAAAGGTAAGGAAATGTATTTATCTCACTTTTATTTCTTTTTGTCTAAACAAGATATATTGGTGAATAAACCTAAATTCAGAAAAAGGCAAGTGAAATACAATAGTGACCAAAGAAGAGAAGTTATTATCGCACCTTTCAAGGATGTCAATTATCCAAGTAAGGAAAATAATAGTGAGTTTAAAAAGAAAAAAGATTTAATTACACAATCTAACCCAAATCGCTTTGTCTTTATAAGGGAATTTTTACTTACAGCAAAACACTATGACCCACGAATAGCATTAGCCATAGCTTTTCAATTCTATGGAGGATTAAGAAGTGGAGAGTGTATGAATCTAAAAACAAGTAGTATTACTACTGTTGGTAATGGTTTATTTGGAGAACAAGGAATGGTTTTAAAAATAAGAGACAACCAAGAAGAATTATTCCCCCACTTAAAAGATACAACAATGGTAGGGGTAAAAAGACCAAGAGACCAAGCAGTTTTAAGAGATAGCATTATTCCATTTTTATATAAAGAACATCTTCATTGGAGAGATAATTTTATTAAACAAGCAAATAATTATAATAAAAAAGCACTTTTCTTCGATGATGACGGAAATGCCTTATCTGGTCAGAATTACAGAAAAAGATTACATAGAATAAAAGATATTTATCTAAACCTTTTAAGTGAAACAAAAGGTAGAATACAAGATTACAAGGAACTTGAAGAAACCACTTGGAGTACGCACATTGGAAGAGGTAGTTTTACTAATCTCTGTATTGAGGCTGGATTTAGTGTTGAGCAAACTGCAATTGCACGTGGAGATAAAACATTAGGACAAGCAATACATTACACAGATATCATTAATGCTACTCATAACATAACCAAAGCAGTAAATATGTTAGATAGTAATAATTTAGATATAGATATGGTTAAAGTTCCTGAAATCAAAAGAAGTTGGAGTGACATTTATTATTATGGAAAAACGAAAAAATAATAGTAAGACAGTGAGTGTTCAAGAACTTATCAATGAAGTGATAATTCTTGAAAATGAACACTATTCAACGTCTACAATCACAAAAAAAATAATTAATCAGCGAGATAATATAGGAGACTACATAGAAGTAAATGATAATAATGCAAATATAGTATTCAAGCGTGATAGCATAAATGCCTTCATAGAAGACCATATGAGAAAGGATAAGGCTTTGGAGTATCTTAATATTCAAAGAGCAAGTCTAAACGCTGGGATAAAGAAATATGGACTTAAAGAGGTAGTGTTAGGTAGGTCATTAGTGAACCGTTTTTTACTTATCAGCGAAATCGAACAATATAAAGAAAACATTACATCTAAAAATAAAGAAGCACTAAGTAGGAACACAAGTGAGGCTATGAAGAAAAAAGTATCTGTTGAGGGATATTACAACTCCAAAGAAGTTTGTGAACTACTCGAAATTACAAGAAAACCATTTATTAAATGTATAGAAGACGGAACATTAGTTGCTGATAAATATGGATTAAATAATATGCCATTATTTAAGATAGAGCATATTGAAGAAATAATTGAAATGCAAAAGCAGTTATACAATAATTTGATTAAAGATTATTATACAGCAAGTGAAACAAATGATTTATTTGGTGGCGATTTACAAGTAAAACAAAGGAGAAAAATAGAAAAAATAAACATACCACCATTGTTAAAAGGAAAATTCCCAAGATATAATAACAGAATAATGTTCAAAAAATCTGATGTTGACAGAGAACTTCGTGAAATAGAAATTTTTAGGTTAAAACGAAACTCAATTTATGACACACCAATAGAAGAATTTTATTATCAAGTTAATTCGGTTTATAACTTACATTTTAAAAATGAAGTGAAAAATACAGAGAAGTATTGGTATGACTTCGTTAAACAAAAAATTGCCAAAACAAAAAGAAATTATAGTGGAACAAAATCACTTGTCACTACATTGGTTAAATCTACTGAACTATTAGTGAAGAATATAGATAAAGAGATTTATACTTACACTGCTAATCAGTTAAATTTAAAGCTTCTCAATCATAATGTTGCCTTTACATACCGAGCAGTAATATATCAATTTTTGATAAAATTAAGTGATAACTTTGAGGAAAACAATCTAAGAATTTACAACCCTAATAAGTTAATCAATCCATATAAAACGGTACAAAAATCAGTGTTTGAAATTGAAGACGTCGTATATAGTTATAATGATTTTATAGAGCTAATAGAATATTGCTCAGATACTGAATTGCATACAAAGAAAGCTGTCAGTGATGTTGAACAATTATTCGACACTTTAAGTTATAACAACTATGACAGTATATGGTTATATGTAATTATGCATCTAAATAATGGTTGGAGACACGATACAATAATTCAAGAACTTCCAAGGATAGATATATCACGATTAAATATAAGTGGAATTGAGTGGTTTAAAGAGAATAAATTAACTTTTGAAGAGGCGCAAGATATTACATACCAAGTAGGGCGAAAAGTTATTAACGTTGAGAAAAATAACACAGAAGGCAATTTCTTTATCTCTGATAAACTAACTATTCCTTTTGCCACTGCTGTTTGTATCAACGAAATTAGAACACAGAAAACTAACCCTAGTAGCAAAAGACTTATTGAATTCAGCACAGAACACCAACGCTTTACAGAACGGTTGCATAATATATTTTTTACAGATTTTAAAGTAAGAGATTTTAAATTTGCTACAAGAAAAATGAATAGAACATATCTAACGTTCGTGCATAAGTTAATTGAATCAAATTATGAATCCATAAAGGCATCACAATTTGCAAGAAGTCATACGAGTGCTGAAACCACAAATATTTATATTAAATTTTCAAGAGAACAGATAGACGAATTAACAACGCAACTATTTTCAAGAGACAACTTCGGTTATATCAATAAGATATTCACAGATATATTATTTGAAAAGAGTAAAGATAAAGAAGAAGAGACAAAAGTTATGACTGCAACAAATAAATTATTAGGTGATAAGTATCAGGTAGAGGCAACTTCTGGTTTTATAAATAGCCTTTTATCAGAACAAAATGAAGTTGAAAGACAAATAAAAAATATGACATTTGAAGAAGTGTTAGGTATGTACCGTTTATTGCTTATGAATGAACTTCCAGCAAAAGATAAAAATTATCAGTGCCTTTACTCAAAAGATAACTGTAAAAGACCAGAACTAAAAAGTTGTAAAGATTGTCCATTTTCAATACCCAATGTATATGCAATTACTAATTTGTTAGAAAAATACATTAGTCAAATTATAAGATTGCAGTCTGATTTTGACAATATTCCAAGTGGGCAGAAAAAGAAAATGGCTAATCACTTTTACTTAACAAGACAACAATTAAAAGAAGCAGAGGAAAAGTTCGGCTCTGAAATCGTATACGGATTTATTGATGGTGGGCGTGAAAAGATACAAAAATTAGCAATGAATAACGATAACTTGGGAGAAGTAAAGAAGTACATTACAGTAAAAGAACAATAAAAGAAAGCATTGCCAAGACAATGCTTTCCTTCTCTAACTTTCAAAATCTTTTCCATTGAGTGAATAAATGACAAATCTTTCATCTAAAATATTCAATACTTCTTTCACTTCTGACCACTTTAATTGCCCATTTCCACATCCTGGAATTGGAATATAAATCCTACGTAATTTATATTTATCAGCAACTTCCTTTATCTGTATAGCAGAAGTTCGAATTAATTCTATATCACTTTTATCACGCCAAGAGTGTTTAGTTGGGAAAGTAGCTAAAATTAATTGCTTACCTTGATATTGATGTTTTCCTAATAAGAAAACTCTGTTGCCATATTGTTTTAGGTATTTTCCAAGCAACTTATCTACCTTAAAAGTATCACGTGCAAATTGGGCATTACCTCTGCCCATAACTGCATAACCATTTTTTCGGGTTTCTCCGTTTGTTGTTGTGCAAATAACATCGTAATCATTAAATGAATGGTATGGATTACCTATAAAAGTATTATACACAATAATAACCTCCTAATATGTTAGTGTTATTGAATTATACAGCTAAAAAAACAAATATCTAAATTAAATAAGAAGGTGAAAATCATTGGAAGAAATATTAATTGATATAGATTTGAGTGAAATTGATATAAATGAAACAGCAAACGATAGTTTTGATATTGAGCAGGGTATAGAAGAAGCAAAAGTCAAATTAGTCGATATATGTATTGAAGAAAAAGCACTACAAGAAATAAGATTTGAAGACGATATATGGGTATTTGAAGACCCACTGAAGAAAAGTAAACTATTTATTAAATTTGATGATATTGAAAGCAAGGTTAATTTCAACAAAAATATTGATATAGAAAATTTTAAGAATGTCATAAAATGTTGGGTTATTCAGCTCTATGATAATCACTATTCATTAGTAGTACGCAGTTGCTTAAATAATTTGAAAAAACTGATTAAATTAACAAGTGGTTTTAAAAAGGAGTTAGCTGAAGTTCTTAAACAACATTTAACTGAATCTACCCACTCTGACGTACATAAGGCAAAAATGATTGATATAATGCACAACTTCTTTGACTTTGCACAAATTGATACAGCAAGTCATTATAGTGAAACATTAAAATCGCTTTATAATAATTTAAGTAGGGATTATAGAGTGAGGAAAATACCTTCTTCAAAGGATGTTCTTACATTTTCAAAAAAGTTAGAAGAATGGTTTGATGAAGTACGTAGAGAAGGTAGAGAAGAAGAACTATTAACCTACTATCCTATTATGCTTTGGTACAAACTAACAACAATAATCCCAATAAGACCTTCTGAATTTTGTGCAATTAAAAGAGATGCAATAAAAAGTTTGGACGGAAAATCTTACTTAAAATTACCACGAAAAAAGAATAAAAAAACTGCAAATGTACAAATTGTAGATGAATTTTTAATTTCAGAAGAGTTAGCAAATTTAATCAATGATTATATTAATATATCAAATAGTTACGGAGAAACAGATACTTTAATATCCTATCGTGCTATTCGAGGTGGAAAGCGAAGAACACAAAAAAACAAAAATTATTTTATATCAAGAACATTCTCTCATTTATTGCATTGTTTTTATGAGGAAATTTTAGTGGATAAATATGGGTTAGACATTAACTTTAATAATGTAGATACTAACGAAGAAGAAGAGCAAGTAGAAAATAGTAACTATGATATTAACAGAGTTCTCAAACCTAATGATACAAGGCATATTGCGTTTGTCTCTCTAATGCTACAGGGATATGACCAAGTTGAAATTGCACGTTTAGGAGGGCATACTACCTTATCAGCTCAAAATCATTACTTTAATCACTTGGAGTTTTGGGTTGATAGTGAAGTGAAAAATCTTAGTGAAAATTTCGAAAATATTATAAGCAATAAAAAACAAGATATATTTCATTCAGAAGCGATATCACTAATAGATAGATTAGTCGATACAGCTTGGCTTGAATCCGATATAGATAAGAAAAAGTATGAAAAATTAATGTTAGGATATTGTTCAGAAGAGACGATGCCTTGTCCAACGTTTGACGACCTATATAGTGGGTGCTATTTCTGTAAGCATTGGAGAATATCAATACAAGAACTTGAAGACAATGAAGAGTTAATTTTAAGAGAAGTAAGCGAAACATATTATGGACTTAAAGATAGTATTTCCATATTAACGCAATTATATAAAGAAAATGACTTGAACGAAATTGGTGAAATAAACCATAGTTTAAAAAGTGCAATCAAAGCTACATCTATGCGTATTAACTCACAAATTTATCGTATTTCAGCTTTAAGATTTATGTTTGGAGGTTTATTTAATGACTAAACGAGGACCAAAAAAAACACAATATGACATTAAAGTTATTAAAGAATTAATATTAAAATTCAATAAAGAAAATAATTACAAGGGTACAATTAAATATATTGATATATATGAATATGCAAAACAAATGTATGAAAATGGTGATTTTCCATATAAAACATCTTATGACTTTTGGAAAAGACAGAGTAGAGTAGGTCGTGAAGTTATTGATGATTACAATAAAGTAAAAACAAATCAGATTATCTCTACTAACAATCAAAAAATTGACTTTATTGATATCGCAGACGTTTTGAGCAAATTTGTTAATGACGAAAAAGTTAGAGATAAGTTAGAAAGATATTTAATGCCAATGGAAAAACAAGTGCGTGATTTAGTTCTTAATTTAGAAAAAAAGGATAAAAAAATAAATCAACTTGAAGAAAGTGTTAGTGAAATGAAACAAAAAATAGATGAACAATCACAACAAATTGAACAACAACAAGATTTGTTATTCAAAATGTTTCTTTATAGTAATTCAGATAACGAATTGACTAACTTAATCAACACGGGAAAATCAAAGTCTTATCCAGTTAATCAAGCATTAGAAGAAGCATTTATATCTCCTACGAACTTTTTAACTCAAATGAAACAAAAACAGCAAAGCACAATAGCAAGTAATGTAGTTGATTTAAAGCCAACAGAAGAGAAAAACAACAAATTTGTAGACGATTTTGATATATAGTGATTTCTGGGGTTATTTTAATAATAAAAATTAAAAAATCTTTCTATTAAAAAGGCAACCACTACGCCAAAATATTTATAGGGGTTGCTTTTTACTTTTCATTCAAGTGATTACTTGAATCAAAAGTAAAAAAGGATTATACTATATTCAAGCAAATAATTGAATGAGAATGAGGTGATGATATGTATAAGAAAGATACTTGTGAGATTTATTGTTATGATGAAGAAAAGGTCAATCGAATACAAAGGGATTTACAGATTGTAGATATTTATAGTGTTTCTCAAATGCTAAAAGCTATTGCTAATGAAAATAGAGCAAAAATCACCTATGCTTTGTGTCAGGATGAAGAACTATGTGTGTGTGATATAGCAAATATTATAGGTATCACAGTTGCAAATGCTTCGCAACATTTACGAAAACTTCACACGCAAAAAATTGTGAAGCATCGTAGAGAAGGAAAACTTGCATTTTATTCATTAAGTGATGAACGTATCAAGGAAATAATGAGTCTTGCGTTGACTCATAGGATGAAAAATACTTTGGAGGTAGAAAAATGATATCAACAATACTAACAGCCGCAGCCATTTATATAGCAACAGGAATTGATTACCTTGTTATTTTAATTATTTTGTTTTCGCAAATAAAAAAAGGGCAAGCAAAACATATTTGGATAGGGAAGTATGTCGGAACCATAATTGTTATAGGAGTAAGTCTTTTAGTTGCTTTAGGAGTTTCGAACTTAATACCTCAGCAATGGGTGATAGGCTTACTTGGACTTTTACCTCTTTATTTAGGTATAAAGATTTGGATTAAAGGAGAAGAGGATGCAGATGAAAGCAACATTTTGTCGATATTTTCTTCAGGTAGGTTTAACCAATTATTTGTAACGGTCACTTTTATTGTTTTGTCTTCCAGTGCGGATGACTTTTCCATTTACGTACCGTATTTCACAACATTAAATACGACTGAAATCCTTGTTTCCATTGTTGTCTTTTTAATTATGATTGGGGTTTTACTCTATGTCGGCTATCGTTTAGCCAACTTGGATTTTGTATCGGAAAAAATCGAAAAATATGAACGTTGGATTGTTCCAATTGTTCTTATAGGGCTAGGAATTTATATTATGTTTGAAAATGGTACATTCAATGCTTTATTCTCATTCCTGCTTTAACGGTGCATTAGTGGAAGATAACATTATATAGAAACGATAAAGACCGACTTAATAAAGTCGGCTTTCTTTCTTGCTGATTACACTGTTATTTAATGTGTGATTATCGTTGCTAATTGGTTTGTTTTTCTTATTGTTTTTTTTCATTTTCTTCAAGTTATCTAAACTACTTATTTTTATTTATGTTTTTTAATGACCAAATTAACGACCTTATTTTAATTCACACCTTCATAAAAGGGCGTATTTTGTACAAATATTGATTTTATGTAATCTAATTAATTTGCACCAATATTTAAGTATATATAATATTAACAAGCGATTGTAATATTATTGGACATCAGGCAAATTGCCAAAAAACAATGGGTAGCGGCATTGCTGAACAAATTAAACGAATGTTTCCAGAGGCATATGAAGCAGATTTATCTTATCCTTACTCGTCAGAAGACCGATTTGGCAGATGCTCTTTTGGAAAATCAGTCAAACATAAAAAGTTCATTTTCAACTTATATGGACAAATGTTTTATGGAAGAGCAAAGAAAAAGTATACAAATGACGATAAATTATATTCAGCTTTGGAATTAATGTTCGAAGAAATTGAAAAAATCCAACAACAGTATCCAAAATTTGAGCCTATTATTGGTTTTCCTTATAATATGGGATGTGACCGAGCTGGTGGAGATTGGGAAACAGTAGAAGGACTTATTCGGAAAGCATCAGAAAAATACAACCAAGATGTTTATATTTATAAATACAATCCACCTAATCAAAAATAAATAACAATTGTGCATAGAACAAAAACGCTCGGATTTACATCCAAGCGTTTTTTATTTTATTTACTTAGATTAGTAAAGAAAGAAACAAATCTAGGTTAATTATCCTTATTGATTACTTTTTCTAATCTAAATTGATATATGTATAAAATAATGGCTAAAAATATAGTTAACCCACAGTATTCAGTAGGACTCATTCGCTTAAATTTAAAGAAACCAAGTTTTTCCCACATTCCAGCGAAAGGAAAGGCATTTATTATATCTATAACGATGTTTGTTATTAAATATAATGGAAAAGAGCCGAATGTTAATTTAAACACCCATAATGTGGTCATAAAGTGTACGCCTAAAATATAACTAAAGTCTACGGGAGTTTTAGGAGTTAAGGTGTTCTTATTTATCCACCACTTCTTTTTATTAGCAATTATACTAAGTATAATCATATTTAAATTAGCAAAGATAGCAGAAGGAAGAAAACGGATAAATGTTTGTCTACCTAGAAAAGGTGCTGATAGCCAAGGTAAAACTAACATACTCCAAGCATAAACCTTTTTTCTATTCATATATAAGCATCGCTCCTTTATTGAACCATTGATACTCCATATTATTTACCTACTTATGAAAATTATGTAAGCATTGGCTTTATTTAGATATACAAAAAAGACCCAACAAATGATTGTTTGGTCTAATTTTGATTTTATATATCTACTTCCTCAATATAAGGAATATGAAAGAATATATATTACTGCTCTGAAGATTTTCTTTCCTGAACTTTTATTACTATTTCTGTTATAAACTTAGAAAATAAAAAGATAACACAGTAGAATATAAATAAAAGTTCTTTTTCTGGTTTAAACTTAATTGATAAATTAACATAAAAGAAACTGGAATTAAAGAACCATCTAAAGCCATACTAAAAGGAAAATAAGGTGTAAGGCTATGTGGATACTCCCAAAACCCTCTTCTCACTCCAAATGAATCTATATAAGCAAACCATACGTGAATATTAAAACCATAAAATAAAACTAGAAAGTACTTATATTTATCTTTATCAATTTTAAAATATAGAACAATTAGCGGAACAATTAACATCACTACCATTAACCAAAATTGCCAGCTATCAATATTAGTGTATTTCATCCAATATTCTTCTTGTAATTTCATAACTTCAGATTGCATTTCATTAGTCTTATTAAATAACTCTTCTTTGCTCAAATGACTTCCACTCCGTTTATATGTATATATGTTAACTTTTCCTACTTATAACATATCTATACTGAATACTACTTCATATATACTCGAAAGTTTATACCAAAATATTCAGACTAATTAAAGGTTAAAAAAGTATCAACCTTCCACTTATTTACATATAATGAGCAAAATCGACACACTTGAAAAGATGGTTCGGATTACCTATTTTAAAATAATGAAAATTTTGGTTAAATTAAGTAGGTTATCCAAAACAAACGAAAATATTACTTTTTTCGCTAAGAAAAGACAATCAAGAACAAACAAAGGTAATTCAACATTTGTAAGGGATAACTTTAAATAGGGAAATAGTAGGGGGCTAAATTACATACTTCAAATGAGAGAACAATGAGAAAACGATAAAGAACAGCAGAAGATTAGACACATACGCACATATAACGCCACATTGTCCTAAATAATGTATAGAACTTTCTTACATTTTGTCATGAAAGAAAATATTATACATAATTTTAGAAGAAACCTTTTCTTTATCTATATGGTAAGTATGGGTTAAAATGACAATATGATTTTCTGAAACATTCGGTTATTTGTTCTCTATATGGGGATAAATAAGAACAAAACTGTAATATGTCTGTTAGAGGGATATTGCATATCACACACACACACTTACAATCGTATCTGAAACATTTCAAGGAGGCACTAACAAATGATTAACAAACAAAACATACAAGCCGCTCTAGAGCAACTGTACAATGAGGTAAACGACTTTGATACACTACAAGAGCGACTTATTGATAACTGTCTTAGATTAGACAAGCTTGATAAGGAAGAAGAGCTGTACAAACAACTTGATATGCCTTTATTCTTATCAGAGCCTTTAAAAGCTGTAAAGAAGGAAAAACAACGTCTGTTAATGGAAATACAGGCTCTTGAACAAATGATTTCGGCTTTTGACCTTAACAATGTCTTATCATTGATTGAGCAATACGAAAGCTATTAATATTCAGTTATTAATGTTTTTATGTAGGAAATGTCAATAATTTACTGCAATACTGTTTTAAAGGCTCGGAAAAGCCTTTCTATCGAAGATGTAGGATTAAGTGAACTTGGAATTAACTCGAAAAAACTTACTGTAATACCTTAAAAGGCTCGGAAAAGCCTTTCTATCGAAGATGTAGGATTAAGTGAACAATTGAATTAACTCGAATAACTTACTTGCAATAATGTAGGAACTCAAAACTCGAAAAAACTTATGTAGCATCCCCACACTCTACTGTGGGGCTTTTTTTTTTAAGAACGAACACTTTCACTTACATATTCAATAAAATGATGAAACGATTCAAACGATGCAATAACACCTTTATCTTTATGCCACAAAATAACTTCACATAAACCTTCTTTTGAAATATTGTGGTGATTAAAAAATAATAAATGATTTTTCATATCTGTTCCAAAGATAAAGTATTGTGGCAAATAATATTGTACCGTTCGCATCTCCCAATTACGAACTTCTTCATTATAGTTGGTATTCACTTGATAATCCTGACAAGCTATTTGATATGAATCCCATATTTGTTGCTTGATATAGCTTATCTCTTTTTCAAAACCAAAGCAACCAATTAGGTGATAACCATTCCAAAAATCTCTCCAACCGTTGTGGTGCATCAAGAATTCTTGGTACTCCAAAGGGATTATCTGATATTCCTTTGTGAATTGAGTTAGTTGTCTATCAGTCGCTGGGGGATATAACTGTTCTTTTTGCAACTCGCTCAACCTTACTAAATTCTCTTCTATATTTTTTAAGTGGTCGGCTAACAAAACCAACTAATCAACTCCTTCTTTAATATCTATCCTATTACATAATATACAATCTTTAAAGGTCTCAAGTAAACCTTACGAAGGAGAAAACCTTTCGACTTTATTTTTACCCTTAGATACTATGTAGTAAACTCATTTCTTTCCGTTTTACACCTTACTTATATATTAAACAGAAACCCACTTTTATATAACCATTTCTTGAAACTTTTAGAAACGGCATATATATAGAAGCTTTTTGATTCATTTGAATATTTTCTAGCACAAGAAGCTCTTTTCACTAGTGAAGTTGTTATAATATAAGTATAGATAAAATTTCCAAAGGAGTGATATGTATGAGCATAACAACAGAATATAAGGGAAAAATGTCGTTTAATATTCGTATTAAAAGCAATGACAATTTAATTGTTGCTATGTTAGGGGCTATTGAAGAGTATAAAGAGAACTATGGAGTAAGTATTTCTCTATCTGATTTTCAATTAGTATACCGCAATGAAACCTATTCGTTAACAAAAAGCAACTTCAAAAAGGATAGCAAAACAGTTACTTTTAAAAGAGCAAGTGATTTAGTTATAAACAAATTAGCTGTTCTTTATATAGCTAAAGGAAAAATGTTATCAAAATTAACATTCTCCACCGAAGGAAAAGAAATGCTCTTATCTGCAGAAGATATGAATTTTTCTTTAAAAACTAATCACAAAATTAGCTCAAAATATCTTGAGGAAATTGACAATGGATTTTCCATCTTGTTATCTTTTGTTGAACATTTTAAAGGAAACTTAGTTTTTTATTCACAAACAAATTCAGAAAAGTCATTATTTGCTCACTTTCAATATGGTCAAGAGCTCAATAATATTGAAGAAAAGAATGATGTTTGTGAAAAATTATATAATGATTACAAAATGGAAATTATGTATAAGGAAATGACTCGCAATATTATTCTCAAAGCAAAGGTATCTATGATAGAGAGAAAATTAGCATCAAGCGACAACTTATTATCACTTCTATTATTAAAAGCCAATCAAGATGGATTCAAGGCAATTATTGAACAAAACAACTTGGATTACAAATTAAAATTTGTTATTCAAGATACAAATTTATTAGAGGTTATTCAAGATAATCTTTCTACAAAAGATTTAACAGCGTATAACAAAAAGAGCGAGTCAAATCGACAAGGTTTTAACTGGTACAGTAATAAAAAATATAAACAGCTTGCAGAATTTGATGTAGATACAAAATCAACAATGTTCCACTCTATCTTTAATCTAAATGAATTACTCAACTCAATGAGTAAAAAGAATTACATTGCTAACATTGAGCAAACCGATGATAATGACATTGTAATTGAGTTATTTAATACAAAAGTTGTTAAACAAGTTCTTGCTCTATAAAATATAATAGAAATGAAAGGATGATTGCTTTGAATAATAATGCTGTCAAAAATGAATTAGAGGAACTAACTAAACTAGAAAATTATCAAAATTATATTAATGTCGTTCACGATATGAATTTCACTTCTAGACAGTTAGAAACTATGGTGGGCTTTATGTTGTTTAAAGATTGCAAAGAAAAAGAACTAACAAATGAATTGAAAGAGGAAGTCATTCAAGAATTAAATAAATTAAAAGAAATTGTGCGATAAAGGGAGACTTTAAAATGATTAAAGTATATGTAGATGTTGTACCTATGGTAGCAGGACATACACACTATGTAGCAAAAGTTTGGGACAAAGAAGATATGCTATTTCAACTTGAAAGTAGTGAATCATTAAGAAAATTAATGACATCTCTTCAAGAAAAAGCAGAAGAAAATCAATGGAAAAAAGATAATATAAAGATATTAGGTGAATTTAACGACAATGATTTAACAGAAGATGATGTTCTTGTATGGGAAACACCAATTGAACAACTAGAATTAATAAATTAAAACAAAACCCCGTGTGATTTTAAATCATTACGGGGTTTTCTCACATATATTATTTATAATTTTTAAAATTTAAAGATATTATTACTATCACGAACTGATACATTAAAACTAACAGGTGAGATAATCCATCTTTCCCGCTCATCTTCACTTATATCGTTATAATGTGGCATAAATTCAACCCAAGTAGTTGATTGAGATAATCTCTTAAGAGATATTTTCATTTCTGGACTTAAAGCTGTACCACTATATAAAACCCTTCTAGTTTTATAAAATAGATAAGTAGAAGATAAACGCATCATAAATTTAGCTATATGCTGTTGTCTAAGTTCTTCATCCGTATTTATCCAACCAATAAAGGCATCTACAAAGTATGTTTCAAAGGTATTATTACCTAAACG
>JACLAD010015398.1_pt1 | contig 26722 bp, 18 predicted proteins | sample 8027901 | NCBI WGS metagenome assembly JACLAD01 (sample SAMN15725071, study PRJNA655200) | protist metagenome | isolation source: fluorescence activated cell sorting (FACS) single amplified genomes of... | place: Spain: Blaines Bay Microbial Observatory, Mediterranean Sea | collected 2016-07-05 | reverse complement strand
GCGAGGGTGACTCCCCGCTCGAGGAAGGTCATCGCGTGGCGGGCCCGGCTGGCGTCAAGTTGTGCAGCGGCCAGCCCTTCGACCACCGGGGTCTCTCCGCTGAGGTCACTGGATGCGAGGAATCGGCTGTTGCCCACGGAGATGCCACCGCCTTGGACGCGGGCAAGGGCCCTGAAGCGTCCCCATTGGAGCCACATTCCCACACTGGCGCTTGCACCGGATCCGCTGATGTGCCAGTAGTGTTTGGTGCGGACCCCTTCCCAGCGCACATCGGTGGCGCACAGGACCACCCCGAGGCTGGCCGCCCCTTGCAGGCCCCAACGGAATTTTCGGTTGGCCGTGTCCCACGTTTGGCGGGTGCGGGCAGCGCGCCCGAATTCCACGTCGCGTTCGAGGGCGATGCGGATGAAGTTGAGGCCGTCGGAGTGCTCGAAGTTGAAGTCCCGCCACGCCCAATCGAAGGAGCTGCGGTCGTATTGGACCCCGTTGACGGTGCCGCTGGCCAGGTGAATGGCGTGTGGCACTTTGTACTTCAGGTGGTCCCAACCGGCGCTGACCCACAGCGCGCCGCGGCGGCCATCGCGGACACGCCGCCCGACCCGGGCGTTGAACTGTGGAATGGTGAAAGCGGTAGGGTTGAGGTGGATTTTCGGGTCAAAGGCCGCCGGCATGTCGGTGGCTTGGATGTCGTGGAGCGTGAGGTCAATGCCCGGCCCCACAAACCGGATGTCCGTCTGTCCGTATTGGGCGCGATGGTATCCCCAATGGACATACCATTTGGCCTCCGCCTTGGGGGTATCGACCCACCCGATGGCCTGTCCCATGGCCCGGCTTCCCGTTTGGGCATGGAGGGCACTTGCAGCGCAGGACAGGAGCAGCATCCAAAGCCAAGGGGCGCGTTTGCAAAGCCGAGTGGGACGGGGGCACATGGAGCGGCGAAAGTAGGGGTTTCTCTGACCGGACCTGCCGATGTTGGCCCGCATGGAAACGGAGAAACAAGGCATCGGAAGGTGGGGGGAGAATGTGGCGCGGAACCATTTGGTCCAGCAGGGTTGGGAGGTGTTGGAAACACGGTGGCGCGTGGGCCGATTGGAGGTGGATCTCATTGCGCGGGATGGGCCATTCTTGGTCATCGTGGAGATCAAGACGAGGACGGAACCAGTGCAGGCGGGCTGGCACCGCATGGTGTCGCGCGCACAGCAGGAGCGGCTCATTCGGGCTGCTCGGGCGTATCTCTCCCGTCACCCGGATGGGGCGTTGGAGGTCAGGTTCGACGTGGTGGCCGTGTTGCGCAATCGGTATGGCCACCGCATCCTGCATACCCCGTCGGCATTCTACCCGTTGCTTCGCCGCACATGAAACGCACGGGGACCTGTGGGGATTCCTCCGTTGGGCCATGCGATGGCGCGGATTTCCGACGTTGTTTCGGTACATGGAACAGCGCTCCGTCTACCTCATCATCATCGCCACGCTGGCGTTGACCGTCGGCTACCTCGGATATCAGGTCTCCCAACAAGGGAACACGATTGAAGTCCAGTCCGAGCAGATTGAAACCGGCAACCTGGAGCGGGACGCCTTGGAGTTGGACTTGCAGAAGTTGCGCTTCAGCTACGACACCCTCCAAACGGAGAACAGTTTGATGATGGCGGAGATGGCCGCCCAGCGCAGTGAGATTGACGGGCTCATCCAAAAGGTGCGGAGCCGCAATTACAGTGTGTCCAAACTCAAAAAGGAGACCGAAACCTTGCGCCGCATCATGCAAGGCTATGTGGTGACCATCGATTCGCTCAACCAAGCCAACATCGCGCTGCAAATGGAGCGGGACGCCATGGCCCAGGAGGTGACCCAAGTCAAGGAGCGCAACCAGGATTTGCAACGCCGACAGGAAAACATGGAGGGCATCATCGAGGCGGGCCGGGTGTTGCAGGCCATGGACCTCACGCCCATGGCCATCCGGGTCACATCGACAGGCTCTCAACGGGAAACGGGCCGCGCCAAGCGGGCCGAGATGATCAAGACGTGTTTCACGTTGATGGAGAACCGCATTGCCGATAAGGGGGCGCGCACTTTGTTCCTCGAAGTGGTCTCACCGGATGGCCGCCTGCTGCCCCCCGGGGACCGGGCTCCCGTGGCCATGAGCGGCGGAGTACCGGCATCGGCCGCCCGGTCGCTGGACTACAGCGGCGAGCGCATGGAGGCCTGCATCTTCTTCACGGCGGCAGAGCCCTTCGAATCTGGGGTGTACACGGTGCACCTTGTCGATGCTGGCGAGCGCATCGCCACCACCGACCTCATCCTCCGTTGAGGAACTGCTGTTGCGGGCACGGGGCGGTCGTCACCGGACGAGGGTGACGCGCCCGGTGCGGCGTTCCTGTCCGCGGCTCGTCGGAAACGCGACCACCCACGTGTAGACGCCCGGCGGCGCGTGGTGTTGTCCATCCCCGATTCCACCAGCACCCGAGGCCATACCGGGTCCTCCGACCCCACCGGTCCAGTAGGCGCGCGGGTCTTCCGACGCCCAGATGCAGGTGCCCCAGCGGTCCCAGACTTCGAGCCGGTAGCCCGGCAGGAGGGTGGCGTCGGGCAGGCCGAGGATGTACGTGCCGGCGCCATTGAGCCAAGCGCCTTCGGGCCGCCACCCGTCGTTGAGTCCATCACCGTCGGGGGTGAAGGCGGAAGGAATGTAGAGCGGGTAGTTGAATTCCACTTGGACCACATCGGCGGAGCGGCACCCATTGGTGTCGATCACGTGGAGGGTGAAGGTCCTGTCCTCTTGCAGCAGGACTTCAGGAATGAGACAGTCGCTGCAGGACAGGGGGTCGGCTGGACTCCACCACAGCGAGTCGACGGGCGCACCTTGGACGGAGCCATACAAGAAGGTGGGCTCGAGCCAGTCTTGACGTTGGTCGGGGCCGGCCTCCACCTCAGGCCGTTCCCAAACGAGCACGTCCACTTCCGCGGAGGCGACACAACCGTCGGTGTCCGTCACATAGGCGGTGAAGGTCTGGGACGTCTCCGTCACGACGGTGGTCTGGGCCGCAGCAGGGTTGGTGACCAGGCTTCCAGGAACCCATTGGTAATATACTCCGCCGCTGGCTGAGACGGGAAAGGGTTCGCCTGCGCACACCCTACCGCCTGGCTCCACGAAGGCTTCCGGGACGATGAGTTCGACCGTCACTTCATCGGTGCCTTCTCCGCACAGGTTGCTGATGGTGACCGTGTAGGTCGTGGTCTCTTGGGGCGTGGCGAAGGGGGTCTGGCTCGCGGGATTATTGAGGCCAGTGGTTGGCGACCACACCCAGGTGTTGCCTTCGGCGGCCTCGAGCTGGACTGACTGTCCGATGCAAAGGGGGACGGTCGGGTAGATGCTGTCGCCCGGAGCAGCGGCCACCACATCGACTGTCATTTCGTGGGCACGGGTGCAACCTTCGGGTGTGGTGATCTCGACCGTGTAGGTGGTGGTCGCGGTGGGTGAGGCCACCGGGTTTGAAATGCCAGGGTCGGACAACCCGGTGGCCGGACTCCATGCATGGCTCCAGCCGGTGGCTTCCGGTTGTGAACTGCTCACGGACAATGGCGCACCACCGCCCAAGCAAATCTGGGTGTCCCCACTGGGTTCTGTGACCATGTTGACCACTTCGACCAACACGTCTGCGGATGCGGTGCCACACAGGGTCTCGTCGGTCAGGGTGTACACCGTGGTGGCCGCAGGGGATGCAATGGGGTCGGCCACGTCATCCGCGCTGAGCCCGGCGGGGGGGAACCAGCTCAGCGTGCCGTTGCCACTGCCCTGAAGTTGGGCGTCCTCTCCATCGCAGAGGGGATCGACGGGGTCCACCACCGGGTCGGCATTGGGCGCGATGGTCACCGTAACGTAGGCGGTGTCGGGCTCCAGGCACCCCGTGGTGTCCTCCGCGATGACCTCGACGTCGAAGACGCCGTTGAGTCCGTAGAGGTGCAGGGGGGCGGCCTCGTTGCTGAAGGTGGCGTCGCCGAAGTCCCAGGTGAAGGCTGCCGGGCCGGAGGTGTTGTTTTCGAACTGCACGCTTTCCCCTTGGCAGAATTGGTCCGGGCCGTCGATGTTGATCTGGGCGTTGAGTTTGCCCAGCTCGAATTTGAAGACGCCCATGTTGCAGTTGGGCGAGGGGTTGTCGGGGCTCCAGGCGCCCGGCGTGGAGGGGAAATCGTTCATGCCCCCGCACCCGGCGCAGACGCTCTGGTAAACAGTGCCGTTTTGGTCAAAGCGGGAAGATCCGCCATCCACGTGTTCGGTGGAGAAGGGTCCGCCGAAGAACGTGGCGTACACCAAGTCGGTGGCGTCCGGGGCGAGCACGGCGAGGTAGAAATCGCTGCCATCCGTGCTGGCTTGGAAGGGCCCGCCTGCCGTGGTCAGTTCGAATGTGGAACTGCCCGACACATCGGCTGTGCCGCTGTTGGCATTGGTTTCTCCGCCCCAGCCGCTGATGTAGACCTGCTCGCAGTCGCTCACGAGAAAGGCCGTGGGACTCAAGTCTACTTGGCTGTCGCCGGACCCGAGGGTGGTCTGCCATTCGATGTCGCTGAGGTCGGGGAGAAAGCACGTGATGTACTGACCACTGGATGGCTCGGCGTAGACGTCGCCTTGGATCGGCATGCCCCCGCGGGCTTGACCGTAGGCGTATGGCCGGCCTTGGCCGTCGCGTTGCACGAAATACACCTGGTCGTAGTCCGCGAGGCCATGGTAGGTACCGAATTGTGCGGTGAGCTCATCGGGGCCGGCGTTCATCTGGGCGACCCACCCTTCCACGCCGCCGAGGGGGGTAGGCTGGATGGAGCCGCCAGGTAGGGGGAGGTTGGAGGAGAGGGTGCCGCCGCCGACCAGGATTTGTAGAGCGCCGAATGCGCCGAAGCTGTTGTCGGGTGCCACTTCCACACTGTACGCCGCATCGGCACCACTTCCGCCGAAGGTCCGGCCACACAGGAGGGTGGTCAGGTCGGCATCGAAGCCCGCGATGAGTGCATCGTAAGAGCCGGCGGGCGCAGGGCTGCCGGGCAAATTGAGGTCTTGCGACGTGGTGGTGGTGGCGATCCAGATGCTGCCGTCGGGTCCGATGTCGATTTGGCCGCGGTATTCATCTCCGAAGTTGGCGTTCAGTCCGCTGGCCTTGTTTTGCCCGTCTATACCAGACCCCCCGAAATAGGTGGCAGCTTCCAAGGTGTAGTCCGTGCCGCTGAAGCTGGCGAGATAGCAGTCTACACCGTTGGGCTGGGTGTCTTCGCCATAGATGTCGACGACCGATGCCGGGCCAGGGGCCAAGTCGGCTTGCAGCGCTCCTGGGGTGGTGGGGAAGTCGGAAGATCCTGTGGTGCCGAACAGGACCACGCGGCCCCACGTCTCATTGTAGGCCAAGCTGTGCGGGATGTCGGCCCGGCTGCCTCCGAGGTAGGTGCTGTAGAGCAGGCTGGTGCCATCTGGGCTGAAGGCGGTGATCACCGTATGGCTGATTCCGTCGGCAAAGACGTCCATGGTGGCTTCCACGGCATCTGGGGTCGTGGGGTAGCCAGGGGCAAAGGCGGCCGCACCGCCAATCAGGGCGCCGCCTGGGCCGTTGCTCGCGGTCGTACCGAAGTTGTCTCCCGTGCTGCCCGCAAACGTGGAGAAGGTGATTTCCGGGTCGATGACGAGGGGTCGGCCCTCGTCATAGTCGCCTACGGAGAACCGCACTTCCTCGCCTTCCACGAGGTAGGCACAGGCCACTTCGTCGAGGGTGCCATCTTCATTCCATTGAAAGGCGAAGGGGGTGGCCAATTCGGCCGAGAATCCGGCGGCGGCATCGTGTAGGGCGTGGTGCAGCTGAAGTTCGCCGTCAGGGCCGATGGACGGCTGGACGCCCTGGTATTGCCAACCGATGTCGGCGGGGTCTGCCCCGGGATCCACGGTGAACTCGAAGGCGGCCCGGCCTTGTCGGGTGCCCCGCCAGCGGAGGCGAATGCCCGGCCAGAGGTCATCGGCGCGGAGCAGGGTCGCGGGTTGCACATGCTCTGCCCACCGTTGCGGGTCGTCGGAGAGGTAGAAGTGCATCCGGTCCGAGGCCAGACCGCTGCGGACCCAGTTCAGGTCGGCTTGCGGGTCGGCATCGGTCCAGGACGCGCTCCAATGGATGCCGCGTCGGGCGCCGACGTGGTGGTCTTCGGCCGCGTCGGTTTCCGGCGCCCATTGCCAGCTGGTCCATCCACCCCGGTCGAGTTGGACGCCTCCTCCAGTGACTTCGGCGCGGTGCAGCACATGGTCCGGCCATTGGCCCTCATTGGGCACATAGCGGACCTGGGCCGACACAGTGCCGGTGGTCAAGAGGAAGAGGGCCGTCAGGAAGCGCACCATCAGACCAACAAGTTCGGAAACGGATTCGTTGCGGGGGTGCCGCAGGTTCTCAATGGATGTTGTCCGCGAGGATGCGCATCTCGATGGAGGGCGCAATCTTTTCGTGGAGGATGCGGTAGACGCATTCGGCGACCGGCATGGGCACGTCGAATTTTTGGTTGATCGCATGGATGCCGAGGGCCGCAGGATACCCTTCGGCCACCATGTCCATTTCAATCAGTGCCCCAGCCACTCTGTATCCGCGGCCGACCATTGTGCCCAGGCGCCGGTTGCGGCTGTGGGGTGAATAGGCGGTGACCAGAAGATCGCCCAAGTAGGCCGACGAATTGACATCGCGGGCGGTCTCGTTGATGGCGTGCAGGAAGCGGCGGGTCTCCTTCAGCGCATTCGACATCATCACGGCGATGAAGTTGTCGCCGAGCCCGAGTCCATGGGCGATTCCCGCCGCCACGGCGTAGATGTTCTTCAGGACAGCAGCCAGTTCGATGCCGAAGAGGTCGTCCGTCGTTTCGGTGCGCAACCAGTGTGTGCGCATGCGTTCGGCCAAGCGTTCTGCGAGGCGCTCGTTGGGGCAGGCGAGCGTGAGGTAGGTCCAATTCTCCCGGGCCACTTCCTCTGCGTGGCTGGGGCCGGATATCAGGCCGATGCGGCCATACGGTACGCCCTTGACCTTGTTCAGATAGCGGGCTGGGATGTGGTGGTCTTCGGTGACAAGCCCTTTGACAGCATTGAAGACGACTTTCTTTTCGAGCCCCCGGACTTCGCCAATGGCGCTGTCGACGTAGGCGCTGGGCACAGCGAGGACCAGCACGTCACTTTGGTCCACGACCTCTTGGACATCTCCATGAAGGGCAATGCGGTCCCGGTTTAGGGAAAGGCTTCGGAGGTAGTGGGGGTTGTGCCCGGTGCGCTGGATGTGGGCCAGGGCTTCAGGTTGCCGAATCCACCAGCGGACGGGGTGTTCGGCGGCGTCTTCATGCTGTGTGAAGAGAAAGGCGAGGGCCGTCGCCCAGCTGCCACTGCCAATGATGCCGATGCGAGTGATGGACGGGGCTTTGCTGGCCATGCCGCGAAGGTACGCCGGTGCATGGGGAACCCTTATTTTTGACGCCCGACGGGTGCAACAATCACCTGTTTCTATTCCATCCACCCCTATTGACCATGGCCCAACAGGACGACCACCTCAAGCGCGTGATTGGACACGCCAAGGAATACGGATTCGTGTTCCCCTCCAGCGACATCTACGATGGACTGAGCGCCGCCTATGACTACGGGCAGCTCGGGGTGGAGCTGAAGAACAACATCAAGGCCTACTGGTGGACGGCCATGGTGCGGATGCACGAGAACATCGTGGGCCTCGACGCCAGCATCTTCATGCACCCGACCACGTGGAAGGCTTCGGGACACGTCGATGCGTTCAATGACCCGCTGATTGACAACAAGGACAGCAAGAAGCGCTACCGTGCGGACGTCCTGATCGAAGACCACATCGGGAAGATTGAAGCCAAGATTGCCAAGGACGTGGCCAAGGCCCAGAAGCGCTTTGGCGACGCCTTCGACAAGGCGCAGTTCCTCGCCACCAACGGCAATTGCGTCCGCCGCCAAGGGGAGATCGACGACATCAATGCCCGGTTCAAGGCCGCCATGGATGCGGACGACCTCGACGCGGTCAAGCAGCTGATTGTCGACCTGGGCATCAAGGATCCGGAGACCGGGTCGGCCAACTGGACGGACGTGCGCCAGTTCAACCTGATGTTCAAGACGGAGCTCGGTGCGGTCAGTGGCGACGCTGGCGTCATCTACCTCCGTCCGGAGACGGCGCAGGGCATTTTCGTCAACTTCCTCAACGTTCAGAAGTCGGGCCGGATGAAGCTGCCGTTCGGCATCGCACAGATCGGTAAGGCCTTCCGGAACGAGATCATCGCCCGCCAGTTCATCTTCCGCATGCGGGAGTTCGAGCAGATGGAGATGCAATTCTTCGTGGCGCCCGGCACGCAGGGCAAGTGGTACGAGTACTGGAAGGAGGCCCGCATCCAGTGGCACAAGGCCCTCGGCCTGGGCGACGACGCCTACCGCTTCCACGACCACATCAAGCTGGCCCACTACGCCGATGCGGCCTGCGACATCGAATTCAATTTCCCCATGGGCTTCAAGGAGCTCGAAGGCATCCACAGCCGGACGGACTTTGACCTGGCGGCACACGAGGAGCACAGCGGCAAGAAGCTGCGGTTCTACGACCCCGAGAAGGAGGAGAGCTACGTGCCGTACGTGGTCGAGACCTCGATCGGCCTCGACCGCATGTTCCTTGCGGTGCTGTCCAACGCCCTGCGCGTGGAGACCCTCGAGGACGGTTCCGAGCGCACGGTGATGCGCATTCCGTCCGCCTTGGCTCCAGTGAAGCTGGCCGTGTTGCCCCTCATCAAGAAGGACGGTTTGCCGGAGAAGGCCCGCGAGATCATGAACCTGCTTAAGCTGGACCACAACGTCCAGTACGACGAGAAGGACGCCATCGGCCGCCGCTACCGCCGCCAGGACGCCATCGGCACGCCGCTGTGCATCACCATTGACCACGACACCTTGGAGGACAACGCCGTGACCTTGCGCGACCGCGACACAATGGAGCAGGTCCGCGTTCCGATTTCCGAGCTCTCTGCCCGCGTGGGTGAGCGGGTCGGATGGTCCACCTTGTTTGCCTGAGCTTACCCCGATTCACATTCCATCGCCAACACCATGGCTTTCCAAGACCTCACTTTCGAAGGCGTGCGCGCCTTGATCCGCGTTGACTTCAACGTTCCGATGACCCAGCCTGCCGAGGACGGCAGCCGGACCGTGACCGACGACACCCGCATCCGCGCTGCCTTGCCGACCATCCAGCATGTGTTGAAGACAGGAGGCAGTGTGGTCCTCATGAGCCACCTCGGCCGCCCGAAAGGCCCCGATGCCGAATTGTCTCTGCGCCACATCATCCCGACGCTGGAAGGCCTCCTCGGCCGTCCGGTGAAGTTCGCTTCGGACTGTGTGGGCGATGAGGCGCTGGAGGTGACGCAATCGCTTGCAACGGGAGAGGTTGCTCTGCTCGAAAACCTCCGCTTCCACGGAGAGGAAAAGGCCGGGGATGAATTCTTCGCCGGCCAGCTCGCCGAGAATGGGGACTTCTACATCAACGACGCGTTTGGTACGGCCCATCGCGCGCACGCCTCTACGGCGGTGATTGCCAAGTTCTTTCCGGAGGACAAAGCGTTTGGTTTCCTCATGGAGGGCGAAGTCAAGGCGCTGGAGCAGGTGCTGGGCAGTGCAGAGATGCCCGTGGCAGCGGTCATTGGCGGTGCCAAAGTCAGTTCCAAGCTGGCGGTGTTGCAGAACCTGCTCGACCGCGTGGACAAGCTGATCATCGGTGGTGGCATGGCGTACACCTTCGTGCAGGCCCAAGGCGGCCAGGTTGGCGGTTCACTCGTGGAGCCCGACATGCATGGGGATGCTTTGGCCCTCCTCGAGGCGGCCAAGGCCAAGGGGATTTCCGTCCACCTGCCGACCGATACGCTGTGCGGAGACGGATTCTCGCTGGACGCCAACCAGCAGACGCACCCAACGAGCGCCATTCCCGATGGCTGGGAGGGCATGGACATTGGCCCGGACAGCCGGGCGGACTTCGCCGCGGCACTCGCCGGCTGCAAGACCATCCTGTGGAACGGCCCGATGGGCGTGTTCGAATTCGACCGCTTCGCCAAGGGCACCAATCACATTGCACAGGCCATCGTGCAGGAGACGGCAGCGGGGGCATATACCCTCGTGGGGGGCGGAGACTCTGTCGCGGCCGTCAACAAGGCCGGCCTCGCCGACAAGGTGAGCTACGTCTCCACGGGAGGAGGCGCCATGTTGGAGGGCCTTGAGGGCAAGACCCTACCGGGCATCGCGGCCATCGCGGAGGGCTGATTCCGAAAGCTGACGAATCTCATTGGGCGCAGGGAACCTTGCGTCACACCCGCACGTACCTTGTTGGTGTCGATGCGTTGCTTTTTCCTTCTTTGCTGTGTGGTGCTCCTCTCTGTCGAGGCCGGAGCGCAGACAGAACTTCTGGGCGGTGTCCCTTTGTCTACGTCCGCACCCAATTTTCCTTCGCAGTCCCACAGCTTGCAGCCCTCGGGGTTGTGGGCCAATGATGCCGCACCCTTGCCCACCAATGCTTGGTGGCAGAACGTGGTCCTCGGCGGGGGTGGGTACACCATCAACACGCTGCCCTACCTCGTGCAGGTCCATGCCGATGGCCTGCGGTTCGGCTTTCCGGGCAAGGTGGTGGACGCCAACTTCATCTTTACGTCCCACACTGAGAATCTGAGCTTCAGGGCGGCCGAGGGCGCCGCTTCGCAGGCCGTGACGGACCATGGACCGCTCCACGTGAGTGTGGATTGGGGAAGTGGCTCGGGGTCGATGCGGACCGACTTGGTTCGGGGACAGCCCTACATGACCATGCACTATACGGGATTGACCCCACGCATCGGCACAGTGCACGCCATCACGGGACTCAATGGGGGATCGGCCAGCGAGGCGGTCACAGACACCCGGTTTGAAGTGCAGCTCAACAACGGCCAGACGTGGATTCTGTACGCCTCCTCCAGCATCACGCTGTCGCTGAACAACGGCGCGTTACAGGCATCGAATGTCTTCACGGGCTCTCTCCGGGCGGCCTTTTCCGACGGGACGAGCGAGGCGGTATTGGACGCGCATGCTGGCCGGATTCCCACAGGAGGCACGGTCTCCGCTACGGCCCAGAACGACATCGGAACCATCACGTTTGACTGGACCACGCAGGGTTCGGGACCCTTGTTGATGATGGCGCTCCCGCACCACATGGACGTGCTGTCCTCGCCGTCGACGACGAGTGTGGTGCACAACACGATAAAGGGCGACATGACCGGTATTTCCGGCTTGTCGTGGACGATGGAGGAACCGCTGACGACCATTGGATTCGAGGCGGCACAACCGATTCACCCGGACTATGAGCAGGACGTGCGGAATGCACTGGCTGAAGATGTTGGGTTCGCGGTGACGGCCGGTGACCCCTACTTCGGGGGCAAGCAGTTTTCCGCGTTGGCCCGACTGGCGCTGATTGCAGACGAACTCAATGAGCCTGCGCTTGCGTCCCAATACCGCACGGCATTGGGCAGCGGGCTCGAAGAGCGGCTCGCTGGGCAAAACGGCGACCCGCTCGTTTACGACCAGACGTGGGGCGGATTGGTGATCTCCTCCGGCCTCAACAACGCCGCCGCCGCATTTGGTCAGGGGTACTACAACGACCACCACTTCCATTACGGTTACTGGATCTATGCTGCAGCTGCCATGGCCAAAGACAACCCCACTTGGGTGGCGCAGTGGGGCGATGAGGTGATGGATCTGATTCGCGATGTGGCGGAGCCCTCCGGCAACGATCCGCATTACGGGTTCATGCGCAACAAGGATTGGTTCGTTGGCCACTCTTGGGCCGCAGGCCTTTTCGAATTCGGTGATGCCCGCAATCAGGAAAGCTCGTCGGAGGCGGTGAACGCGTGGTATGGTGTTTACCTCTATGGCTTGGCGATCGGGGATGACCGCATCCGCGACTTGGGCCGGGTGATGTTGGCCACCGAGTTGCGTTCGACTTGGAAGTATTGGCAGATCAACACGGGGGAAGGTGTGTACCCGGAGCCCTTCGCCTCCAACAAGGTGGTGGGCATCCTGTGGGGAACGAAGGTGGACCATGCGACCTTCTTCGGCGCCAATCTCGAATTCATTCACGGCATCCAGATGTTGCCATTCACCCCCATCACGGAGGAATTGCTCCGTGCGGAATGGATCGAGGAGGAATATCCCGTCATCCAGCCGGCCACGCTGAGTCCGGACATCGGGGAGGGCTGGAAAGGATTCATCTACATGGCGCATGCGGTCATCGACCCGGATGCGGCGTGGAGTGAATGCCAAACGTTGAACGGATATGACGACGGCAACACGAAGACCAACACGCTCTACTGGCTGGCGACGCGTCCCGGATTGAGTGACGGTGGTGGCAGCGGTGGTGGCGGTGGGCCTGTGTCGGGTTGCACCGATGGCGATGCGGTCAACTTCAGCCCGAGCGCCAACGTGGACGATGGTTCGTGTGTGTTCCCCGTGACGCTGTCCGTGGACATGAACGATCCGTCCTCTCCGGATGGGCCGATCTATCTCGCCGGCACCTTCAACGGGTGGAATGCGACGACCGACCCCCTCTCCGACCCGGAAGGGGACGGCATCTGGACCATCACGATGTTCTGGCCCGCCAGCATTCAGGAATACAAGTTCACGCTCTTCGATTGGACCGATCAGGAAACATTTGCAGGGGTGGAATCGTGCACCTTGACGACTGGGGAATTCGTGAACCGCGTGGTCACGGTGGACGGCCCCATGGTCCTTCCGGCGGTGTGTTGGGAGAGTTGCGACCCCTGCGCTGGAGGCTGTCCGGTGGACCTCGATGAGGATGGCATTTGCGATGACGTGGACCCCTGCGTGGGCGCGTTGGATGCCTGTGGGGTGTGCAACGGGCCAGGTGTGGTCTACGACTGTGGCTGCTCGGGCATTCCCGCCGGGGATTGTGACTGCGACGGCAATACATTGGACGTGCTCGGCATTTGCGGTGGTGGCTGCACCGCAGACTTGGATGGAGACGGGGTGTGCGACGATGTGGACCCGTGCGTCGGAGCGTTGGACGCCATCGGGGAGTGCAACGGAAACTGTTTGAGCGACACCAATGGCAATGGCATCTGTGATGACGAAGACGTGGCCGGATGTACCTATTCGGATGCCATCAACTATGCTGAATCGGCGACGATGGACGATGGCAGTTGCGTCTGGGGGGCGTCGACGTGCGCCGAAGATGTGAACAGCGATGGCTTGGTGGGGGTGAGCGACATTCTGCTCGTGCTCTCTACGTTTGGTCAGCCATGTGACTGACGCTCGAGAAAAAAGCGACCACGAAAAAGGCCCGGCAATCGCCGGGCCTTTCGTTTGAGGTCTGGAGCGGATTCGAACCGCTGTAGCAGCTTTTGCAGAGCTGAGCCTAGCCACTCGGCCACCAGACCCTCATGTTTTCCCCACCGAAGCGGGGAGCCAAATATACGGCAGTCGTTCCGCAGGGTTTCGTTCGCGGTACATTTCCTTTCGTGAGCGATTCCCCGTCGACCCCTTCGCCTTGGCGCGCAGCTCCTGCCAATGTTCTGACGTTGTGCAACATGGGAGCGGGTGCATTGGTCGCTTGGTGGGCGTCTTCAGAATTCGATCTCGGTTGGGCAGCGGCAGAATGGGCGTCTTCCGTGGGCATCGATGGCGTTTTGATGGCGGCATTCGGCACCACAGAACGCCGGGTCATGGGCATTGGATGGATGTTGGTCGTCTGGCTGTTGGGTCAGTTGTGTGATGCATTGGATGGTCCGGTGGCGAGAAAAATGGGGGCATCGGGAAATCAGGGCGCGTGGTTGGATTCCATGGCCGATTTGATTTCGGGCGGCTTGGCACCGGCGTTTGTGGGATTATCCTTGATGTCAGAGTGGGCTTCGGACATGGAGGGCGGTGCATGGATGCCGCTGTTGCAGGGCGCACCCCTGTTGGTGTTGCCGGCAGCGGCATGGCGGTTGGCCCGGCATGCTGGAGAGTCGGCTAAAGGCCATGTTGAATCGCCTGCAGCCGGGCTGGACTTCGAGGGCATTCCGGCACCGATGGCCGCCTTGTACTGGGCGGGTTTGTTGGCGCTTTGGGCGGCTTGGCCGGCAGGGATGGACGCGCATTGGCTTTGGATGTCCGGTGTGGTTGGCGGCACGTTGTTGCCGCTGTGGATGGTCTCGCGTTTGCCGCAAATGGGGGTCAAGACATGGGGCCGCAGTCCTTGGGCGGATCGCGGGCGCATCATCTGGTTGTGCACAGCGTGTTTGTGCCTCGGTTTTGGAGGCGGCGCCGGACCCTTGCTTGCCCTACTTTCGTACCCGCTAACCGGCGCATTGCTGCACCGGATGCATTCGAAGAAGCAGACACATGGTCTTCCACGCCGCGATTGACATTCTCCCATTGCCCGCACTCCTCGATCCGCAGGGCAAAGCCGTCTCCAACAACCTGCCGAACATCGGCCTTGGACAGCTCACCAACGTGCGCATCGGCAAGCACATCACCCTCGACATCGAGGCGGGTACTCGGGAAGAAGCCGAGCGTCTGGTGGCCGAGGCCTGTGAGAAGTTGCTCGCCAACCCGATCATGGAGCGCTTCGAGTTCCGGGTTTACTCCGCGGAGGAAGCTGCGCTCTGAACGCACTGCCGGGGTCGGAGTTTGCGCTACTTTGCGGCGTCAATTTCGATTCCATGACCCGCGCCCATTTTCGCATTTCTGCGCTGAGCACCTTGTCCGTGCTCTTCACCGCCGTGTTCTTCACGGCCTGCCAATCCTCTGACATGTCCCACGACGCCGACGCCGTGGCCCCGGTGGCCAAGAAGGTGCCCTTTGAAATGACCGAGCACGGGGACACCCGGGTCGACAACTACTTCTGGATGCGCCTCAGCGATGCGCAGAAAGAAGCTGAGACGCCGGATGAGCAGACCCAGGGGGTGCTGGATTATCTCGCGGCTGAGAACGACTACATCGACGGCAAGCTGGCCCATACGGAAGGGCTGCAGGAGAAGCTGTTCGACGAAATCGTCGGGCGCATCAAGAAGGACGACCGCAGCGTACCGGTTCGCAACCGCGGTTACTGGTACTACACCCGCTATGAGGAGGGCAAGGAGTACGCCATCAATTGCCGCAAGGCGGTGGGTGACGAGGTCCGCTACGAGGATTGCACGGGTGCTGAGGAGGTGCTCCTCGACCAGAATGTGCTTGCGGAGGGCTTCGATTACTTCGCCGTGGGGGGCATGGGCATCAGCGATGACAATCGCCTCATGGCTTTTGGGGTGGACACGGTGAGCCGCCGCCAATACACGGTGCGTTTCAAGGACCTGACGACGGGCGAGATGCTCGCCGATGAGATTCCCCTGACCACGGGTGGGGCCACGTGGGCGGCCGACAACAACACGGTGTTCTACACCCGCAAGGATCCCCAGACCCTGCGCAGTTTCCAGGTCTATCGTCACGTCCTCGGCACGCCCGTGGAGGACGACCAGCTCGTCTTCGAGGAGACCGATGAGACGTTCAGCTGCGGGGTGTACCGCAGCAAGAGCGACGAGTACCTTGTAATCTACACGTCCCAAACGCTCAGCCAGGAGTACCGTGTGCTCAAGGCCGACGATCCGATGGGCGCGTGGCGCGTGATCCAACCGCGCGAGCGCAACCTCGAATATGGCATCAGCCACTTCGGAGACCATTTCTACATCGTCACCAACCTCGACGCGAAGAACTTCCGTCTGATGAAGACGCCGGTGGAGGCTACCGAGAAGGAGAACTGGGAGGAAGTCATCCCGCACCGCGACGACGTGTTCCTCGAGGGCATCGACATTTTCAAGAACTACCTCGTGGTGGAGGAGCGCAAGGAGGGATTGAACCAGATCCGCATCCGGACTTGGGACGGCGCTAAGGATGAGTACCTCGAGTTTAACGACCCGGCCTACACGGCGGGCACCCGGTCCAACCCCGATTTCAACACGGAGATCCTCCGCTTCGGCTACTCTTCCATGACGACGCCGAGCACGACGTATGACCACAACATGCGGACCGGGGAGCGCCTCCTGCTCAAGCAACAGGAGGTCATCGACGAGAACTTCTCGCCGGACAACTACACCTCCGAGCGCCTCATGGTTGAGGTCCGCGACGGCGTGAAGGTGCCGGTGAGCATGGTGTACCGCAAGGGCGTCGAGCGCAATGGACAGAACCCGTTCCTGCTTTACGCCTATGGCAGCTACGGCAGCAGCATGGACCCCTACTTCTCGAGTGTGCGCCTGTCGCTGCTCGACCGCGGTTTCGTCTACGCCATCGCCCACATTCGGGGCGGCCAGGAGTTGGGCCGCCCGTGGTACGAGGACGGCAAGCTGCTCAAGAAGCAGAACACCTTCAACGACTTCGAAGACGTCGGACGTGCCATGGTGGAGATGGGCTACACGTCACCGGATCACCTCTACGCCATGGGCGGTTCCGCAGGTGGCTTGTTGATGGGTGCCGTAATGAACCAGGCGCCGGAGCTGTTCAATGGCGTGGTCGCTGCGGTTCCGTTTGTGGACGTGGTGAGCACCATGTTGGATGAGACCATTCCCCTGACCACGTTCGAGTGGGACGAATGGGGCAACCCCAAGGACAGTGTCTACTACCACTATATGAAGTCTTACAGCCCGTATGATCAGGTCCGCGCTCAGGATTACCCCAATACGCTGGTCACGACTGGATACTGGGACAGCCAGGTGCAGTACTGGGAGCCTGCGAAGTGGGTGGCCAAGCTGCGCGAGTTGAAGACAGACGACAATGTGTTGCTCTTCCACACCAACATGGATGCCGGACACGGTGGCCAGTCAGGCCGCTTCCGTCGGTACAAGGAAGTCGCGTTGGAGTACGCCTTCATGCTCGACCTCGAGGGCATCGAAAGTTAAAGGACGGGCGGGGCTGTCAGCCGCGTCTGACTTTTTCTGAAAGGGCAACCTTGGCCCGTGTTTCCCCGTATGTTAGGGGTGATGCACCAGCGATTTTTTGGACGGTCCACGGCGTGGGTCTGTGGCGCATGGATTGCGCTGATATCTACCCAGGGCTGTCAGGAGCTTCCCGAGGAATGGTCGGCGCCGGACTGGACGCCCATCACCGCGGTCCCTCTGGTGGACACCCGATTTGACCTCGGGGATGTCCTCGACGTGGTCTCTGACAGTGCCGGGACGGGGCCCATTGAGGACTTGGGCGGTGGCGAGTTGGCCTTTGTCTACGACGAATCCTATGAAGGCACGCTGGCCGAAGAATGGCTGGTGTTGCCGGAGGAATCCTTGGGGGAATCCCTGGTGCTTGGCGATGCAGAAGCTGCAGCCCTCAATTTGGCTACAGGACCGATTCCCTTCTCGGATACCCTGTCGGCCCAGCTTTTGCTGACGCAACCTGAGGGTGCTCGGCTGGAGACCATTTTCCTTTCTGGAGGTGAATTGACATTTGAGCTCAACTCCAACTTGGGGGACGATGTATCCGGTGAAGTGGTCATTCCCCAGTTGGTGGACCCCATGGGTTTGCCCTGGAGTTCGGTGTGGACCCAGGGCATGCTGGATCAGGGGCCGGTCATGGAGGTGGAGATGTTGGAAGGCTGGACTTTGTTGCCAAGTCAGTTCGGTACCGACACCAATGCCGTGCATGTCGAATACACGGTCTATGTCACCAATGATCTTGCACACACCGCGCAGGCTGGAGAGTCCCTCGAGGTGGAATTTGCCTTGACCGGTCTCACCTATGATCGGGTGGAAGGGAATTTCGGCCAGGTGGCCATTCAGATTGAACAGAGCTCAGTGGCATTGGCCTTGTTTGACGACCGGTTCACGACCAACGACCTGGCCATCGAGCGCGCCCGCCTGAGTCTGGCCGTGACCAACGGGTTCGGTGTCCCGGCAGTGCTGGACTCGTTGCGCTTTTTCACGGAATCGGGCGGGGAGCCTATGGTGGAATTTGAAACGAGCCAGACCGATTTGCAGGTTGCACCGGCGGAGGGTGATGCTTCCGGTGCGGTGGTGTCGACCTGGGAGGTGGATGAGACCAACAGCAATGTGGTCGACTTCTTCAGCGAGAACGAAGTGGGGATGGAACTCGGCATGTACATCCGCACCAACCCCGTGGACGTGGAGCCAGGCATGCCCAACTTCTTGGACGCGGATGGCTTCGTGCAAGCTGACCTGCATGCGGAAGTGCCCCTCTCCATTCGCGCTGGTCAGGTTGACTTCATCGACACATTGGACATGTCGTTGTTGGACATTGATGAGACCGCGGAATTGGATTCAGCGGAACTGCGGATGATCCTGCACAACGGATTCCCTTTCGGTTTGGAGGTCCAAGCGTGGTTCTTGGATGCCCAAGGAGACGTGGTGGACAGCCTTGCGCCTGCGCCGCTGGACATTTTCGCCGCACCGGATGTGGCGGCCGATGGGTTGCCGGTGGCGCCGGCGGAGTTCCGGTTCGACTTCAAGTTGGACTGGGACCGGGCGGACCGACTGCGCACCGCAGAGCGTGTTGTTGTGCGGGCCTGGGGACAGACATCGGAGGCACCGCTGGGGACGTTCGTTCCCTTGCGGGCAGAGCAGGATCTGTGGATGCAGCTGGGCGCCAAATTGTTCACTCGAATTGAAAGCTGACATGCGGAATTCCATTCTCCAGTTTTCGAGTCGGGCATGCTGGGTGTGGGCCCTCCTTTGGACCATGACCCCAGGCGCTCAGGCCCAGTTGGGACCGGTTGAACTTTCCTCGGAATGGGGGCAGGCAGGCTGGTCCAACCCGGCCATGTTGCACCCGTCAGGCAGCCAAATCTGGCTGGGCGGACTCGCCGGAGCGCAAGTCGCGGTAACGCACAGTGGCCCGGCATTGTTGGATTTCTCCACGTTGGGTGGGGCGGTCAATCCGGAGTTGCTCATCGCCAACATGAATCCCACGGAGGCTGTGGATGTCCGTTCGGAGGTTCCCCTGTTTGGCCTGGCCCTTCGGGACAAGAATCGGTTTGAGCTGCGGCTTCGGTCTCGTTTCGTGGCGGACCAGCAGTTTACCTATGACCGGGACCTCATCGAATTGGCCTGGCGCGGCAACGGCCATCCCGACGTGATCGGGCGGCCCATTACCCTGGCTGGCATGGGCACGAATGTCCAGGGCTATTTCGACCATGGTTTGAGTGTCGGCGCCATGGCCAAGGAGGACAAACTCTGGCTGGGCTGGGGCATCCACATCCTCAACGGGGTGGGCGCGTTCCACACCGAGTCGTTTGATGCGACGTGGACCACGGACAGCGTCGACTACAGTTGGACGTTGGAGGGGGCGGCCGATTTTCAGGCAGCGGGTGTGGACTTGGACAGTGCGCTGTCAGGCGGGACGTTGGACCTCCCTGGATCGGATGGGGGCTTGCCGAAGATCTTGGGCGCCGGAGTCGCCTTCGACTTCGGATTGGTGTACAAACCCAATGAGCAGTTCACCGTGGAGGCCGCCATGGAAGGGCGAGGTTCCATCCGCTGGTTGAAGTCCACGTCGCGCGCCAAGGTCGACCCCGCGGTGTTTGTCCTGCAGGGATTGGACGTCGTGAATTGGCTGGGGGATGCGGACATGGACCTCTCCTCGGATTCGCTGGAATCCATGTTGGAGACGTGGGGTGAAGAGATGCTCGACTCCCTCGAGGGCGCGTTTGAGGTCCAGACGGGGCCGGAAGTGGTGGAGGCGTTCAATACCCCCGTCCAAGAGACGTGGCGCGTGGGTTTCCGTTATCTGCCCAGGCCATCCATGGAATTCCATGTCATGGGCTACCGTCAATTCCGGTTTGACCAGTCACGGGATGGTGTGGTGATTGGATTCGTGCACCGCTTGAGGGGCAATGTGGCCACGCAGGTGCAAGCTCAGCTCGTGGAGGGCCGTTGGTCCTGGGGGGCTGGGTTGTCTCTGCGCGGGGGGCCATTGCGGATGGCGTTTTCAGCGCAGAACATCCCCGGGATGCTGTTTCCCTTGGAGTCCGGTCATTGGCAAGGGCAATTCGGCATCGGGCTCGAATTGGGTTATCGCCAGGACAAAAAGAAGTCCAAGCGAAAGAATCCGCTGGGAACCGGGAAGGGCATGTGGCACTGACGTGCTCAGTCCCAGATGGGACAGCCGAGCTGGCGCAGCCATTCCCTCAAGGAGCTCGCGCGGGGGTCGTGCCACGCCGCGGACCATCCCGCATCCAGTGCAGCGCGCACATTGATGGCGGTGTCGTCCACAAAGAAGCAACGTAAGCTGCGGATGTTGAACTGCCGGCTGACCGCCCGATAGGCCTGCAGGTCGGGTTTTCGGTAGCCGAGACGGTGGCTGTAGATGATTTGCCGGAATGCGTCAGAAAATGCGCGGCCATGTTGCGCGAGGATTTGGCGCTCGAAACGGGCAGCGTGCAGCGCGTTGGTGTTGCTGAACAGGACGAGGTCGTAATGCTTGGCCAGATCCTGTAGGACGGGCACAATGCCGGGCCGCAGTCCGATGAGCACGGCGGACCAGGCTGTTCGGACATCGTCCATGGAGGTGCCGGGTGCGCATTGGGCCAACAGCGCTTGGAGGAACCCGTCCTCGGAAATGCCGCCGACCTCGATTTGATCGAGCAAGGGGCTCTGCTGCCCGTGGGCATAATGCTCGAGGAAATCGGTCGCCCCAAGTTGGGCAAAGGCACTGGCTGTGGCCTGGTGGTCGATTTGGTAGAGGACACCTCCAAAGTCGAGAACGAGGTGCTCCAAGGTCGACCAGTCCGGTGCATTTTGGAGGTCGCTCATGACGGGGCGGTCAAGGTGCGAAGACCCAGGCTTGCTGGAAGCCGTGGTGGTCGATCAACGAACGGCGGAATCGGGCAGCGTCTGCACTTCCATCAAAGCAACCTGCCGAAACGCGCTGCATGCCATTTGGACCAGGCAGCAAAGTGCTGGCATAGCCCAATGCTTGGAAACGGCGGGCGAGTTCGGCGGCCCGGGCAGCTTCTGCGAATGTGCCCGCGATGACGTGGTGTGTGCAGCCGGAGGAAATGGCTTGGGGTTGCGGCACAGGCATGGTCGCCTCCGTGACGGGGACCACTTCTGGTGCGCCGGCTTGGACGAAGGGCAGCGGGGAATCGGCCAATTCTGGAAATCGAATGTCTTCGCCTTCGATGCGCGGCGTGAACTCGGTGGGAAGTCCCGACCCGGTGTCAAAGAGGTTGAACCCGGTGGTGATTTGGGAGCTCCACAGCACCGATCCGGTGACCATGAGCGGCAGGGCAAGGACGGCAGCGATGCGCAGTGGGGTTTTCCAAGCGCTCGGGGCGTCGGTGGGAACGTCTTCTTCCGTTGGAACCGCTTGGACCACGGGTGGGGTCTCTGTTTCTGGAGTCGGGTGCTCAGCCGTCTCTGCTTCAGGGGCCACAGCAGGCTCGGCCCACCGGTCCAGCCACGGAATGCGGCCGAGACCGGGTGGCGCATAGCGCTCTCCGAGACGGGGTTCTGCTGCAAACCCTGCTTGACTCCCTTCCTGCTGGAAGAGCCGGCCGAGCCCCGGGAAGTCCACGTGTTCCCCCGCGACCAGTTGGCTTTGGATGGCCTCGACTTCTTGGTCAATCAAACTGCCAGCCGCTTCGGTCGAGCAGCCGGTGGCCCGGCGAATCTCCTGCTCCATTAGGCCGTCGCGGACGGTCAGCTTCGGATTGAACACCACATCACGTCCAGGCGGAATCCACTCTCCTTTGTCGGCATCATAGCGCGCTGCCACAGGGTGCGCGAGGAATCCACCGAGCCCCGGAATGACGAGGCAATCGTGGTCGTGCAGCAGCAGCGGCAGGGCATTGACGAGGAAATGTGAACCGGAGACGGAGCGCATGGAGAGGCCAAAATAATGGGATTCGCCCGCTCTGAAGCAGGCGATGGCGGTTTTCATACGGCGCGGTTTGCCTTCCACCAAGCCCGCATGCGCTCCAGATCGGCTTCGGTGTCGACGGAACCCGGGCCATGCGCAGCGGCCACTTCGGTGACGTGCAGGTGCATGCCCGCCTCCAGCCAGCGCAGCTGTTCCAGGCGCTCGAGGCGTTCGAGGCGACTGACAGGAAGGGCTGCGCAGCGTGCCAAGACGTCCGGGGCAAAAGCATAGATCCCGAGGTGAATGTGGTGCGGCCCACTGTGTGGAATGGCCGATCTGGAGAAAAACAGGGCGCGGCCATCTGCACCTGCGGCGACCTTGACCCGTTCGGGTTGTCCGGCTTCTTCATCGAGGGCCGGCCGCATGGCGGTCACGATGTCGGCTTGTCCAGCGCGCAGCGCAGCGCAGACGGTGGAGAGGTGGTCGGCCTCTGGAAACGGCTCGTCGCCTTGCAGGTTGAGGATGGCGTGGTTCGGGCCGGTCAGGCCGAGCAGGCGGCTGGCTTCTGCGCATCGGTCCGTTCCGGAGGGGTGCTCTCCTGTCAGGGTGGCGCGCCCACCGGCATGCTGCACGGCGGCGGCGATGTCGGGATGGTCCGTGGCGACGACCGCATCATCGAGGTCGGGGTGGTGGGCTGCAGCGCGCCATGTGTGCACGACCATGGGCAGGCCACCGATGTCGGCCAAGGGTTTGCCGGGCAGCCGGCTGGCGCCCATGCGGGCGGGGATGATGGCCGTGATGTTCACGGGGTGAAGGTGTAGCGTATCATCCACAGCCGATTGGCTTCGGCGGCGAGGGGCCGCAGCGCATAGCTGACATTGGCTGCGTTCCGGACGATGAGCTCGACGTGGTGTTGGTCGTTGAACTTGCGTCCCACCTGGACGTCATGCAGCCATTGGGCCGAGGGCCGGTCGCCCAGCCAATCGATGAGTCCGTATTGGAGGAGGCCAAGTTCTTCGATGTCCAGGAAGGCCTTGTCGATGTTCTGGATGCTCGTGTTGCGCGCGGCATTCCAACCGAGGGTCCAACCCGTTTCGTGCTGCAAGCTCAAGTTGGCGCGGAATGTATTGCGGATGCGGTATTTCAGGACGTGGTCAGTCGTGTCGGAACTCGTGGAGAGGTAGCTCACGCCCCCGGAGACCGTGGGGAATTCCGCATAAACCGAGTCTGGCGTCAGGCTGACGGGTTCGAGCAGGGTTTGTCCGATGAGCCACTGAACGGTCCAGGCGCCGAGGTCGCCTTGCCCCATGGTACTCCATTCGAAACCGGACACCCTCGCTTTGCCGGTGTTGATGCTCCGGAAGCCGAGGTCGTTGAGGCCATTGCCCGTGTTGCCCCAGAGGCCGAACGTGTATTCGATGAAGTCCTCGAAATCCTGTTGGAAGACGGCGACGTCCAGAAAGCCTTTCCATTGCCCTTCCTTTCCAAAACGGAATCCTTGTTTGAGCCCGATTTCGAGGTTGGTGGAGGACTCCGGTTGGATGTCAAGTGAAGGGAAGACGTTGATTCCGCCCACTTGGGTTTGGATGAATTTTTCGGCGATACTCGGGAAACGGAAGCCTTGTCCGATGCTGGCGCGGAGGTAGCTCGCATGGCCGAAGCGGTAGTTCAAGCCCGTGCGGAAGACCGGGCGAGCGAGGGACACGCTGTCGAGCACGAATTGCTCGTAGCGGCCGCCAGCGGTGACGTGCAGCCGCTCGTGGGGCTGAAGTTCGACTTGCAGGTAACCGGCCATGTTGGCCGCATTGTGGATGGAGTCGCCGGTACCGGCTGCATAGAGCTCGGCCACGCTGCGCGTCCGCTGGGCATAAACGCCGCCGGTCGCAGTCCACAGCTCACCGCGGTATTGGGAGCGCGCCTCTCCCTGCCAGGTGCTCGAAGCGTTGCCTTGGTCGTTGTCGTTGTCGTTGATGAGGCGTAGGAACCGGCCTTGGATGCGGTGGTTCCAAGCCCCGACCGACCGCTCGAAATGGGGGTCGACGGTGACCATGCGCTGGGTCGTGCGGGTGTCGGCACCGGGCGTGGCGGCGTAAAAGCCCGAGTCGGCGTCCAGCCACAGGAGGGTGCCGACGCTTTCGCCGCTGATGGCGTTGGCGCGGAGTCCGTAGCCCCACCCGCCGTTCTTTGGGGCGTGTTCCCAGGCGCCGTTCATCCGCCACTGGCGCTCGGCGTCGTAGTGGTCCACGGTGAAGGGGTTGTACGGCCGGTCGTGGGCTTCGCCAGTGGCCGCATCGATTTGGGGGCCCTTGTAGCCGTCGTTGCCGAGCCATTGTCCTCCGAAGCTGATGCCGTCTCCATTCTCCAAACGGCGGGTGTGGAGCCAGGAGGTGCTGCTCTGCATGAGGGGCCGGTTCCAATACTTCCGGCCATCGCCCGGGTCGCTGTGGATGCCGTGTTGGATGGAGATGCGGGTGAAGGGTTCCGGGTCGGGGAAGGCGGTGCGGAACTGGATGACCCCGCTCAGGGCGGAGGAGCCGTAGAGCACGCTGCTGGCGCCTTTGACGACTTCAACCTGCTCGAGGTTTTCCAATGGGAGGAAACCCCATGTGGGTCGGCCGGCATCTCCGCTGAGGACGGGCAGTCCATCCAAGAGGACGGCGACGCGGGAGCCTGCGCCGAAGCTGTAGCCGCTGCCACCGCGGATCTGGGGTTCGCTGTCGACGATGGTGACGCCAGGTGTCCGGGACAGGCTCTGGTCGGCGCTGGTCGGCGCGCCCTGGTTGACGAGTTCGGGCGGCAGCACGTCGATGGAGACACTCACCTCGCCGAGGTCCTGTTCGTATCGACCGGCCGACACCACGGCGGTGCCGATGCTGGCCACATCGGGGGCCAGGGCCATGTCCAGGGTCTGGGTTCCGGTCCAGGCGTCGAGGTCCGACGTCCATTCCTCGTAGCCGACATAGCGCACGCGAATGGACACGGGGCCGTCCGCCGTCAGGGAGTACCGGCCATCGAGATCGGTCAGCACGCCTTGCCCATTGGCGAAGACAGCAGCACCGGGGAGCGGGGTGTTGTCCAGTTGATCCCTCACGATGCCCGTCAAGGTGGCGGTTTGCTGGGCCTCCAAGGTCAGAGCGGACATCAGGCCCACCCCAATCCAGACCATCAGGGGAAGAATGGAAAAACGCTTCATCGCCTCGAATGTAAACCCAAGGCCGACGATGGCGAGTCGGTTGCGTGGCGCATGAGGGCAGAGGTGATGTTTCGGCCATGCTGGGGACGACACAGGAGGCCGAGGATTGGCTGCTGGATTGGCTGACGGCGGCACAATTGCCACGTTTCAATCGAAAGGGCACACTGCGGGTGGTGAGGGAAGTGGGATTGGCGGCATGGCTGTCGGGAGTCGAGCGCGGCATGTTGTCTGCTGCCCGGGACAGGGCGTGCAGGCAATTGGATCGGATGAAGGAGAAGGGCATCTACGCCCTCGTTCGGGGTCATACGGGCTATCCGTTTGCCCTTGATCAGGTTCCGGACGCCCCGTGGATTTTGTTTGTGCGGGGGCCGGTGGAGGTGTTGAGCGGCCCGAGGATGGTGTCGGTCGTGGGCACCCGCAAAGCGTCCTCTTTGGGCATGGCGGCGGTGGACGGCTTGTTGGGTGGCATGTCGGACCTTGGCTGGACCCTGGTCAGTGGCATGGCGGAAGGGATTGATGCCGCAGCCCATCGTGCCGCTTTGCAACGCGGTGTGCCCACTGTGGCTTGCTTGGCCCACGGCCTGCACGCGGTCCATCCGAAGTCCAACGCCGTGCTCGCCGAGCGCATTCTGGATGCCGGCGGATGCTGGGTGTCGGAGTACCGTTGGGGCACTCCGCCGTCCAAGTACACGTTTCCCGCGCGCAATCGGATCATTGCCGGGTTGTCGGAATCGGTGGTGGTGGTCGAGTCCAACGATCCCGGGGGCAGCCTCATCACGGCCCGGCTCGGGCAGGACTACGACCGCCGGGTGTTCGCCTTGGCTCCCTCGTGGTGCTCACAAGGGATGAAAGGCAATGCCCGATTGGTTCAGGAACAGGTGGCGGAGCTGTTGCACCAGCCCGAGGATTTGCCGCGGGCCATGGGTTGGACGGACAGGGTGAATGACCAGGGGGCCCATGCTCCCATGGAGGTGCCCGTGTTGACGGCTTTGGACCCTTATATCGCGCGGCCGTTCGACGAAGTGGTGGCGGCCATGGATTGGGACCGCAATACGACGCGTTGCGCGTTGTTGGAGGCGGAGCTGGAAGGGTGGGTGCGGGCGTGGTCTGGCGACCGATTCACCCGAACGGTCCGTTGATCAGAGGCCGTTCATGATCTCCTCGATGTCGTCCATGCAACCGATGCACTGTTCCGTGAGGGCGTTCACTTTCTCTTGTATGGACTGGATGTCATGGAGCTCCTTGGCCATGGCTTCCACTTGTTTGAAGTCCTCGTAGGCTGAGTTGAATCCAATGGCGCCGCATGCGCTTTTGAGCTTGTGGGAGAAAAAAGCGACCTGCTCATGTTCTTCCGCCTCTGAGGCTTCTGCCAGCGACTTCATGTCGACAGGCGCGTTGCGGATGAAAATCTGCAGCACTTGACGCAGGAAGGCAGGATCATCGCCGACGATGCGCTTTAGGTGGTCGAGGTCGAGGAGGGCCATGGTGAGGGTGGTGTGCCGGGAATCAGATTCGACCAGTGAACCATTTCCACAGGTCGTTGCCATTGGCCAGCAACATCAAAGAACCGACGAAAAGCAAGCCAATCAGTTGCCCATACTCCATGACTTTGTCACTGGGTTTGCGGCCGCTGATCATCTCGTAGAGCAAGAACATGACATGTCCACCGTCCAAGGCTGGAATCGGAAGGAGGTTCA
>JACLAD010014524.1_pt1 | contig 26760 bp, 16 predicted proteins | sample 8027901 | NCBI WGS metagenome assembly JACLAD01 (sample SAMN15725071, study PRJNA655200) | protist metagenome | isolation source: fluorescence activated cell sorting (FACS) single amplified genomes of... | place: Spain: Blaines Bay Microbial Observatory, Mediterranean Sea | collected 2016-07-05 | reverse complement strand
GTGACCTTTTCGACCCGCGCCTCAAGCCTATCGAGATGTTGGGTTATCGCCGTAAGCCGCTTCATCATCATGGCGAAGCCGACCACCGAGACCCCCAGATTGACCCCCGACAGGGCAAGCCCGGCTACCTGCAGGTTCTGCAGCATACCCATGCCCTGCTGAACCGCATCCAGCTGGTTCTTAATTTGCTGGTTCTGCGCCACCGTAACGGTTGCCAGGGGACTGAACCCACCGGATAAGACGCTCAGACCTCCATTCGCCGTAGCCCCAATCATCGTGCTGAGCGCGTCGGTCTGTTGAACATGCCCCACGATGTGACCCGTCGCCGCATCTTTCAGGATTGAGTTAAAAAGCTTGTAGGCTCCACTCTCGTAGCCTGACGTCAGATGCGCCGGGATCTGGTAGAGTAATTGTTCGGTCATCATTCGCGGGTATCCTTCAATCGGTTCTCTCCCGCCTTCAGCACGAGTAACTGGATCGCGTTCAGGATCGACTTGTCTTGCGGGCCGCCGGTCTTTCCGAAAACCCGTTCGAACGCCGCCTCGAGGCATCGGCGCTCGAGCAGCGTCCATGCCTGGTCTGAATAGCGTGTGAGAACCGTAGCCCCGCTCGCTCCGAGTATTCCAACGCCCACGGCACCGGCCGCCAGGATTGGAAAGCTGACCGTGCTTGTGGAAAAGAAGAACAGCACGGTGCTGGTCTGCACACCGAATGTGGCGGCCATCCCGATCGCTGGTAGCGTGAGCGCCAGTAGTCCTCCTCCAACCAAGAACGGCGCAGTTGAAGCAAGCGTGTGCTGCAGCTCCGACCCTAGATCGATCGTTTCTTCGATCTCGGCAATTGTCTCTTCGAGAGCGGCCTCCGCACGCGTCATGGCCAACTGCGTTTGCTCGGCTGCCCAGTGATCGATCAGCGTCTTGAGGGGCTTCTGCATTCCAAAAGATATCGCTGCTTGGCGCCAGCTGGTTGCGGCAACCATCGCTCTGATCTGGGCCTCAAGGGCAGGGAAGGCGTCCTCAAGTTGCTCGGCTATATTGGTCAATTGCGCATCGCGCCATTGCCACATCGCCAGGGCGGCGAAGGTATCCTCGGAATGCAAACGACCTGTCTCCAGACTAACCGGGTTTCAGTTTTGATCGAACGTTTCTCGATTACAAGTCGAGCGGGATGGGGTGGCCTGAAATATCAATGCACCGTCGTTCCGACCACTCCACCGAGATAGATTGCAGGCCTCGGGCGGCGATCTGGGCTGGTGTTTTTGAGAGCCGTTGGAAGAGTGGATCTGCCAACCCAGGACCGCAAACATTTTCCTGCTGACCTGCCCCCCGCCGGTCCGTCGGTCATAGCGAGAGTTTGCGGGTTTGATGCTCTGAGACCCAACCCTGGACCGCCGGGATCTGAAGTTTTCGGCGGAGGCATAGTCGGCACACACCGAAGCAGGTCAGAAGCAGGTCAAGCTGGCCCGAGCCTCTCGATAAATCACCCTTCACTGGCTCAGAATGCCGACCGAAGTCATCCCAACTCGCTCACACTGCCAATGCAGCCTCAATGCGATAAAACAGGGGGCTGCCGCGGCGGCTGATATCTGACGCCAAGATCGTTTCGGCAACTCGCTTGAGGTTCGTTATACCATCCTTTTGAATTGGGCGCGGCTCGCCCGCAACTACAGGTGAAAGCAGGAAGCCCGATACATCATCGTGATGCATCTCTTTCCAGTCGCCTGATGTCTCCATCTCGCAAAGCGAAATCCTCTCGGCCATGGGGCGGCCATCGGCGTCCTGGGTCCGTGTCCGAAGGGTGACGACGCACTTGCCCGTGTTCGCAACCGAACCACCGTAGAGACCGTCGAACATTCGATTGGAAACATGGCGCAATAGATAGCTGACGAGGGGCGTCTCGAGATCGAGAGGATAGGCATTTTGGGGAACCCGTGTGCCGGCCCGGGGTGTGACGAAGGTCAGATGTTCTGCACGCCCGTAATGCGGGAACTTGTTGATAAGGTCCTTCGGCAAGGTGATCTCGACACGGCCCTTGTCCATGTCCCAGCGACGCAGCCGGAGGCCAAGACGTTCTGCGGCGCCGGCTACGAAGGAGGTTAGATGACGATGATCCAGCTCCGTCTTCATGGTCGAACCAGCGGAATCGGCGAAGCTGAGAATTTCCTCCTCTGCCTGACGTGCCGACTTAGCGATCTCGAGGGCCGCTTCGATCTCTTCCTGGGTCCGGACAATATCAATGTCCTCCGCACGCATCAGGATATCTTCCATGTCGACCTGCTGTAGCAGAGCGCCCAGAATGTCCGAAGCCATGCTTTCGGCCGAGTCCTTCTGAACCGTGGCAAGCTCTCGCGCGATGGTCTCCACCCGATCGACGAGGATGCTGATGGCATGCGCATCGAAATTGTCATTTACACTTAGATTGATGACCTGAACACGCTTGCTCTGTCCGTAGCGGTAGAGACGCCCGATCCTTTGCACAATCCGAGAGGGGTTCCAGGGCAAATCATAGTTGACCATCACGTGGCAATTCTGCTGAAGGTTCAAACCTTCCCCACCGGCCTCAGTCGAAATCATGACTTTAGCGGTGCCGTCGTTGAAGCGTTCGACCTCGCTGGTCCTGTCATCGATCTTCATCGAGCCGTTGATCTGCGCAACCGGAACCTCGGGCTGATGCGTCGCGATCAACTCTGCGAGCCATTGTTGGGTCGCGCGGTATTCTGTGAAGACCAGAAGGGATTGGCCCTCTTCAGCCAGGGGGTGCAGGATTTGCTCGAGGAACAGCTTTCCCTTTTCGTCCGTCTGCCGGGCCTTTGCAGCCAGTTCAATCAGCTTGTCGAGTTCCTCTTCTTCATGCGCGAAAAATTCGGGCCCGTCGAACAGATCACTGGTGGAGCCCAAGTCTTCTTCCTGAAGTATGCCGCATGCAAGCTCGGTTTCTCGCATCGACGCCGTGAAGCCAAGTGCCTCAAGAGCGATACGATCCTTCCTAAGCCGAAGCGCTAGATCTATGGCTGCTAAGCTTGAGGAGGCGAGCTTCCGATATGTTGTCATGACGAAACCAATCGCACGCCCCTTCGCTCCAGAAGCGCGCGCGGCTGCACCATATCCGTGCGTGATGTAGCGCTGCAGGGCTCGATCGAATGCAACCGCATCCGGGCTTGGCTCCGCTGCGACGCGACGGGTGTCATGGCCATTGAAGAGAAGATTTCCGGAAGCGTCCGTAACCCGATTTTTTGGATTTCTGATTACAATGTCACCAACGATTTCCGGCATGGCCTCCAATTGAGCAATTTCGACCTCGAGGTCAGGGCGCGCCAGCTCCAGAAGGGCGCCGAAACGGCGGGTCTTGCCTTGGTGTGGGGTTGCCGAAAGGAGCACCATCAGGGGCGTGACGGTCCGCAGCATTTCCGCCATGGCATATCGCTCAGTGCGCTCACCACGCTCACTGATGCCAAGACGATGCGCTTCATCTACAGCTATGAGATCCCAGCCGCCGCAATTGATGAGCAACGATAGATGGGTCTCACGCTTGGCCAGGTCCATCGAGACGATCACCCCGTCGTGCATCGCAATTTCTTCTGGATACTCCGGGGTAAAATCTCGCCCATAGATCACCAATGTCTGACCAAACCGAGTGCGCATTTCCTCCTTCCATTGGGTAACAAGCGAGGAGGGACAAACAATGAGAACGCGCCTGGCGCGCCCCTGGCGGCGCAGCGCGTGAATGATCAGCCCCATCTCGATGGTTTTGCCCAAGCCCACGTCGTCAGCGATCATCCAGCCAGGAACGCTTTCCTCGACCACGCGCCGCGCCACGTGGATCTGGTGTGGTAGCGGATCAATGTCGAGCCGGCTGAAGGCACCAGTGGAGTCAGCCCAGGCGGATAGCGCCAGCCCGAGGGTCCGAATACGAAACCGCTCTGCGTGGTCGTCCTTGTGGTGACCGGTTAGGCCATGGGTCATCCGATAGGCGACATCGGCGCAATAGGCCAATGTCTGGAAGGGCACCCAGCGCGAGACACCATCATCGAAGAACAGAACCAGACACTGTTCGAAACCCGCGAGCTCCCTTACTGCTTCAATCCGTCCGGGGCCAAAGCCCTTGCGCATTTGTGGAAGATGTTCGACTTCCAGGCCCGGAACAAAACCCGACTTCACCATCTCCAGAGGGACGGCCTTGATGCCATCTCGAAAACGCACGCGAGCATGCGTGGGGGCCACGGACGGGACAAGTTCCACAATATTCCCGGTGGCGGCTTCATGCTTGATAAGGCAGTTTTTTATCGGCAGCACGCCCTTTTTTGCGTCTGTGTTATCCAGCATCCACGGGGCCCTTCTCGTCCAGTTCGTGTTTCTTTTTTGTTATGGCTTGCTGAGTGAATGTCGGCGAATACTGATCGATATTCTGTATGCTCGGAAGGAAGACCCGTTCGCTCGGCTGGCCCGTGAAGTTCGGCGCACTGCTTCGCATCCAGATGTAAGATGGCATCACGGGATCATCGTAAATCGTGCCCTCGAAGATTTGAAGGATCGGGTTCATAGCGCCCTCCGAAATTTCGAGGGATCGCTTTAGGATGAAGCTGTGGTAGTAGCAGAACTCGTATTGAGATTTGGAAATAGAGTCCCGCGACATGTTGATCCATTCATGAAGGAGTATTCCCTGCAGAGCGTCCAAGGCTTGATCTCTGCCAAGAGCGGAGGAAAGTGCAAGTGCCGCCGACCAGGAGAGGTGGGTCTGATGTCTGCAGTCACTGTGGATTTCCAAAGACCTTAATGATCTGTGAAGCCACAACGAGCTGTCTGACCGCCAATAGTCTTTAAGGGCCGCGGCGTCTTCGATTTCGTGTAACGCGTAACCAGAACTGAGCATCTCACCAATTGCCCGAACGGAAGACCCGTGCGGGAATGCAACGACGAGGTCGAACAGTCGATGGATTGCGCCACTCCGCCCTTCGTTTCCTATAACCATCAGCCGGTGAAAAAGGTTGACGGCCCTCATGTAGGCCGCACGTTCTTCGACGTTCAGGAGTTTTGGCGCCAGCTGAGGCCGAACTGCGTCGGCTTGCGTTCCGTCCGGCTTCATTGGTGAAGCATCGACCGGAGGCATGAGAGGTGGAGGCGGAATTAGTCCATCTTCCGCCTCGTTTGCCGGAATGAAATTCTCCGACGGGGGGGGCGGGTCGTCCTCCGAAAACTCCGGCGTCGCCAGTTCCGCTTTGGGCGGTGTATCAGCGGGTAACAGATCCAGGGGGGGCAGGAATGGATCTGACTCTTCGGCGTGGGGCAAGGATTCCTCTATTGCCGGAAGCGCCGAATGGAGCTGATCCATGGAAGCTACGTCTTCGAACGGCTGAAGGAAGGCGGGGTCGTCTGCCAAGACAGCCGGCTCTTCTGCCTCAGTAGGTTTCGTATCGATTTTTGGTAGAAAAAGTGGGTCAGGGCCTTCGGCCGAAACAGGCATTTCTCTCGTAGGTGGCGCCACTTCGAGCTGATCTACAGCAGCTGTGCCCTTAGGTGGCAGAAAAGGGGTAGAGCCTTCGGCTGGGCGAATAGGCGCTTCTGCCTCAGTAGGTTTCGCGTCGAGCTGATCCACAGCAGCTATGTCTGCGAGTGGCAGAAGAGGAGTAGGATCTTCGGCCGGAAGAGGTGGAATGTGATCAGGGTGACATTCAGCTTCGCCGAGTTTCAATTGATCTGGAACTTGGAATTCCAAATCGGCATCCGACATGGGTGGCAATTTGTCCACCGCGAGATCGGAGGAGCCCGCACCCCGAAGTTTCGCTATCGTTGACTTCGCTATTCCAGGGACGCGACGAGATAGCCATGGCTTTAGGGACATTAGAGCTCCATGCCTCCACTCGAACTGGAAGTCGTTAGTGGGGCATCCGGTTTGGCCTTAAAAGAAACGGGGAGAAGAAATCTCTTGATGCGCGCATCTGCAACCATATTCATTTACGAGCCTTCAATAAACCATCCATCTACTTCCAAACTGTCTTGTGATCTTGTCAGAAGCTGCTTGCTCCTGTCAGGCCCGAATGGGACTCCATTTGCTTAAATGACCGCGGCCCTTTCAAAGTCACACCACATACACTCATAATATTGTGGAAGATCAATGACCCGAGTCCCGTTTCTTCTGTGGATTTGTAGATTCGGTGAGTGGCTGATTGCATGAATTCGAAAAAATATTCTTGAATCTCCAAGAGTTACCAGGGGAAAGATCTTATTGATAGCGTAAAGTATTTATAATGCATGGCGCGCGTCATGGGGTATTTACCAGTCGAACAACCCCAGCTGCGAGATAGCAACCTATCAGCGAAGTGTAATCGCCTCCCTTGCAGAAGGGCCTGAGCGGATCGTGACAAGCCGGCGACCGCGCTCACGCGATCAGTTTATTTATGGCGATGGTGCCCAGCGCCAATATTCTTTCGAGTAGGTAGGGCCTTACAAGGAAGCATGGGTGTTGTCAGTCCCTCCCAACACGACTTCAAATTTCCCAATACTGCGTTTCAGGATGAGGTGGAACTGGCGCCTACAACCTTTGCGAACCAAACAAGCAGTTAGGATGGATGGCGTCAAGATCACCCTACAGTTGTTCTCTCGCCGGTGTTGCGTCATTGTAGCAGGCGTCATGTCAGGCTTGATCATTGCCGAACGCCCTGATTATGTCCGAGGCAACCGTCTCCTGCGTCAAGAAATTTTTCGAGGATTAGTAGTTCGTGTCATTTTTCGAGAAACCGATCCTGAATTCCCCTTATTTTCTGCCCGCTGAGCATTGGGAGTTGGACGCTGACGGCAGACCCACGGATCGCATTCTGACGAGCCGACGCCGGTCCGACCTCATTTCTGCGATGCCTCGGGCGAAAAGTTCGAAGGAGGGGCGTCAGGATGCCTTCGATCTCAGCTCCGAGGGGCTCGGCGGCCAGGGTGTCGACTACAATGTCACGGAGTTCGTGAATGAGATCAGGCGGGAGATCGAGATCTGGCGTGGATTGAAGAACCCTGCGCAATGGCAGGTCACGCCAACGACCCAGCGGTTGCTCCAGCACTGGCGCGCGATCCAAGCCAATGTCGACGAACCGATCCGACCGTTCTTCTGCCAGCTGGAGGCGGTCGAGACGGCGATCTGGCTGGCCGAAGTGGCGCCCAAGGACCCCCGGCGCGGCAAACGTTTTCGCACAAGGTTGGAAGCTGCAAACCGGGCAGCCAACCCTGACCTCTTCCGTATTGCCATGAAGCTGGCAACGGGAGCTGGCAAGACGACAGTCATGGCGATGCTGATCGCATGGCAAACGCTCAACGCGGTGCGCAGTCCGAATTCGAAGGCATTCGGACTGGGCTTTCTCATCGTGACGCCGGGGATCACGATCCGTGATCGACTAAGGGTGCTGCTGCCGAATGACGCGGACAGCTATTACAGAACGCGCAATCTGGTCCCATCAGATCTACTGCAGGACATGCAACGTGCGAAGATCGTGCTTACAAACTATCATGCCTTCAAGTTGCGTGAACGCATCCAGCTCGCGAAGGGCACGCGCGAAGCGCTGTCTGGGCATGGTGAAGGGCCGGCGACGCTCGAAACCGAAGGGCAAATGCTGCAACGGGTGATGCCGGAGCTCATGGGATCGGGTCCGATCACAGTCATCAACGATGAAGCGCATCACTGTTATCGCGAGCGTGAGCGCGAGCAGGCAGATGACCAGCCGAAGTTGGTCGGTGATGCCCGGAAGGAAGCCGAGGAGAACCGCGAAGCGGCGCGTCTGTGGATTTCCGGCCTTGAGGCCGCGAAGCGCAAGCTCGGCGTTCGGACGGTCTACGACCTTTCGGCCACCCCGTTCTTCCTGTCGGGTTCGGGTTGGATCGAAGGGACGCTCTTCCCTTGGGTCGTGTCCGACTTTTCTCTGATGGACGCGATCGAATGCGGAATCGTGAAATTGCCCCGCGTCCCCGTGGCCGACAACCTGCCCGGTCAGCCGACACCGCTATATCGGAACCTCTGGAAGGCGATCGGGAAGAAGATGCCTAAGAAGACGAGAGGCGTGCGTCCGGATCCCGACAAGCTGCCTCTCGAACTCAAGACGGCAATCGATGCTCTCTATGGCCACTACAAAAAGACCTACGAGCTCTGGGAGACCGAACGGGTCGGGATCCCCCCCGTCTTCATCATCGTGTGCAACAATACGACGAACTCGGAGTTGCTGCGGGACTACGTCGCCGGCTGGGAGCGCGAGAATGCCGATGGCACGATCGAGACCGTGCCGGGCAAGTGCGAACTGTTCTCCAACTTCGCCTCGGACGGGGAGCGCTTGGCACGCCCACGATCGGTCCTGATCGATAGCGCAACGCTTGAGGCGGGGGGCGATATCGACAAAACCTTCCGCGACGCGCATGCCGAGGAAATCGAAGCCTTCCGTCGGGAGCAGGCGGAAAGAGGGCAGGGCGCCGAGCAGCTGACTGATGCCGACATCCTTCGTGAAGTCATGAACACTGTCGGACGCAAGGGGAAGCTGGGCGAGCAGGTCCGCTGTGTCGTCTCCGTTTCAATGTTGACCGAGGGGTGGGACGCAAACAACGTCACGCACATTCTCGGCCTCCGCGCCTTCGGCACGCAGCTCATCTGCGAGCAGGTGATCGGCCGCGCCTTGCGCCGTCTGAGTTACGATGTCGACGAGGAGGGGCTGTTCCGCACGGAATACGCGGACATCATGGGAATCGACGGACTGAATTTCTCAGATGGTCCCCGCGTCGCGCCGCCGCAGAAGCCACGCGATGTCGTCGCGGTGCGGGCCGTGTCGCCGGAGCGGGATCATCTGGAAATCACTTTCCCCCGCGTGCAAGGCTACGTCGCCGAGCTGCCGCCGGACCGGATTGAGGCCGACTTCTCCGAGGTCGAACCCTATGTGCTGACGCCTGAAAAGGTCGGGGCGGCCGAGGTCACAATGCAGGGCATCGTCGGCGAGAACGTCGTGCTTACGCTCGACTATCTCAAGGCCCAACGTCCTTCGACCATCGCGACCCATATCGCGAAGCACATGATCTTCGAGAAGCTGCGCGACGCGAATGAGCGCCCGCGGATGCATCTGTTTCCGGCCGCCAAGCGCATCGTGAACCAGTGGCTATCCGAAGGACATCTGGTCTGCAAGGGCGGCACCATGATGGCGCAGTTGCTATACAGGCAGCTTGCGGACGAGGTCTGCGACATCATCCTCGGGGCGCTGATCGACAAGCCGCGGGGCGGGGGCATGCTGCGCGCCGTGCTCGATCCCTACACCCCGATCGGGTCCACCATGGATGTGAGCTTCAACACGACCAAGGCCACGCGCTATCAGCCGCGCTCCGATCGCAGCCACGTCAACTGGATCATCACTGACAGCGATTGGGAGGACAAGCTGGCCGCCAAGATCGAGCAGCATCCCAAGGTGGTGTCCTATGCCAAGAACCACAATCTCGGCTTCGAGGTGCCTTACCTAAAGGAGGGTGAGCCGCACATGTATCGCCCCGACTTCCTGATCCGGCTGGACGCTCCCGAACCCATGACTCTCGTGGTTGAGGTCAAGGGATACCGGGGGCATGACGCCATGCTCAAAGCCGAAACCATGCGGGCCAAGTGGGTGCCGGGCGTCAACCGTTTGGGCAAGTTCGGGCGTTGGGGATTTGTAGAGCTGCGGGAGGTCCATGACTTCGGCCCAGCCCTCGATGCCGCGATCAACGAGATGCTTGGCCCGGTGCCGGCATGAACGAGATACGTTTCGGACGCCTTGAAGACCTGCCCCTGCGCGAGGCCTGGAAACACGAGGCCCACCAGTTCACACCATGGCTGGCAGAGAACATCGATCACTTGAGCGAGGCCGTTGGCATCCCTCTGGAGCTGACCGGCACCGAGGTCGCGATCGAGAGCTTCTCGGCAGACATCCTCGCTCGCAACTCGATGGACGACACCGTGGTCCTGATCGAGAACCAACTCGAAACCACGGATCATACGCATCTTGGTCAAATCATGACCTATCTTGCAGGGCTTGAAGCCCACACTGTGGTATGGATCGCACCCGCCTTTCGTGCGCCACATCTATCGGCCATACGCTGGCTGAACGAGCACACGGCCGACGGCTTTTCTTTCTTTGCGGTCCGCGCGCGCGTCGTGCGGATCGGAGACAGTCCCTTCGCACCGATCTTCGAAGTGGTGGAGAAACCCGATGGTTGGTCGCGTGCATTGACCCAAACTCGGCGCGAGGCCGGGGCGGGCAAGGACGCAAACACCGATACCCGCACGGCGTTCTGGACACGTTATCTCGATCGGTATCCCGAAGCTGCGGATGAAGGCATCAAAGTGCAGCGGGGATGGGTCAATTACACCACACTCGCCGGCGGAGACATCCGCATCGCGGTCTGGATCGGCGAGAAAATGGCCGGGATCTATGTCCGGGGCGGGTGGAGCGAGGAAAAGCATTCCGCGGATCGAATTCTCGCACCTCATGCTCAAACGCTCACGGCCGAGCTTGGCTGCGATCCTTACAATGCCGGTCCGAACGGCCACGTCCTGAATGCGCGGTTTCCGAGATCCTATCTTGAGGAAGCCAATTGGAACGACATCACCGACTGGATGGAGGAGCGGCGCAAAGCCTATGTCGCCGCCATCACAGCCGTGCTGGAAGCGAACGAATGAACAGCAAGAACATCCCCATCGAACCGATCACCCATGACGACAAGCGGGTGAACATCCCGACGCCAGAACTCGCCCCCATGTTGGATGAGAGGGACAGCCGCCCGATCAAGGCCGCGTATGAGTTGCGCAACCCCGATCTCGATCCGCAACTGATCTGGCGCGGCAAGGATGTAGACCAAGCTGCGCTCACCGTCGACGCACCGCCGATCTACCTGCAGGAGCAAGTGCACCCCAAGGCGATCATCGAGGATCTGCGGGCCGGCGGGAAGCGCAACGGCGAGGGCGCGGGCGTCGATCTCTTCGACCATTTCGGGGTGAGCGATGACGACCGCGAGGCAGAGATCGAGTTCTATCGCCACAATCGCAAATGGTCGAACCGGATGATTCTGGGCGACGGACTGCAGGTCATGGCGTCGCTGGCCGAGCGCGAGGGGCTCAAAGGGCAGGTGCAGGCGATCTATATCGACCCGCCCTATGGCATCAAGTTCAACTCCAACTTCCAGTGGTCGACCCAGTCGCGCGACGTCAAGGATGGCAATCTCGACCACCTGACCCGGGAGCCCGAGCAGGTGAAGGCATTTCGCGACACCTGGCGCGACGGCATTCATTCCTATCTGCAGTATCTGCGCGACCGGCTGGTGGTGGCGCGGGAGTTGCTGACCGAAAGCGGGTCCTGCTTCGTTCAAATCGGGGACGAGAACGTCCACCGGGTGCGAGCGTTGATGGATGAAGTGTTCGGTGAGGAAAACTTTGTTCAACAGATATTCGTTCAGAAAACTACCGGCTCGGGCAGTCCTGGAAAGCTAATGGCTCCTCCGGAAGTGGGGGATTACCTGATCTGGTATGCTCGAAGCGGAAAATCTGGAATGAAGTATAGGGAGCTTTTCAAGGCAAAGGTTTTTGGAGGGGAGGGCGCTTCAGCATACAAAAATGTTCAGGATGAGTTTGGCGTTAGAACGTCGATTTCCGCTTGGGAAAGAGGTCAGGGCCGTTCTTTTGATGAGGGCAATGACCTCAAGAGCCTTCGACCGTATGCATTTGGTGATTTCTCAAGTCAGGCTGGATCCGAAAAAAATAGGCCTCCCATTGGTCTAAATGGCGAGCTTCATGGGCTTCAGCGGGGAAGCTGGAAAACAAGTTTGCTTGGGATTGAGAGGCTGAAAAAAGCGAGCAAGCTCGATACCAGTGGCGCGGGAAAAATAGGATACATTCGCTTTTTCGACGAATACCCTGTAATGCCTTTGGTCAATATCTGGACGGACACAGTTGGTCAAAACCAGTATGGCCATCTTGGAAAAACCTATGTAGTGCAGACAGCTCAAAAGATTGTAGAACGCTGCATATTGATGACCACCGATCCGGGTGATTTGGTCCTTGATCCCACCTGTGGCTCGGGCACCACTGCCTATGTTGCCGAGCAGTGCGGCCGACGCTGGATCACCATCGATACTTCGCGCGTCGCTCTGGCGCTTGCTCGCGCGCGGATCATGGGTGCCAAATACCCTTGGTATCTCTTGAAAGACTCAGAGGAGGGCCAGCGCAAGGAGGCCGAGGTCAGGCGCTCCAGCCCCGCGACCCACGCCACCTACAACGACATCCGCCACGGCTTCGTCTACGAGCGCGTGCCGCACATCACGCTCAAGAGCATCGCCAACAACACCGAGATCGACGAGATCTGGGAGAGGCTGCAACCCGCCGTCGAGGCGGCACGGCACGAACTGAACGCCGCCCTGACTGGCCATCCTGCGCCGTTCATAGTCGAAACCGGCGGGCGCAAGGGCAAGGAGATCGACTTCCGCGCCACCAGCGAGGTGAAGCTGCCGAGTGGCGAGACGGCGCCTTCGAACGGCTTCATGGAATGGGAGATCCCGCGCGAGGCGCCACGGGGCTGGCCGGATGCTGCCCACGCTGCGCTCGATGCCTTCTGGAAAGCTCGCATCGCCCGGCAGCGCGAGATCGACGCCTCTATCGCTGCCAAGGCCGACCACGAATACCTTTATGATAAGCCCTACGAGGACAAGAAACGCGTCCGCGTCGCCGGGCCCTTTACCGTTGAAAGTCTTTCCCCACATCGCACCCAGGCGGTGAACGAGCATGGCGAGCTGATCGAGGAGGCCGATGCTGCCTCAGGCAAGCGCGGCAAGGATGCGCAGGAGACCGAGAACTACCTCGCGGCCATCCTCGAGAACCTGAAGAAGGCCGGCGTGCAGCAGGCCGACAAGGCCGACAAGATCACCTTCACCTCGCTCACCCCCGGCTGGGGCGGCGAATGGATCGTGGCCGAGGGCCGCTACATGGAAGGCGAGACCGAGCGCCGCGCCGGCATCTTTGTCGGTCCCGAATACGGCACCGTGCAGCGCGCCGATCTCGTAGCCGCGGCTCGCGAGGCAGCCGAGGGCGGCTTCGACATCCTGATCGCCTGCGCCTTTAACTTCGACGCCCACACGGCCGAATTCCGCAAGCTCGGTCGCGTTCCGGTGCTGCATGCCCGCATGAACCCCGACCTGCACATGGCCGGCGACCTGAAGGCCGGCGGCGGCAACCTCTTCGTCGTCTTCGGTGAGCCGGACATCGAGGTCCGCGAAGAGGGGAGCAAGATGCGTGTCGAGTTGAAGGGCGTCGACATCTTCAAGCCGGCGACCGGCGAGGTGGTCAGCTCCGAGCCGGACGACATCGCCTGCTGGTTCATCGACACCGACTACAACGAAGAAAGTTTCTTCGTCCGCCACGCCTACTTCCCGGGCGCCGACGTGCCCTACAAGCAGCTGAAGGCGACGCTGAAGGGGGAGGTCGACGAGGAGGCATGGGAGAGCCTGAAGCGAACGGTTTCTCGACCTTTCGCACGGCCGAAATCAGGGCGCATCGCGGTGAAGGTAATCAATCATCTCGGAGATGAGGTGATGAAGGTATTGGGGGTCTGAGATGCCAGTGGTGTCATTATTGGCTCCCGTGCCGGAAGAGCATCTGATATCGGGACAAGATACTGTGGCCGAGACCGGTCGCGTCGCATTCGGCTCTCGCGCCTGGCAAGTTTTCCGCGATTTGGACGAACTTCGCGAGGGACAGCCGATCGACGTATTCATTTATGCCTCCTATCCGGCGTTGAAGCTTCCGCCGAAAGTGCGATGGAAGGGACGCTACATCGGTCATGTAGACGCTGTCGGCGGGGCGCATCCTAACGGAATGGCGAGCCGACCAAAAACTACGGGTGGTTATGAGGCCGACAATAGTGGCCATTGGGCTATCTTTTGGGAGCTGGACCACCTTGCGAAGCTTCAAAAGAATGAAATTCTTCCAATGTCGATCTTCAGAGGTTTTGGTAGCAATAAGGTTTATAAATCTAACTTCGTTCCGGAGGGTCCGTTGTTGGTTAAGTCGTTATGACTTTTCGTATCGCTGATACGTTTTTCGACAGCCTCACCAAGCTGACGGCTCAGGAGCAAAAGGCGGTCAAGACTGCCGCCTTCGACCTTCAGATGAACCCCGCCAGTCCCGGCCTATCCATGCACCGGGTCGATCGCGCCCGCGATCCCGATTTCTGGACAGCGCGGGTCAACCGCGACATCCGCCTGGTGCTGCACAAGAGGGAAGGCGATACTCTGTTGGCCTACGTGGCGCATCATGATGATGCCTACAAATGGGCTGAGACCCGCCGGATCGACACACACCCCAGAACAGGTGCTGCACAGATCGTCCAGATCCGCGAGACGGTCGAAGAGGTGGTGATCCAGCACTATGTTCAGGAAGCGGTCCGGATGCCGCGCCTGTTCGCTTATGAAAGTGATGATGTTCTCTTGTCATGGGGCGTCCCGGAGGACTGGCTGGAGACGGTGCGGGACGCCACTGAAGAAACCGTCCTCGACATCGCTGCACATCTGCCTGCTGAAGCTGGCGAAGCCGTATTGCAGGCGGCTACAGGTATCCGCCCCGAGGCTGCGCCGATCGCGGCTAAGGGCGCCGACCCCTACGCTCATCCCGATGCTTCCCGTCGCTTCCGCACGATGGAGAACGTGGATGAACTCAAGACCGCGCTCGATGCGCCCTGGGAGAAGTGGTCGGTTTATCTCCACCCGGCGCAGCGGGAGTTTGTGGAACGCGATTTCAATGGGCCGGCGCGCGTCATCGGTTCGGCGGGCACCGGAAAAACCGTCGTGGCCCTACATCGCGCCGTGCGGCTTGCGCACGAGCTCGACGCGGATGTCCTTCTGACTACGTTCAATGCGCGCCTCGCCCAAAGACTTGCGGACAAGCTCCCATTGTTGGCCAGAGAAAGCGTTCGAGAGCGCCTCACTGTTGCGCCGCTTACGGAGGTCATTCACCGGCACCATCGGCAACTGTTCGGTTTTTCCAAGCTTGCTGATGCCAACGATATCCGGATGCTGCTGCGGGACGCTGCAGGGCGTCATGCTGTCGATGCGGACCCCGACTTCCTGTTCGACGAATGGCAGTTGGTCGTCGATGCATGGGATATTCAGGACAGCGATACCTACCGTGACTTACCCCGTCTCGGACGAAAGGTCCGAATGGCGGCATCGCGAAGAGACGACCTGTGGCGCGTGTTCGATCAAGTGCGAAGGGAGCTGAGCCGTCTGGATTGCCGGAGCTACGCTCAGATGTGCCATGAAATCAGGACATCGGGCGGCCTGCCGTATACCCACATCGTGATCGATGAGGCCCAGGATATCGCCGTATCCGAGCTAATGCTTCTTGGCTCCACATTGGGTCAAGAACGCAATGGCCTGTTCTTTGCCGGGGACATCGGTCAGCGTATCTTCCGGGCGCCGTTTCCGTGGTCCAATGCCGGTGTCGAAGTCCGAGGTAGATCTCGGAGCTTGAAGGTAAATTATCGCACCTCTCATCAAATTCGGCGTTGCGGTGATGAGCTTCTCCCCGAAGCTCTCGTAGAGGCAGATGGCTCCGAAGAGAGCAGACTTGGGGTAACGTCGGTATTCGACGGGCCGCCTCCGGAGATCCATGTGTTCCCGGATCGTCAAAGCGAGCTCGTTGCTCTGTCTCAATGGGCTCAATCGTTGCGAAGCGATGGCATTGAGCCGGACGAGATTGCAGTTCTGGTCAGGTCTGAAGAGCTGTTTGAAGAGTTTTCCGACTTCGACGAGTTCGTTCTGCTTCCCATGCACGAAGCAAAAGGAGCGGAATTCCGAGCGGTTGCGGTCGCTGCGCTGGATCATGACAAGCTGCCTGACGAAGGTCGGATCTACGCAGCCCGGGATGAACCCCAGCTGGACGAGGTGATGGCGACCGAACGTCATCTTCTATACGTGGCAGCTACTCGTGCCAGAGATTATCTCTGGCTGTCGGGGATTGAGCCGGTTTCTGAGTTCCTCACCGATATTCTCGAAGCCGCAGCGAGGAGCTGATCCCTGCGGCTTTGGTCGGGGAAGATCGAAGAGGCCCCGCTTCGCGGATCCGTCGTCGGACCGGAGCTGCAAGACAACCATGATCCGCCCCATGGGTAATCCCCCCCGACCGTAAGGGGATGCGGAAGTAGAATTTTCTCGGCAGGTTGAACGAGGAGATTTCGATGAAGAAGACACGGTTTACCGAAGCCCAGATCATGGGCGTGCTGCGCCAGATGGAGGGCGGTGTTCCAGCTGCCGAGCTGTGCCGCGAACATGGCATAAGCAGCGCCACGCTATACAAGTGGTCAGCCGATAGGATTGCCCGTATGCGATCACGGGATTCCTAACGGCTCCGCCGCTTCATCGCGAAGGCGCCAAATCAAGACAAGTAATCTATAAATAATCGCAGCAGGCGCGGTCCAGATGGCGTCCGTGAAGGGCTCTCCATAGTTAGAATTCGTTGGTATTGGGAGGGGGAGAAAACTGCCGCTGCTACCGGACTGAGCAATCCCGGAGGGCGGGAATCGGCCCTTCGAAACAAGTTTGAGCCAAAGGATCCCCGGAGCGCACCACGGTTATTCGCTAATACCACAATATCGCTGAACACCATGTGCCGTTGCGGTCACTCCCGCGACATATTTAACCACACCGCGAGAGATCCACCTCAAGGAACGGCGGCATTCCTCCTTGTGGGCCGTGCATTAGCTTGCAGCCAGCTTTTTAAATGCTGAACGTCGGCTTCCTGCAACACACCGCGCTGCATCTCCCGGGTTTGCCCTAGCCAGAGAAGCCGCATGATCCCGTCTTTCTCGATATTCATACCGGCCATGCGCTCACGGTGGCCAGGTTTCAACATGTCTTCACCGTAGAAAGTGCGGAGCGAAAAGACCCACCGGTCCCCTTGATAAGATTTATTTAATCCTGGCGAGACCTTCCTCGTCTCAGCAAAGAATGCGCCGCCCATGAAAGGAATAATGAACTCATAAGCCCCCTGTTGATCCAATGATGTCAAGCCAAAGATCTGTGCAAGATCACGCGCAACCGCTAACGAGATCCTTACAATATAATTTAGGGATTTCTTATCTGCGATGCCGCGCTCAAGCATTCTTCTGATTGTGTGATGGCTCATGTTTGCGACCGTAAGCAAAGTATCCTCCACGTTCTCCGAGGTCGCTGTGTAAAGAAGATTATTTAGAAAAATAGACTTTTCGTAGTAATCTAACTCGCCGCTCTCATTTTCTTGGAATACTTCAGATTCTGGTGCTGCACTTATTAGCTGGGCGGCAACTGACTTGAAGGATTTGCTCCATGGGTGAGGTATAAACGCCTTGCTGAAAGGCGGGCAAATTAGTGGTGAAATAACTTCGAGGGCGCGCCCTTCATTCTCCATCTGAGAGGACAATGCAAACTTTTTAAAGGCTTGCGCCCGCCTGGGGCTTTCAATCCAGTGCAGGATAGAAATGTGGTCTGCCTGTTCTTGCAGGAAAGCAGTGGCATACCCTCGGGCGAGCCCTTCATTCATCTTAATTCTTCCTTGCTTAATTAAGGACTCATCTTCGTGCATACATGGTCTGCCATGCAAGTTTGCCGCGGGACTCGGCTTCATTATTTCATTGCCGGTCAGAATCTGACACAACTTGAGGGGGAATAATGCAGCGAGCGGGATTCGTTGGGCATGGACCATCGCCGCTTCCAGCCCGTGGTCGCCGACCGAGTATCAGCGTATCTGCCTGCATAATCATTCCCGCCTATAGGCCCGGCATTTCTCTTCAAGGATGTCAATTGTTAGGGCCTTCCAGCCCCAACTGCGTTTCTTTTTGTTGAAGTTGATAACAGCCCGGCCGGACACGAGCTCGTCGTCCTGCATGTTATGGGTGCGCACAATATCAGGAGGGATGAAGATCCCGTCGTCTGTGAACCCCATGCCATTGCTGATCCGCACGCTTGTATTGAAACGGCGACAGACAGCGTCGCTCACCTCTTGGTCGGTCGGGGAAGCGGCTATCACTCGAGTCCGCACACCCTTGCGCGTGCTGTAGCGGGCAACGCGCAAGGCTATGTGATCCCCAACTTCAGCGTTGATGTCCGACAGGGAGATGACGCTATCTATGTCGCGGCCCGCGATGACGTGAAGAACCCCCTTCGCGATGTTCACGTGATCCACGATTCCCACAGTTTCGTAGAGAATGTCGTGAAATTTCCCGTCATCGCGCGTCGCGGCGGTATACAGCTTCGTGCGATCACCAATGGAGGTCCCGAGATCAGCCTTGATCCGGATCGGCTGCCCAGGTTTTAGATTCTTCAGTCCCAGCGCGCGCTCAGGAACGGTGATCTCTCGCGCCACCGGCTTGTCTGCAATGTATAGTCGGCGACGGGTTTTTCGTTTTTCGCCCTCGATCATGAAGCTGTCACCGACGCACGCGTCAATCCAGTCGAGGTCCTCGAAGAGAATCTCCTCTGCTCGACTGGCAAATCGGATGTAGAATTTCTTGCTCGGCGGCGCGGCTGTAGCTTCCATATACCACGGCGCCCCCATGAGTTCTTCCGCCTCGCGAGGAACGCGGTATCCTGATTTCGCACGATGCGTGAGAGCCGTCTCGATCTCGCCTCGCGCCTCGGCTGGATAGCCTTGATCGCTCAACTCGCGCGCGAGTTTGAGACGCAGGCGCCCCACGAAATCCTCTTCGGTGGGACACAGCAAGCCCTTGCAGTAGCACGCAACCCGGAGGCTCGGATCAGCCTGGAGGTCGCCCAGTAGGTCCCAGGCCCAGAACTCCTGCGACTTCTCCCGTGCGAAAAGGATCGCTTGCTCGCGTGCCTCGTCTTGGCGGCCAAGCGAAGCGAGAAACTTGACCAAGTTCTGACGGAACCAGACGTTATCAGGATACCGCGCCATCATCGCTTCGAGATGCGGCATGAGCGCGGCGATGGCTCGCGTATTCCCTGCTGCTGCGGCATCCTTTGCGGCGCGCTGCACAACCTTCTCGGCAAGCGCCGGAAGCGTCTTGCCGTCGGTTGTCGTGAAGCGGTCGTAGTCGTCAGCTAGAAGGTTTTCGAGGCCCCATAGACCAACAAAAGCCGGTAGGTCGAGATGGTTGCCGGAGGCAAGTTGCCAGGCAATTTTCAGCATGCAGCTGTGGAGGGGCGAGGGCCGGTCGACGCTGAGCTTCATGTAGATATTGAGATTGCGACGGGCCTGCCCAATTGCAGCAGGTGCTGGGGTGTCAGATGCTGACAAGATGTCCTTTGTCCAGCGATAAAGATCCCAGCCGTAGCCCGGGTGATCGGCTGGGTAGAGCGCATCCCTCGTAAGAAGATCGTGGTAGAGACGGCAGGCTTGCTCGTGGCGCCCCGCCTTGCTGTGGTTCCGTGCGGAAAGGATCTCGTGGCGTCCTTTCTCCGCGAGAGAGAGCGCGAACCGACGCTGCTTCTCGAGGATATCGTCCCCCTCTGGCAAAGGCAGGCCCTCGAGCTCGCCGGCAAAGGTCGAAAGGCGCGCCCTGTCGTTCTGACGGGCGGCGCGCTTGATGAGATCGACAAGACACCAGCTTAGGGCCCGAACATCCCAGTCATCGGTATTAGGACCCGCCATCGCCTCATTTGCCAGGGTATAGGCCTGATCGAGCTCTCCCGCCTTCCGGAGGCGAAAAATCTCCTTCGGGTCGCTCATGCGCTCATCTCGACGGTCAGAATTTCGATTACGTCGCGCAGCAGGGCGGATGGCTCGCGAACATGCCCGACCGGCTGGCACTTGGTGAAGACATGCTTGCCGTTGTAATAGATGTCGACCGCAGCCTGCTCCCCCTGGCGCTGGAAGCTGTAACGCTGAAACCACTGCCTCTGCTCAAGTCCTGCGACAGCAATCGCGTGAGCCTGCATTCGGCTCGAGAGCTTATGATGAAACTCCTCCAAGAACTGGTGTGCGAAACTTGGCCCCTGAACCTCGCTGGTTGCAGCGACCGCCGGCGTTGACTCCGGAAGAGCTGCGCAGCTTTTGCCGACCATGCCGGAGAGCGAGGCCCTCAGCATGTCGGTCAGCTCGCCCGATTGCGTAGCAATGACGCGAGTGATCTTGAGCTTGCCGTTGTAGCAGATGTTGATCCTTGCCTGGCTTTCGCCACGGCGAAAGAAGTAGGCTTCCTGGTATTGATTATGATCGATGCCTTCGATCTCGATGGCTGCTCCAGCCAGGAGGGCCTTAACCCGCTGGCGGATGGCCTCGCGGAAATCAGCTGGTGCCGGCTGGCCTGTATCGCTCGATGCTGTGCATTCAGGCTCGGCCGTTGCGAGGCGCCCTGGTGTTGCGGTTGCCTCGACATTGGCAGGAGTGGTCGGCGCACTGAGAAGATCTGGAGCGAGACCCGCGGTCTTGATGCCGGAGCCTACCTCGATCCTCGGTGGATCGAGAAGGAAGAGGTGCGATTTCGCGCGCGTGCATGCCGTGTAGAGCCAGCGAAAGTAATCGGCCGCCAGCGGATTGCCCAGCGAAGTGCAGCTGACAATGGCAGTGTCCCACTCGCTACCCTGTGCCTTGTGGCCGGTGATCGCGTAGCCGAACTTGACCCGCAGCGCGTTGAAGAATGGGTCATCCATTAATGCTTGATGGAATGCCTGTGGGTCTTTCCTGAGGTCGGCATACCTTTGACAAAAGTCGACGTAGAGCGCTTTGTTCTCGTCCGAGCTGAGCTGAGGCCGGTCCTCGTAGAGGAGGTTCTCAAGGATGTTTGTGGTAACGAAGGCTGCAGACCCATCGACCAGGCGCAATCCGAGCTCTGCCTCCCTGAACGAAAGTTCCACGGGGATCTCTTCGACGACCCCGGTTTCCTCGTTCTTTCGGCGAAGCGCGACCCAGCGGACCTTGCGATCGCCCGAGATGGACCGGACGAACGCGAAGTCCCCGTTCGCGATACGGATACCCGAAACATTGGTGTTCTTCACCACCATGAGCTTGTCGCCCGGGGCGGCTTCGGGCTGCCCGGGAAACAGACGTTCACGGATGGAGCGGTTGAACATGCCGGCCTCGGCGTTCGACCGAGTGATGACGACGGAAGAGTTGTTTACGCGGTTTCCGGATGCCTCGAGAAAGGTGGAGACGACCTGGTCCCTGCTGATACGATCGACGTCCGCCGGCTTGGTATCGAATGCCAGCTTATTGAAGACACCGCTTTCTAGGCTTTCCCGCAGGGGTTGGACATTCCTGAGAATACCGCTGTCGGCTTTCTGACGAACGACATCGGAAAGTTCGTAGTCGAACACCCGAACGCCGAAATTCTCCACGAGGTAGTCGACCGAGAGGGCTGGCGAGAACGACATGCCGACAGGCGGCAACTGGGCATCGTCACCAAGGAGGATCAGCTTCTTTCGATGCTTGTTGTTGTCAAAGTTGACGAAATGCATTAGGTCGCGCAGCACGTAACCTGATCCGAACTGAAAGAATTCCGCTTCCGAGTATTGATCGGAGATCAGGGAGGCCTCGTCCGTGATAAAGACGGTGTCCGCTGGTGCGTCGTTCACTGCCAGGCTAACGATGAGCTTGTATGTCTCGGAGCCTTCCACACCCTCGGTCTTATACTCTTCGATCTTGTCAAAGTCGTAGATCATTCCGTGGATGGTCGAGACGTCGGCTTGGGTTTTTTCCTGGATGACCTTGGCCGCTCGGCCCGTGGGGGCCGAGAGCGCGTATGTCCGGTGCTGAGCGCGCAGCAACTTGATGAGGGCATCGATCAAGAAGGTCTTACCGGTGCCCGCATGCCCCTTGAGAAGGAACACATCGTGATTGTCGCTATCGAGGAAGTTACCTAGTTGGATAACCACCTCGGACTGCCCGCGCGTCAGATTAAAATCGCGGAGAAGGTAGAACAGATATTCGGCTGAAGTTGTCAGACCGTCATAGGCAAGTAAATGCGTGTCCAAATGCATTCGGGCGCGTGCCCCTCCTAGCGAAACCAATGCCTTTCCGAGACGTAGGGCTTGGCGTGTAAGTTAATTCAAACAGTAGCCAATCACGAGGGACGCGAAGCATCAACCCTGCGATGTAGAAGTCACGGTGCAGAGCGCAGATAGCGGCCTGAGAGTCCAGCCTCAACCTCCGAAATACAAATGGAAAATTGCCTTTAAGCACAGTTTGCCGCCGCGTGTGTCCGCAGTTGTGTCATGGCCTTGGTCTCAAGAGCAAGCAGAACGTGCACGTGGGCGTTGATCCAACCTGCGGGCGACTACGTCGTGGCGCGGAGGCGGGCGCATTGAGCCAAGCTACACAGGTCGGTTGTAGACACGCCGCTTTTTTTGGGGTGGATAATCGGGAAAAGATTTTCGTGGTTCGCGAGGTGGTCCCATGTCTTGGGCAGACGAAACACGAAGGTTCTAAACATGACAACATCGCCGACCCACAGCCAAGTCCTGCAACTCGTCAATACGGGTTTCCTGTTCTTTTACGTTCACGACGACGGCACGACTTGGTTTTGCCTCAGCGACGAGAGCGCTGAAATGAGCGGGCGCCTTCTCATCCGGCCTGACTGGAACGAGGGCCCGGACGATCGACCCGGTCTGATGCCAGTTATTCAGATGTTCAAGGACGAGAAGACCGGTTTCTATGCCGAAGGCCATGAGCCAGCCATCGATCGCCTGTCGGTCATCTATAAAGCTCTTCGCGAGCGGCTCTCATCCGCCAAGGTTTTCTATCTCGATGAGGGTCGTTGGATGCTGACATCCTCGGGCTCCCCCCCCGAGCATAGCTGAGGCCAGCATCGATCTCTTCAATTCAGGAAGGGCGCGGGACATGGATTGGAAGGGCTGCTACCGGTTCTATGTGCATGCCGCCAAAATCGCGCCCACGGGACTGGGGAGGCAATGTTGCGAATCCGCTGCAGGGAGCGCTGGCAACCGGCTCCAAGGTAGCCTGCGATGCTTGCAGTCCGCTTAACGAGCGCTCTTTACCACCTGCACCACGACGGGGGAGGAAAAGGTGGGCGTAGATTTACGGGAGCATGAGGCACGGCGGGGAAGGGGCCCAGCCAGCCGCTGGACCTCTGGTCTCCAGGAACAGCAGGGCTGGATGCGAGCTCTCCCAGTAGCATAGCGGTAATTGACACCCTGTAGAGTTGAGTCTCTCACTGGGTCGAGGCAAGTTGTTCGGAAGGATCTGTGCATGCAATTGATTGGTGATAGGTATCTCTTCTCGGCCTCGGACCTGATGCGATTTTCTGGATGCGCACATGCCACCGCGCTCGATCTGGCCTATGTGCAGGGAAGCGGGCCGACACCTCGGCAGGACAGCGAAGATGCAGCTCTGTTGCAGGCGCGCGGGGATGCTCACGAGGCCGACCATCTGGCGCGCCTGAAGTCCTCGGGGCGCAGCATCATCGAGATCTCGCGCGAGCAGTCGCTTACGGATGGAGTGGCTGTCACCCGCACCGCGATGGAAGCGGGGCCGGACGTCATCTTCCAAGGGGCTCTATCGGGAGGCGCCTGGGGCGGCTGGTCAGACTTTCTGGAACGCACGGATCGTCCGTCGCAGCTTGGCGACTACTCCTACGAGGTGGCGGATACCAAGTTGAAGCGAACGCCACATCCGAAGCACCTGCTACAGCTCGTGCTCTACTCCGACCTCCTTGCAGACCTTCAAGGCGTCGTGCCCGAGCGTGTCCATGTCGAACTTGGTTCCGGGGAACGGGCCTCTTTCCGCCTTACGGAATATGCTGCCTATGCCCGCCGCATGCGCGACCAGCTCGAAGCATTCGTCGCTGCGCCATCGCCGACGCGGCCGGTGCCGTGTTCGGATTGCACGCTGTGTCGCTGGGCAGACCATTGCGAAGCGACGTGGACCGAGACCGACAGCCTGTTCAACGTCGCCAACGTCACAAAGCAGCAGGTCGCCAAGCTCGAGGCTGCTGGTATCAGCACCATGGCCGCGCTTGCTATGAGCGAGGAAAAACCCCGTGGCATGGCCGAGGCGAGCTGGGACCGGCTTCGCGTGCAGGCACGGCTGCAGCAGGCCCGCAAGTCGGGCGAACCGAGCGTGGAATTGCGGCCGAGCCAGCCGGGAAAGGGGTTCGACCTTCTGCCGCAGCCACAGCCGGGGGACGTGTTCTATGACATCGAGGGAGATCCGCATTTCGAAGGCGGCCTCGAATACCTGCACGGCCTCTGGTTCGACGGTGAGTTCTTGGCGATCTGGGCGCACGACCATGCCGAGGAGAAGGCCGCGTTGGCGCGGCTGTTCGATTGGTTGCGCGCCCGGCTCGAGGTATACCCGCAGGCGCGCATCTACCATTACGCGCCCTACGAGGTCACCGCGCTCAAGCGCCTGACGACGAAATACGGCATCGGGGAGGTGTTCCTCGATCGGCTGCTGCGAGAGCGACGCTTCGTGGATCTCTACGCCGTTGTGCGAGGTGGGCTGATCGCCTCCGAGCCAAACTACTCGATCAAGTCCATGGAGGCCTTCTACGGCGTCGAGAGAGCCGGCGAAGTGAAGACCGCCGGGGGCTCGGTCGTCGCCTACGAGGCGTGGCGCGAGAACGGTGATCAGAAGATACTGGACGAGATCGAGGACTACAATCGGATCGACTGCGTCAGCACCGAAATGCTGCGCGACTGGCTTGTCGATCTGCGGCCAGAAGTTCCCTGGCCGGTGCTTGAAAGCAAGGCCGAGCAGGAAGAACAGGAGGATGCTGAACTGGCGGCCCTGCGCGCACGGCTTGCGGCATCCGATCTGCCCGAGGACCGCCAGCAGCTGCTGTTCGATCTGGCTCAGTTTCACAAGCGCGAGGCGAAGCCCGCCTGGTGGGCGCTGTTCGAAAGCTTCACGAAGGAGCAGGACGAGCTGATCGACAGCCTCGATGCGATGGGCGGGCTGGTGCCCCTTGGTGCGCCGGAGCCGGTGAAGAGATCCGTGGTCCAGTGCTACGCCTTCCCCGAGCAGGAAACCAAGATCCGGAAATCGAACCGAGCCAATGCCTCGATCCCGACACCCGAGGGGTCCAAGACCGTCACCGTCACCGACCTCGATCGCAAGGCACGGCGTGTCTGGGTCAAGACCGGGGCTGCGAATGCCGCCCTGCTGCCAGGGATCACAGGTCTGCATCCGACGCCACCGCTCGACACCGGCATCATCGCCGAGGCCGTGCGCGATGCGATCACCGACCAGTGTGAGACACGGGCACGCACGGCCATCGATGATCTGCTCTCGCGTTGCGCGCCGCGCTTTCGCTCGGGCCCACGCGCTGACATCTTGGGCGAGCGAGACACGGTCGAGGGGACCGTTGCCTCGGTGCTCGACCTTGATGGCGGCGTGCTGCCAATCCAGGGGCCTCCCGGAACTGGCAAGACCTACGTGACAGCCCACGCCATTCTCGCGCTCGTTCGCGCAGGTCGCCGCGTCGCGGTCGCCTCGAACAGCCACGAGGCGGTCAAGAACGTGCTGCTGAAGGTCGTGGAAGAGCACGGCTTCGACGATCCCGATTTCGACGTGATCCACAAGATCAGCGATGACCCTTATCCGGAAGACGAGATCCGTGTGCGTCGCACCACGAGCAATGCGGAAGCGGCCGAGAGTGGGTGTGTTGTGGGTGGCACGGCCTTCTTCTTTGCCCGACCAGAGAACCGGGGGCAGTTCGACACGCTCTTCGTCGACGAAGCAGGGCAGGTGGGTCTTGCGAACCTCGTGGCCATGGCTACGGCGGCGAGAAACGTGGTCCTGGTGGGCGACGCCTGCCAGCTGCCACAGGTGATCCAAGGCGCGCATCCCAGCCCACTGGACCTATCCTGCCTCGAGTGGATGCTGGGTGAGCACCACACGGTCCCTGCGGATCGGGGCATCTTCCTCGGGGTCTCGCGCCGGATGCACCCTGCGTTGTGCGGCTTCGTTTCGGAGCAAGTCTACGAGGGACGCCTCCAAAGCCATGCTGACTCTGAAACCCAGTTCGTGGATGTTGACGGACTGCCGGGGGCAGGGGCGCACCTCGTCCCCGTGCCGCATGAGCGTAATGCGCAGATGTCGCCCGAGGAGATCGAGGCGATCGCTGCGACGGCGCGCAGGCTGCTGGGAGGCCTATGGACCGACAAGGAAGGGACCGTGCGTCCCTTGCGCGAGGCCGACATCATCGTGGTGGCGCCCTACAATATGCAGGTGAACGCGTTGCGCACGGCTCTGCCGTCGGGCATCCGGGTCGGCACCGTCGACAAGTTCCAGGGTCAGGAAGCGCCGGTCTGCCTTGTTTCGATGACCTCATCGAGCGGCGACGACATGCCGCGTGGACTCGACTTCCTGCTCTCGCTCAACCGCATCAACGTAGCGCTGTCGCGTGCCAAAGCGTTGGCGCTGGTCTTCGCCGCGCCGCGCCTGCTCGAGGCGAAGTGCGAGAGCATAGAAGACATGGCGCGCGTCAATACGCTCTGCGCTCTTGCAGAGCGGAGCGTCACCGTATCGGATCGCGCGGAAGCTGCGGAATGAAAGAAGAGGCCATGCAAGAATACGTGTTTCGTCCGCAGAGAGCTCAAGCCCATGGCTATCCGGTCGACGATGGTTTTCTCGTGAAAGCCGGGTCGACCGCCATGCGAAATGGATTGCCGATGGTGAAGCGGGATCGCGAGGAGCGGGATCGTCTCGTTCGCATCGGCGTCCTCGTGCCAGACAGCGATGCCGAGTTGTTCAGGTTCGCCCGGGATTATGTCTGCAGCAGTGCGAGCCAAGCCGGCGGTATCGTGAAAGATGGCAACTGCAGTGGTCCTCAGAGTTGGA